>Ga0209798_10000005_pt1 | contig 191230 bp, 196 predicted proteins | sample DOMMetBare3Fresh_FD_187475 | JGI IMG/M metagenome (GOLD analysis project Ga0209798, IMG submission 187475) | Wetland sediment microbial communities from St. Louis River estuary, USA, under dissolved organic matter induced mercury methylation -... | ecosystem: Environmental > Aquatic >...
GAAAACGTGGGAAGTATTGACAATGTCTCTCAAGCCTCTGAACACCTTCATGTTATGACTGAAAATCTCAACAACGAACTTGGGAAGTTTAAGTCGTAACACTTTTACTCCAAGCAAAGAAAATCTTTGCTTGGAACGCCCCGCGTGTGACATTTTGTGCTAGAATAACTTAAAGTTGTTTGACACAGGGGGAATTTATATGCAATTTAAAACAAAAGTTACACTGACCATTTCAGCGCTAATGTTTCTGAGCCTTACCATTTTTGGCTTCTTTAGCTACGTCGACACCAAGAAAAACAGCGTTATACAAGTTGAATCCAGCATACAGATGGCATCACGTTCATTAACAGATTATATTGATCTGTGGATCTCTTCCAAAAAAGACGTGGTAGAAGCAACTGCACGCTCACTTACTAACATTGCCACATTAGACGATGAAGCGTTAAAAAACAAGCTTCAAGAACTTAGCAAAACGATTGGTGGTGTTGACTCTTTTATCGGTTTAGAAAATGGAAACATGATCTATGGAAGTGGAGCAAAAGTAGCAGCTGGCTTTGATCCACGAACACGTCCTTGGTATGTTACTGCAAAAACATCTAAACAAGCAGGCGCAAGTGATGCTTTTCTCAGTTCGAGTACCAAAAAATACGTTGTTGCTATTATGGCTCCTATTTACAGTAGTGGAACACTGGTGGGTGTTATTGCTACCAATATTGAACTCGATGCTCTTTTTAAAATGTTGGCAGACATTAATTTTAATGGCGGATACGGAATTCTTACCGATACAAAAGGCATTTTGATCGCACATCCCAATAAAGAACTTTTAGGCAAAGATCTTGCTAGCTTAGTACCTGAATTAACACGCCAATTTGGCGATAAGAAAGAGTCTATTATCAGCTATACATTCAATGGTGTTGAGAAAATCTTTGCTTATAAAATATCAACTGAAACAGGGTGGACTCCAGCCATTACCTTTGATAAATCTGCAGCTTATACTTTTTTAAACACACAAATTAAAGAGCTTTTCATCATGGGACTGATCATGCTTGTCGTCTCCATCGGTGTCATGATCTTTTTTATTAAAAAACTTCTAACGCCTCTGGATAATCTAAACAACGTAGTAGAAGCACTCTCAAGCAGTGAAGGTGATCTTAGACAACGACTCATAGTTGAACACAAGGATGAATTTGGACATGTTTCGCTTAACATCAACAAATTCATTGAAAAATTGCATGAAATTGTCAAAAAATCGAAAACCATTAGTAATGAAAACGCTTCGATCTCAGAGGAACTATCCCGTACAGCCTCTGAAGTAGTGAAAAATGTTGATACAGAATCAAAAATAGTAGAGAGTACCAAACAAGAAGGACTTGCATTAACTGAAACCATCGAAGCCTCTGTGACAAAGGCCAAAGCATCACAACAGATTTTACAACAAACCCAAACTGACATCAGTGATGTTAAAAATAAAGTCGAATACCTTGAAAACACGATGCAAACAACAGCACAGAAAGAGCAAAGCTTGGCAGAACGCCTTAATACGGTTAGTCATAATGCCAATGAAGTGAAAGAGGTTTTGAATATTATCCGTGAAATCGCAGATCAAACAAACCTTCTAGCGCTAAATGCCGCTATTGAAGCTGCACGAGCGGGTGAACATGGACGAGGATTTGCCGTTGTTGCAGATGAAGTACGCAAATTGGCTGAACGAACCCAAAAAAGCCTTGTGGATATAGATGCAACCATTAATGTTGTGGTTCAGTCTATCATGGATGCCAATACTGAGATTGCAACCAATGCTAATGAAGTTATCGCACTTGCATCCATCTCCGTGGAACTTCAAGAAGAGATGAATGCCATCGCTACTATCATTCATCAAACAACAAATGATACCCATTTGACAGTTGAAAGCTTTATTGCAACCGCTAATAAGATCAAGCATATTGTTAATGAAATTGAAAAAATAAATGTCATTTCTAAAGAAAATGTAGGAAGCATTGACAATGTTTCTCAAGCATCTGAACATTTACATGTGATGACGGAAAATCTTAACAATGAACTGGGCAAATTCAAATCCTAATAGTGCTTTAATCTTTCTTCACAGCAAGAGAAAACTCTCTTGCTGCACCCCTTTTTCTTACGAATTATCGAGCATCTAGTATCAAACTTTTCTGTGATATAATTAAAAAAAGTCTCATTTAGATCACGTTGTCGATGTTATAATCAAATATAGTGTACAAATTTAATATTTTGTGAAGCATTCTTTTCTCAATAATTACTACGATAAGAAAAAAAGGAGTCTTTTATGCAGTTCAAGACAAAAGTTACCCTGATTATTTCACTCTTAATCTGTATCAGTCTTACAACATTTGGTTTTGTAAGTTATATAGATACCAAGAAAAACAGCATTATCCAAGTTGAAGCAAACCTCAAAATGGCTTCGCGTTCTTTGACCGATTATATCGACCTTTGGTTATCAGGGCAAAAAAATATTCTGAGTAGTTCGGCTAGAATGCTGAGTGATATGGAAGATATGAGCGAAGCACAAATAAAAGCAATTTTACAAGAAACCACCAAAACAACGGGAGGTAAAGACAGCTTTTTAGGGTTTGAGAAAAGTGGTGTCATGCTTTATGGTAGCCCTACGATTGCTAAAGTTGATCCTCGAAAGCGTCCATGGTACACCCTTGCTATGGCAACGCAAAAAGCGAGTGTGACAGATATTTATATCGGTACGGCAGAACCTATCAATTTAATTGCAGTAACAGCACCTATTGTCAAAAATGGAAAAATTATTGGTGCTGTTGCTACAATGTTTGACTTAAACCGTATTGTAAAAGCTGTCAGCGATGTTCAAATAAATGGTGGCTATGGAATGCTTTTGGATGCTAAAAAAACAATTATTGCACATCCAAAAGCTGATCGTCTTGGTAAAGAATCTAACTTAAAACCTTATCTTACAGCTGAGCCAGAAGGATTAATTGAATATACGCAAGACGGAGACCATAAACTTTTTGCTTATAAAATGTCAGAAGAAACCAGTTGGATTCCCGGTATTGCTTTTGATAAAGAAATGGCTTATGAATTTTTAAATCGCCAAACAAAAGAGCTTTTTATTATGGGTGTTATCATGTTGGTTCTTTCTATCACCATCATGATCTTTTTAATCAAACTTCTTCTAAAACCTCTTGATCAGCTCAACAAAGTTGTTCAAGATCTCTCAAGTTCCGAAGGTGATCTTAGACAACGCCTTCAAGCAGCAAGCCATGATGAGTTTGGACAAGTATCAGGGAATATCAATAAATTCATTGAAAAACTGCATGACATCGTGAAAAAATCTAAAGAAATCAGTAACGAAAATGCTTCTATCTCCGAAGAGCTTTCTCGTACGGCTTCTGAAGTGGTAAGAAATGTGGATGCTGAAGCAAGAATCGTCAGTAAAACCAAAGACAATGGTATAGCACTCACCAGTGCCATTGAAGCATCCGTACAAAAAGCAACTGCATCCCAAGAAGCATTGCGTAAAACACAACAAGACATCAATACCGTTAAAAATCAAGCAGAACATCTTGAACGTACGATGCAAGAAACAGCCGTAAAAGAGCAAGGCTTAGCTGATCGTCTTAATACAGTGAGCCATAATGCCAATGAAGTCAAAGAGGTGTTAAGCATTATCCGTGATATTGCCGATCAAACAAACCTTTTAGCTTTAAATGCTGCTATTGAAGCGGCGCGAGCAGGAGAACATGGACGTGGGTTTGCTGTCGTAGCAGATGAAGTGAGAAAACTTGCAGAACGTACTCAAAAGAGCTTGGTAGAGATTGATGCAACCATCAACGTTGTGGTTCAGTCTATCATGGATGCCAATACCGACATTGCACACAATGCTGTGGAAGTAAATGCTCTTGCATCTATTTCTATAGAACTCCAAGATGGTATGAACAACATCGATACAACCATCCAAAAAACAATTGAAAATGCCCATGCAACGGTTGATAATTTTGTTCACACGGCAACACAAATCAAGGGTATGGTGGAAGAGATTGAAAAAATTAATGTCATTTCAAAAGAAAATGTCACGAGCATAGACAATGTCTCTCAGGCATCTGAACACCTTCATACTATGACAGAGAATCTTAATAACGAATTGGGAAAATTTAAATCCTAAAAAATCAAACTTCAGCGAGGAGTTTTATGACCTCGCTGGGTGTTTTAACTAAATGCTGCGCCCCATGCTCTCTAAGCTCAGCTTCTTCTCTAAATCCCCAAAGTGCTCCAAGTGCTATCATACCAGCACTATTAGCTGTTTGCATATCAATCATCGTGTCACCTAAATAATAACAAACATCTGGCTTTACATGTAAAATATCTACGATATCCAAAGCACCCTTTGGATGAGGCTTTCGTGGAATTCCTTCACGAGCACCATACACAACATCAAACTTCCATTCTCGCAAATACTTGATAGCACATAGTTTTGTAAAACTATCGGGTTTATTGGAGAGAATTGCCATCTTAAAACCACGTTTTTGAAGAAATGTAAGCATCTTACTGATGCCATCATAAAGCTTCGTATTTTGATTAAACTGTTTCGCATAATGGCTTTCAAAAAGCGCAACAGCTTTTTGAATCGTCTCTTGGGTTTGAGGGTTAGAGGCAAAGATGTTTTCAAAAAGTTTGAAAACACCTTCACCTACAAAATAGCGGTATTTTTCGCTCTCATGTGCTTGATAACCAAGCGTTGTGAGTGCAAAATTGGCACTTATGGCAATATCTTCAAGCGTATCAAGAAGTGTGCCATCAAGGTCAAAGATAATAGCTTGATTCATCCTAACACTTACAACCAGCACCACTGCTTTTTTGATATTTAACACCCAACGTTGAACAAATTTTCTCAGTTACAGCATCCGATGTCAAACCAAATTTTTCAAATAACAGTTCCGCTGGTGCGCTTGCACCAAAACGTTTCATACCAATGACTTCATCAGCAAAGCGGTACCATTCGTTACCAGCACTAGCTTCAATAGCAAAAATTTTCGTTGAAGGATCAATAATTGTGTCAATATATGCTTTGTCTTGTTCTACTAAAAGATCAAAACATGGAACACTCACAATGTTGGTTATAATACCCAACTTTGTTAGCACACAGCCCACTTCCAGAGCCATATAAACTTCACTTCCACTTGCCATTAATGTTACGGTTGCATTTTCTCGCTTTTTAAGCAGATAACCGCCATTTTCAACATCACCAAACGCTCTATCGTCTTTTAGCGCTTTGAGCTTTTGACGTGAACAGACAAAAGCGGATGGGGCTTGCATACTTAGAGCTTTTTGCCATGCTTTCACATTCTCCCTACCATCACATGGACGGTAAACGTAGAAATTTGGAAGAGCCCTGAATTGACTGAGTTGCTCAATCGGCTGATGTGTTGGACCATCTTCACCCACACCAATACTATCGTGCGTCCATATATAAAAATTTCTGAGTCTCATAAGTGCAGCCAAACGAACGGAAGGTTTCATATAATCACTAAAAATAAAGAAGGTAGCGCCAAAAGGAATAAACAATCCATATAAAGCAAAAGCATTAATAATAGCACCCATGGCATGTTCACGAATACCAAAGTGAATGTTACGACCAAATGGGAAATCTCCCATACCGTTAAGCTCACTTTTATTCGATGGCCCAAGATCTGCACTACCGCCTAAGAAACTAGGAATTGCTTTAGCGATGGCATTTAAAATCTTTCCATTACTATCGCGTGTTGCGACATCACTTTCAAAATTCGGCCACTCAATCTTTGAAAAATCAGGCTTTTGCAGTGATTCAAGAAGTTCTTTTTTCTCTGCACTTAAACTATTTTTAACCAGTGCATTCCAATTAGCTTCAGCCAAATCGCCTTTTTCAAGAGCACAGCTAAAGCGAGCACGTACATCTTCATCTACACTAAAACTTTGCTCAGGATCAAATCCCGCTTTTATTTTAGAATTTTTAATCTCTTCACATCCGAGAGGGGCACCATGTGCGTGATGGCTTCCTTCCATCTCGCAAGCACCTTTCGCAATCGTAGTATCCGCAATAATTAAATAAGGCTTTGTTTGCTCTTTTGATTGCTCTAAAACGGCATTAATTTCATCATAATCATGCCCATCAATACGTGAAACTTCCCAACCTTGCGCCTCAAAACGCTGCTTAACATCTTCGCTCCAAGCAATAGATGTATCACCTTCAATGGTAATGGCGTTACTATCATAAATAACAACTAAATTATCTAAGCTCAAATGCCCTGCAAGAGAACATGCCTCATAGCTAATACCTTCTTGAAGATCACCATCACCGCACAAACAGTACACTTTATGCGTAATTACTTCTGCTTTAGGCGTATTTAAAAGCGTCGCTGCATATTTGGTTGCCATGGCAAAACCAACCGCATTAGAAATACCTTGCCCTAAAGGACCTGTGGTGACTTCAACACCTGGAACATCGCCATACTCAGGATGACCGGGTGTTTTACTGCCAAGTTGTCTAAAATTTTTCAAATCTTCGATACTAATATCATAACCTGTTAAATGCAAAAACGAGTAAACAAGTGCTGAAGCATGTCCACCACTAAATACTAAACGATCACGGTTTAACCACTTTGGATTTTTTGGATTATGCGTAATGTGTCTCGCTAAGATTGTCACGATATCTGCCAAGCCCATAGGTGCTCCTGGGTGTCCACTATTAGCACGTTGAACCATATCTGCTGCTAAGAAACGGATTGTATCAGCTTGTTTTTTTAGTATTTTTTTATTTTCCATCGATTCTTCATCCTTTAAAATATTCATCAACAATGCTTTTCAGTCTTTTCGACAAAGCTACATCAAGCTTACCTAACTCACTATCTAACTCTAGAAGAAGTTTTTGTTTCTCTTTTTGAGCACCCTCAAGTCCTAGCAAATTTACAAATGAGTTTTTATGCCCATCATTTTGTGTTGGTTTTCCAGCTTCTTCACTGCTCAAAGTTGCGTCTATAATGTCATCTTGCACTTGAAACAAAAGTCCCAGTTTAAGTCCAAATTGATACAACACTTCTTGTGTTGCTTTATCAAGCTCACAAATAACTGCACCCATAAGAAGAGATGCTGCGATTAATTTTGCCGTTTTGTGCAGATGCAGAAACGTAAGTTCATCTATTTTTAAATGCTTGTCTTCAAAAAAACAGTCAATAGCCTGACCTAAAACCATACCATAAATGCCAGCATCTCCAGAGAGAATGGAAACCAATTTGATCTTAATCTCAGCACTCAATGGCGCATTAGCTAAAAGATAAAATGCATGGGTGTTCAAAGCATCGCCAATGAGTACCGCAGTCGTCTCATCATAACTTACATGTAACGTAGGATGCCCACGCCTAAGGTCAGCATTATCCATACAAGGGAGATCATCGTGGATGAGTGAATACGTATGCATCATTTCTAAGCCAAGCGCTGCATGTAAAGCATTTTCAACCAAAAGTGGTTTAGAACTTTCAACAACACTGAGTAACAAAAGGGGACGAAACCGTTTTCCACCTACATCCAACATTTCGCCAAAAGCATGGTTAAAATGAGGATGAAAACTCTCAACAACAGGAAGTTTTGCTTTTAAAAACAATTCAAATTTTTCGATTAACGCTTTAGAACTCAAAACATCCCTTTCAACGATTTAATGTTACAAAAAACTGAAAATCATCTCGATCAAACAAGAGGCTTATCTCGCGAGTACGATTTTTTTCTAAATAAGCATCCGCTTCAGCCATTCGCTCAACAGGGAGTTGATCAACTTGGATTAAACGATCACCTACTTTAAGACCACTTTTTTCAGCAAAAGAACCACGTGCTATATCTTTAATTCTAAGCTCCGTGTCAAATTTAAAACCTTTGCCTTGAAGATAACTCTCTTTTTTCTTTTCAGGTAATGGTATTTTTTTAGGCTCAACTTTTTTAACAATCGGTTTTGGTGCCAAAATATTCTCTTCAATCCATGCGTTATCGCGCTGAATTTGAGCACTAACTTTTGTAAGATCTTTAAATGTTTTAAGCGCATCGGCAAACTCAGTAATATTACTTACTTTTTTTCCATTAAGTAACGTAATTTTGTCGCCTGCTTTAAGTTTTGCATCTTTAAAATTAGGGTCAACAAAATCAACAACCACACTTTCATTGCCATCTACAACACGTACGCCAAGCTCTGAAAATGAAGCGGATTGTCCTTTAATAAAACGATCTAACTCTTCTGAGCTAATAAAAAATTTATCTCCAATACCCAATCCATACATTTCACAACATAGACCACCCACGAGACTATTGGGTTCACCCACGCCGCCAAATTCAAACAACTCATTGCCACTTTTGCCTATTTTAGAAGCATTAACTGCCACTAAAGAGCTATCGGTCATACTGACAAGCCATTCACCAAGTTTCATTTCAGTGGTTGCTTTTAATTTGACAGGAATAAGTGGTTTGGGAGAATCAAATAAATAAAGATTAGAGTAAGCATCATACCTTACATACGGAACGCTTGGTTTCTCTTTTGAGTAAGCAACTGCTTGTTTTTCGCTGATTGCAATAGCACGTGTTTTACCAAAATAGACAACAGACAGTTTATTTTTTTCAAAGCACTGTGAAAAATCAGGATAAACAAACTCTGCTTTTGAAGCAGGAGCTGGTGAAGATGCCGGTGCATCTGCTGCAAAGAGGGCTGGGGTTATCAATAAAAAAAGAAATAGTCCTAGACATTTCACATACTGCTCCTTAACTTTTTGCGCCAAATCCCCCAATGCCTGAGAGCATCTGAGTTGTCGCTAGTTTTTTATTATCTTCTACCATTTTGGAAACGTCATTCATTGCGCTCATAAGCAAGATCTGTAATGATTCTTTATCGCTTAAGAGTGAATCATCCAGCGTTATGTCAATCACTTCGCCATTGCCATTCATGCTTACGCTGACCATTCCACCGCCACTTTTAGCGGTAAATTGTTTATTGCTTGCATCTTCATGCATTTTTTGTGCTTGCTTTTGTGCTTCTTCAAGCATCGCGCCCACTTTGGAAAGATCAAAATTTTCAAACATTAGATATAGTCTCGTACTTCAGCCATTGCGTTGTTGTCATCAACCAGCACAACCGTTGGCTTAAAAGTCTCCATCTCAGCTTTCGTCATATGGGCATACGCAATGATAATAATTTTATCACCAATATGCGCTTTGCGAGCGGCGGCTCCATTGAGGCAGATATCTCGTCCACCGGCTTTCCCCTCAATCACATACGTTGTAAAACGCTCACCGTTGTTGATATTAACCACTTCAACTTTCTGCCCAACACTTAGGTTTGAAGCAGCAATTAACTCTTTATCAATTGTAATAGAACCTACATAGTTCAAGTTGGCATCCGTTACAGTAGCCCTGTGAATTTTACTGTATAACATCTCAAGCGTCATCGCTTTTCTACCTCTTTAAGTTTAAGAAATTTGTTTATTTTACCCTATTTTTGCTTAGCCCATTGAGCGATGATACTTTTTACAACCTCTCGATCATCGAAAGGAAACTTTTTACCTTGAATCTCTTGGTACGTTTCATCGCCTTTTCCAAGAATTAAAAGTACTTCATTTTTTTCTTGCATCATCAATGCTTTTTCAATTGCTTTATACCGATCTGCTTCGACATGTAAATGTTCACGAGGATTCATCCCTTGTAAAATTTCAGTAATAATGCTTTGTGGTTCTTCAGACCTAGGATTATCACTGGTGACAACAATTTTTTTGGCATAACGCTGAGCCATTGCTCCCATTTTAGGACGCTTGGTACGATCTCTATCTCCACCTGCACCAAAAACGACTACAAGATCACGCTCTTTCATACTATCAAGTACTTTTTCCATACCATCAGGTGTATGTGCAAAATCAACTATCACAAGAGGATCATTACTCACTACTTCCATACGACCTTCAACGCCACCAAAATGTTCTACAGCTTTGCAGATAGCTTCCATTGGGGCAACACCTAACATGTCAACAGCACTAATAGCTGCTAAAATGTTATAGAGGTTAAAAAAGCCATGTAATGGCGATTCAAAGTCGTAAACTTTTTCAATCTTTGCCACAGCAGCACTAATACCCTCTTTAAGCGAATACGCAAGAATTTTATACGTTGCAGGATGTTCAATGCCATAGCTCATTGCGTTAGTACGATTAAAGCGAATTTTACTTTCATCTTTATTGATAAGTTTCAAACTCTCATCATCAAAAAACCGACTCTTGACTGCAATATATTCATCAATCGTTTTATGGAAATCAAGATGGTCTTGTGTAACATTCGTCAAAATCTTGAGGGCAAAGGAAAGTCCATCAATACGATTTTGAACAATGGCGTGAGAGCTGACCTCCATAACAAAATATTCACATCCTGATTCTACTGCCATTTTAAGATTGTGAATTGTTTGTAAAATAGGTGGCGTAGTAAGGCTTTTGTCTTCAATACGGTGGTCATTAATAAAACAACCCCTTGTACCTTGTAATCCTACTTGTTTTCCTAAATCCAGAAGAATTGAGTAAATTGCAGCAGCAGTGGTCGTTTTACCATTCGTCCCTGTAATACCAATAATTTTAATGGCATCAGAAATGCCAAGAAGTTCCAAACACTCCTTAGCCGTTACAAATTTAGTGCATCCACGATCAATCGCATTTTGCTGATATGCAGCATTTTGATTTGTAGTAAGAAAGATGCTTGTTGCATCACATTCAGAAGAGTTATCCGTTACATGTGAAAACGGTGCATAATTTTCTAGGTCAAGTTTCAAAGTGGCTCTCTATTTTTGTACTTTTTTGATAAGCGATAAAAGTTGTTCATCGTTTGGGAAAAGAGTGACAGCACTCTCAAGATAATTTAAAGACATTTCAACAAAACCATTTTCAATCAATTTAGCTAAGAAATCAACAAAATCTTCTTTTTTAGAGATAATCACTTTCGTTGAAAACATAATATCTTCAAAAGCTTCTTTAAAACTACCTCGTGATTCGATAAGCGCCATAAAATCTTCGTATTTAATTCCATTTTCCGCATTAATACGAGCTTCCAAATCATTCTCTTTAAATAAATGTGCTATTTTTTCACTGTGCTTCTCAACAGAATTGATGATCTCTTCCATCACCTCTTCACAATCTTCAGCACCATTTTCTTTGGTTAAAATATAGTACTCAAAAAGGGCCATTGCTTGTTCTTCATTACTGGTTGCCATGTCACATAAAATAGCACCAATGCGGGCTTCTTTGGATTTAGAATCAACACTCAACGCTAATGCAAACTGATGCATTGCCTCTGAAAAGTTTTTTTCATAAAATTTTTCGATACCTTTTTTAATATACGCGTTCATTATTCTCCAACTGCTTCAAACTCATGCTCCATCCCAGGTAAAATATTTACAACTTCTAGTTCAGGGTGAATATCAATTCTTAATTGTCGCTCAACACCGTATTTGAGTGTTTGACCACTGGATGCACAGCCTTGGCAAGCTCCTTGAAGCTGAACATAAACACGTCCACTTTTAATGCCAAGTAAAGTGAGCCCTCCGCCGTCTAATGCCAACATTGGCTTTATTTTTTCAAGTGATTTTTCAACAACGGGAAGCAACTCTTCGTCACTAAATGGTATCATAGATTCTCCTATAGCAAAAGTATCTAATTTAACAATAGTTTGAGTTAAAAGTGACTTAATTTTTTAGAGGGAAAGTAGTAGTTTAGGGTAAAAAAATTTAACATGAAGAAGTTTGGAAGCCTTTGGCTTCCAAACGAAAAAATAAGATCTAGACGAGCTCTAAAAACGCCATAGGCGCTGCGTCGCCTTTTCTAATACGTGTTTTAATAATACGGGTGTAACCGCCATTTCTTTCAACATATTTAGGTGCAATCTCGTTAACTAATTTTTTAGTGCATTCTTTATCTTGAAGTGCAGCAAAAATAGTTTTGTGAGCATGATCGCCACCAACTCCAGCTTGCGTAATCAATTTTTCAACAAATCCTCTAAGCTCTTTTGCTTTAGGAAGTGTTGTCTCGATTTTCTCATATTTAATAACAGCTATAGCCAAGTTCTTCAACAACGCCGCTCTGTGTGATGAAGTACGACCAAGCTTTCTGTATCCGTGCTTATGTCTCATAAATTAACCCTCGTTGGCTTCAGATTTTAAATCTTCAATTTTTTTCTTGAGCAAACTTGCTGTCTCGTCAGAGAAATTATATCCAACAGGATAACCACTCTCTTCCATAACTTGTCTGATCTCTTCTAACGATTTTTTGCCTAGATTCTTAAGGTTTTTGAGCTCTAACTCACTCATAAGAGCAAGTTCGCCAATAAATTTAACCTCTGCTCTATCTAAACAGTTGAAGCTACGAGCACTCAGATTTAACTCTTCAATACTCTGTAATAGCTTTCCTAACTCAACGTTCTCATTGGAACTCTCACTTTTTGGAGCTACTGCAATATCTAAAATGCCATTGAATACTGACATTTGAGCATACATCGCTTCAAGTGAATTTTTAAAAGCTTCAATTGGAGATACAAGTCCATCTGTTTCAATTGTGAAAACGATCTTCTCATAGTTAGGGTTATCTTCAACCAAAACATTTTCGATATCATACACAGCTCTTTTTACAGGTGTAAAGAAAGCATCAAGTGCAATGTAATCTTCTCCAACTAAACCTCTAATGTTCTCACTTGGAACATAGCCGATTCCTTTTTCAAGAATTAAAGAGAAGTTAAACTCTGCATCTTCATTGATTGTTGCCAAATAAGCATCTGGTGTAACAATCTCAATTTGTGCATTCGCTAAATCACTTCCTTTGATCTCTTTTGGTCCAGTAAATGAGTAGTTAACCTCTACACGTTTCTCATCACCTTTGATTTTAAAACGAATATTTTTGAGGTTAATGATGAAAAGAGCAACATCTTCAAGCATACCGCGCATGCTATCAAATTCATGGGTTACGCCTTCAATCTTTACAGCCGTCGGGGCAGATCCTACCGTACTGCTTAAAAGCAATCTACGTAAAGGATGTGCCAATGTTACCGCAAAACCAGATTCAAATGGGTATGCACTAATTTGAACCTTATTTGCAGCAATATTCTCTACCTCAATTTCAGTTGGCATGTAAGCTGATGTATTGATTTTTTTCATATACTACCTACTTTATTATTTAGAGTATAGCTCAACGATTAATCTTTCTTCAACCGGAATAACTACTTCTTCTCTCTCAGGGATACGTGTAAAAATACCCATAGCTTTTTCTCTTTCAACATCAACCCATGGTGCAATACCAGTTTGTTGTGTTAATTCAAGAGCTCTTTTAACTTGTGGATTATTTTTAGATTTTTCGCAAACCTCTATTTTGTCACCAGCACGTACGATATATGAAGGAATGTCAACTTTGCTGCCATTCACTAAAATATGTCCATGTGTAACTAATTGACGTGCAAATCTTCTTGTTGTTGCAAAACCCATACGGTAAACAACATTGTCAAGTCTTCTTTCGATAAGAAGTACGAGGTTAATACCTGTATTTCCTTCTTTACGTGCTGCTTCGTCAAATATACGTCTGAATTGTTTTTCAGAAACTCCATACATAAATTTAGCTTTCTGCTTCTCTCTTAATTGGAGTCCATACTCACTAATTTTTGCTCTTCTTTGTCCGTGTTGACCTGGTGCATATGGTCGCTTATCTAATGCGCTTTTACCAGCAAGTCTGCGCTCACCTTTAAGGGCTAAGCTGACACCAAGTCTTCTCTCGAGCTTTTCGACTGGTCCTCTATATCTTGCCATTTTTTCTCCTAATCTATTGCATAAACGAAAAAATTATTTTGTTTCTCTTAAAAAGTTAAATTCTAATATCTAGAATTAAACTCTTCTTCTTTTTGGAGGTCTACAGCCATTGTGTGGTAGAGGTGTAATATCTTTTAGAAAAGACACTTTAATACCGTCTGTTGTACCAGCACTTTTTACCGCTGTTTCACGACCACTGCCCGGGCCTTGAACTTTAATACCGATTTCTTTGAGACCATGTTCTTTTGCTTTAGTCAATGCATCTTCTACGGCTTGTTGTGCTGCATAAGGAGTAGATTTTTTACTACCTTTAAAGCCCAAACTACCTGCACTGCTCCAAGCAATAACATTTCCCATCTCATCAGTTACAGTTACGACAGTGTTATTAAATGTTGCTGAGATGTACAGGACACCTTTTGCAATATTTTTCTTAACAACTTTTTTACGTACTACTTTTCTTTTTGCCATCTGTTTCCCTTTGAGACTTCGTTATTTAGCTTTTGCGCCAACGGTACGTTTTTTACCTTTACGGGTACGCGCATTCGTTTTTGTTTTTTGTCCACGAACTGGCAAGCCTTTTCTATGTCTAAGACCTCTATAGCTTCCCATATCCATCAAAGCTTTAATATCCATAGCCACTTTTTTACGAAGGTCACCCTCTACTTGAAATCCTGCTTGGATCTCTTTACGAATCGCAGCAACATCATCTTCACTTAGCTCATGAACTCTTTTATCAAACGAAATTCCAGTTGCTGTTAAAATAGCTCTAGAACTTGTTAAACCTATACCGTAGATATATGTTAAACCATACTCTACTCTCTTTTTCATTGGAAGGTCTACACCTGCAATCCTTGCCATGCTTATCCTTGTCTCTGTTTATGTTTTGGATTTACGCAAATGACTCTAACGATACCTTTTCGTTTAATCACTTTGCACTTATCGCACATCTTCTTTACAGAAGGTCGTACTTTCATTCGTGACTCCTGAACTTTTATTTCCACTGGAATTTTGAGTTAAACTGTCACAGGTTTGATGATGTATCTCAAACCAACAATCGAAAAAACAGTGGTTCCTTTTTCGATTATTCTTCACACAGCTTTACAAAAGGGGCAAATTATACATAAATTAAGCTAATAATTTACTTATACCTATAAGTTATACGCCCTTTATCTAAACTATACGGTGTTAACTCAACTTTCACGGTATCTCCGGGCATTATCTTAATATAATGCATTCTCATTTTTCCTGCAATGTGACATAAAATCACATGGCTATTTTGTACTTCAACTTTAAAGGTTGCGTTGGGAAGTGCTTCTATCACTTTTCCATCAATTTCAATTACGTCATCTTTTGCCATTTTACCTCCTATGATCTCAAGATAGAGACAAAATTTCTACTTTACCATCTACTATTGCAACCGTGTGCTCATAGTGGCTTCCTCTTAACCCATCTGCTGAAACAACAGACCACTTATCGTCCAAAATTTTAGGCGTGCCATCTTTATGACAGATCATTGGTTCAATACAAAACACCATACCATTTTTGATTTTAGGACCACTTTTTGGGTTAATCCCTTCTAAATAATTTGGAAGTTCTGGCTCTTCATGAGGCTTTCTACCAATACCATGCCCGCAAAATCCACGCAAAGGAACATACCCTTTTTGAAGAATAAATTGCTCTATGCCATGACTCAACTCTTTAAAACGCATCTCCGGTTGAATAAAATCAATCGCAAAGTAAAGCGCATCTTTTGCACATGCAATTAAGCTCTCATCACTTTTTGATATCTCTCCAACACCGACAGTTACAGCAGAATCGCCATACCAACCATCTACTTCTGTACCAATATCTAGGCCTACAATATCACCTTCTTTAAGACAGTAATCGGTAGGAATGCCGTGAATAATCACTTCATTGACAGAGGTACAAACTCCAGCTGGAAAACCATAAAGTCCTTTAAAGGCAGGACGTGCACCAAGACTATGAATGTAAGACTCACCCATGGCATTCAGCTCTTTCAAGCTAAGCCCTGGATGAATATTACCTGTAAGATACTCTAACGTTTGGGCAACAATCTTATTCGCAACAGAAAGCTTTGCTATCTCTTGAGCTTTTTTGATGGTAATTGCCATACAATTAAAGACCTACAGCACTAAGTGTTTCATATTTATTCATGTACATCTGTGCTTCAATTTTACGCATTGTATCAAGTGCTACTTGCACAACAATCAATACAGCTGTTCCACCAAAATAGAACGGTACTCCCATCACTTTTACCAAAACCCATGGAAGGGTAGAAATAAGCCCTAGGTAGATTGATCCCCAAAGGGTTAATCTGCCGGCTACTTCATTTAAGAAAAGTGCTGTGCTTTCACCTGGTCGAACACCGGGAATAAAACCACCTTGTTTTTTAAGATTCTCAGAGATATCTTTTGCATTGAAAACAATCGATGCATAAAAATACGCAAAGAAAATAACAAACAAGAATGTAAGAACGTTAAAAACATAGCTGTTTGGGTTGAGAAAATCATGAATGGATTGAACAATAGGGTTTGTACTTGCTTGCATAATAGTTGATGGAAACATCAAAATTGCACTTGCAAAAATAGGAGGAATAACACCACTAAGATTCATTTTAATAGGCACATAGTTCATAATACGTTTGTGTTGATTTTGAAGCACGACTTTTCGCGAATATGAAATCGGAATACGACGCTCACCCATTTCAACATAAATAATAGAACCAACCGTCGCTAAGATAACGGCTAAAATACCAATGACAACAAGGAAATTTAACTCTCCCGTATTGACAAGGTTAATGGTTCCGCCAATCGCACTAGGAATTCCTGAAACGATACCTGCAAAAATAATCAAACTGATACCATTACCAATACCGCGCTGTGTAATCTGCTCACCAATCCACATGAGTAACATGGTTCCAGTAAGCATACTCGCAGCAGCAATCGCTGTAAAGGTTGTCATATCGATCATAATAGCACTCTCGCCTGCGCGACCACTTAACCCTCCAAGACCAACGGAAACACCAATGGCTTGTACAATCGTAATAACAATCGTTGCATATCGAATGATTTGCATGTATCTAACCATACCATCACGCTCTTTTTTCATTTTACCAAGTGCGGGGAAAGTTGCTGCAAGAAGTTCCATGATAATAGATGCGGTGATGTAAGGCATAATACCTAACGATATAATACTAAGACGTTGTGCAGCGTTACCGCTGAACATATTAAACATTCCAAGGGCATTTGAGCTATTGGAGTCGAAGAACTCTTTAATTACGGCTAGATTTACACCAGGAACTGGCACATATGCCAGTATCCTGTATGCAAATATAAAGCCTAATGTAACTAAGATCTTCTTCGTAAGATCTTGGCTCATTTACTCATTCCAGTAAAAACGACGTTTTCGTCTTTGATTTTAGCCGTTAGCGCTTTTGCGCCTGCACCAATCAATTTCACTTTAACAACTGTACTTGCCATTTTATGTACTTCACGAATTGTATCAACTGTAATTTCAGCAAGTTCTGCAACTGCTTTAATTTTATCAACATTGATAATATAAGGTTTTTCAACTTTAGAAGTAAAACCAACTTTTGGTAATCTTCGTTGAAGTGGTTGTTGACCACCTTCAAAACCTCTTTTACGTTTGTAACCTGTACGAGACTTTTGACCATTATTACCACGGCTTGCAGTTTTACCCATACCACTACCTTGACCACGACCTACGCGTTTGATCTTTTTAGTAGAGTTTTCTGCTGGTGTAAGATTATCTAATGCCATTTTGAATCCTTCTTTACTTAACTTTTAATCATGCTAAGAGCTTTAATAGTTGCTCTTACCACGTTAGAAGCGTTGTTTGAACCCAATGACTTTGTCAAAATATCTTTAATACCTGCAAGTTCAACGACAGGGCGAGTTGCACCACCAGCGATTACGCCGGTACCGTCACTTGCTGGTTTAAGAATAATACGACTTGCATTAAATTTAACTTCAACATCATGAGCGATTGTTGAACCTTTGATATTTACTTTGACAATGTTTTTAAACGCATCATCAACTGCTTTTCTAATAGCATCAGGAACCTCTTTAGCTTTACCAAAACCAAAGCCAACAAGACCTTTTTTATTTCCAACAACGACTAGTGCTGTAAATCTAAAACGTCTACCGCCTTTAACAACTTTTGTTACGCGGCCAATGTTAACGATGACTTCTTCAAACTCTTCTCTGTTATATTTTTCCATTGAATCGTTATCCTCTTCTTTTTCTTATAGCACTATGCCGTTTGCTCTAAGGCCGTCTGCGAAAGCAGCAACTACACCATGATACAAATAACCATTTCTATCATAGACAACTTTAGTTAAGTTTTTAGCCTTTAGCGTCTCTGCAAAAACCTTTGCAACTTCTGTTGCACTTGTTTTACTAGCATTGAACCCTAATTTTTTGCCATCTACACTTGCCAACGTAACGCCACTAACATCATCAATTGCTTGCGCATATAGAAATCTGTTTGATTTAAAGAAAGAAATTCTTGGTCTTTGTTCAGTACCAGAAATATCTGCTCTTACTCTTTTTTTACGTTTAACTCTTAGTGCAAGCTTTCGTTTTAAAATATTTGCTCTCATCTCTTACCCCTACTTCTTGGAAGTTTTTCCGGCTTTACGGATAATAGTTTCATCAGAATATTTAACACCTTTACCCTTGTAAGGCTCTGGAGCTCTAAAACTTCTAATTTCGGCAGCAATCTGACCAACTACTTGCTTGTCATCACCTTGAATTGTAACCACGTTTTTTTCAACTACAATTTGAATATCTTTTGGGAATTCATAATTGATAGGGTGAGAAAATCCGAGTTGAAGCTCAAGAACATTACCATTAACAGCTGCTCTATAACCAACACCATTAATTTCAAGTTGCTTTTTAAAACCTTCTGTTAAACCTGTGATAACATTTTGACCAAGTGCGCGGTATGTTCCCCAAAAAGCGCTGCTCTGACGATCAGCACCTTTTGAAATAAATACAAGCTCTCCATCTTCAACTTTTACGTCAACATTTCCCTTAGTATCCAATACTTTTTGAACACTGCCTTTTTTAAACTCTACTAAATCACCATTGACTGACACTTCAACGCCAGCAGGTATCTTAACAGGCTTTTTACCAATACGAGACATTTTATTTCCTTTTACTTGTCTACGATAAGCTTATAATCTTATGAATGGATATCGAATACCATAAAAGAACAGCTAATTACCAAATACTACAGATAACTTCGCCACCAAGACCTGCTTTGTGAGCGTCATCATTACTGAGAACACCTTTTGATGTACTAACAACAATAGTACCATAACCATTTTTGAAGCGTTTAATTTCATCGCAACCTTTATAGACTCTACGTCCCGGTTTTGAGATTTTTTTCACTTCACTAATAACTTGGCTGCCTCTTGCATCATACTTCAAAACAACATTGATAAATTTCTTAGGACCTTCTTCAACAACGTTAAAACTTTCGATATAACCTTTGTTTTGGAAAATAACTAAAATCGCTTCAACCAGTTTTGAATGCATTAACTTTGTGACATCAAGTTTTCTCATTGATGCATTTCTGATTCTTGTTAAAGAATCTGCTACTAGATCATTAATCATAGTCTATTTCCTTACCAGCTTGCTTTTTTGAGGCCTGGAATAAGACCCTCATTTGCCATTTTACGAAGACAAATTCTGCAGATACCAAAATCTCTGTAAACAGAGTGTGGACGTCCACAAATTTGACATCTTGTGTATGCTCTTACTTGAAACTTAGGCTTTCTAGCAGCCTTTGCAATCATCGATTTTTTAGCCATATTATTTACCTTTTGCGAACGGCAAACCAATGAGTTCAAGAAGTCTAAATGCTTCTTTATCATTGCTAGCAGTTGTTACGATCGTAATATTCATTCCGTGAGTTTTCATAATGTTATCATACTCAACCTCAGGGAACATTAGTTGTTCATTAAGACCAAAGTTATAGTTTGCACGTCCATCAAAACCTACTTTTGGAAGGCCTCTAAAATCTTTTACTCTAGGAAGAGCAACAGAGATTAGTTTGTCCAAAAATGCATACATATTCTCTTTGCGAAGTGTTACTTTAACACCTACTGGATAGCCTTGTCTTACTTTAAAACCAGCAACTGATTTCTTAGCATTTGCAACAACTGCTTTTTGTCCAGCGATCAAAGAGATGGTATCGACGATATTTTGCAATAACTTAGTGTCTTTACCTTCTTCACCAGCACCAACACTGATAACGATTTTTTCGATTTTAGGTGACAACATAGGATTAGCAATATTAAACTCTTTAACCAATGCTGGACTAACTTCAGCATTAAATTTCTCTTGCAATCTGTTCATTATTTACCCTCTACTTTAGCCACGTTAGAGACATGAATTGGTTTTTCAAGATTTGCAAAACCACCCTTAGGATTACTCTCGCTTGGCTTAATGGCTTTTTTTACTACTTTGCAACCCTCAACAACGACTTGTGAAGTTTTTGGCAAAACTTGAACAACTTTTGCCTCTTTACCTTTATCATCGCCTGCGATTACTTTAACAGTATCGCCTTTTTTAATTTTCATCTTAGTCGCCATTATAGTACCTCCGGTGCCAAAGATACGATTTTCATAAAGTTAGCATAACGAACTTCACGACCTACTGGTCCGAAAATACGTGTACCGATTGGCTCTCTTTTGTTATCAAGAATAACAGCTGCATTTTCATCAAAACGAATCAATGAGCCATTTTCTCTTTGGATCTCTTTTTTTGTTCTTACGATAACCGCTTTAACAACCTGTCCTTTTTTCACTTTACCACTTGGTAAAGCTTTTTTGACAGAAGCGATGATAACATCACCTACTGTTGCATAACGACGTTTACTACCACCAAGAACTTTAATACACATGATCTCTTTAGCACCACTGTTATCAGCAACAGCTAATCTAGTAAAACTTTGTATCATTATTCTACTCCCACTTTTACAATTGCGCTAAGTCTAAAAGACTTTCTTTTTGAAAGTGGTCTGCACTCGATAGCGCTTATTGTATCGCCGATTTTTACTTGGTTGCTCTCGTCATGGACAAGGTATTTTTTGAAACGTTTAACGAACTTGCGATATCTCGGGTGCATTACACGTCTCTCTACCAAAACGGTGATAGTTTTATCACCAGTTTTCTGAACAACTACGCCTTGAATCTCTCGTTTTAAAGCCATTAGTTACCCCTACTTGTTTTGAGCAGAAATTGCCGTATTAATACGTGCGATATCTCTTCTAACTTCTTTAATCTCATTTGGATTAGTAAGTTGCATTGTTTTTAGCTTTTGTCTTAATGTAAACAAAAGAACCTTTTTCTCTTTTAACAACTCTAAAAGCTCTGACGCGCTTTTGCCGTTTAAATCAATATACTTCATTTTCGCTCTCTCGAGTTACAATCTTTGTTTTGAAAGGTAACTTGTGCATTGCAAGTGTTAATGCTTCACGCGCTAACTCTTCAGGAACACCGGCCATTTCAAAAATAATTCTACCAGGCTTAATATTCATAACCCACTTATCAACAGAACCTTTACCTTTACCCATACGTGTTTCAATAGGCTTAGCAGTTAATGGTTTGTCTGGGAATACACGAATCCAAGTCTTAGCTTGACGCTTAACATGTCTTGTATAAGAAATCCTCGCAGCCTCAATTTGGCGTGAATCAATACGTCCAGCTTCAATAGCTTTGAGACCGATTTCACCAAAAGAGATTGATGCGCCACTGCTGGCTTCACCGCGGTTGCGGCCTTTCATCTGCTTTTTATATTTCGTTCTTTTAGGCATTAACATTAGTTTTTACCTCTCTCTTTACGTGCTCTAGGCTTACGTGAATTCTCTTTCTCTGGTGCTTCTTCTTTTTCTGGAGCAAGACCTTTTACAAGAACCTCACCTTTAAAGATCCATACTTTAACACCGATAACACCGTATGTTGTATGTGCTTCAGCAAAACCATAATCGATTTTTGCACGAAGTGTATGAAGTGGAACACGTCCCTCTAGGTACCATTCAGTTCTTGCCATCTCAGCGCCACCAAGACGTCCAGAGACAGAAATTTTAATACCTTTTGCACCTGATTTTTGTGCGCCTTGAATTACTTTTTTCATTGCTCTTCTAAAGGCTACACGACGCTCAAGTTGCATTGCAACGTTTTCTGCACAAAGTTGTGCTGATGCTTGAGGACGTCTCTCTTCTTTAATGTTGACGTTTACATCTTTATCAATCAGTTTGGTCAATTTAACTCTTAATTTTTCAATATCAGAGCCTTTTTTACCAATAATGATACCAGGACGTGCTGCAACAACAGTTACTCTAAGCTTTTTAGCAGTTCGCTCGATCAAAATTTGACTCACGCCTGCATAGTAAAGCTCTTTTTTCAAAAATGTTCTAATTTTGTAATCTTCACCAATGCTTGTCGCTAAGGTTTGTTTACTTGGGAACCAACGTGAATCCCAGTTTCTATTAATACCAAGTCTTAAACCAATCGGATTTACTTTTTGACCCATCTTAGTCTTCCTTCTTTGCAGCTTTTGCTACTTCAACAAATACATGAGAAGTTGGTTTTCTAATGCCACTCGCACTACCTCTTGCTCTTGGCAGAAAACGTTTAAGTACCGGACCTGCGTCAACACGGCAAGAAGCAACAATAACTTCTTGTGGTTCAAATCCACCGTTAGAAACAGCAGAAGCGATCACTTTAGAGATGATTTTTGCACCTTTGTTTGGCATAAACTCTAAACTTGCCATAGCAAGCTCAGCATTCATTCCTTGAACTTCACGCGCAATTAATCTTGCTTTTGTAGGAGATAATCTGATAAATTTTAATATTGCTTTACTCATAGTCTACCTACTTACCAATTTTTTTCTGAACAGAGCCCTTATGACCCTTGAACGTACGAGTTGGTGCGAATTCACCCATTTTATAACCGATGTGGTTCTCTGTTACATAAACTGGAACAAAGTTTCTACCGTTATGGACGTTGAATGTAATACCGATCATATCAGGAATAATAGTACTTCTACGAGACCATGTCTTAATCGGCTTGTTTGATTTTGTCTCTTTTGCTTCAACCGTTTTTTTCAACAAATGAGCATCAACAAAAGGACCTTTTTTTAGCGATCTAGCCATCTATTTTCCTTTTCTTCTAGAAATAATCAGTTTGTCGCTCGCTTTTTTCTTACGAGTTTTTCTACCTTTAGTTGGTTGTCCCCATGGAGTTACTGGATGACGTCCTGAGTTGGTTTTACCCTCACCACCACCGTGTGGGTGATCAACTGGGTTCATTGCAGAACCACGAGTTTGAGGTCTAATACCACGGTGTCTGTTACGACCCGCTTTACCGATAACAACGTTTGCCCACTCTTCATTTCCAACAACACCAACAGTAGCCATACACTCTGCCAATATTTTTCTCATCTCACCACTTGGAAGTCTTACCATTACATATTGAGTCTCTTTACCCATAAGTTGAGCGTAACCACCAGCACTACGTGCCATTTGTCCGCCTTTACCCGGTTTAAGTTCAAGATTGTGTAAGATAGTACCTACAGGGATGCTTTTTAGCTTCATTGCATTACCTGGTTTAATATCAAGTCCTGCTTCTGCTGCTTGGATTTTATCGCCTACTTTTAAGCCTGATGGTTGAAGAATATATCTTTTGTCACCATCAACATAATTAATAAGAGCGATTCTACAGTTTCTGTTTGGATCATATTCAATAGCAGCTACAGTACCTTCGATATCAAATTTAGATCTTTTGAAATCGATAATTCTGTATAGCTTTTTAGCGCCCGCTTCTTTATGACGAGAAGTGATTCTACCATTGTTATTTCTACCAGCCGTTGCAGCAACTTTAACAAGGAGTGAAGGAACACTAGCTTTCGCTGTAATGTCACTTGAATCAAGTCCTGTTAAAAATCTACGACTCGGGGTATATGGTTTATATGATTTTATTGCCATGATTACGCCTCCACATTCTCTAGTTTAGCGCCCTCTGGCAACTGAACATAAAACTTTTTAAAATCATTACGTTTGCCTTCAATGCCTTTAAACTTTTTAACTTTTCCCATAACTCTAAGAGAATTGATTTTTAATGGAGTGAAACCAAAGTATTGTTTTAATACTTCTTTTAAACCAGTTTTTGTCATTCTTACTGAAGTTTGGATAACAACTGTACCATTCTCTTGAAGGCTCAAGCTCTTTTCAGTATAAAGGATTGCCTTAATATCAGTAATATCAGCCATTCTTAGCCCTCTTTTGTGATTGTTTCAAGCACTGATTTTTCTATGATTACCGCATAGAACGCAGTTGCTAAATACGCATTAAGCTCATTCGCTTCAACAAGGTAGCAGTTTTGAATATTTCTAAACGCTAGCAATGTTTTCTCATCAACCAATTCTTTAACGATTAATGCGTCTCTTGTACCAAGTGTTTTCATGATTTTTGATGCATCTTTAGTTTTACCAGATTCAACGCTCAAAGAATCAACAACAAAAAGTGCGTTATTAGCAGCTTTTTCATTCAATGCGAATTCAAGTGCTAATTTTTTTTGTTTTTTGTTAACTTTTAAATCATAATTTTTGTTAGCTTTAGGGCCAAATGCAGCACCACCGCCAACCCATACTGGACTTCTTCTACTACCAGCACGTGCACCACCACGACCTTTTTGAGCCCATGGTTTTTTACCACCACCGCTTACTTCACCTTTTGTTTTGGTGTTCGCAGTGTTTGAACGAAGCGCAGCTTGGTATGATTTGACATAAAGATATAGGTTGTGTGAATGGATCTCTTCAAAACTTGAAGGAAGAGCCAATGCACCAACATTTTCTAATTTTTCATTTAATACGATTGCGCTACTCATTTAACAATCCTTACTTTACCTAATGATCCATTTGCACCAGGAACTGAGCCTTTAACAGCTAAGATACCGTTTTGTGCGTCAAATGAAACGATCTCATTTTTTACTGTAACTTGAGTGTTACCATAGTGACCAGGCATTTTTTTGCCTTTTTGAACACGACCAGGCCATTCACAGTTACCGATTGAACCGGTTGTTCTATGAAAACGGTGACCATGTGCACCAGGACCGCCACCAAAATTGTGACGTTTAATAACACCTGAGAAACCTCTACCTTTAGTTTTCAAAGACACTTTAAGTGTTTTTGCTTCGCCCAAAGGTGCTGTATTTAAATCGCCTGCTTCTGCGTTTGCAACATCCATGGTTACAAAACGATTGAATGCAGCAGAAAGGTTATACTTTTTTTGCTGACCAACAATAGCTTTGTTCATTTTTTTGCCACTCACGTACGAAACTAAAGCGCGTTTATCTGCGTTTACTTCACATACTTTCGCTTCTAAAACTCTGAGTAAAGTGACCGGAACGCTTGGTACTGCGATTGTTCGGCTCATGCCGATTTTTTCAATAATATATTCCATCATTACCCCTTATTTACCCATAGCTCTAACTTCAACATTGACTTCAGGTGCCAAGTCAAGTTTCATGAGTGAATCAACTGTATCCGTAGTCGCAGACACGATGTCGATCATACGTGCATGGATTCTCATCTCAAATTGCTCTCTTGAAGATTTGTTTACGTGCGGAGATCTAAGCACTGTATAGCGCTTGATTTTTGTAGGCATAGGAATTGGTCCGACAATTTCGGCTCCAGTTCGTTTGACAGCTTCAACGATAGCTGCAACAGATCTGTCTAAAACTCTATGGTCATACGCCTTGAGTTTAAGTCTAATTTTTTCCATTTGGTACCCCTGTAAAGAACTTGCCACCTTGAAGATGACCTAATTAAAGGACTGTGATTTTACAACAATAGATAAAGAAAGTCAAGAAATATAGGGGTTTTCACATTATTAATATGTATTTTATTTCCTTTTAATAAGGAAAATAATAAACTATTCCCATTAAATTTTGAAGATTTTCATTAAAAAATTTTACGACTCAAGTGATAAATGTCGTTAAAAAATATTGCTTTTTAACAAATAAAAATGAGGATTTTATGCAAACACTACAAGCGCTTTACGAAACAAATTTCAAAAATAGTCTCTTTTTTGATCGAAAAATTACTATTACCCATAAAAAAACCATTCTTTATGGACCACGAAAAAGCGGAAAAAGTCATCTAATTATTGATCATTTGAGCCATTATGAAAAAGGAAGTTATCTCTATATAGATTTTTTAGATGATCGAGTTGAGCCTCATCTCGTGGCAGAAAACTTACCGCTTTTTGTGCAAAAAAATCGTATAAAGTTATTAGTAATTGAACATTTTGACTTCTCATTTGAACTGCCACGTGTGGATGAAATTCTTATTACGACGAGTTTTTCATCTAATACACTCAAAGGTTATGAGACACTTACGTTGTACCCTCTCGACTTTGAAGAGTTTATCTCATTTGATAAAAAACACTCTAACATCGAACACCTTTTCAATCTTTATGCTAACCATGGGACGTTCCCGCATATTGCACACAGTGTTGAACTGGATTATCAAAGACAAATGCAAATGATGTTGCATCTTATTTTAAATGATACCACTACTTTTTTAATCTATAAACGTCTGTGTGAGCTTCAAAGTACCAAAATCTCTTTATTTCAGATTTACAATTATCTTAAAGCATTTACAAAAATTTCTAAAGACAAACTTTATGCTATCACTTCTGAATTGATTGACCAAAAACTTCTTTTTTTTGTTGAGAAATATAATCAACCCAGTTCTGCTAAAAAAGTCTATTCCATTGATTTTGCACTCAAAGATGCATTGACATTCAAAAAAGATTTTTTGAAACGTTTTGAGAATATGGTTTTTTTAGAACTCATCAAACGGGGTAAAAAAGTCTTCTATGAAGAAGGAATTGATTTTTACTTACCGGAAGAATCTCTTGCTGTGTTATGCGTTGGTTTTGCAACTACCGAAGCTATTGAGATGAAACTTCAAAAGCTTTTGCCCACATTTTGGGCTTTGCATGTAAAGCGCATTGAAGTGGTAACCCTTAGCAGTGAAAGCGCTAAAGATATTGAAGGCTTTAGTTTTTCCATTGCCCCCTTTTGGGAATGGTCGCTACAACTCTAAGACAGGTGTGATAAACTTTTGAATCGTAATGGCATTACCTTTTTTATTGAAATAAAAATGATCTAAAAGCTTACGAATAATAACAAATCCCCTTCCATTGAACTTTTCAGCATTAATGACTATATTTTTGAGCACCATTGTATCAAAGCCTTCACCTTGATCGCTTATCGTGGCTTCAAAAAGTTCTCGCTTACCATTAGGAATAATGCCATAGATAATTTTAATCTTTTTGGCGTGATGGAGCTTTTCAAGACGTAGCATCTCATCATCAAATAAATTTTGCTCTATCAGATAATTCTTGCGCGCCTTATCGACACCGAAACTGCCATGTTCTAAGGCATTCAAAAGAAGCTCTGAGAATGTTAGCATAATCTGACTGGCTGTTTTACTATCGACATGATGGGCTTTTAGATAATTGGCAACACTTTGCAACGCCTCATCAATGGATTCATACGTACTGGCAATACGCAATACCTTAAAGGCTTTAGAGATTTCCAATTTTTGTATATAAATATAGGTAATGTCATCATCACCTTTACCAATGCGTGCGCTCACTTTGTCACGAAAATCCTTAACACAAATAGAGTCGATGAAATCTTCTTTTAAACATGAAGCATAAAGTTTTCCGCCACGAACCAAGCTTTCACTGAGTCCATCACTGTAACAAAGCATTTTAGCAATCGTAACAGAAGGTAGCGTACTTACACGCACACTCTCGGTAAAAATGCTGAGCGGAGGATTGTTGCTACGAATGGATTGAACTTCACCCTCTTCACTGATAATAAAAAAAGCGGGCATACCGCATGAAGCGTATTTGATAACGGATTCGTGAATATCATACTCCACAAGCACGATGCTCATGATCTCTTCATCAAAAAGGTTTTTCTGTAAAAACTTGAGCGTCTTGTTGATCCAAACATCAAACACAAAACCCTCTTCCTCTTCAAGCTCTTCAAAAAAATAGTTCAAAAAGCGGGTAATCGCCATCGCGCTCATAGCCGCAGAGAGCCCTTTACCCATCGCATCAGCTATAAACCCGACGAGTCTTCCATCGTTTGTTTTACGCAAAGAGTAAGTATCGCCACTGAGTGTACTGTGTGGGATGTACGAGATGTCCACACGTAAAAGTTCTTTTTTGCCATTTTTCGTTAGATCGATCTGCTGATAGTAGAGATCGTTTTTGATAACAAAAAGTTCTTTGTTAAATGCTTTTTCAAGGTCTTCTTTTTCGTGGAACATGGCTTAACTCCTCTAATAGACTTCTTTCCTAGCTCTTGAAAATAATAAAGAGTTTGCTTAGAGTGCGTTAATTTTTGAAACTCAAAATTGAGTCATAGCTAAAGCTATAATGATCTTTTTAGTTTTAAAAAGTGATGTGCTATAAGCGATACTCTTTTTTCAATGGGCTAGGAAAGAAGTCTACTATTTTAGCAAATCTACACTAAACTTCGTTTACATATAAGATGGCTTGAAGGAGTTTGAATGTTATGCGGTATTGATGAAGCAGGGCGTGGGTGTTTAGCTGGTCCTTTAGTCGTGGCAGGTGCTATTTTAAAAGAGCCTGTTTCAGGGCTTAACGACTCAAAACTGCTCAGTGAAAAACAACGCGAAACTTTTTTTGAAATACTTCAAAGCAAAGCAGACTTCAAAATCGTCTTTTGTGATCATGCTATGGTTGATACAAAAGGTTTAAGTGCGTGCCTCAAATATGCTATTGAAACAATCAAAGCACATTTTCTGGGACATGATATTTTGATGGATGGAAACTGTAATTTTGGAGTACAGGGCATTACCACTATGGTTAAAGCCGATGCAAAAATCCCTGAAGTCAGTGCCGCAAGTATCTTGGCAAAAGTAAGCCGTGATAGGTACATGTACGAGATTGCTTCCACGTATCCGCACTATGAATTTGAAAAACATAAAGGGTATGGAAGTGCTTTGCATATTGAAAAGATTAAAGCCTTTGGATATTGTGAAATTCACCGCAAAAGCTTCAAACTCAAATCACTTTCACAAGCTACTCTCTTTTAATAATCGTTCTTCCACAATCCACTTACCTCAACAAGTTGATAGCGACAATCAAAATAAAGCTAAGTCAAAGCTTTATTAACCTATTATTTCAATAACAATTATCAAAACATTAACGACCCGTTATCTGTTTGGATGAAAAAAGGAGAAAGAATGGTAGATTTGTCACAAATCAACAAAAACCAAAAAGCGCTGATTACACACATACACGCTCAACACATACTGAAAAAACGTCTTTTATCTTTAGGCCTTAGTATTGGTAAAGAGGTTGAAGTCGTCGAAACGAGCCTTCAAAAAAATACAATTAAAATAGCCCTTGGATTTAGCTCTGTTGCACTTCGTTTTGATGAAGCAAAACTCATCGAAGTAGAGGTAGCGTAATGAACAAAATAGTTATTGCGCTTGTCGGACAACCCAATGTTGGCAAAAGTCATCTTGCCAATGCCATCAGTGGCTCAAACCTCAAAATCGGAAACTTTGCAGGTGTTACGGTTGAAAAAGCCATTGCACGTTTAAGCACAGAAGATTTTGCGATTGAATTTATTGATCTTCCTGGTCTTTACTCATTAGAAGATTTTTCAGCAGATGAAAAAGTGACTAAAGACTTTTTGCTCACTGGCGAGTACGATCTCATTTTGAATGTCATCGATTCCACAAACTTAGAGCGAAACCTTATGCTTACCACGGAGCTTATGGAACTTCAAAAAAAGATGGTTATTGCTTTGAATATGGACGATGAAGCGATTAAAGAAGGCCTAAATATCGACACTGAGATTATGAGTAAAAATCTCTCAATTCCTTGTGTCCGTGTTTCCTCTAAACATAAAACAAACATTGATGCATTGGTCAATCAAATTTTACAGGTAACGAAAAACCCGCTCATTGCACCTAAACTGATATACAGCGATGAAGTGGAAGAACAACTGCAAACAATTGTCCGCTTTTTGGATGACAAACATTTTAAAATGCCCTCCTTTACCAATCGACAAATCGCGATGGGGCTTTTATGGCAAAAAAAAGAGATTTACGCTCTGATGCATGAACAGCCATTGTATGTTGAACTTCACCCTATTCTCAACAATGCTCTTGGACATGTTTACATGTATGCACAAACAGAAGAAATTGAAGAAGTCATCAATCGTCAACATAGTGCTTTTTCAGCAGGCTTATGCGCTGAAGTACTGCATATAACTAAAAACACACGTAAAAATCTAACACAAAAGATCGATACCATTTTGATTCACAAAATTTTTGGTCTTCCTATTTTTATCTTTTTGATGTGGGGACTTTTTCAACTCACGTTTACCTTAGGGCAAATCCCTATGGATTGGATTGAAGCAAGTTTTGGATGGCTTGGTGAAACAGTTGGAAGTACTATTAGTAATGAAGCGCTTAAATCGTTGATCGCAGATGGCATCATCGCAGGTGTTGGTAGTGTCATTATGTTCTTACCAAACATTATGATTCTTTTCTTAGGTATTGCGTTGCTTGAAACAACAGGCTATATGTCAAGAGCTGCCTTTTTATTGGATGGTTTCTTTCATAAATTTGGTTTGCATGGAAAAAGCTTTGTACCGCTCGTTACAGGTTTTGGATGCTCAGTTCCAGCCTACATGTCAGCACGTACACTTAAAAATAAAAAAGACCGCTTGCTGACAATGTTCATCATTGGTTTCATGAGTTGTGGCGCACGTCTTCCTGTTTATGTTCTTTTTGCAGGTGCTTTTTTTGAAGAAGATATGGCGGGTAATGTACTGTTCGCTATCTACATTTCAGGTGCGCTTTTAGGGCTTATCGCCGCTAAAATTTTGCGTGTGAGTGCTTTTAAAGGCGAAGATGAACCATTTGTTATGGAAATGCCAAAATACCGTTTACCAAGCTTAAAATTGTTGTGGTTTGTGGTTTATTCTAAATCAACCATGTATATTAAAAAAGCAGGAACATTTATCTTGATGGCTTCAATGCTTATCTGGTTTATCAGTTCATACCCCAAAAATAGCCTTATTGAGGAAGAGTACACTACTAAAATTGAAGCACTACAACCAAGTGCAAATCTCGATCAACCGGTAATTGAAGAGGAACAAAAAGAGGCTCCTGAAACGATTGATGAAGATAAGAGTGCGTCTATCGAAGATGCGATTAAAGCTTTAGAAAATGAAAAACGCGAAAAATTAATGGAACAAACATACCTTGGTATGATTGGTAAAACCATTGAACCTGCCTTTGCACCGCTTGGTTTCGACTGGAAAATGAGTGTAGCAACCTTTAGTGGACTTGCGGCTAAAGAGGTTATTGTTTCCACATTAGGCGTTCTTTATTCTTTGGGCGATAGTGTGAAAGAAGATGATGGCTCACTTCGTGCAATCATAACAGCCAACATTAGCTTTCCTTCGGCAATGGCATTTATCGTCTTTGTTATGGTCTATCTTCCGTGCCTTGCGGCAACAGCAGTGTTTGCAAAAGAAGCAGAAGAAGCTCGTTATACCGTTTATCTAGTGATTTTCACCTTTGCAACAGCATGGGTTCTAGCATTCATTACATACAGAACTATTTTACTCTTTAGCTAACCGCGATGTGGCTACATTTTAGTAGCCACACCCCTTCATAACCTTCACAAATAGATACGTTTAAGTTGTTCCATATTGGAGCCAAGATTTAAAAGCAGTAAATCAGCAATGACTAAAGCAGCCATTGACTCTGCCACAACGCTACCGCGTACAGCGATGCATGGATCGTGTCTTCCTTTGAGATTGCACGTAAGTTCATTGCCATCTGTATTGATCGTCTCTTGTGAGATAAATATAGAAGGTGTGGGTTTAAAATAGACTTTACAGGTAATGGTATCGCCATTGCTCATACCACCTAAAATGCCTCCGCTGTGATTGGTTATAAACCCTTTAGAAGTGATCGCATCATTATTTTGGGAGCCTTTAAGTGAAGAAGCATGAGAACCTTCACCAATTTCTATACCTTTAACGCCATTAATGCCCATCATTGCTTCGGCTAACAGAGCATCCAACTTATAGTAAATCGGTTCGCCAAGCCCAGCAGGTGCACCAACAATCTGAACAAGTGCCACACCGCCCACAGAATCATGCGCATTTTTAGCCTCTAAAATAGCCTCTTTTTGGGCTTCTTCGACACTGGCATCCAGCGCATAAATCTCACTTTCACTTACACGCGAAAAATCAAAGCTCTTAGCTTCAATGCCACCAATCGCGCAAATACCACTTTGAACTTTAATAGATAAAGATGAAAGAAGTAGCTTAGCAATAGCACCAGCTGCCACACGTGCTGCTGTTTCTCTCGCACTTGAGCGCCCGCCACCACGGTAATCTCTTATGCCGTATTTGTGAAAATAGGTAAAATCCGCATGCCCTGGACGAAAAAGGTCTTTAACACTGTCATAGTCGCCACTTTTTTGGTTTTCATTGAAAATAACCATTGCAATGGGTGTCCCTGTACTTTTGCCTTCAAACACACCGCTTAAGATCTCGATTTTGTCGCCCTCTTTACGTGCAGTAGCGTATTTGTTTTGCCCAGGTTTACGACGGTCGAGTTCGCTTTGAATAAATACCTCATCAATCTCAAGCCCTGCTGGCACACCATCGACTACACAGCCAATAGCTCGTCCATGTGACTCACCAAAGGTCGTAAAACTAAAACGTCTGCCAAAGGTATTGCTACTCATTTGATCTCTTTTTTCAAAATATCTAATGCTAATAAAGCCGCTTTTTGTTGTGCCTCTTTTTTACTCTTGCCACTTGCAATAGAAAGATCACGTCCACGTACACTCACCGCGATTTCAAACTCTTTTTTATGATCGGGACCAAATGAACGTACCAATCGGTACTCTGGCGTCATTCCAAAATGCGCTTGTGTCAATTCCTGAAGGGTTGTTTTATGGTCTCGAAAGATCGCGTCCATATCGATTTTTGGATAGGCTTCTTCTAAAAGTGCTATAGCTAATGCTCTGGCTTTTTCCAGCCCAGCTTCAAGATACAGTGCCCCCATAATCGCCTCAAATGCGTTTGAAAGTAAGGAAGGCTTTTCTCTGCCATTGTTGTTTTCTTCCGCTAATGAGATATAGATGTATTCACCCAAATGAAGTAACCGTGCCAGTTTTTCAAAGCTTTTTTCATTTACCAACGAAGCACGTAACTTGGAGAGTTCACCTTCTGCTACTTGTGTAAATTCATGGTAAAGGTATTCTCCAACAATAAGGTCAAGTACCGCATCACCTAAAAACTCTAAGCGTTCATTGTTGTAGGGTTGTTTGGAGCTTTTGTGCGTAAGTGCCTCGATTATCAGGTTTTGATCTTTAAACTGATAACCCAAACGCTTCTGTAACGCTTCTAGTCTTTTTTGCATTATCTTTCCTTTGTCATTTTTATAACGCTTTTAGGCAAAGCCTAAAAGCTACTTAGCCTATTTTTATTTTGGTCGCTTCTTCTTTAGCGATTCTATCGCACATTTCATTTTCAGCATGCCCATCGTGCCCTCGCACCCAAATACCATGTACTTTATGGTTTTTAGCAACTTCGATGTAACGTTGCCAAAGCTCAGGATTTTTTACTTTCGCAAAATTCTTACGCTTCCAGCCTTCTAACCACTCATTAATACCTTTGATAACATAACTCGAATCGCTAATAAGTGTTACATCGCACGCCTCTTTAAGTGCAGCAAGCCCTTCAATGACGGCTAAAAGTTCCATCTGATTGTTGGTAGCATTTGCCATTCCACCACTTACGATCTTCTCCACACTGCCAAAGCGTAAAATCGCGCAATAGCCTCCAGCGCCAGGATTCCCTAGCGAAGAGCCATCACAGAAAAGAGATATTTTCTTCATCGTCTGCTTTGGTAAGGGTGGTTTGAATCGTTACGGTATTGATGCTTTGGCAATGAGGACATCTGTAAAAATGGATGGGGAAAACTTGTTTACACTCTGAACACAAATACTCAAAACTAAGGCTCGCTTTTGCATAACCAATGCTTTGGAGTTTACCCAAAACATCGACAGCAAAAGGTGCTTCGACTTCTTGCTCCACATAGGGGATGAAGCCTCGTGCCATCGCGATTTGTTGCACAAGAGGATCTTTGCATGTCGTGATGTTGTAAACCATAGGATCAACATACCACAAAAGATCGGTCATATTTTTAAATGTCAGAGTTTCGAAAAAAGAAGCTTCAATTTTAATGCCGTTTTCTTGCATATATTCAAAAAGTTTTCGCTTTAAAAAAGGTGCTTCGCGTGAAAGTTCCAAAAGTTTTTCAACTTTTTGACTCTCTTTAAGGTTGGTTTCTTTTAGGATTTCAAGTGCTTTAAGATAGGTTCTTTGCACATTGACTTTAGCACCCAATTCTTCAAGTGAGTCCAGAACTTCTTCGGCTTTAACATACTCTTGAAGTTGCTCATAGGCGACTGTTAAGTATTTGAGTGATTCTGTGTTTCGAGGGTGCAAGCGTAAAGACTCCAAAAAGACTTCGGAACTGCGACGCAAGAAGCCCGCTTTAAAGTAAGTTTTTCCTAGTGTTGAAAGAAGGTATTGCTTTTCATCTTTGCCCTTAACCCGCTTAAGTGTTACAAGATAAATATTAATCGCTTTTTCATAGTCTCCACTTTTGCCATAAGCATGTGCAAGAAGAGCTAAAGATTCTAACGGGATGGAAGCATCTTCCAAGAGTTTTTTATACTCATTTTCATCCGTCACAATTTCAAATTTTTTGACAAATTTATCAATGCTTTGCTTCTCTTCTTTGTTCTTAAAAACACCCCACCAATAATTGGAAAATGAGATGACAAAAACAATAGCGAATAAAATAATAACACCAAAAAGAGGATCGCGGTATGCTATAAAAAAATTATCCAAAATGTAAACCTTCATCTGTGAAGTTTGAAAAAGTCTATTAGACTCCTTACCTAACACTTAAAAAAGTGATGTGCTATAAGCAATACTCTTTTTTCAATGTGTTATGCAAGTAGTCTATTATACCAAACTTGATATAATAAGACCATGATAGATAAAACATCCATAGAAAACCTCAAACAACGTCTTGATATTGTCGATGTCGTAGGCTCTTACTTAGAGCTGAAAAAAAATGGCGCCAACTATAAATGCGTCTGCCCTTTTCACAACGATACCAGCCCAAGTCTTGTGGTCAGCCCCTCGAAGCAGATCTACCACTGTTTTGCGTGTGGCGCTGGAGGGGACAGCATCAAATTTGTGATGGAGTACGAAAAGCTCTCTTACCCAGAAACCATCGAAAAACTGGCAAACATGGTTAACTTTTCTCTCTCTTATACCACGAACGATGGCATTAAAAAAGAAGATCGAAAGTTGATGGAAACGCTCAATCTTTTCTACGTCAAACAGCTAGACAAAACACTTTTTGCAAAAGAGTACCTTACCAAAAGAGGCATATCTGAGGCTTCTATTGAGAAGTTTGAGATAGGCTATGCACCGGCTTCTTTTGCAACGCTTGACTTTCTAAGCAGTCGCGGATACGCCATGAGCGAAAGCATGGAGTATGGCGTTGCTGGCATGGGAGAGAGCAATCAACCTTATGCACGTTTTATTGAACGGGTCACTTTTCCTATTTACTCTCCAAGTAACAGACTTGTGGGTTTTGGGGGCAGAACGCTTAGTAATCATCCTGCTAAGTATGTCAATTCACCACAAACTAAGCACTTTAACAAGTCCCAACTGCTCTATGGCTACCAGCTTGCTAAAGAGAATATTTATAAACAAAAAACCATTATTATCACCGAGGGCTATCTTGATGTCATTATGCTCCACCAAGCAGGATTTACCCACGCTGTTGCGACCCTTGGAACAGCACTGACCAATGAACATATTCCGCTCATAACAAGGGGGGATCCTGAGGTCATAGTAGCCTATGATGGCGATGATGCGGGCATTAACGCAGCACTTAAAGCGTCCATGTTGCTCAGTACACATGGCATAAAGGGCGGTGTCGTTCTTTTTAGTGGGGGAATGGACCCTGCAGACATGGTTCAAAATAATCTTATAGATGCTCTTAACCATCTTTTTAGAACGCCTCAGCCCTTTATCGAGTTCGCACTAGAACGCATGGTTAAAAAGTACAATCTCAAAGATCCTTTGGCAAAACAACAAGCCTTAATTGAGGCAATGGGCTATCTTAAAACACTTCCTCAAGCGGTTCAGGAAAGTTATACGGGTATGCTCTCTGAAAAATTGGGGCTTCATCACAATTTGGTTAAAATCCAAAGCCACCATAAACCTCAACGACTCGATAAAAAAGAGCGTGCTTTTGAAGATATGTTGGAACTTACCATCATAAAAACGATTTTGAGTGAACCCAGTCTTATTGACACGGTACTCGATACTATCGATAGTTCCATGTTCAAAACGCATCAAGAGGAGTTTTCGCTTCTTTTGGAAAATCAGTTTGAACACCCCAAACTTAGGCGAATTACATTGTGGGAAGATATTAAAGTCTATGATGAAAAAGAACTCATCGCTTCGATGATCGCATTTTTGTATCATTACTACAACGAAAAATTCCAAGAAATAAAAACGGCAAAAGAACTCAGTTACGATAAAAAACAGTTTTTGATCCGTAAAATTCAAGAAAAAATGATGAAATTAAAACAAGGTGAATTGGTTCCATATGAAAGCATTAGTACTCTATAGCGGCGGGCTTGATAGCATGCTCGCCATGAAACTCCTGACACAACAAGGCATTGAAGTTATTGCCTTACACATCAACATTGGCTTTGGTGTCAAAGAAGACCGTTTCGACGTTCTTAAACGTCGTGCTGCCATTGCAGGTGCAACACTTGAGGTGATCGATGTTCGCGATGAATATCTCTTAAATGTTCTTTTTAGCCCTAAATACGGCTATGGCAAACAATTCAATCCGTGTATTGACTGTCATGGATTTATGTTCACAGTAGCAAAATCGCTTCTGCCACGCTATGGTGCTTCATTCATTGCGACAGGTGAAGTTGTGGGGCAACGCCCCATGAGTCAAAACAAAGATGCCCTAAGATTGGTGAAAAAAATCGCTAATGACATTGACGAAGACCTCATTCTTCGTCCACTTTGTGCCCTTGTGATGGAAGAGACAAAGCCTGAGCGTGAAGGTTGGGTGGATCGAAGCAAACTTTTAGGCTTTAATGGGCGTGGTCGCAATGCTCAACTGGCTCTCGCCAAAGAATTGGGCTGGGAAGATTATCCTACACCAGCGGGAGGTTGTTTGCTTACAGATGTGCAATTTACGGTTCGGTTACGTGATTTTGTGGCACACGATAGCTTTGCGAAAGAAGATATCGAAGTACTCAAAAATGGCAGACACTTTAGACTACCAGATGGTGCAAAATTGGTTGTAGGTCGCAATGAAACTGAAAATGATTTTATAGATACCCTTAAAAATCCTAAATTTGATCTTTTACACGTAAGCGGCGAGATGAATGCACCATCTTCGCTGCTTTCAAAGAATGCTTCAAGTTCAGATGAAAATCTTGCATGTCGCATCATTTTAAGCTTTACCAAAGCGCTTCCTGAAAACACATATGACCTTTGTATAGGTGAAAAAATCTTGTCTGCATCACCTTACGCTACAAAAGAGGAAGCTAAAAAATATCTTATATAGTTTTTTAAAGATAATTTTTGTACTATTTATTATAAGAAATTGAAATTATGAGGATTACGAGATGGGCTTATCAAACAAAATGATTTTTTTAATCGTTGACGATTCAAAGATATCACGCAAATGGCTTATTGAGATGATCCCAAAAAAAATAGTTGAGAATGCTGAGATTATTGAAGGGTGCAATGGAGAAGAAGCTATTGCACTGTATGACCAACATCGTCCTGATGTTGTTTTTTTAGACATCACTATGCCTGTTGTTGATGGCTTTGAAGCCTTGGAACGTATTCGCGTTATCAACCCTGATGCGCTTGTCGTAATGATCTCAGCGGATCGCCAGAAAACCACGAAAGAAAAAGTTTTAGCACTTGGCGCTTCAGCCATCATCTCTAAACCTGTGGACGAGCAAGAATTCCGAACAACCCTTTTAAAGTTGGTATTTTAAATGACAAAACACTATTTCAATCCGCAGCAAGAAGATGTTCTCAAAGAACTGATCAATGTCTCTTTCGGACTCTCAGCCTCTTTAATTGGCGATATGCTCGACAATCATGCAAAACTTCATATTCCTGAAATTTCAAGCATCGATATTCATAATTTAGATGACAAAATCATCGAAGTTTTAGAAGAAGAATTTGAGTTTTACATAACAAAACAGCGCTTTTTAGGCTCATTTAACGGTGAAGTTCTCTTTGTCTTTAATAACTACTCTGCGCGTGCATTTTGTAATCTTCTCCTCAAACAAGAGGTAACCGATGAGGGCGATATTAAATCTTCCATTATGGAACTCACCAATATCATAACATCTGCTTGTATTGGTAAGTTTTGTGAAATTATTCACGGAGAAACAATTTTCAAAGTTCCGTCTATTGAAAAGCGAGAAATCTCTGAAATGGATAAGTACGACAAGATTGAAGGGTATGACAATGTTATTGTTATTAAAACAGCCCTCGATATTGAAAAAGAGAATATCTTGGGACATATGTTTATTCTTCTCAACAACGAAATGTTAGAACATTTAAAAAGTACGATTGATAAGCTATAGTCATGATAAATTGCGAAAAAATTATTGATTCAATTCATGTAGGTATTTTAACCATCGATGCTGATCTTAATATCTATTATGCCAACAAATGGTTTGCAGTACATTGTGACATTGATGTAGAAAAAACGATAGGAAACAATCTGCTCTCTTTATTTGAGTTAAACGACGAGCGCCTCAAATCGCTTAAACGTCACATCAAAACTGCACTTACATTAGGCGGACCTTCTTTTTTTACAGCAGATTCCAATCACTATCTTTTCCCGATGAAAAATTCTATTACGACCAAATCCATCTTTGAGTTTATGCAACAAGATGTCACGATCATACCTTACAATATTGCTCAAAAACAAGTAACCGTACTTATTTACGATCAAACAAGCCTTATGGAAGAAAAAGCACGATGCAACAAAGAGAGTGAAGAACTGGCACGCGCCATGAAAATTGCCAATGCAACCATTAAAAAACTTGAAACGGCAAAAAATAAACTGGTTAAGCAACAAGATATGATTTACAAGCAAGCGCATTACGACCACTTAACCTCTTTAGCAAATCGTACATTACTCAACCAAAGACTTCAACTCTTAATTGAAAATAGCCAAAGCAGTGGTAAAAAATTTGGTGTTCTCTTTTTAGACTTGGATAATTTTAAAGAAATTAACGACTCATTGGGTCATGATGTTGGTGATATGATTTTGATTCATGTGTCAAAAACCCTACTCCTTGCTACACGCAAAACCGATACGGTTGCACGCTTTGGTGGCGATGAGTTTATTATCTTGGTTGATGATATTTCAGAAGAAAAAAGCTTAGCCTATATTGCCGAAAAACTTGTCAAAGCCATACAGCAGCCTATGAGAGTACGTAACCTTGATATTAGCGTTACCACAAGCATTGGTATTAGCCTTTTCCCAAATCATGGAACAGATTTTAACCAACTGATTAAAAATGCTGACCTTGCACTTTATGCCGCAAAAGCTGAGGGTCGTAACACCTATAAAATTCACAATCAATCAAAATAAATTAAAAATCTGTGCTCATGCACCTTAACAAAAGGTCATGAGCTTTTGTTATTAGAATTTTTGTAAAAGAAGCACCAAGGATGCGCAGGCTTTCTGTCCAAGATTACCCAGTGTTAACGTAGTTTTTCAAGGAAACTTCGTTTTGAGCTTTGCTCTAAAATGTGTCAAGAGTTCTTCAACTCTATCAAAATCAAAAGAACTCTATATCATCATCATGATTAACGGCTAAACTCTTCTCTTCAAAAATAGCTTCAATCTGAATACACGAACTTAAAAGCGATGAGTCAAGATAGTGAATATCGCGTGCGACTTGTGTTATAAAGACATTTTCTCGCCATGAAGAAAGATCATGTAAAAGATTAAGCAACATCGCCGAGAGTCGTTTTGATTTTTCAGGATCAAATTGCTCTTCTGTAAGTGTCCCTAAAAAGTTAATCAATGTTTGAACAGCAAAGCCAAGATGTTCAAAATCCATCAACTCTTCTAAGATAGTTGCGTACTCTTGAAAATTCTCATAAATCACCGCTAAAGTATGTTTGGATGGCTCTTTTTCAAAGACTAAAATCGCTTTATCCGTTTCATCATTGATCATTTCAAGACCATCAATTTTAGGAAGAAAGGAGATAGCGGTACTATTAATATAATCAACAGCACTTAAAACATTGTCATGTGTTTTAGAGAGGATTTTTTTTGCTTCATCACTGACTTCCACAGCGCCATTATCACGTTTAATTTCTTTATCGAGCTGGAAAGTAAGCATGTCATTTGATAAAATATACTTCGCATTGGCAAAATGTTTGAGTAAGATATTTTTAATGATATTGCTACGAAGTGGTTTGACATGTAAAAGCATCATATAGAGCTTTTCCTCACTCTCTTCCACCACAATTTCACATTCATACGCATGTTTTAAAAGCCACAAACTAAAGCCATAAACGAGGCGTACACAATCACTCAGATTGATAATATTTTTTTCACCATTAAGCCAATAGTCCCAATATTGTGCCAAGGCTTCTTCATCTTCAATACGAAAAGTAATGCTACGATGAAAAACATGTGCATTAAAAGGGTTAAGTGCTTTAGGAAATTTATGAATATGTTGATTGCGCAGTGCAATGATGCGCAAATACTGCTTGATACGTTGTAAAAAGTGATCAGAGTCTAATGGTTTAGTAAGATAATCCTCTGCCCCTAAGGAGAGCATCTTGTGTTTTGACGATTCATCATCAAGTGCACTAAGGGCAATAATCATGCTCTTTTTATTCACTTGCTTGATGTATTTTGTTGCCTCAAATCCATCAAGATTTGGCATCATAATATCCATAAAGATCAGATCAAAACGGTTTTTAACACACATTTCTACAGCGACTTGACCATCTTCAGCTTCATAAACTTCGATGTCCTCAACCTCTTCAAGTAGAAGATTGAGCGTGAGCCTGTTGTTATCATTATCATCAACAATCAATACTTTATACATTTCTTTGTTCCTTTAATCGCTTTGTTAAAATAAATTTTGCGCCACCAAGCGTGGATGAATCTTCAATCTTATACTCAAATTTTAGCCCTTCACACAATAATTTTACAAAGTGAAGCCCAATACCCGTACCCTTCTTTTCAATACCACTAGGACCTGAAGAACTTTGGGTATAAAGCTCAAAGATTTCCTCTTTATCTTTAACGCCTTTACCATCATCTTGCACAATAATTTCAATCTTTTCACTATCTGAAATCAAAAAAATCTCAACAAGTGTATGCCCGTATTTAAGGGCATTTGAGATGATGTTAGAGAGAATTTGTTTGAAACGGTACTCATCACTTGTAAGAAATGGGTCATTCCCATCACTTTGGAAAAGCATCGTGCGTTTATGCTCTAACGCTAAAGCCCCATGCTTTTCAATCACATCTAAAATGCTCTCTTTAACATTAAAAAGTGTCAAATTGTAGTGCAACTTTTGATGGCGTAATTTTCCAAGATCTAAAATATTGGTCACATTTTCCAACATAGAAGAAGCACTTTTGTATATCTGTTCCAAAAGATACAGACGTTTTGCCTTAGGCACTTCATCAATGTGTGGCATGTGTTTGTAAAGATACTGTGCAAAGTTTAAAATAGCATTGAGTGGTGTTTTAAGCTCATGCGTAAAGAGAATCAGAAACGCATCCTTTGCTTCAGCAAGCTGCTCTTGTTCCATTGCTTTCTGCTTAATATCATTGGCAATGCGTTCTTGCTTTAAGAACTCTGTAATATCATGACGAATAGCAAGATACTGAAGAATTTTACCCGTATTCTCATCTTTAAAAGGAATAATAATTGTCTCAGCCCAAAAATCACTTCCATCTTTGTTACGATTGATAATATGAGCGCGCCACACATCGCCCCGAGTTATCGTTCCCCACATCCCTTCAAACACCTCAATAGGCGTGCTCGGATGTTTGATAATACGATGATTTTGTCCCATCAGCTCTTCAAAACTGTATCCTGTCACTTTGATGAAGTTTTCATTCACATACGTTATATTGCCATTGACATCGGTTTGTGAAACAATAGCAAAATCAATAAGTTTTTGAAAATAGTGACGTTCAGCTAGATAAATATCATCGCTGAGCGCTTTAATACTTGACTTAAAATGATCGAGCGCTGCCCATCGCTCACTTTTCATACTAAAGTACCGGTCACACTTAAGCATCAAAATTTCATCAAGCATTATAAGATTATCGGTTTGAAGAAAAAGGATCATTTGAACCATAGGATAATGAAAACGTACTTCTTGCAATGCAGGGAGATAAACACTTTCATTAGCAGAAGAGAGTGATCCAAAGATAAGATCTATCTTCTCTTCAGCCATAATTTTAGCTATGGCATAGGGAACAATACTGACATGTAAACGATTACATAACTTTCTAGCGGCATTGACAAAGGTCGCATCGTAAGCCATTTCGCCAATTAAAAGTACCGAAATAGAACGTGGTTGATAAAAATAGTGTTCTGCCATTACGCCACTCCTTAAGATAACATCTTTACAATTGTCTGTGCGATCTCACCCAGTGGTAATGTAGTGTCAACACCACCTAATCGGATTGCCTCTTTAGGCATACCAAATACCACGCAACTCTCTTCAGACTGAGCGATGGTCTTAGCACCTGCTTCATGCATATGCATTAAGCCTTTGGCGCCATCACTTCCCATCCCTGTTAAAATTGCTCCAACCGCATTACTTCCTGCAACTTTTGCCACAGAGTTAAACAGTACATCCACACTGGGGCAGTGTCCACTCACTTTCTGCCCTAATCCAATTTCTATAAAATAGCTAGCTCCCGAGCGCCTCAGCACCATATGTTTGCTACCTTGTGCGATATACACGGTTCCCTTTTGCAAAAACTCACCATTACGCGCCATTTTAACATCCATAGAGCATAACTGATTGAGTCTCAACGCAAACGGTTCAAGAAAACTTTGCGGCATATGTTGGACGACAAGCACCGCTGGAGCATTTTTAGGAAGTCCTCCAAGCACAACCTTCAGTGCTTCAGTGCCTCCTGTACTCGCACCAATAGCAATCACTTTATGGGTTGTCTCTGCAAGGCTTGAAAAATTGGTTCTATTCTTTTGCTGTGGAATCTTCTTTTGAACCTTTGCCAAAGAAGCATTTGCCACCTTTTGAATCAACTCCTCTTTGATCTCATCTTTACCATCGTATATATGCGAATGTGGTTTTGACACATAGTCTACAGCGCCTGATTCAAGAGCATCCAGCGTTGTCTTTGCACTGTTCCGTGTCAAAGAAGAGACCATGACCACAGGTGTCGGATAGTGCATCATCAGCTTTTGTAAGAAGGTAACACCATCCATACGTGGCATCTCAACATCCAAGCAGATGACATCAGGCTTTAACTCCACTATCATATCCCGTGCGATGTATGCATCTGCCGCTAAGCCAACAACCTGCATCCGCGGGTCGCTCTCTAAAATTTCACGAAGGATGTGCCTTGCTGTGGCGCTATCGTCCACAATCAGAACACGAATCATTCCATGATCTCATTTTGGACGTATTTAAGAATGATACGGTTTACATCACTGATCATCATAATACGTCTGCCATTATTGCCTCCAGTATCTTCTGCTTTAATGGGTATACCCCACTCCCTTAACACCTCTTTAGCAATCAAAATATTTTTTTGTCCAATCAGTTGTCCTTCTGAATTAGCGCGATGAATATTTGCACCTCCAAAAATTTTTGCTTCCATATTGCGCCTTAAACACCCAATATTCTCCATGTTCTCAATCAGTTTTGGAATCGCAACATTGCCGTATTTTGGGCTTTCCAATCCATTGCCATTCCATAAAGGAAGCAGATAATGGTTCATCCCACCGATGAGTTCAACTTTGTCGTATAGACAAACTCCCACGCATGAGCCAAGCACAGTGACAATTTCAGTTGGTTTGATGCCAACAAAAATTTCACCCACATGGATAAATTTACGGGGCAACATCAAAACTCTTTCATCTCTTGTGTGTCATCAAACATAAACTCATTGGCACTTTCACTCATCAGGGCTTCTGCCTTTCCCTGATCCTGAAGTTTCATACAAACCGTAAACGTTGTCTCGTTTTGCGATGAAATATAATCAACCGATCCATCCAAAGACTCAGCAAGAGAACTTACAATGCTGAGTCCTAAACCCAAACCATCCACAGAGGTTCTGGCTTTACTCTCGCGCACTCCCACTTTTTTAAAGCGGCTAAAAATCTCTTTTTTGTACTCTTTTTCAATCACATCACCCACATTACTCACGCTGATGCACAATGATTCATTATTATCTATTGATGCTACGATACTTACTTTCGTGTTAGGAAAAGAGTACTCACATGCATTGGAAATCAAGTTGGAAAAGATAGTATGTAGCTTTTTGGAATCACTGACAATTAAACGATCCAAGCTCACATTGACTTCAAAATGAAGCGCTTTTTCCTCAATGAGATAATCAAATGACTCTTTAATTTCTTCAATTAAAAGACGCAAATCAATCTCACTCCAATAGTTTGCAATCTCGCCTGCTTCAATTTCAGCAGCCGTAAAAATGTTATTAAGCTGAAAATTAAGCTTACGCAATTCCATATCCAAAAGTTGTTTCATTGTCTGCGTTTTGGGAGAATCTACATTTTTACGCATCATTGAAGAGAGGTTCAAAAGCGAGCTGAGTGGATTGTTAAAAACATTTTTAATCAAGGAAAGGAACTCTCCTTTAATGGAGTCATGCTCTTTCATTTTTTCATTAAGAACATAAAGCTTTTTGGTCAAAAATGCCATCTCGTCCAGTGTGGTGTTTTTCTGGTCAAATCTTCGCTTGACCTCTTCGAGTAAAACTGCATCACTGATATCATCAAAATTTCTTTTTTGGCTCATGTTATACCTTTTGATAAATTGAAGCACTTCTGGGTTTAAACTCTCTTTTCATATCGGTAAGGGCTTCAGAACTTCCGATAAACAAATATCCTTCTTTCGATAACATCGTATGGAAACGCTCAACTAACGTAGATTGCGTTGGCTTATCAAAATAAATCATCACGTTGCGGCAAAAAATGATGTCAAACTCTTTTTGAGCAAACAAACCATAATTTCCTGTCACAAGGTTAAATTCCCTAAAAATAATCTGTTTTTTCAGCATATCGTTAATGCGGTAACACGCTTCATTTTCAACCCTAACAGGTGAAAAATATTTGCGTAAATACTTCTCATCTAAAGACATACATGCTTTGTGTGTGTAAATGCCTGAGAGTGCAGTTTTAAGCACTTTGGGTGAAACATCTGTTGCTAAAATCTTTATATCGTATTGAGTAAAATTGGGTATATGCTCGGCTAAAAACATAGCAAGGCTGTAAGGCTCTTCTCCTGTAGAACATGCCGCAGACCAAATACGAAGCCGTCCTTTCGTATGCGCCAAAATAGAAGAAAGATGGGATTTTAAAAACTCCCACTGTTTTTGTTCTCTAAAAAAAGAGGTGACATTGGTTGAGATTAAAGAAGAGAGATACTCAAGTTCCACCCCTCTTTTATCTGCGACCAAGTAGTCATAATACTCTCCAAAACTCTCAAGTCCTAATTGAGTAACACGTTTTGCAAGCCTTGCTTGAACCAGATAGATCTTGTGATCTCCCAAAGAAATGCCAATATGCTGATAAATAAAAGCTTGTAAAAGCGTAAATTCTTTACGTTTTAAAACAAGCCGTTCCATCAGTACAACTCTTCTACATTGAGAATCAAGGCGATTTCACCATTGCCCATTACCGCGCCACCACTCACGCCTTCTGTTTTGGCCAAAAATCCGCCCAGTGTCTTAATAACCACTTGCTGTCTACCAACCAATTCATCAACCAAAAGTGCAAATTTACCTCTAACGTTTTCAATGCAAACCAATGTGGATTCCCAAGGAGAGGGAGCATTGTCATCCAATTCAAGTACACGACTTAAGCGAACAATCGGTAAAAGATCCGAGCGTAGTTGTACAAACTCTTCTTTGCCTCCTGCGCTGTGGACATTTTCCTGCTGTGGTCTAAAAGACTCGGTAATGCAAAGGGTCGGGATGATAAAAATCTTCTCGTTGGAACGAACGATCATGCCGTCGATAATCGCTAATGTCAGAGGCAATACTATGCAAAATGTTGTTCCCCTGCCCTCTTCTGAGTTAATATCAATTTTACCACGAACGGCTTCAATGGCTGTTTTAACAACATCAAGACCAACACCACGTCCTGAAATATCACTGATGACATCAGCGGTAGAAAAACCAGGTTGCATAATAAGCCCATAAATTTGGGCTTCGCTCAGCTCTTCATCTTTTGTAATAATCCCTTTTTCAAGGGCTTTTTGGTAGACCTTAGCTTTGTTGATGCCACGTCCATCGTCTCTTACTTCAATGATAATATTACCACCACGGTGATACGCTTTAAGCGTCACAATGCCTTCTTCACTTTTACCCGCTTTGAGGCGCTCTTCAGGGCTTGCTTCAATACCATGATCAATGGCATTGCGAATGATGTGAACCAATGGATCAGAGAGTGCTTCAACCATCGTTTTATCGATCTCTGTCTCTTCACCATCCAACATTAAATGAATCGGTTTATTGACCTTTTTTGAAGAGTCCCTCACCACGCGTTTCATTTTATCAAAGGTGTCACGAATCGGAATCATCCGCAAAGACATCACACGGTTTTGAATCAATCGCGTAATCTTAGAGAGATTCTCAATCGTCTTGGTGACTTCCGCATCTTGAATCGCTTTTATTTTGGTATTTTCTCCCAAATAATTCTGCGCAATGACAAGCTCCCCAATAGAATCAAAAAGCTCATCAAGCTTTAGTGCGTCAATTTTGAGAAAGTTTTTAGAAACAATCGTGCTTTTTTTAGGCTCTTCTTTCTCTTCGGGCTGTTCACTCTTAGGCACTTCAACAGCGCTGAGCACTTCACGAGGTTTTGCTTTGAGCTCTTCAATGGAAAACTCTTCTTCATCTAAAAAAGCAAAAACATCCGCAATACTGTCCACATCTTTTTCGCTGGCAACATAAAGGCTCACCTCTTTGATGGCATTGCGTTCTACATCAAATAGTTCTTCATCCAAATGCTCAGGAATGCTCCAACATGAAGTTAAGATTCTTCCTTCATGGGAAAGATTTTTGAAAAATAAAAAGTGGTCAAATCCACGCAGATAAATATCTTCATCTAACTTCAAAATAATTTTATAAAGGACTTCATTTGCCTGCAACTTATTTAACAACGCTTCTGTTGGACATATTGTAGGTGCTTGAAAAAATGTATCGTTGCCAAACTCTATACTGAGATCATTGTTTGAGTTGTTCTCAGGTTCTTGTGTATCGTTTAGATGCAAAAGAATCTTTTGAATTTTTGCCAAACATGGTGCGTACTCCAAAGGGAGTTCAGATTGCTCTTCCACTTCAAGACAGAGTGTCTCTTTAATAACATTGACACTCTCCAAGAAAAGATCAACATCTGTACTGCTTGGAATCACATCACTGTTTCTAAAATAATCGAGCACGTCTTCAAAATGATGAACAAACTCACCAAGGTGTGAAAAATTAAAGGCATTAGCACTGCCTTTAAGCGTATGTACACCTCTAAAAATCTCATTGAGAAGCGCTTTGTTGCTAGGAGATTCCTCGTAGTTTAAAATATCGACATCCATCTTTTCGATGATCTCATTCGCCTCTTCGATAAAAATCTGTCTTAGTTTTTCTCTACTCATGTGCTATCCAATTCATCATGCCATAAGACTCTAAATTGAGTTCCATCGACTCTATAAAATCGATCTTGATGGCAGGTTTTTTGCGTTTAACCCAAAACAGTAGCGAAAAAAGTGCAGAAGTTGAGGGTGTTCCATCTTTTGAGCGTAGCAAAACAATCTCCTCAATATAATCCAAACGATCTTTAATAAATTCTTGAAGCGTTTTCACCTCTTCTAAATCCATCTCAATATCGAGTTCTAGCACATCGCCATCTATATACATCGTACACCCTTATTTAGAAAGAGTTCCGAAAGAACTCTTAACACGTTTTCAAAGCAAAGCTTCGAAACCTACGTTAACACTAGGCAATCTTTAGCAGAAAGCCCACGCACTTTTGGTGCTTCTCTTCTTGTTGTGTAAGAAGATTAAAGATATTTCACGCTACGCTTTACATGTAAAATTAAAACTCTTTTAAATCATCTTCGTCTAAAGGGAATACCTCTTCATTACTGCGTTTGTTTGATGCTGATGATGAAAATGTAGGCTTATTTTTCTTCGGAGCCATGCTCAAACGTTTCGGTGGCATACTTAAACTAGAGCTTGAAACACGCTTCGCGGATGCTGCTTTAGCACTCTCTTTACCCATATCAAAACCTGCAAGCGCTGCGATCTCGGCAACACTCTCAAGCATTGAAAGAGCCTGTGCATTGAGCTCTTCTGCAGCTGCAGCTGTCTCTTCTGAAGCTGAAGCATTTTGTTGTGTAATTTGATCGACTGATCCCATCGCTGTAGCGATTTGATTCATTCCCTCTGCTTGCTCTTTTGCAGAAATAGCAATCTCGCCAATAAGATCTGAAGTCTTTTTCACACCCGACAAAATTTCAGCAAATGACGCTTTGGTGCGATTTGCGACTTCCGTTCCCGTTTTCACTTGGTCAATGCTTGCTTCAATAATACTGGTAATCTCTTTAGCAGCTCCCGCACTACGCTCTGCAAGATTCTTAACCTCTTCCGCAACGACGGCAAATCCAAGACCATGCTCACCTGCACGTGCCGCTTCTACCGCTGCATTAAGGGCTAGAAGGTTAGTTTGAAATGCAATTTCATCAATAGTTTTAATAATTTTTGCAATTTTTTGAGAAGAATCGGTAATCTTCTCCATCGCGACCATAAGGTCGGCAACTTGTTGATTGCCCTGACGAGCCGCATCATTGGAGTGTTGTGCTAAAAGGTTGGCTTCACGGCTGTTATCCGCATTTTGATTGTTACTTGCTGTTGCTTGCTCTATGGTTGCACTTACTTCTTCAACACTGCTGGCTTGGCTACTTGCACCTTCTGCCAATGAAACAGAAGCTGAGCTGATCTGCTCACTTGCACTCACCACTTGTGCTGTTCCCTCAGAGAGTGATTTCACAGAATCAACCACGACTTTCACAATACTTCTAATTAAAAAGATCGCAAGAAGTACACTGATAATCAAGCCTACAATAACACCCATAATCATAATCCATGAAGCGTTATCCAGTGTACTGCTTGATTCATTGGCAATATCTGTGATGGTACTAAAACCTTCATCAATGATCGCATCAATAGCAGCATTCAACTCTGTTCCAATTTTAGCACGAACTTTTTGTTCATCACTGGTCTCTTGCATGACACTTACAAAACCTTTGAGCGAAGTCTCATAGACTTTAACAGAAGCTTCCATAGCACCTAAATAGCCCAAATTGACGCTATCTGTAGTTTGAGCTTTAAGTGCGCTAATATGCTTGTAAATAGTATCAAACTTTTGAATAGCGCCATCTAGCAAAGCGGGGTCACGCAACACTTGAGCACGTTGTCCATAAACTCTAGAATACGTGGCAATATCTAAAATATCTCCCAATTTTTCCAGTTTTTCATAACGTTGTTTTAAGACGGCTGGAGCAACTCTCTCATTCATTTCTTTAGCAAATTGTTCTTCTTGCGATGTACGGTATTCATCAGTACTTTTAAGAAAAATACCTGCATTGCTCACTGTTGCAGCATCAAGGGTTTTCTTTTTCGCAAGGGTTTTTTCACTACGCTCAACGGAAGCCATATACTCAACCAATGATTTAGCCGCAAGTTTTTCTTGATCTAAAAGTTTTTTAAGATTGTATTTTTTACCCAACTCTTCTGCTTTGAGCAAATTAGCTTGCAACTCTGTAAAATTTTTCTTTGCTTTTACCAAAGATACTTCATCATCAAGGTCTGAAAAAGCTTGAATGTTGTAACGTCCTGCACTGACGTTTTGTAAAATATCATTGGCAATACTGACTTCAGGAACATAAATCTGTGATAAACGACCCGCGGCGGAAGAAGCTGTGCGCATGTTGATAATACCTGTAAGTCCAATCACTAAAACAATGACTATTAAAAAACCAAATCCTAATGAGATCCTAACCCCTAATGTTGCGTTTTTCATCACTTCTCCTTTGCTTTATCACTAACTGTTTTACTGAGATTTTGTACCATATTTAACTCTTCTTCACCAAAAAGAGCGAGAAGATCTAATATCATCACGACTTTTTGTTTATACTGCGCCATACTTTTAATAAATTTAGTATCGATATGCCCGCCAAATTCAGGAGGAAGGCTCAAATGTTCATCATCTACATTAATGACTTCTTCCACTTTATCAACGATAAAACCAATGAGTTTCTCTTCTAATTTGATAATCACAATAGCAGTGTACATATGTGGAGGAATAGAAGGCATGTCAAATTTAAGACGCATATCTACCACGGGAATAATATTGCCTCTTAAATTCATTACACCTTGAATAAACTTAGGTGTTTTGGGGACAGGTGTGGTTTTCATCATTGCGATGATCTCTTTTACATCAGAGATATGCACCCCATACACTTCATCTTCTAAATAGAAAGTCAAGAAACGATTACTCGTCCGCTCCGTTCGTTTGGTTGGTTCCATTTTTATAACCCCAATACCATGTTAATTGCTTTGACAAGTTTGTCATCGCTAAAAGGTTTTACCATCCATCCCGTAACACCGATGGCTTTGCCGCGTGCTTTCATCTCAGGTGAACTCTCTGTTGTGAGAATTAAAATAGGTCTGTTTTTAAATTTTTCATGGGTTTTAAGTTCTTCGGCAAGTTCTAAACCACTCATTTGAGCCATATTAATATCGCTGATGAGTAAATCATAATCTTCACTTCCACTTAAAAGGGCATCGCGTAACTCTGCGGGATTAAGATAAGTAGCAAACTGGATGATCCCTTTATTGACCATCTCCTCCAACGCCATTTGCGCTGTTGCGAGAATTGTTTTAGAATCGTCCACTAAAATCACTCGTTTACTCACGTCATCTCCTTTCAATCTTCAAGGCTTTAAAATATTTTAAAATTATTTAAAATGTCACTCCTGCAAATATAACTTAAAAAATATTAAAAATGTGTTAACAATGACGAAAAAAAGGCTTTTGCGATAAGGAATTGATTTTGCTTTTATACTTCAAGCAAAGGAGTAACTATGAAACTGCATCTCACACCTGATTGTATTACCATTTATGTTGCAGAAAACTCATCACACTATACACATGTAAAGCATGTATTAACCCATTTAGTAGGTCGTTCTTTTTGGGTCAATGAAATGCTCATTAACTTTAATCTACCCGAATACACTCAAACACGCAAAGCTTTTTTAAAATCTTTATACCACACGTGTGCTTTTACATCTAAAACCCATAACGTAGCTTTTTTGCAAAAGCTTCTCTTGGCTTCTCACAAACCTATCAAGTTAGTGAAAAAAAAGCTCAAACAGCCTATACGTCACATCCCAACAATAGGTTCTAATCCCTATCGTTTACTCAATGCCCATGAAACAGAAAGCTTAGAGAGCATTCGCCAAAAATACCTTACCCTCGCAAAGACGTTTCATCCTGATAGCATCGCATCCAAAGACGAAAATACTCTCAAAAATTCTATAACAAAATTTCAGCAAATTCAAGAAGCCTATGCGATCATTAAAGCAGAAAAGCAAAGAAACTATGCCGCATAAGAGCCAATCTTTAAGTTTCTCTTGGTAAAATACTTCTTCTTCAAATGGGGTGTTAGCTCAGCTGGGAGAGCGCAACGCTGGCAGCGTTGAGGTCAGGGGTTCGATCCCCCTACACTCCACCACGTATTTTAGGGCTTCCAAGCCACTTCCCAAACCTTTAACAAATCCTCATCCACTCACAAAATTTCCCCAACTCAATCTTTTTGCTTCTTGAGATGATCCCCATACTTTAAATTCTAATACACCCGCGTCACAATTCGCGTCACAGAATTAAAAGGTTAATAGTTATTTTTTGGAGTTTTGCTAAGCTTTACATGTAAAGCTTTTGTGGCTTAAAAGGTTTACATGTAAAAGTTAAAAGTTTATCTCTGTGGAAATTTTATAATTTCACCTTTAATATTTTTAAAGCATTCTCTGATTTTTTTTGCATATTGTTTATCATTTGTATTTTTTAAATACTTTACAACTTCAAAAAGTTCATGTGTATTAACAAGTACAATATCACTTCGTTTTGCAGAATCTATAGCTTTTTGCGTAAAAAATTCTTTTCTCTCATTTGGATGCGTTAGTCTGAAAGGATTTCCAAATAAAACACCTTTTGCATGTTCTTTGATTTCATCTCTTTCAAAGTCATCTAAAATATTTGATTCAAGTTGTCTAAATTTTGTTATTGCTATTGCTGAGTTATCCTTGCCCTCAGCCTCACCAATAAATCTTCCTTCTTCTGATTCAAAGATAATATCAAATTCAGATTTTCCATCATCATAATTTTCAGCTTTAAATCCTATAATTTGCAAAGCATCTATGATGGCGTATTCTAAAGGTTTTCCGTTTTCATATAATAATTTTTTAGACAATAAATTTTTTTCTAGCGCTACTCTATTTTTTTCAATTTGTGATTGGATATTTACAATTTGTTCTTCAAGTTTTACAATTTCATCTAAATATTTTTGCTCTATGGATAGTTGAAATTGGGCTTCATTTATCCAATCAGGTGGCGGAGTATTTTCACTAGATGATTTTAATGATTTATCAATAGCAACAATTTGATTCAAAAGTGATTTACCAAATTGAATGGCTTTTGAAGTCCATATAGGAGTTTTTCCATCAGAATGTAGCCCAGTAAAGTCATCTGGTAATTTTATTGGTGGTAATAGTAATATCACTCCGCCATTTTTATTAGTTATTATTGCTCCAACGGTTTTATTACCACTTTTTGTAATTATAAGTGGTTTTGCAGTTTCATGTTCAAAATAAAGATCATAATCACAGAATTTTTTTACAGTTTCCCAATATGATTTTAAAAAATCACCATCTTGGGTAAGTTTTACATTTTGACCTTTAGCAATTTTTTTATCTTTAAAATTGACTGGCAACATTTCAAAACTATTTATTTCATTCACATGTCTAGTTGATTTTTGACTTCTCCCTGTTCCAGAAAGACTATAGTGAGTATTTACAAACACATTTTCTGGAGTATTTATAAATATAAAAACTGTTTTGCCATTTTCAAAAGAAGATTTTATTTCTGTATACCAGTGCTTTATAGAAGCTATACATTGTACAGAACTCTCATCTGACAAATTTGGTTTACCATTATATTGACCCCCCTGTTATATAATCTGTTTGATAAACTAATTTTGGCTCAAATAAAATAATATCTGCATCTAGTAATGATGTATTAGAATGAAAGCCTTTATATTGAAAAATATCTTTTGTTGGTAGTTGAAAACCAACAGTAAAAATTGTTTTTTGTGCCATACTATGCCTAAAAATTTAGATTTTATATATTGTACAAAATTTATTAAGAAAAGGAGTCAGGGTTAAACTTTTAACTTTTTGCCATATTTGCTCCTCTTTGATCTTTACATGTAAAGCATTGTCTAACTTATACTCCCATCGCTTACCCTATTTTCTTTCGATCAAACTTTGCACATTCCGTTACAATAAAATCAACGATCCAGTCAACACCTTCGTCTTCTCGCTCGCCCAATAGCGTTATATTTTTTGTGTGCGGATACGTCCAGCGTCCAAGTGTTGCGAGGGAGTATCCACGCTCTTTTGCTTCTTCCAGTTTTGCTTTTCTCACGGCATCCCAAATGACCATCGTAGGCTTTTCAAAAGCTGCGGCAATATGCGATGGACCCGTATCGAACCCAACGTACACATCGCATGCCCAGATGAGTGCCATCATCTCTCTCACAGTTGTATGTTCGGGTGTGAAAAGGGGCAATGCTTTGTGGTTAAATTTATCATGGCCTACTTGAAAAAAACTCACATGATTCTTAAGCTTTTCGATAAGTTGCAACCATTTATTGAGATACCAATTGCTCTCTTTTAAAGGAGCAGAATTTCCATAAGGGCAAAGTGCTACCAAGGGACGAGGCAAATGGCTTAACATCTCAAGTGCCGTCTGTTTTTCTTCTTTGGTGAGGTACAAATCGCCGTGTAATTTTCGAGGGTTCAAACCCCAAGAAGCGCAGATGTTTTCTGTAATGTGACCAAGTTGGGGAAAGTTATCGATCTCTCTTGCGATATGTCGCATGATTTTCAGGTCAATCGCATCCGCGTTCACGATCTCTTTAATATAAGGATTTTCATCCAAAATGGGATAGTGCCGTTCATTTAAAGCGATGCTCTCCTCTGTATAATAATGAGGCGCCGTTAAAATCTTAAGAGGCCTTCCAATGCGGAGCGAAAAAGCTTCGATCAACCGTGTGTAAACGACCATCGTTCCTAGTGCTGACCAACTGGGGATGGCAAGGTCACATCCATACTGCGCTGCGTATTTTTTGCTAAAATAGAAAGGCTCCGTTTTTAAAAAACGCTTAGGCATCTTTAACCACAACGGGCATCATCGGGCTTAGACCAAAGGGGTCACTGTAACCGTAGGCTCTAAAATTGGAAAACTCGCCATCAAAAAATTCTGTTCTGAGTTGTGCTCTCCAAGGGCGAATAGGCGTTGCATTTTCATCTTCATAGTAAAATTCTTCTGCATTAAAAAGCTCTTGCACGACATACCTGCTAGCATCTTTGCAAAAAACTTCTTCCATTATTTCCAGTGAGGGCTGAATGTAAACGCCTTGCGTATGAAAATTGTCAATCGGTTTGAGTACCAAATGCTTTTCATCTTTGAAGGCGTCGCATATCTCTTGAATGCTTTTAAACTCACTCATTAACCGAGTTTTGAGGGTAATGCTTTTTAAAATTTCAACATCCTGAGCGTCTAATCCAAAATCGCCCGCTTTGAGGTTTGAAAGTAATGTCAAAAAGCGTTTATCGCCGATCGTCCAGCACCAAGGATTGGGGAAAAAGAGATCGGATGCCTTTGCATAAAGCTTCGTGTAATTCACAAAGACATCGCTGTTATGTTCCCAAATGCGTGGTATGACGATGTTAAAGACACCATCAAATTCTTCATTGTCCCACATGGGTTTGTTCGAGGAAGAGATACCCGCATCTTTGGCATACACCACTTTGGCGTCTATGCCATGCTTGTTCAAACTCTTTTCAAGATACTTATAGTGCTCAAAGTAGTGAACACTTAAGCCTAGATGGTTGACCGCCAAGGCAATTTTAGTACCTGCAAATCTTTGTTTGAGAAAGTTGGCTAACTTCTGCTCAAAGCCATCGGCAAAAATTTCAAAAGGGTAGTCAAAGTTTTTAGAAAAAAGCTTAGGAAAAAGCTCAACAAAACCTATGTGCCCTGGTAAAAAGAAGTTCAATTCGATCAACCTAACTTCATCTCCATGGATGTGAAAGTCTGCACACCCCACAAAATCTTCTTTAGACACCTCAACTTTAGGTAAAAACCACCCTCGCGCATAAACACTCTCTTGATACTCTTTGGAGCTTAAAAGCTTGATGAGTGTGGGCAAGATCGTCTCTTTGATCTTTGAGGCTATGCGAGACTTTAAAAAATAAGGCGCTGTTGAGAGGGTATATAATTTCCCCGATTGTTCTTGAAAATCTTTTTGATACTGTTTATAGCGTGCTTGCGTAAAATGGTTATGGTAAAAAGCTTTATATTCGTTTTGCATTACTCTTCCAATGTTATGAAATAGGGTTTGTTATTTTTGTCTAAAAGCTTGGCTAAATCATCGCGTTTGACTTTACCCAAGTCTGTTCGTGGGATTTTCTCTTCAAAATAGATTTTTTTGGGTATTTTGTAACTGTACAAGGGCGTTTCATCGACTTTGTATTTGATTTTGAGCAGATGGTATATCTCTTGGGTTAACTGCTTTTTATCGGATGTTGTATGGGGTACCACTACAAGCCCAATTTGATGGTAAGACATTTCATCACTCAAAGAACATACTCCTACATCTTTGATGCCAGCGTGTGAGAGAACAATGTTTTCCAGTTCGGTTGGGAAAATTTTTAGACCATCAATGCTAATGGTATCTTTGATGCGCCCAAGAACTTGAATCAAACCATTCTCATGCACTTTTCCTACATCGCCACTTCGGAACCACCCATCACTAAAGCCATCATCACCTCGTCCAAGGTACCCCTTCATCACATTAGGCCCTTTGATGAGAATTTCACCTTCACCATGCAGATTGGGATTGTCAATTTTAATCGCAACGCCACGAGCGGGGCTACCTGTTAAATGCTCATACCCCACATTGTGCCTGCATACATTGACAATGCAACGACTCGCTTCGGTTGAGCCATAATAGGTACCAAAACGAAGATGAGGAAGCAGGTCTAAAAGCTCCATGATAACCTCTCTTCGCATCGGTGTTACATTGGCAAGGATGTAGCGAAGATTTTGCCCAACGACAGCAAATCTCGTTTTATACTCTTTTAAAATTTTCATGATAATGCCAGGAGTAAGCAAGACACCTGTAATATTTTCACGCTCAATGACATCAAATAATAGCTCAAAACTCTCATCGTTCATTTGCGCATAAAACCCTGGCAAAAGATGTATGGAGTTACCCAACATCAAGCATGCGTGAAAATGCCCCAACCCTCCTGTGGAGCCTAAAGGCATAAAGATGACCTCTTTCTCCTTTTGTTCTCGCATCTGCGCAACATCGATAAGTGTTTGCGTTACAAAAAGAATGTTCGCTTGGGTTGTTTGCACCGCTTTTGGGGTCGATGTTGTACCACTGGTGAACATGATGTAAGCAACCTCAGACCTATCATCGCTCTTTACATGTAAAGGTTTGCAGTCTTGGTACTCTAGTTGATTGATAATCACACAACCGTCTAAATACTCTTTAAAAGTAGTACTGATAATGGCTTTGGCATTGCAATGTTTCGCGGCAAAAATAATGTACTCATTTTCCCGCTCAGGATATATATGCACACAAATTGCGCCCATATTTAAAAGTGCCATGTATGCTAAGAGATGCTGACTTTTTTGCTCCAAATGCACCAGCACATGGTCACCTTTTTGGATTCCTTTTGCGCTTAAAAATGTTCCTAACTTTTGAATATCCATGTAAAAAGAGTGGAACGTCCACTGTTGAGCATCTTCTGTTATAAAAAACGCATCGGGCGACTGTTGCGCCCACTTTTGTACATAATCAATGATTGAGTGCATCTACATCCTTGCTTGTGTAAATTCTTGAAGCGTAAGAATCAAAGGGTCAAACAGTGTAACACCTAAGAGATACTCTTGAATATCATGTGGAGCCTCTTTTTTAAGGGCCTCCACAATAATGGGAAGCTCCGTACATCCCAAGAGCAATCTTTTTGCCCCATAATCTTTTAAAGCTTGAAAAACCTTAATGGCATTAAGCAGCGTTGCATGTTTGTCAAAGCTTTTTACACCTTCAATCGCTAATGCTAAATTCTTTTGATACGCCGATAGATCTGGGATTTTATCCATGGAGTAAATATGATCGCTGTCTCCATAGACACCTACGGAAGCGGCAAAATTAGTTTGCAGAGCAATGCACTTAAGCTTTCCAAACGCACTACTTCTTTTTTCAACAGATTTTTTGAATGAATGAAACCGTATGGTTCGATCTTTATGGACACTGTGTTGGTAGAAATGTTTTAGCACCCTTTCCATATAAGGATGTGCACTGTTGCACAAAACAATCAAGTCAATACTTTTATGCGATGGACACTGAGGAATAGCGTGTTCGAGTGCTGCATACAGACTCATTACAATATCAAGATCAGAATCGCGTTTAGGAACAAAACACGCTTGAAAAAGTGTAACAGAATACTCATCTTCTAAAAAAGACAAACACGCTTTCATACCAAATGCACCAGCCAATGGGCCCATGCCTCCCAAAAGAAGCAGATGCCTATCGCTTCCGCCTCCTAAGGGAATATACGTGAGTAACCCTGAGCTAAAACATTGATCGGCAAGGTCTTGATTTGCCTGTTTCATCAGCACAGCATCGTCATAGAGGCTATCTATATAAACATCTAAATAGCTCATAATATCTTCTGAATTATTGAATAATGTTGTATTAAACGCTAAAGTTGGGCATTGAGACATTAAAGTACTCATCGCTATCAATCTTTACCAAATTTTTTTGATATGGCTTCAAAAGCAACTAAAATGAGATCAATATAGGTATCAATAACCTCAGTGATCAACTCTTTGGTTATTTTCTCACCCGAAGCCTCTTCGTATTTTTGGATGGAATTGAGTACGGCTAAGAAGTGATGAATTTCTGTTTCATACTCGTTATGCACATCAATATAACGTATGGCATCTTCCAGTGCATTCCCCTCCAAGTGGTAAAAGTTCTCCATACTGTATTTGAATGTTTGGTAACTGTACGCATACTCAGCATGATTGTAAAACTCAGAGACCATATTGATACATAAGGCATAAGGAATCGTATTTAAAAGCATACTGCGATAAACCCATGACGAAAAAGCATTTGCCTCTTTGGTATCATAGCAACTTAGTTTCCACTCATCATTTTTGAGCATAGCATAGGCAAACTCATCGTACAATCTGCCATGTGAAATCGCATCAAATCCAAGCCCTAAATCTTCATGGCTTGTACTCGAATTAAACGCTGAAGCTTCTAAATAATCCATCTTTTGTGCAGGATTTTTACACTCAAAACCCAAAGTATTAAGTCTGCAAGAAAGCCCATAAATAGGGAGCATCTTTAAATGAGTCGCTTTCCAACCATTTAGAAAAGAACTCAGTGTTTTATTGGGGTATTTTTTAGAGCATACCTTTTTGAAAATCGCTTCTATTTTGGCGAAACTCTCTTTTTTGCTGGACATCGTCGTTGCAATAGTCTCTTTAATAACGCTCGGTGGTAGCATATCTATGACATCTTGCATTGTCTCTAACATTGACCTCTTAACCAAAAGACTCATTCTAACTCCTTGTGATAATGTAATAAATTCCAACAATTTTAAAATAGCTCAGATCCTTACATGTATATGCTTTTTCTCATACACTGTAAAAATTATAAACCATACGCGTCACAGTTTGCGTCACAACTTTTATTTTTGGTGACGTTAACTGTGACACGCTTCTTGTAGGATTGTTATATCCCAACTTTAAAGGAGCGAACATGGTTTACATCAACAAAAATGGTGCATTAACGCAGCTTAAAGCGTTAGTGCAAAAAGGTGCCGATCTACGCACTAATGAGCCTTTGGAACTTACGCAAGAGATGGCATTAGGACTTTTTCAAAAAAGGCTTTTTTTAGAAGAAATCCTTGAAGAGAGCATCGCCTTTAATAAAAAGTTGTCATGGGATTGTGACCATAAAATGCTCAAACTCACCACCACAGCAGAGGAGCTCATTAAAGTTTTTACCCTACGCAGTGAGGTCTATGCGACAAAAGGGTATCAACGCGAATTTAAAGATGAAATTGAAGGGCTTAATTTTGATACCTACGATACACACTCTGCTATTTTTTACTACCAAAGTGAGCAAGAAATAACGGGTTCCATTCGGCTTATTTTTGATGAAAAACAGTTTCTCCCCACTGAAAAAAATGTTTCATTGGACTATTTAAGAGAGCATAAGCTGGTGGAGTTATCGAGGCAAGTGGTGAAACAAGATGGTAAAGGATTAGGGTTAGAGTTTAAGAACTTTTACAAGGGCATCTATGAGCTTACACTCCAAAATCCCGAAAAGGTCAATCTCATTTTAGCCGCCATCACCAGCGACCATTATAATTTGTATGCTAAATTTGGTGGTATGAACATCGAAAAAGAGTTAGATGCTTATGGAAACCTCGATAAAGCTATTTTAGTACTTTCATGGGACATTAGAGACGTGTCTAACTTTTTCAAAAAATGCTTTTTAAGATAACCTAACTAACAGGGGTGAGTTTACACCCCACAAAGGGAATTGTCTCAATGATTTTGTATTCTAATTTGGCTCTGGTTCTGTAAATAAGCGTTCGAAGGGTACTTCGGCTAATAGGACTATTGGGCCAAATGAAGTATTCTAATTCTGTAAATGAGATGACTTTCCCTTTGGCTTCAATCAAGATTTTTAAGAGTAAATTCTCGTTTATACTGAGTTTAATGGGAATAGTGTTGTAAAATAGTTGCTCACCGTGAAGATCATAACTGTAATTACTTCCCAAAGGAGTGAGGTAAGCATCTACAACCGTGCCCTCTGCCATAGTTTTTTTATGCAAGCCTAGCAATATGGTTGATTTCAACTCTTCGCGTTTAAAAGGCTTAATCAAATAGCCAATGGGATTGGTTTTAACCGCTCTACTAATGGTTTCATCATCGGCAAACGCGGTGAGATAGATGATAGGAATATGCGCGATTCTTTGAATCTCTTCAGCCGTTTCGATACCATCTTTGCTATGGTTTAAGTGTATATCCATGATGATAATATCGGGTCTATTGTTCTTAATGCAAGCTATTGCATCGTCCGCATTGGTAACGCACGCGATTACTTCATGCCCCAATTTTACCAGAGCATTTTTAATATCCAGTGCAACGATAGATTCATCTTCAACAATCAACAATTTTGTTTTAATCATGCACACTCCATGTAATTTCGACGTGAACACCTTGACTCGAATCGACACGCATCTCCCCTTTGAGTTGCTGGAGTGCAAGCGTTTCAACTAAAACCAATCCTAGTGAATGAAACGTCTGATTTTGATTGTATCCTATGCCATCATCATATACGCATAAATGGTACCGCTCTTTGACTTGATTCAAAAGAATATGAATACTCCCCTTCCCATTGGGGAAAGCGTACTTAAAAGCATTGGTCATGAGCTCGTTTAAAATCAATCCGCAATACATTGCTTGATCAATTTTAAGATCGGTTTTAATATCAAAATGAATGGCGACATCTTTTTCATAGCTCTCTTCTAACTCTTCCATCAAAAGCGAAAAATAGTCGTAGGTATTTACATGTAAAATGGTCTCTTGTTTGTATAAAAGATCGTGCAGATGGCTCATGGCATTGATTCTGTTGTACACCGTTTGTAAAATATCTTGCAATTTTTCATCGCTTATTTCGTCTTTTTGCAAGCGTACAAGCGAGACAATCATCTGCATATTGTTCTTTACTCTATGGTTGAGCTCTTTAAGCAGTAACTCTTTTTCATCAAGCGCAACATTGAGGTTTTTCGTTTTTTCAATGACTTTAAGCTCGAGGCGTTGTTGCTCATTTTTTTGCTGATGAATCAGTGTTTCATTGGCGATCTCTTTATCTTTTTGAAGCTGTTTAATGCGATCGGCTAAGGCAATGGAAAAGATAAGTGCTTCTAAGACAATGCAGAGTTCAACAAAGTAACGCACATGCTCATAAATATTAAAAATACCTGCACTGGAGAGAAACATAAAGAAAAATGCTATTAAAATCGTAACCCACCCAAAGAGAATAAAATAGGCTTGTCTATTTTTCTTCAAAGCCGCATAAATGGCTACGATGAAAAGATAGACCAAAAGAGAGATAAAAAAGAGATTGCGATACGGATGTAACGCATTGGTCAGTAAAATGGTAAAGAGGAAAAGTGAAAAGACAATGAGATAGATGTTGAGTATTTTGTTCAGCAATGGATACTGTTTGATGCGTAAAAAAGAGCGCGAAAAAAAGGCTAATGCAACTATTGGGAAGGCGACAATAAAAGGCGATAACCCAATGAGGCGTATAACCCACTCTTGATTTAAAAGATAAATATTGGCAATTCCCACATAAATGCCATGATGTACCATAACACCCACAATATACAGTACATAGTAGAAATAGCTCATGTCTTTGGTAAAAAAGAAAAGAGAAAGATTGTAAATCGCAAGAATGCTGATGGCTCCAAAAAAGAGTGCTAAGCAGAGTTGATGGATAATCTCTTTTTCATAAAAACGTTCACTCTCCCATAGATTCAATTTCACAATAAGCGTTGTAATATAAGAGTGCACTTTCAGATAAAAAGTGTGCGATGTATGTGGCAAGAGAGAAATCTTAAAAATAGGATTGATCGTTTTACGCTCATTGTCCATGTAAAAAAGTCCCTCTTTGAGAGGTGTTGACAAAGATGGATCAAAAAATTCTATTTGAGAAGTGATGGTGTTGTCATACTCAAGAATTTTTTCAAGAAGCACATCTGTTGTATTTGTCAGTGTAAATTTTACCCAAACATCAAAATCAGGCGCATAGCCAAACCCTAAAAGTTTTTTCTCATTTTGGCTCAATGTAATCGCATTTTTTTCAAAATCAGCAATGGTTATAGAGCGTGTCTTATCGATGTAAATTTCACTGTGTGGAAGAAGATCGTAAAAAGGCGTTTGAGCATCAATACTCAAAGTGCTCGCATTTACAAGCGATGCAAGAAACATGACAATCATAAATCGTAAACATATCAGTTTCAAAGATGCCCTTTCATGTGATGACAATACTCTATATTCATTCCATACCAAACGTATAATTTCTCTTTAATGCTCTATTCTATCGAATTTTTAGCCTTGTTCGATATATCGGAAAAAAGAGTGATTCTATAAACAATATAGTCTTTTCTTATTTAATTTATAGGTAACACAGGAGTATACTTAGCAATAGAATTTATTCTTTTTAGGAGATATTACAGATGAAAGAGCCTTCACATACTATTATCACGATTAGTCGCCAAATTGGAAGCGGTGGCGCATATATTGGACAAAAATTGGCTAAACAACTTAACATCGGCTATGTTGATCGTGAAATTATCGCTCAAGTGGCCAAAGAGTTTTCGCTTCTTGAAGAGGATTTAGAATCAATTGATGAAAAGACGCCCTCTTTTTGGCAATCCATCTTCCAATCAACCATTTGCAGTCCCGATGTCTATCTTCCACCACAACTCTTTGTCCCATCGGAAGAGGCAATTTTCAAAGTCGAAACAAAAATCATTCAAGGTATTGCACAAGAGAAGTCGGCAATCATTATTGGACGATGTGGTTCACACATTTTACGCGAGTATCCAAATCATTTGAGCATTTTTTTACATGCTGATGGTGATTTTCGTCAAAAACGTATTCAAGAACTTTACCATACTTCAAAAAAAGAAGCTGCAATTATGATGGAACAAAGCGATGGTGAACGAGCGCGTTATCACCAGCTTTTAATAGGAACACCATGGAGTGATGCGTTGCAGTACGATCTTTGTCTCAACACTTCAAAAATAGGAATTGATAACACGATAGCACTGATTTGTGAAACGATTCAATACAAAAACCAAAAGAGGGCTTAAGCCTCTTTTGGTTTTGTTTTACGTGTTCGTTTTGGCTTAGAAGGTGGTGTCACTTCGCTTTCAACCATAGCCTCTTGTGCCATTTTTGCACTTCTTTTTTTAGAAGGCTGATAGAGCATATGATGCCACAGTGAAAAACCAACAAGCGCTACACCAGCACCAATGTGAAGGTTTTTCATGATCTTAGACTTCATTCCAAACGAAGTGCCTACCACAATCGCCATCGACGCAGTCATACCAATCTTAGCAGCCTCTTTTTTTGTCTCTAAATCCCATGATTTAAAGCTTGGTAGCTTTAGCTCTTTTTTTATCAAATTTTCGTTTTGCATTTTTTCCTGTCTCATACGTTAACGCCAAGGTTAAGACCGCGGCAATTCCAAGGGGAAAGAGAAGAGGCATAAATATCCTTTATGATATAAGTTATCATAATTATAAAACCTCTCCCCTAAGACTCAGCTTAGCTTTTTTCGATACGAATTTTTTGCATGGAATTGAGTAATAATCCAATTGTAGTGCCATTGTGCAAAAAGGCCGTTTTCACGGGACTAAGTAAGCCAACAGCCGCACCGATTAAGATACAACTGTTAATGCCCACGGTTGCATTAAAGTTACTGTTGATGCGCGCCATTGTTTTATTGGCAAGTGTTTTCGCTTCCACAACCGCTTCAATGTCATCTTTGAGCAAACTAATGTCTGCCGTTGCTTTTGCGATATCCGCACCTTTGTACATACTGATGCCGACATTGGCGTTCATGAGAGCCGGTGCGTCATTAATACCATCGCCGACAAAGGCAACATGTTTACCACTCTCTTTGAGCGCTTGGACGATGCTCGATTTATCGGTCGGTAAAAGCCTTGCATATACCGTGTCTATACCCAGTTCTTGGGCTAAAGCTTGTGCTTTGTCTTCCACATCACCTGTGAGCATGACGATCTCTTTAGCCCCTAACTGTCTTAGTTTCATAAGCGCTTCTTTGGCATTTTCACGTACACGATCCATCATGCCTATGGTGCCTAAAAGCTTGTTGTCATATGCGATGTAGAGCAAAATCTTGCCATTTTCCAAACATGCCTCTATCTTGGCTTCATGCTCACGAAAGGAGACCTGCTCATCCTCTTCTAAAAAGTGGCGACTGCCTATAATCGCTTCTTTCCCGTTGACCTGTGTGCGAACCCCATGCGCTACGATAAACTCAACTTCTTCATGGTGCATGTGGACGAAACCGCGCTCTTTAGCGGCTTTCACAACGGCTTCAGCGACGGGATGAAAGTAGTGCTCTTCCGCACTTGCCGTGAGATTTAAAATGGCATCTTCGCTCCATGCGGCATCAAATGAGCAAATCTCTACCACTTCAAGCTCGCCATGGGTAAGTGTGCCCGTTTTATCAAAAATAAACGTATCGACATGAGAAAGTGCTTCCAAAGCTTTCGCCCCCTTGATTAGAATGCCATGGTGCCCAGCAATAGAGAGTGAGTTTTTAAATGCAACTGGCGTAGCGAGCTTTAACGCACATGAGTAGTCTGCTTGCAGTACCGCTGCCACACTTGCCATATCACGACGCATCAGGTACGAAAGTCCAGCCATGCCTAACGTCACAGGAACGAGTTTATCGGCTAAATGGGTTGCTTTAAGACCAATAGCGGACTTTTCATCCAGTGAACTTTTGATGTAGTGTCTAATGCGTTGCGTCGCCGTGTCATCTCCAACCTGCTCCGCCCAGATGCGAATGCGCCCCGCTTCGACAATCGTGCCCGATATAACACGTCCACCGCGCTCTTTTTTCACAGGCTCCGCTTCACCGGTCATCGACACTTGGTTAATGGACGCCGTTCCATCGATGATGTGCCCATCAATAGGTATTGTATCGCCAGCGCCGACAATGACGATATCACCGACTTTCACCTCTGAGGTGCTGATGCGTCTTTCGGTTCGTTTACCATGCTCTTCAACTTCGATCCATGCCTCTTCAACATTGGGTTTAGCGAGTTCTTTGATGAGATCATCACTTTTATGCACCGTTGTCTCTTCGATGTATTCGCCGATTTCAAGCATTACATTGGTACTGTTCGCCGCACTGTAATCTCTACGTGCTAAGGAGACACCCACTGCCATCGCTTCAAGGACTTTAGAGGTTAAACCTTCGCTAAAAAGCTCCACCATTCCCTCTTTTAAAAGGGGTAAACTTGCAAGTGTACTGATAGCCAGTTTAACATTGGGCTGAGGAATAAATGGCTGAAATACCAGCGCAAGACCCGAACGCACCATGCCTTTTATACTTGGCTTTTCATCGTGGTCATTAAAACACGCATTAATAGAGGTATCGCAAATCTGATACTTTGAGATATCAAGCGTTTGCAAATGCTCTAAAAGAACGTTTGCGTCTAATTGGTCTCCTTCAAAAACGACAGAGCCAATTTTAGGGTTAATGCGAACCTCGTTTACGCCTTTAATTTTTTTAAGATCAACTGCGAGACTATGCGCATTGACCTTTTTTAGGGCATTGCTCACATAACGCAACCGCTTGGGCGTTTGGTGAATCAGGCGTGTTTTATGCATAAATTTACGCTTCTTTAGCCGCTAGCTCAGCTTTAGCATCTTCAAAACGCTCTTTCATCTCTTCAATGCCCGCTTGGAACATTTCAGTCCCTTTCGCAATGGTTTTAAAAAGATTTTTCTGCGCTTTTTCGTTGGTAAGCAGATACGCTCCCACAGCCCCAATAAGGGCACCAACGACAAACTGTTTAGTGTTAAATACACCAAACATGTTTTCAGGATTGCTTAACATGCCACCCTCGTTTTTGGTCTCAGTTGAAGGCTCACCGCCAATGTAAGGGTTTTTATCCAGTGAATTCAATAGTTCCATTATTTTTCATCCTCTTCTGTCTCTTTTACATACGTTTTAGAATAAAGTTTTTCAACACCATAAATTCCTACAACCCCTACCGTTAGTGAGCCCAAAACACCCAACCAGCTATTGCGGCCAAGCGCATTCGCCGCAGCAATCGCACTTCCTGTAGCAATGCCCCCTTGAACGGACAGCTTGAGGCTTTGTTTAATCGCTTCTTCTTTGCTAAGTTCTGCTTGTTTGTACTTTGTATATGAAAGAGCCGTGGCTACCATACCAGCGGCTAATGCACCACTGACAATGTTGCCTGTTACACTACGAGGTGTACCTGTGTTAATCGCTACTATAGGTGTCATTGTAGCTCCTCTTTTTTAGGTTTCGTGCTAATACTTTTTTTAGATTTAATGCACTCAATAGTTCCATCAAAGCCTTTTTTAACCTCTTCTGCAACTTCTTTGGCTTTGCAAACACCTTGCTCAAAACCTTCTTTCAACTCTTTTTTCTTGCCAAATGCAATAACAGCCGTAGCTCCCACAAGTGCGCCTACGATAAATGGTAACATCGTTTTCTCCTTTTTATATAGTAGAGTTCTTATAGAACTCTATAACACGCTTTTAAAGCAAAGCTCTAAAAGCTACGTTAACACTGGGTTCATTTCGGCAGTGAGCCCACGCACCTTTGGTGCTTTGAGAACATGTTTACAGATCGTTTGATACACTCTCATGCTCAGTTTCTTCGTCATCTGCCTGCATCATTCCACCCAAAACACCTGCTCCAACAGCCCCTAAAAGGGCACCTGCCACAAATGAAAAATTGGAGCTTAAAAGTTTGGTAATTTCCTCTTGGTTGATTTCACCTTTAGCAATTTTTTGTGCCATTTGGCTAAACTCCCCCCATTGTCCCATCATCCCCTCAAACGCTACCATCGGGTTTCCTTCGGCTGTAGGCTGAGGAGTGGCACATGAGACCACTGCATTTCGAAATGCTGGAAGATGGTTGTTAAAAGAAGCTGCTTGGAGTCTGTAAAAAAGGTCTTGAACTTCAGGATGCGCTGTGACATGGACAAGAAGCTCATTGTAGCGTTGAAGGGTTTGAATCTCAGACGCAACGCCAAGCTCACAACACTCACGAAGGGTTTTAGGGATACTAATATGGTTTGGCATATTGCGAACGAGCGTGACATTATGCACTTGTGCAATGGCAATGAGCGCTTCTTGGTGAGTCTGTTCTGCTTGAATAATCTGTAAAAAAGGAGAAACTTCTCCCAATGTCTCGACCACCGCAGAATAAATTTCATACGCTTTTACCTCGCCGTCGTATGCGCACTGTAACACCTCTTCCAGACTTGAAATTTCAGTGACGTTTTGAGTCGTTTTCATATCAGACGATCTCCTTTGCAAGTTTGTCGATGATGGCAATGATTTCATCCAGTTCTTTACCCGCAACTAAATTTTCCCACAGATGGTCAGGAAAAATAGCATGGTCATATTCGATGGTTAAAGAGCCAATAATTTTGTTGATCTTAATTGATTTGATCCCATTAATACGAGCAGGCAATGCCTCAATGTCTTCAACACCGACATGATGCTTGTGCTCTTTAATACGAGGACTCACACGCAAACGAATTCGCCCTTTAATGTGATGAACAATGGAAAAATAACCTCCAAGTTCAATGAGTTTTTCTGCGGTAACGTTCATTTGTATCCTTTTGTAGCCCTATTTTAAAGTATCAGCATAAGTATTGGCTTAATATTTTTTAAGAATTATTATCAGTTTGAGATATCTATTGATTGTTCTTCATTCTGGCATTTTTCACACATGCCATACAAAACTAAGGTGTGGTGCATACCATGAAAATTATGTTTTGCTAAAATAGCGGACTGCTCTTCTTTGATAGCAGCATCGTAAAAACGTGTAATGCTACCGCACTTCAGGCAAACTAAATGGTCGTGATGGACTGCTCGTTTGAGCTTATATTTTTTCATCTTATTAGGCTGGCTTACCACCATGCTCACAATGTCTAAGCTTTCAAAAAATGTCAAAATCTTATAGACAGTCGCCAGAGAGATACGGACATGATGTTCATCGCATAATGTTGCTTGTATCTGTTCAGCACTGAGGTAGGTATCGCACAAAAAGAGTGCAAGAAGCAGGGATTCGCGTTTGCTAGAGTAGCGAATCCCTGCTTCTTGCATGAGGCGCTGAAAATGGGTATAAAAATGTTCAAAAGAAGAAGAGCAAAAATTCTCTTGCTCTTCTAAAGGCTTCTCTAACAAGCGAAACCTTTAAAACTTATACGCGATATGCGCTTTAAGTGCATCATAACTATCTGCATCATTGTCGTTGCGTATGGATGCATAGACCACTTTTGCTTCAAGATTTTTAATGATCTCATACCCCACACTGAGGTTAAGCTCTTTCTCTTTAATGTGTGTACTTGAGGTACTATCAAAGTATTTTGTTTCCCCATAAATAGCGCCTAATTTGACACCTTCTATCTCGTACTCTGCACTCATGTAAGGTGTTTTAGCATCTTGATCAAAGGTGTGGTTATGCTCTTCAAATGGCAACTGATCGCCAAACGTTCCTAAGCCTGCCATGCCGTCTTTATCGGCTTTCATGTAGCCTAATGCAAGGTTCGCGCCTAAGAATTCAACCCCTTGCTCTACTTGTGTGAAAGCCCCATCGGGTGTCTCTGCGACATCACTGTTGATCGATACATAGTGAAGAACCGTTTTGGTTTTTACCTCATCAGTTGGTTCAAATGAAAGTGTTGTTTTCAATCCCACTGCATTTAAAAGATTTTCGCCATAGTAGATGTATGGATTAAGCTCAACCCACGAAGCAGGTGTGTATTTAGCATCAATCATGTAAATACCATCGTTGCCATTGAGTTTGCTAAAGCTATTAGAAACCTCATCGATATCAATGACAGCATATTTTCGTGCCCATGCCATGCTTAGGACAAGATTTTCAACCCCTTTAAATTCAAACGTCGCACCCTCAATATAATCGGTCAACCAATTGAAGTCAACATCTTGGCGACCCAAGACCACTTTGCCCATACCTTCATGCTCAATTTTCACATAAGCCTTGGAAAGATACGCTTGATTTTCAATGTTCTGTTTATAGTCATCGTCATTTTTTTCGCTGGTTTTTGCACTGCCCCAACCTGCAACTCCTACACTTATACCATGCAGTGGTGCTGTTTCAAACCCTACATTTAGGTATCCATTCGAAAATCCACTGTTAGCAGTTTCACCTTTTGCATCGTTGTGTTGCCCAAACCAACCGACTGTACCTGTGATTTCACCTTGTGTAAAAACCTCTTCTAAATTCGTTGCTTCTGCAGCAACCCCAATAGAACTTCCTAAAATAAGTGCCGCAACAATGCGTGAGTAACCAAATTTCATTCATTATCTCCTTTTTATTATTGATAATTGTTATCGAATAATAAACAAAAAGAGCTTAATGTTTTATAACGTGATACTTATTATCAAAATAATAGCAAGTTGGAGTGCTCGTGGAGGTGTAGAATTGATAAACAATTAGAGAGTAAACATGATTTGGGAGAGAATAACAATAGCAACCATAAATGCAAACATACTATGATGATAAATCGTCTTGATTTTTTGCTTTTTCTCACCCATAAAGCGGTGCATAATAAGCGGTGCTGCAAAGAACATTGCTATGACAATCAGCCCTAATGTCATTTTGAGATGCAAAAGTGCATTGGTAGGCTCAAAATATGCGTAGGCTAAAAAGAGACCGCTTAAGAGCAAAAACGTGTTGTTGATTTTGCCAATTGACCGTATACGAGGAGAAAGAGCATTTTCCATTGCCTCAAATTGGGCAGAATCTAGAGCAAAACGTGCACGTGGTAAGATAAAAGTGCGAAAATAGATACATCCAATAAACAGTATTGCTGAGGCTATGTGTATTAGCTTTGCCACAATCAGAAACATCATCGTATTTCCTTAAAAGAATTTTGTTGAGTATAATCTATTTTACACTTTTTTGAAGCTATTTTTTGCCTATTTTTTCGTCATAACTCGCTTATTTCTCTTCTTCCACCACAAGTAACATCCACTCAAAACAAAAAGGGTTGTAACACCCCCCAAGAAAGAGAGCACTATACGATGGGGCAATCCCCAAATACTCCCTTTATGAAGCCCCTCAAGCCATTGTGTCAACGTGTCTCCACTGGCTTTTCCCGTAGGAATAAATGACGCTTTAAGTGCCCCAGAGTTACTATCAAAATAGACGGTGGTTTCACCATGATCAACCCCTATATCACGCGAACTTCGTACGCTGTAGCTGTAAATGCCTTTGAGAGCATTGTACATAATGGAAGACTCTTCATAAATCTCAAGTACCTCTTTTGCGGCAAACTCTCGCATCAAAACTCGCCCTCTTTCACGCGCTTCCATCCATCCTATTTTTGGTTTTATGCGTGGTTTTCTCAGCTCTTTTATTTGATCGTGTTCGGTTTGAAAGCTCATCGCCGAGCCTAAAAGGCGTTCATGGAAATCATGTATATTTAAAGCAACGGAAGACCATGCCATCACGAACAAGAAAGGCAAAAACCAAAGCCCTGCTGTTTTGTGTAACAGATAACTTTTAGCTCTAATATCTCCTTTAAAACGCCATTTCCAGCTCTTTCTCCACTGCGTTAAAAAGGAAGCATTCCACTTTGGTAACGTAATCCACACCCCGCATACAAGCACCACCAACCAAAGTAGAGCGGCCATACCCATGATAAAAACACCTATATTTCCCAAGGCGAGTGAATAGTGCAGTTTATACATAAACGGAATCGTGTTGGTCAGCCCTTGTGTGATGTCACCCCACATTCGCATCCCTTTAATCTCACCCGAATAAGGATCAACATACACTTCATTGTGTTCAATGGGTTTAGCCATATTTTTAGGCACTAAAAAATAGTGCCAACTGCTTTCATGGCTCAAAGAGAGGCTTACCCAACTTACTGTTGCTCCTACAACTTCTGCCTCAATTCTGGCTATATGGCTAAGAGGGTCATTAGGCTGTGCTTCTAGACTCAAAGGTGTGCTTATTTGCCATGGATTGATCTTGGCATCAAGAGCATGGTAAAAAGCGATTACAGAGCCACTTAGGGCTGCTACTAGGATAAAAAATCCTATAGCAACGCCTAAATAACTGTGCCATTTCAAACTTTGTTTTTCGTTCATGGTGTTCTTTTATGGTCTAAAAGGTGTATTTCAATGACAACTTCGCATTGATAGGTGCACCATATGCTAACTGATTATAGAAACCAAATTGGGTGTAGTACTCTTTGTCCAACACATTGTTTACATTGAGTTGCGCGGAGAACTGTTTGGTGAACTCATAACGCGCCATCAGATTTACGATGATATAAGGATCTTGTTGCAAGATAACACTTCGACCAATAGAATCTGTTGTCGCAACATAACGTCTACTCTCCCAATTCATACCTGCACCTACAGAGAGTTTATTAAGCTCGCCTGGGAGTCTGTATTTTGTGAACAGTTTCAATGTTTTTCGTGGATGGTTTGTGTTGACATCTTTGCCATCAGAATCCTCTGCAACAAACTGTGACCAACCAAGGCTGACATCCCAATCAGGTAAAAGTTTTCCAGCAATATCAATCTCATATCCTTGGCTTTTAGCCCCATTAACAGCTTCATATGCAACTTCAGCTGTTGTTCCTGTGACAAAATTACCTGTCGCTTGTGCTAAATTATCTTGGTGAATTTCAAAAAGTGCTAATGAGCCATTTAAAGCGCCATTCAAGAACTCACCTTTAATACCCACTTCATACGTTTCACCACGTAAAGGGTCAAGATACTTTCCATTGACGTTGCGTTCTGATTGAGGTTTGAAGATGTCCGTATAACTTGCATAGAGTGAATAATTTTCATTAAGGTCGTAAATAATTCCAGCATACGGAACAACTACCCCATTGTGCTCATAACCGTAAGAATCCGTCGATGAAGCAGATAACCCTGAAATTTGCCAGTTGGTTAGCCTACTTCCTAAAATAAATTTGAGTTGATCAGTAATCGTAAGGCGTGCTGCGGTATAGACACCTAACTCTTTTTTGTCATACTTTTCATAAAATTTTGTAGTTCCCCACACTGGCTCTGAATACGAACCATTCCAATTATTAAAATTTCCAACACTATCAAAACTGGTAATCTCTTTGTTATCTGCTGAAAATTTTTGCTCGCTGTAACGTCCTCCCACGATAAACTCATGTTCCCGTTCAAAGAGGGTAAAAGGTGCACTGATGTTCAGATAACCATCGTATTGCTTTCGATCCGTCATATAGCTTGCTGGCAACGCAGAAAGACCTAGTCCACTGTTGATGTCAGATGAACCGTAAAGGTATAAGAGCTTTGTGTCGGAAGTATTTTTCATATAACTTAGACCACTTTTGATCTTTACATTATTTGCAAAAGTGTGTTCTAAATCTGTAAAGTAGGTAGCTTGCGTAGAATCCCAATAGGTCCAATCTGCAGCGGTTGTTTTAGAAGTACCCCAGTTGGTTCGCACCCCATTGCTATACCATGCTGGAAGCCCGCCCCATGTACTGCCTTGCGGTGAATTTTCTTGGTAACTCATTCCGATATCAAACAGTGTGCTATCACTCAAATCGGCCTCAACAACACCGTAAAAAACCTTTTTATCATCACTCAAAAGATCCACATAGGATTGACTTTGTTGATTCATTCCTACAACGCGTGCTCGCACACTTCCACTCTCATTCACCGGTGCTGAGACATCAATGCTCTCTCGGTAATTATCCCAACTACCGGCACTCGCTTCAACACTGCCTTTAACGGTTTTACTCTCTGCACGTTTTCGTACAAAGTTGATCGAAGCCGATGGATCGCCTGTACCATTTAGAAGTCCTGTTGCCCCACGTACCACTTCAACTCGATCATAAATAATCGTATCAATCTGCTCTCTACCATCGCCCCAGCTATCTTTTGTACCACTGGGGATTCCATCGATTTGAACACCATTAATTTGAAAGCCTCTCGCGAAATAAACATAACGGGAACTGTCATACTCTTCAACACTTAAGCCCGTAACGCTGTTAACAACATCATTCATGGATTCTAATTTTTGATCTTCCATACGCTCTTTTGTTACTACACTCATGGATTGAGGCGTATCGCGTAATGAGAGTGCTAGACCGGTTGCACTTTTAGATTGGGCTATTGTATACGATTTAGTCTCTTCGGTTGATACTTGAGCGGCATTAATCGTGATAGCATCCAATGCTACTTCAGACTCACTTTGGGGTTTGATAACCATCATGTCACCCTCGATGGAAGCCTCTAAACCACTCCCTTTAAGCAATTGAGCAAGTGCTTCTTTTAAGCTCATAGCCCCTTTAAGGGCAGGTGCTTTTTTGCCTTCCAGCAGTTTTGAGTCTGCAACCAGTTGTAATTTAGACTGTTTGGCAAATTCTCCAAGGGCAGAACTAAGACTTTGGGAGGCAATGTTGAGTTGCAAAGAGGGCATGCTCTCCGCTAAGAGAGGGGACGTAAATGCTAAAGTTGATGCTAAAGCAATGGAAAGGTGACGAAATTTCATAACGGGTCTTTCTCCTAATTTGATAATTGTTTTCATATAAGAGAAGACGTAAGAAAAATTATAAACCTGACATCGGTTATCAAAAAAGATATATTTTTGGCTATTTTCGTTCAACCACCACGACATGCGCCTCTTGAGAAACTTTCACAGGCAACGCTTTAGGTAAAAGTTCTAAAAAACTTCCAAAACGCTCAATCTCAAAACTACCTGAGATCGGCATGGAAGCAAGCTCAACAGAAGCAAGAAGTGCGGGCTTAGCACCGTAACGCTCAAACTCGAACAATGCATCGCCTAAAGAGGTTTTATCAAACACCAGCCTACCACTACGCCAAGGGGCAATGGAGTCATTTTGCATCTTTGTGTTAGAGAGCACAAACCCTCGCTCATCTAAGGTTATCTGATCTTTCGCCTGCAACGAGGCAAGTTTAATGATATCCCCATCAAAAGGGCGTTTGTAAGAGACATCTACACTGCCCTCTTCAACACTAATGCGCACGTCATCTTCCACATGACGCACTTCAAAAATGGTTCCTGTGACACGCACTTGAACATTTTTTGCATCCACAAAAAAAGGACGCTCAGCATCTTTACTCACATGCAGTGCGATTTGTCCTTGATGCAGTTTGATGAGACGTTTGTGAGCGTAGTACTCAATGGTAGCATTGCTATCGGTGTCTAAAAAGAGCTTTGTACCATCACTGAGTGTATATTCGCGCATCGCACCTATGGGTGTCGTAACATTTTGTGCTAATTCTAGACGTGTTGAAAAGGCATTCCACTGAAAAATACCCACGGCTATACACACCAATGCCGCAACACAGGCATAGCCCCACCAAGGCTTAGCTCTCTTGTTACAGGGTTTTGGAGCAAGCTCATCGATTTCTTCCCATAATCCTTCAAAGGCTTGGTATGCTTTTTGATGGGCTGAGTTTACGCGCAACCATGTTTCAAACGCATTTTTTTCAGACGCACTCATGCCTTCTTGCGCTTTAACAAACCAAGAAGCCGCCATTTCATCGATCCACGCTTGGCTCATAGCTCCTCCTTTTGCATGGCATCCACACTCTGTTTGCATGCCAAAAGCGCTTTGATGATGTGCTTTTCAACCGCATTTTTACTAATGCCCATCATTTCGGCAATCTCTTTGTGCGAGTAACCGTCAAATTTATGGAGTTTAAACGCTTCTTTACAGCGTGGAGGTAAAGCATTGATGGTTTGATGCAGGGTTTTCATGCGGTTAGAAGAGAGCAGATGCTCCAAAGGCTCTTCATGCTCGTGACTCACGTGTTCTGCTTCATGCAATGCCACAGAGGTAAAATGTTTGTTTTTACGCCACTCATCAATGATGATACGTTTAGCCGTCTGGTACAAAAAAGCACGCGGCTCTAACACCGCGTCTGCTCTCTCGCCCATAGCACTGATACGAAGATACGTCTCTTGCACCACATCTTTGGCAGCTTCCGTGTCACGCAAGGTTCTGCTAAAGTAGCCTACCAATTCTTTGTAGTAGCGTTCAAACATCACAATTATCTAAGTTTAAAAGCAATAGGTAAAATAACCGTACTCAAACTTTTAGGCTTTGGCAACTGGTCACCTTTAAGCTTTAGCGCAGCCTCTAATGCGGCATCATCGAGCATCCCTCTTCCTGAACTTTCATGAATCGTTGCACTGACCAACCGTCCATTGATGTCAATCACCAATGCTACTTGCACCACACCATTCCAACCCATACGACGTGCCGTGCTTGGGTATATCAAACGTGACAAGACTTTATCGCGAATAATCTCAAAATCGGTTCGCTCATACGGCTCAGCACTGGTTGAAGTAGGTGTCATAGGAGCAGCTTCAGGTATAAGATTAGGTTGTACTGCTTCTACAGGTGTGGGAGGTGTTACAACCTCTTCATGAACCCTCTCAGGATTAACGACTTCTTTTTTGACGATGGGTTTAGGAAGCGGTTTTACTTTTTCAATGGGCTTTACAGGCTCAACTTTTTTTACCTCTTGAACAGGCGCAGGAGGCGTTGGTTCAATGGGCTTTGGTGCGACACGCTCGATGTTTGAGATTTCTAAAACAACGGTTTTACTTTGCATGATTTCAAGTGGTTTTTGGTATAAAAACAGGAGATAAAAGCCAATAGCAGCACTGTGAAGTATCAAAGAAAACAACAACCCTTTGGCTTCATTATGACTTCTATAAATAGTTTCGTGTATCATTATTTTCTACTCCTTTAAACGGCTTTTTTATGCTTTTTTGAATACCAAAGATAAACACCTGTCGCAATAAAAAACAGTAAACAACAAGCTAAAATATCTTGCCATATCCACATAGCCTGCTCTCCCAAAAGTGCTCTGCCTGTGTGCAAGTCTAGGTTTAATTTTTTCAGCGTAATGCGGTTAAGTGTTTGAGCATCTTTTGGTATTTCTATAGGCTTCCATGTTTTTAAATCGTGTGAGTTCAACAAACCATCTTTATTGACAACAACGCTTACGACACCACCACGAACACTTAAATCCCAAATATCTTTTTTGAGTACCTCTTTAAAAAGCCCCTCTTGTTCACTGAAAAGTGCTTTTCGTGTTCCGACCAAAAGATGACCGTCCAGCATTTCAATGCCTCGAACTTCATGGGTATCGAAAAAAGGTACCGATGATACGATGCCCTCTTTTTGAATCAATAAGCCCATTTTATAGCCAAAGTACTCCACACCCTCTGGATCTTTAAAATACGATTTGATCTCATTGCGCATCATTGTTTTGTCATGATACCCTGGAAAAAATGAAGTAGAAATCCAGTATTTACCCAAGTTAATGCTTTTTTCATGTGCCATAAATAGTGCCGTAACACCCACAATGAACAACGGAATGGCAAACACCACGCCCAGCCATGTATGCCATTTACGACTCTGTTTTTTAAGCCAAGCCATTAAAACTTACTCTTACGTAGCCCAAAAAAGAGCATTTTACGTTATTCATTTTTAGTGACTACCATACCAATTTTCTCGACCTCTTTTTGTTTTAAAAGATCAATCACATAGATAAAATCTTCATAAGAGGCCATTTTATCGGCACTAATGGCAACAGAATCCTCTTTGCTCAGGCTTTCAAACTTCACCCCTAAAGCATCCCTGCTCGTAAACTCACCGTTGATAAAAAATTGATGATCCGCGGTAATGCCAATCTCATAAAATTTAGGCTCAACTTTTGTGAAGTTGCTCGCTTGAGGAAGTGTTATCTCGATTTTGCCAAGGGCAATGAACGAAGAAACGGTTAAAACAATGGTGAGCAGAACCAGCATAATGTCGATGAGTGGGACGACATTGATCCCCTCAACTCTTTTTAATGCTCTCATCTTCCCACTCACTCACTGCCACATCCACTTTACGTAAAAACGCACCGTAAATCATTGTCGAAGGAATCGCTACGATGAGTCCTGCCGCCGTTACTTTAAGCGCTAAAGCAAGCCCTACGATAACCTTAGACGTATCCAGCGCTCCTCCACTAATGCCTATCTCATAAAAAACCACCATAATGCCACCAACGGTTCCCAAAAGCCCTACATAAGGGGCATTTGAGCCGATCAATGAAATAATCGTTAAATTTTTAGAGACATCGCGTTCAAGCCTATTTTTACTCTCATAATTTTTCACACGCAATGCCCTAAAAAAGGCAAAACGCTCCATCGCATAACCCACAACCAAAATGCTCATCAAGAGCAAAATTCCCAGTGCGCCGTAATCTACGGCTAATTTAATATTTTCCATTTTTCCTCTACTTGTTAACTGACGTGTACACGCTTTGAAACGTTGCACAAAACCAGCTATATAATAACCATTCTCAGAATGTTAGACTTTTTGAGCTTAATTTCCTATGAAATTAATAACTCTTATCAAATTTAAAGAATCTATTTTTCGTCATTTATCCTGCTTAAGCAGTGAAACAAACGCGGTTTTTCCCACTTTTTTTGGCTTTATACATCGCTTCATCCGCTCGTTTGATTGCCTCTTCAAAAGCATGATTTTCAACCACACTTACGCCAAAACTGCAGGTGATGTTTAATGACTCGATGCTAGCATCTGCAATACTCTGACGTATTTTTTCAGCGATTTGCGAACCTATGTCTAATTCTGCTTCTACCCACATCACAAACTCTTCACCACCAAAGCGTGCTATCACATCACTTCCTCGAAGATTTGCCACAATGAGCCTACTAACACCTTGCAAAACTTTATCGCCTTTATCATGCCCATACGTGTCATTGATTGTTTTGAAATTATCGATGTCTGCAAAAATAATGCACCCGCTTTTACCCTCTTGAAGCCTTTTTTGAAGCGCTTCGTCAAACCCATTGCGATTGAACAGTTGCGTAAGAGGATCTTTTTGAGCAAGGGCTAAAATACGCTCTCTCTCACTCTGACTCTTTTCAATAATACGCAAATACTCTTTAGCTTCGCGCTTCATTTGGACATAACACAGTGTATCGCTTAGGTCATTTTCAACACGAAATGCCGAGATAAAAACATCTTTATACCCTTGTTTCGATCTACTTTTAAAAATGCCTGAGAACTCTTTAATGCGGTCTAACTCCTCTTTGAGGAGTACCTCTTTGGTATTGATATAAAAAGAAGCTTGCGCATTTTGCAATTCTTCTAATTCAAGCCCAAACAATGCGTGATGGCTTCTATTTTGCCAAATGTAATTTCCTGCCTCATCCACAATGCTGATGGCATCATTAGAGTGTTCAAAAATAGTTTGAAACAGAATAAATTTCTGTCCAAACGCATAAAAAAGCATATAAGCACACAGGCTTAAAAAGAGAATGAAAAGGACGAGCAACACACAAAAAGCACCTCTTTCATCATAACGGATCATCTGAGCTATTTTCGTGACAATCGTTCCTGCAACGCCTAGAGAAAAAAGGCTAAGCCCAATAAAAAGAGGTGTTTTTTTGGTACGCACGTTTAGTATCCCACCAAAGCAAGCAAATGAACAGCACTATACGCTAAGACCCACGCTGTAATATTGGGGAAAAGCAAGTACAACAGCCGCCATTTTGTCTCTTTGACTTCACTGAAAAAAGCACCCATCGCCGCAAAGCATGGCGAATAGACCATCATCAAAATCAAAAAAGCGATACCTGCTTTAAAGTCAATAGACTCTCTTACCACAGCGATTAGCCCATCGTTTGGCTCACTGTCTTCCAACTCAACAGCATTGAGTGCAGCAAGCGTACCAACGGCGACTTCTTTGGCAGCAAGCCCCGTAATGGCTGCAATGCTCATCTTCCAATCAAAGCCCAAAGGCTCAAAAACAGGCACTATCGCTTTGCCGATGGCACCTATGTAGCTCTGCTCTAAAGGCACCGAAGTTCCATGTTCATCTAACGGATAGGTACTTAAAAACCAGATCACCAGCGATGCACTGCCTATAAAAAGACCTGCGCGTTTCAAAAACAAAATGGAGCGAATCTGAAGCTCTTTGAGAAGGGCGAGCAAGGAAGGTAGACGGTATTTTGGCATCTCCATGACAAAGGGTTCGCTTTGACCCGAAAAAATAAGCCCTCTTAAGATGCGTGCCGCAACAAGACCCAAAAGTGCGCCAATCACATAGATGGCAAACAGCAAGTTCCCCGCATTATCAGACTCAAAAAAAGCACTCACAAACAGCACATACACAGGCAGTCTTGCGGAGCATGAAAAAAAGCTAATGACCAACATCGTGATGAGTTTATCTTTAGGATTTTTAAGTGTCTTGGTTGCGATGTAGGCAGGAATGGAACATCCAAAGCCCGTTACAAGGGGTATAAAACTCTTCCCGTGCAAACCAAAGCGTTTAAAAATACCATCGAGCAAATACGCTGTTCGTGCCATATACCCTGTCTGCTCTAGCAGATTAATCCCTAAAAACAAGATGATAATATTAGGCAAAAAGCCAATGACCGCCCCAATAGAAGGGATAACACCTTCGCTAATGGCTCGACTCACAATACCCTCAGGCAATGCATTTTTTACCATGTCAGCAAACACGACAACGCCTTTTTCTATCCATCCCATAGGAATTTCACCTATAACAAACGTGACTTGAAACAGAAGCCACATAATGACAAAAAAGAGCGGTAAACCAAACAATTTATGAATCAAAAGCGTATCTATCTTGCGGCTTAGCGTATCAAGAGAAGGTTGTTTCACAGCAATTGAAGATAAAAATTTGATAATAGAACTGCGTGCTGAGGACATCACAAAAGCATGGTTCTCTTCTGCTTCAAGAATCCCTAATTTGGCTTGTTCATGCAGTAACACTTCGTAAAACTCTAAAAAGATGGGCTTATCGTGAATCAATCGGTAGATGTCTTTGTCATTTTCCAATAAACGAAGGGCGTAAAAACGAGCATGGAGAGCTAACTCTTCATCTTTTTCCAAAAGCGCACACAAGCGTTCCAGTGCTGTTTCGATATTGCGATCAAACACCAAATTATGATTGGCTTCGCCAAAGGCGTGCATCTCTAAGATCTTTTGTGCCAGCATATCAACGCCCCGTTTCTCTTTGGCTGAGACCAACATCACAGGAACACCCAGTGCGTGAGATAGCGCTACATTGTCAATCGCACCACCGCTTTTTTCAACTTCATCGATCATGTTAAAACACAAAATGACCTTGGTACCCAGCTCCAAGAGTTGAAGGGTCAAGTCAAGATTTTTGCTTACCGCATTACTGTCGATGACGTTGATAATAAGGTCATATTTGTCTTGCAGTAAAAAGCGTTTTGTCACCTCTTCATCAGGAGCATAGGCGTTCAGCGAATAAATCCCTGGCAGATCAGTGATGATAATCTCATACCCGCCTCTACTCACATGCACCTCTTTTTTCTCAACCGTCACACCTGCAAAATTGCCTACTTTAAAACTAGCCCCAGAAATGGCATTAATAAGCTCGCTTTTACCAACATTGGGCTGACCAACGAGTGCTACACGAACAGTCTGGCTCATGCGCATTGCTCGATTAAAATGGCTTCGGCTTCCTCTTTACGAAGCGCTACAATGGTACTTTCCACACGCACATCAAACGTTCCCTTGGCAATGGTCATTGCTAAAAGCGTGATGGGAGAGCCGAGTGAAAATCCCATCGATAAAAGACGATAACTCAAAGGCGCTTTAGCTGTAATTTTGGTGATGGTATAGCTCTGATTGAGCTTGGCTTCTGAGAGTTTCATAGAGCATCTTTAGAGGTAAGATTGAGATGTTTAAAGATGTAGCCTTGCACAAAATCAACACCCAAAGACTTTGCAATTCTAAAATCCTCCTCACTCTCTACACCTTCAAGGACACTCTTTTTTCCTTGTGCTTTGGCAAAGCTCAAAAAGCCTTTGAGAATCTCCTGATAATCAGAGCATGCTCTAATTTTTGAAAGCCATGAGCGATCAAACTTTAAAAACTCTGCCCTCTTGGTAAGGTCAAAACAAAATGGCTTTTTATCGTTGCCAATGTCATCTTGTGCGATGGGAATACCGCTTTTTTGGATCTCATCTAAACAGTGTGAAAGCAGCGTTGTTTGCATATCATCGGTGTTTTCAGTCACTTCGATGCAAATATTATTCACCTCTTCAAAAAAATCATGCCAATAGGCAATCTTCTCACTATCACTAAAATTATGCGGATCGATGTTCACAAACAACATGCCACCTTCTTGTGGGCGATGGGCTATTTGTATGATTTTTAAAGCACGTTCTAGTCTAAAAAAAAGTTCTTTCACTTGATGCGCTACTTCTAAGATTGGGGTAGGAGGGATTTGTTTGCCATTTAAAACAAAACGCGCCAGTGCTTCATAGCCATAAATATCACCATTTTTCATATCGATGATGGGTTCATACTCGACCCAAAAACTTTGTGTCTCGATGATTTTACGTATATCATCGTAATTAAGGAGTTGTTCATACGCGGGGGTTGGAATAGACATTATAAAACCTTTGGAAATAGCTAAAGTGAATCCTAATGCACGTTAGGACTCACATAAAGCGTTTATTTTTCGAGCATACATCCGCCGTTAGGATTGTATTTTTTACAGAGTTCGCAAAAGACAGAGCTTTCGCTTCGTTTCGCACAAATAAATTCAATCGCTTTACGCTTGGCTTCGTTTTTGAATTTATTCATGGCATTGTGGTTTAAAAAATTGGTGAGCATAATCACCAATGTAATATCCTGAGGGATCTCTTTTTTTGTCACTGAAGGATTCCTTGCATCCCAATGCACGACTTTTTTAAAAGAGAAATCTTGCAATACCGAAGTTATCGAATCTATCTTATCGCCACCAATCACTAATACAGACATCATTTCTCCTTTTTGATAATTGTTATTGAAATAATAAGATAGTTAACCTTAATTTCTTTTAAATTTGATAGTTGTTATCATTTTATTGTATACTATTGGCATAAATAGGACACGAATGCTTCAAAGGAAAATGATGGATTATCTTAAATCACTGGGCTACTTTGTACTCGCAGGTATTTTTGAAATTGGTGGGGGCTATCTCATCTGGCTGTGGTTAAGAGAAGGTAAAGGGCTTCATTATGCGATTATTGGCGCTGTTGTCTTAGTACTTTACGGTGTTATCCCAACATTGCAACCTGCTAGTTTTGGACGTGTTTATGCCGCGTACGGTGGTGTTTTTATTGCACTTTCATTGCTTTGGGGTTGGGCGATTGAAGGCGTCATTCCGGATCATTTTGACCTTATCGGTGGAGCAATCGCACTGATTGGTGTAGGGGTTATCATGTATGCCCCAAGGTAATCTGATCTATTTAGCTTTCTTACAATGATGGTGCTGTATAATAAGTTTTACTTATTTTGGAGACTCCCATGCTTTCATCTCTCGCTAACAGTTTTGCTGAGGCAAATCGCTATTTTAACACCGAACTTTCTTCTCATTTTCGTGCCATTGACGATGGTAACCTTGCACCCATGTTGCTCATTTTTGCGCTCTCTTTTGGGTATGGCGTGGTTCATGCCATAGGACCTGGACATGGAAAAGCCCTTGTTGCAGGCTATCTTTTGGCAAACCCCACCAAGCGTTCTCATGTGTTTCAAATAGGCTTTATGATTGCCATCGTGCATGCACTCTCAGCGCTTCTTGTGACACTTGCCGCAACCTATCTGATTCAAATCAGCGCGATGAAACTTTTTCGTCAAGTTAACCCGCCGCTATTTCAAATCTCAGGTGCGCTCATTGTTCTTATGGGCTGTTGGCTACTGTATGATGTGTGGCGTTCACGAAACATCACTAAAGAGAGTGTTCGCCCTCATAAAAGCCGTTTTGGCGTTGTGGTTTTAGCGGGCATCGTACCCTGTCCTGGGGTGATTACGCTTTGCTTTTTTGCCATCACATTAGGACACATCACCATCGGTATGGTTGCTGCTGTGTTTATGAGTTTGGGTATGGGACTGACCATTTCACTGGCAGGATTATTGGTAAATACCCTTCAAAAAGCTCGTCCTATCGTAACGCAACCGCGTTGGTTTTGGGCACTACGTCTTCTAGGTGTTTTGTTCGTTATCGCCTTAGGGGTTTGGTTCTTACTCAATCCAATGTCAACAAGAGCTTTTTAAATCATGCTTAAAAAATTTCTTTTTGCTTTTTTGCTTCTGGCACTACCGTATCAGATGTATGCTTGTGCTTTGTGTGCGCTGTATACACCCTCAGCAACGGTGAGCATCAACCTCGAAGGCACGCCTACTAAGATAGAAACCATAACGTTTCAATGGACGTTTAGCCAAGATTTTATCAACACGCTTTTAGAACGTTACGATGAAAATCACAATAACAAACTTGACCCCAAAGAGATAGAGCGCATTAAGGTCATTTTAGAAAATTACATTTCAAAACGCCATTACCTTACCAACATCGAATACTTAAGCGCATCGCGCCCCAATCAAGAAGATATTAAAAAGCTTCCCCTTAAAATCATCTCTAAATCGTTTTGGCAAGAAGCGGATACGCTCAACTTTCGTTTTACCACCCTTCTCAACCAAGAAATAGCAACAGGGGATGAGCTTTCCTTTGTGATTGAAGACAAAGAGGAGTATTTTAAATTTCTCGTACACACAGTGACACATACGATTGCAGAGCCTTTTTCGCTCGAATTTAATCTCTTTAACCACATTGCTTTCACCAAAATCACGCATGGAACAACCACTCAACCGCAAGAGCTTTCAAAAGAACCAACAACCACTCAACCGCAAGAGCTTTCAAAAGAACCAACAACAACACTGCCGCAAGAGCAACCCAAAGAACTTCCGGCTTCCATGTCTTGGCTACAATCACGCTTAACCCATATGCAACAAAACATTCAAGAAACGATTCGCTCTCTAAAAGAACAAGGTACACCTTTAACGTATGCCCTATTTTTAGGGCTTTCTTTTTTATACGGGCTTCTTCATGCCGCAGGACCAGGACACGGTAAAGCACTGGTGAGTTCTTATCTTTTTGCGTCTGAGCATCGCTATTCAAAAGCGATCAGTATGGCAGCCCTCATTGGCATTGTCCACACGTTTGCAGCATTTCTTTTGACACTGGTTATCTACTTTTTATTCGACCTTTTCTTTAATGCCTTTTTTGACAATGTGACCTATTATGCGACAAAACTATCGGCACTTATCATCATTTCAATTGCAGGTTATTTGGTCTGGAAAAAGATAAAAGCGATGAAAGCACAACCAAAAATCGTCGCTTTTTCAACACACCCTTTTGCGTGCCAATGCGCAGGATGTTCGCAAAAATCGCAAAGTACCGACTGGGGTGTTGTGCTGAGTGCTGGGATTATTCCTTGTCCTGGCACCATCACTATTTTTATTTTTGCACTCAACACAGGAGCCTATATACTGGGCTTTTTAGCAGCCCTTAGTATGAGCTTCGGAATGAGCAGTATCATAGCGCTAACGTCCATAGCAACGCTCTTTACCAAAAAACGTTTCCAAACAAAAAGCCCAAAAATCATCCTCTATAGCGAAACGATTAGTCTTGCTATTATGTTGATTTTGGGTATTTTATTACTTATTGCGTAAGGAGCATTTGTGTTTTTTCGTTCACTCTTTGTAGTCGTTTTCTTCAGTACGTTTGTTTGCGCACATCCCCATGTTTTTATTGAAACAAAAGTCGAAGTTTTACCCGAAAAAATCGTCCTAATATGGAGTTTTGATGAGATGAGTTCTGCGATGTTAATGGATGATTACGATAAAAATAAAGACAAAAAGCTTGATGCCAATGAGGTCGCTTTCATGGAAAAAGATCATTTTAAAACGCTTGAGCCTTATACGTACTTTACGCATATGTCCGATGGCAAAGATGAGTTTGACCTCAAACGCGTTATGGAGTTCAATGCCAAGTTTGAAAACAAAAAGCTCATTTATACCTTTGCCATTCCCAAACCAAAATTCAAAAAGTACGAACTACGTTTTTACGATGCGGAGATGTATGTTGCACTCATTTTAAAAAAAGAGTGGCTTATCTGTAAAGAGCCTATAAAATGTAAAATTGAAGGTTACGATGCGGATTATTACTACGCCTATAAAGTGGTCGTCCAAGAGTAAGAGAAGGCAAAATGCCTCCTCAACTTAGCAAGTACATTTGCAAAACAGCAGTCGCTCTTTCGCACTTTTCGCATGCTTTTCATCTACCTTTTCGGTATTGTAAGATTTAAAAAAAGCCTTAGCTGGTCTACTGTAAACTATTTCGCAAGCACTCATGCACTCTCCTTTAAAGCAAGTTCTAATTGATCGCACCATAAAGCAATCCGTCCATCGCTCAGTTCACTTTGATTATCTTCATCCAAAGCAAGCCCCACAAATTTTCCATCAATAATCGAAGCCGAACTCTCGTACGAATACCCCGTATCGTCCCATGCCCCAATCACTTTAGCACCTTTTTCAACTACCTTATCGTAAATGAGGCGCATACCGCTGACATAGTCGCTACCATACCCCTCTTGATCACCAAGACCAAAGAGCGCTACGATTTTTCCGCCAAGATCTGCTGATGTGAGATGACTCATAAAACTATCCCAATCGTCTTGCAAATCACCGTCATACCATGTGGACGTTCCGAGTATAAGCAGGTCGTATTTGGCAAGATCATCGCCATTCTTGAGTTTCCCTACATCGAAAATATCCGTATTTAAACGTTTTTGTATTTTTAAAGCCGCATCGGCAGTATTGCCGTTTGTACTTCCGTAAAAGATAGCTGTCTTCATAAACTCATTCTCCTTTGTAAGATTTAATAGATAGTATAAGGAACTAATTTAAGCGTGTACTCAATGCCTAAAGCATCAAGCTTTGGACTACGAATGGGCACATGTTTTCTAAAGTTGGCACTTCGAGGAAAAAGCAAATAAATATGCTTGCACTCCAACGATTCAAGCAAATCAATCGCACGGTTGATCTCTTCGTGTGCTTCAAGATCAGCGCGCTCTTCTATCAATTTCCATGTTGGGTAAAGATGCAATGCCTCAGCGTCATCGCTTTTAATCACAATGCGTGATGCTTCTTGCATAATGGTCATATCAGGGTTTTGGCGCTTAACACGGCTAAAAACATGATGCGTAAAAAGTTCATAACTGTTAATGGTAAAACAAAGAGCAGGATGCTTTGCTAGCAGAGCCAAATCTTCTTTATCAAAACGCTTGCTTATTTCATTGAGTGTTGAATACGCTTCTGACATTGGACACCTTTTTTATTTCTTGAAATGATAACCGTTTTCAAATAAGAAGTCAATATCTTTTTATACTTTTCACTGTAAAATACATTTTTAGTTGAAAAGGAACGGATTATGCCACTCGATCTTTGGACATTTTTAATTGCTATTACACTTCTTACCATGACACCAGGTGCCGATACAATGATCGTCATTCGTAACACATTGCGTGGTGGGGCAAAAGATGGATTGGTTTCAAGTTTTGGGATTTGCTTGGGATTGTTTGTTCATGCGACACTCTCAGCAGTGGGCATTTCGGCTATTCTACTCTACTCAGCAACAGCATTTATGCTCTTAAAAACAGTGGGGGCACTCTATTTACTCTGGCTTGGTTTTAACTCACTTAAGTCATTTTGGAATGCAAAAGGCATCCACCAAACACATGTTGTTCCAAAGCCATTTCGCTTTTTGGTCTCTTTGCAAGAAGGATTTTTATCGAATGTTTTAAACCCAAAAGCAGTTATTTTTTACATGGCATTTTTACCGCAATTTATTTCACATGAGCATTCAGCCCTTGCACAATCGCTTTTTCTAGCACTCATACATTTTATTATTGCTATGATTTGGTTAGGACTTCTTATCTATACCCTTATCTCTGCCAATAGTTTCATTACGAAAAGAAGTGTACGTCAAAGCCTTGATGCCATCTCTGGTATCGTAATGATAGGACTTGGCATCAGGCTTTTTTTAGAAAAACGTTAATTTAAAATCTTGGTCAGTGATTTTTGTAAATCACCGTACGCAAACACAAATCCTTTTTCCAAAAGTGCTTTAGGATAGACCTCTTTACTGTCCAGTAAAACGCTCGACCCCTCACCAAAAAGTAGTTTAATGACAAAAGAAGGCACGGGTAGAAAAGTTGGACGATGCAACACATTTCCTAGAATCTTTGTGAAGTGGTAGTTACTAAGTGGGTGTGGTGACGTTGCATTAAAAATACCACCGTATTTATGCTCTAAAACAAAAGTATAAATAGCAACCAAATCATCAAGATCAATCCAACTGGTCACCATTTTTCCATCACCAATAATACCTCCAACACCCAGTTTAAAAGCCGGTAACATCTTCTCAAGTGCGCCACCATCCCGACCCAAAACCACACCAAAACGTAAAATAGTTGTTAGTTTTGTGCATTTTAAAGCTTCTGCTTCCCAATCGCGTGCAAGGTGCCCTAAAAAATCATCGCCCAATTGAAGCGTATGCTCATCGCTGGGCACATTATTTGGGTAAATACCCACGGCAGAGGTAGAGATAAAATGTTCTACGTCACTTTGATTCATCGCTTCCACTAACTTTTTCGTCGTTTCAATACGACTTGTGTAAAGCACTTTTTTGTACGCTTCATTCCACTTTGCCACAATTGGTGCACCCGCAAGATTAAAAACCGCTTGTACCCCTACCAATTTTTGACGAATTGCATCAACATCATCACCACGTTCAATGATGACAAAATCAGAAAATCTCTGTTTTAACGCATTGGCAACAAATCCGCTTGCCCCACTCATAGCTACTTTCATCTTAGTGTCCTTTTAAATGTTGTCGTACTTTTGGGTCACTCATAGTCTCACCTCTAAGCATACGAAGGTGCATTTGCTCAAAGTCTATCATACTCTCTTTTGACATCTCATATGCTCCAAATCCATAACGCATAGGCGTTTCATCATCACTCTTATAGCTTGCTTTGAACGCATCAATATAACGATTGGTATCATTACTAAACACCCAAAAAGTAATGGTTTGTGGCTCTATTTTTTGTTCTTTAAGCCATAAAATAGCACACCCAATGTCATCAAAAAAGTGGGTTTTTAAATCATTTGTTATAATTTGCGCTGTGTGTTTTTTACCCACAAGATACATATGGCACTGCGGGCATTGCACCGTATTGTCTTTAAAGTCCAGTGGGACTCTCTCTTTATTGATGATTTCAGAAGGGAGTTGATTTTTAAGATGCAACGTGTAAAAAAGTCCCCCAAGCGCTAAAAGCGGAAAAACAATCAGAATACTAATTAAAACATTTTTTTTCAAAGCCATACTCCATTACGTATAAAATAAACTATCGGATATGTCGAAATAAGAAAAAGATAAAACGCGTTTAATCCCAAAGAGAGCCTGCTAAAACGCATATTTCCTTTGGAGAGAAGCGATAAAACCGCGCCACCCATCCCGTAAAATGTGCCAGAGAAGAGTAGCGTATAAAGCAAATACCCCACATAGTAATAATCTTTTTGTAAAAGACAAAATGGACAGCGATGTGTGGGAAGTTCATACACATAAGGGCTAAAGAAAACAATCAAAGCGATAATCGAAAAAATAAGAAACATGGCGTTAGCAAAAAGTGTTAACACACCATTTTTAAGGTAAAAAGCAAGAATACACATCACAAAAAAGCCATAAAATAGCCCTACCCACAGCAATTCATTGACCGCAAACAACAGTGAGATATAAGAACTACTGGAGGCTGAAAAAAGCGTACCACAACAACTGACAATTTTACTGATATTAAGCCCTGCAAAAAAGGCTATTTCAAGCCCTATTTCTGCAAAAAGAGGTACAGCAAATAAAGCAAAAAGCGTAAATTTCAGCTTTGTAAAGGGCAACTTTTCAGAACTCACATCGGTATAATGAAGCAGCAACCAAAACCCAAAAAAATACAGATTGAGCAGTTTAAAGAGTGTTAGGTAAAGCCCAAAATCAACCGAATTGATGACACCACTCGCACACATAGCGCCTGCGATGATGTTTGAGAGTTTATCACACGTGTAGATAAAAAACAAAAACAGAGGCAGTTTGAGTATGAAGATGTATTTGATGATGGTGGCAACCAGATAACTCTGTTTGGTGAGACTGTACTGTAATGGGGTACTGGCGTTATTATTCCAGTAAAAAGCAAGTCTCATTGAAAGGAAAAAAGCAATAACACCAAAGAAAAGAAAAATGGCATCCAGCGTTAAGAGAGCAATAATCTCAGGCGTTAAGCTCATAAAATGATCTCACCATTTTTAATTTCAATGACACGATCTACAAAAGGCAACTCAAAAAAGAGCGGATCATGCGTTGCGATGAGCAATGTCACACCACTTTGTTTCAGTACTTCAAGTGAGACTATCAGTTCACGTGTCAGTGTTTCATCGAGATTTGCCGTTGGTTCATCGGCAAGAATAATGGAGGGATTGTTCACCAAAGCCCTTGCGATGGCAACACGTTGCTGTTCGCCTCCAGAGAGGCGGTTAACCCTCATCTTTGCTTTATGCACGATGCCATATTGCGCCATAATCGCTTTAGCTTTTTCTTCTAAAACATGCACAGGCAGGTTTTCAGGAATCAATGGAACTATAACATTTTCAAGCGCTGAAAGATGGGATATAAGATGAAATTTTTGGAAGATAAACCCAATGTTCTTTCGTCTAAGTTGCGCACTAAATGCCTCAGGCAGTTTGGAAATCTCTTTGCCATCCACACTGATTTTTCCGCTGCTTGGTTGCATCAGTCCAGCAATCAAAGAGAGTAAAGTACTCTTGCCACTGCCACTTGAACCTTTCAGCACCACACATTCACCCTTTTTTATCTCCAAAGAGATGTTTTTCAGCGCATGTGCTTCTTCATCCCCTTGCATAAACTGTTTGCATACCTCATGAAGGGTTATCATCGCATTACCTCGTCTGCATCCAAAATAGAAGCTCTCCATGCAGGAATTAAAGTTGCTGCAATATAAATGGGCACACTGAGCAAAAAAAGTAAAACAAGCATCGAAGCATCCACACTAAATGGAAGTACAAAAGAGGGTTTTAATGCGGAATAGCCCATAAAAAGGTTACGCAAGAGTGGTGCTTGCAAAGCGTACACGTAAAAGAGTGACACAACAATGCCGACTAAAAAAGCACTTACAGAGAGTGTAAAACTCTCGTAAAACTTCTCCTTAAGGATGTCATCACTGCTCCACCCCACTGCTTTTAAAATGCCAATTTCCTTCTTCTCTTCGGAGCTTAAACCACTTGTTTTATCGTAAATAATAATAAAAAAAGCAAACGCACAAATGCTAAAAAGTGCAAGAAAAAAACCGCTTTTATAATCAAAAATATTCTGGTAACTCACCCTAATGTCGTCTTGGGTAATGGCCCGCATATCGGGGTATCGCTCATTGATTTTCTGCACGATGGTCGGAATCTCTTTAACATTAGTAACTTTAATGACAATATCGGTGGCTTTGCTCTCATCCATACCAAAAATACCATACACCAACTTTTTAGGAAGGATGATGAGATCATTGGATTCTAATGCAAGATCGGAGTGAAAAACACCCGCAATGCGAACCCTTTGCCATTTACCTTCACTGGTGATGAAGTTAAAAAACTCAGTGTAATAATTCTCTTCCAAAATCTTTTTCACACCCTCGCCGATGATCATGCCATTCTCTTTTTCCAGAAGCTTGACATCAAAACGCTGCGTAAGCGTAGAGAGTGTTGCGGAGTACTGTTCTTCATAGGCATCTATACCCACAATCGAAAAATTCACACCTGCAGGTTTAAAGTAGTAGTAGCCCCACACACGAGGTGTCACCGCGCTGATGCCCTCAATATCCAGCAATGCTTCTACCCGATCAAGGGGCACATCACTTTGCTTTCCTGCTGAAAAACGCTGTAAAGTAATCTGCGGTAAAGCCTTAAGTGTAGTATTGAGCTCAAGTTTAATCGCATCGGCAATCATCAAAACTGAAGCAAGTACAAAAATCAGTAAGCTCAAAATAAAAAAGATGAAAAAACTCTTGCCAAAACGACGCATAAGGGAGCGAATGGCGTAATCAAGAAGAAGGAAATTGGGCTTAAAAGACACGTTCTATCCTTGAAGGATGTGTATATGGCGCATAACGATAAACAAAAGTGGAGGGAAAATACTCTAAAAGTTCGGGTGACTCATTAAAATAGGCAAAAATAGAACTAAGGCTACGGTGGCGAACATAGTGCGCTTCATTCACAAGAGCAAGGTCAGGCAACCCCACAAGCGCACTCAATTGCTCTTTTGATGTTATTTGCGTTGACGTGAGTGTGCGCGTATGAGAAAAGTAAATGCCCTGTGCCATTAGTGTGACACTAAGCGTAAAAAATAGTGTGAAAAACATGAATCTAGCGCGCATTGCTTCTCCTTAACCTAAGAAAAGATTGTACCACAGCAAGGCACTTTTATCAATAGAGTCATTATTGAACTCTTTACACGTTTTTAAAGCAAAGCTTCAAAAACTACGTTAACACTGGGTTTTTCTCGGCAAAATGCCCACGCACCCTTGGTGCTTCAAATTTTTGCAAAATAAATTTTGCAAAAACTCTATTCTCTCTAAGCCACTTTGGATTACAATTCCGTATCTTACATGCAAATGAGAAGGATTCTTTTATGGAGCTTGATATTTGGTTAACGATGCTTGTGGCATCTATTTTGATTAGCGTCTCGCCTGGAGCTGGAGCGGTTGTTTCAATGAACTATGGACTCAAATACGGACTTAAACGCTCATATGCAGCTATTATGGGGCTTCAAATGGGTCTTTTTGTGCAAACATTTGTTGTGGTCATTGGGCTTGGTTCACTCATTATGAGTTCGCTGATGCTTTTTAACATTATTAAATGGGTTGGTGTTGCTTACTTAGTTTTTTTGGGTGCAATGAAGTTTATCGAAAAGCCACATTTGCCAGATGATACTGCCAATATTAAAGCCTTTAGTGCCCCTAAAGCTTTCATCCAAGCGACCTTAATCAATCTTACTAACATCAAAGCAACCGTCTTTTTAGTCGCTTTTATACCCCAATTTTTAAACCCAAACCAGCCTCTTTTAGGGCAATTTATCATTATCTGCTCAACACTTATTGGTGTGGACATCATCGTGATGACAGGCTACAGCTCACTGGCATCTAAATTAAAAGGTGTGCTCAAATCTATTCGTGCCATTAAAATTCAAAACCGCCTCACAGGAGGGTTTTTACTCTTGGCAGCTTTTTTTATCTCCACCGCCAAGCGTGCTTAGACAAATTTTTGAGTGTAAACCTCTTCATCAAAACCAACCAAAAGCGTTCCATCTTCACACTCAACGATGGGGCGCTTAAAAAGCAGTTGTTCTTTTAAAAGCCAGCTTTTTTTCTCTTCATCGCTGATGTCTTTAGTGAGTCCCAACGTTTTAAACTTTGTCCCTTTTGTGTTAAAAATAACGGACATGGGCTGTTTGCTAAGCCACGATTCGAGCTTTGCATCGCTTAGTTGTGTACTTTTTAGATCAACAAAACTATAAGGTACTACCTTCTGTTTAAAAAATGCAATCGCTTTTTTTACACTACCACATGTTGTAATGCCGTACACTTTAATCATACATTCTCCTTGTAAAACTCTATACGATTTCGCCCTTTTTGCTTGGCTTGATACATCGCTTTATCGGCTTCGCTAAAGATGTGCTCTTTATGTTGTTTATCATATCCAAAAAGTGCTACACCAATGCTTGCCGTACACTCATGGGTAATCACTTTATCATCGCCTTCTTCATCCAATAAAAGGACATACGGCGCTCTAATATGAAAGAGTATCTTAGAAGCTACTCTCATCGCCTCAACCTTAGCATTCTCTTGATCTTTACTTAACTCACCAAGCGCCACGATAAACTCATCGCCACCAAAACGAGCGACAATATCACTTTGACGGACACACGCATTCAGACGTGCGGCTACATCTGTGAGTAAAAGATCGCCTGCTTTGTGCCCAGAAGCATCATTGAGCGGCTTAAAATTATCCAGATCTATTACCAAAAGCGCACCCCATTGATGATGACGTTTCGCTTGGGCGAGTAAAAACGTAAATTTTTCATCAAACATTCTTCGATTGGGTAAGCGTGTAAGCGTATCATGAAATGCAAGCTCACGAATCAGCTCTTCATTTTTCTTACGCTCCGTGATGTCTGTTGAAACCCCGCATAAAGCGTAAATACTGCCATCTTCACGTAAAAGTGGCATTTTAGTGGAAAGATATGTCGTGGTATTGCCTGTTTCTTTATGGGTATTTGCCTCTTCAAGCGTTACCTTACGTCCGTATTCAATCACTTCACTATCAAATTTTCGAATCTGACGAACCGTTGCTGCATCAAAAAAATCACTGTCTTCTCTCCCTATAATTTGATCTAAGGGAAGACCAAAGAGATCACATGTTTTTTTATTGGCATAAAGATAACGGTATTGCGTGTCTTTGATGTAAATGAACGCTTCTACACTATTAAGAATCGTATTGAGCTTGGCTTCGCTTTGCATAAACCCAAGGGTTCGTTCTTGAACTGTCGCCTCCAATGCGCTTTTGTTTGCACGTACGTATTCGATCATCGCTATAAACTGCTTGGAAAGTTCCTCAATCTCAGCACTTCCAACAGGGTTTAGATCAATCTCATAATGACCATTCCCAATCTTTTGCATCGATGTTTTCAGTTGTTCTAGTGGGTTGAGAATCAAAGAATGTAGCTCAATGCTTACAACAATAAGTGCAATTAAAAAAAGTACACTCAGCATCGGAAGAATAGAAAAATCTTTAATAACCTCCAACTCTTTGGAATCAATCAGTGTTAGACTAAACCAATCAATCTCTTTAAGATAGCTCATACCAAGAAGCTTTTTGCCACCTCCATACTCTACCCAAAACGTGCGAATTTCATCAGGATGAGCGCTCAAATACCCAATCGCTTCTTGAATCGCATTGCGATCATTTCTATGTATAAAGAGTGTATCTATTTTCCTATGACTGCCATCTGCTTTTTGTAAACTTTCATAGTCGCTAAGCTTGGTATCACGCTCAAGTTGAATATCTAAATGACGGTTAATAAAAAAATTCTTCACGCCTTCTTGCTCTATGCCAACAGACTCTCGCACAAAGCGTGTAAAATCCATTCCCGTACCAACAATGCCAACGATTTGATCATTAACTCTTACATCATAATTGATCCACACATACGTATTACCAAGTGCTTCATCCGTATCTACGTTAATTTGATATGCTTTATTATCCGCAAGAACGGCATAGAACCAAGAATCATTGCTTCTAAGGGAAGAGAGTTTATACTGAAGTTCTTTACCGGCATAGCTGTTTTTTGCATCGTTAAAATAATAATTTTCACTTTTTACAAATCCTGCAAAATAACTTTTACTTTGAAATTTTTGACGGTATGTCTCTAAAACTGCCAAGCCCTTTTGACGATTTGTATTGTTCTCATCATCCAATGCCATAGCAATTAAAGCTGGCTCTTTAATCATCTCTTTAATAATTTCAATCTCATGAGCCAAAGGAAGAAGCGTTCTATTTTTATCAAAAACAATTTGCTTTTTAATAAATCGCTCTGCCCACTTTTCGTTAATTTTAGAAAATAAAATCTCCGAATAAGACCAAACACATAAAGAGAAAAATATAAAAAGTGTAAACATAAACGTAAATAACTTTCCCTTTAGGCGCATTTGCATTTTCTTCCTTTCCCTATTTTTTAGATTATAACAATTTTTAGTAACAAATAAAAATAAATTATTGTTCTTAATTCATACATGTAAGTATCTTTATCCTATAATATCGACACTACTACACAAAGCTGGATTCCATGAACAACCTCTCAAAAGAAGCACAAGGCTACATATACGCTGTTTTAGCGTTCGTATTTTGGGGCTTAGTGCCGATCTATTTTAAACTTATCTCAAATGTAAGCGCTACCGAAATATTAGCGCACCGCATTATTTGGTCTGTTTTCCTTCTCTTTGGTATGATTCTTTTTAGTCGTCAATTTGGAGCATTTAAACTGCTCATCAAAGATGTTCACAAAATAAAATACCTTGTGCTCTCCGCCTTATTAGTCTCAACAAACTGGCTTGTTTTTATTTGGGCAGTGGGACACAATATGATCGCAGAATCAAGCCTAGGATACTACATCAATCCATTGGTTAACTTTGCGCTGGGCATACTAATCTTTAAAGACCGCCCCTCTTTTTGGCAAAAAATTGCGATTGCTTTAGCATTTATCGCGATTGCATATCAGGTTTTCTCGCTTGGCTCCGTGCCCATCGTCTCTTTACTCTTAGCATTTAGCTTTGCTTTTTACGGTCTTATTCGTAAGCAGGTCAATCTTCCTGCGCTGACAGGACTTTACATTGAAACACTCATTTTGTTTCCTTTGGCCCTGATCTATTTTGGCTATTTGATTGCAACCGATCACAATGCCTTTGTATTTCCACTCAATACAACTTCGTGGTTATTGATGCTTGCAGGTGTTATTACCGTTGTGCCTCTTTTATGGTTTAATGCCGCTGCTACGAGAATTTCCTTGATGTACCTAGGATTTTTCCAATACATTGGACCTACCGTTTCCTTTTTGTTAGCAATTTTTGTTTATGATGAGATTTTGGTTCCTGAAAAACTCACAAGTTTTGTGCTTATTTGGATTGCACTTGCCATTTTTAGTATGGATGGATACTTGAAAAAAAGACGCTCAAAAGAAGGTTAAATGAAAGTTCTGATCGTAGAAGATGATGTCAAAATTTCTGCTTTTTTAAAAAAAGGGCTGGAAGAAGAGTACTTTTGTGTTGACATCTGCGATAATGGCGATGATGCTATATACCTTGCGGAACTAGGTGCTTACGATGTTATTATTCTAGATATTATGATTCGAGGACTACAAGGTGATCAGGTCTGCTCAAAACTCAGGGAGCAAAAAATTGCCATACCTATCATTATGCTCAGCGCCAAAAGTACCATTAGCGATAAAGTGAGCCTACTCAACTCAGGCGCGGATGATTATCTGACCAAACCTTTCAGTTTTGATGAACTGCTTGCGCGTATTCATGTACAACTGCGTAAACATGACCAAAAAGAACAGCTTTTTCGTGTGAGCGATCTTGAACTCAATCCTCTTACCAAAACCGTTAGTCGCGCTAATGAATTTATCTCCTTAACGGCCAAAGAGTATGTTCTTTTGGAATACCTAATGCGCCATAAAAATGCCATCGTAGAAGAGCGTATTTTAGAAGAGCAACTTTTTAGTATGGAACAGAGTATTCAAAGTAATATTCTCAATGTTTACATGTACCGACTGCGTACTAAAATAGATAAAAATTTTGAACTCAAACTCATAAAAACACATCGCAACCAAGGATACTCCATCAGTGATACCGCTCTTTAAAAATTTTAAATTCAGACTGATCGCTATGCTTGGGATTGTTTTATTTGCTCTCTTTTATAGCTTTGGATACATCGTTGTACACACGCTTGAAAGTTCGTATAAACAGTCTTTAGAAGCCAATCTTTTTACCGTTTTAAAAGACATTAAACATGACTTTATCCAAGCTTCAGATAAAGAAACCATCATCCTTGATGACAATAAAAAAGAGTTTGATATCCCTGTTTTATACGCACAAATTGTAGCCTATGATAGCCTCTCAAATACGCCACACGTTCTCAACAAATCCAGTGATCTTAAAGGTGAAATTCTCAAAATAGAGCCTTCTATTGTTCAACAAATTTTTGAAGAACCAGAGAAAATTGTTTTTTCGATAATGTCCGATACCCAATTAACACAACGCAAGATCTATATTGGAACAATTTTTTTAGCTCAAAATGAGTTTCAAATGCTCTTCTTGCAATGTGCGATGCCTTATGATAAACATACTCCTCAAATCAAAGAGATGATCTCTACACTTTGGGTAGGGCTCTCTTTGTTGCTTGCCATTATTTTAGGACTGGCTTATATTTTAATTTCAAAATCACTTTCAAACGTTCAAAGAGTTACCAATATAGCCAAAGCAATAACGACGCAGGATTTACACTCGACCATCCCCAAAACGCATATTGCCTATGAAATCGATAATCTAATCGATACATTTAACGCCCTTTTGAGTGAACTGCAAAATGCGTATGCGCAGGTCAAGCAGTTTGGGCAAAATGCTTCGCATGAACTCAAAACACCGTTAACCATCATCAAGGGTGAAGTTGACGTAGGTCTGCGCAAAGAGCGCACAGCCGAAGAGTACCAACACATTTTAAAAAAGGTTGCCAAAGAGGTCACCACCCTTCATGAGGTCATTGAAAAAATTCTCTTTTTATCCAGTAACACTAAAAATGAGCTCAAACGCCATTTTAATGAAGTCTATTTAGATGAAATTCTCATGGATGCCATCGAAGAAAAACGCCTTTTATGTAAGCAGAAAAATCTGAACTTACAAGTCAATACCTTAGAACCTGTCAGTGTGTCAGGCAATGCCGCTCTTTTAAAAATCGCCATCGCCAACCTTATTGACAATGCCATCAAATATACATCAACTCCAGCCACCATTAACATCGCTCTTTTCCCGCATGAACTTCAAATAAGCGATGAAGGTATGGGAATTAGCAAAGAAGAGTTGGTACATGTTTTTGAGCAGTTTTACAGAGGCAATGAAAGTAAGCAAAGTACCCAAGGAAGTGGATTAGGGCTTGCCATTGTTAAAAACATTCTTGACCTACATGATTTTGGTATTTCAATCCAGAGCCAAGAAAAAGTTGGTACAACCATTTTTATAACATTTTAATTCATCCTAAATTCATTTATTTATACTAGAATGTGAGCATTAACTTAATAAGGATAGTATTCATGCCTTTTAAACTTTTTGCATCACACAGTCAAAGAACCATTCTACTGCTCTCTTTGGGTATGGTTTCACTTTATAACATTACATTCTTTTCAAAAATTTTCACATTTGCCATGGAAGAGAAAAACTATTTCATTGCCTTTAGTGCGCCTTTCATTCTGATGCTTATGTTCATTTGTATTCTCAATTTTCTTTTACTGCTGACACACCGAAAAGTATTTAGAATTTTTGTCTCTATCCTCATAGTGGTGGGTGCGATGTCAAGTTATTTCATCGATACGTTTGGAACGGTTATCGATAAAAATATGTTTATCAATGTGATGCAAACGGATAGTGCTGAAGTGCTTGATCTTTTTACGCCTAAACTTATCATCTACCTCAGTTGTGCTAGTCTTCTCTCTTTTTGGGTACTGTTTAAAGCACCTATCTCTTTTTCAACTTATGCGAAAGAGTTTGCACAAAAAGCTCTCGTGGGGGTCCTTTCTTTATTGATTATTGTAGGGCTTTATATGATGGTGAGCAAATCCTACAGTTCATTTTTTAGAAATCACCATGAACTCAAGATGTACCTCAACCCCGCTTATCCCATCGCGTCTTTTTCCAAATTTGTCTATGCTAAAGTAAAACCAAAGCCAGAATTTAGGGCTATTGCCACAGATGCAACACGCCAAAGCAGTGCAAAGAAAAAACTGGTCGTATTTGTCTTAGGAGAAACGGCACGTGCGCAAAACTTTTCACTGGGTGGCTATGACGTACCGACCAATCCACTTTTGTCTAAAAGAGATGACGTCGTTTACTTACAAAACTTCGCTTCATGTGGCACGGCAACGGCTATTTCAGTACCGTGTATGTTTTCAAAATTTGGCAGAAATGATTGGGGAGATGACAAAGAATACTTTGAAAATGCTGTCGATGTTTTGGCAAAAACAGGTGTTCGCATTATTTGGAGAGACAACAATTCAGGTGGTGACAAAGAGATCGCAAAGCGAATGAAAGACGTTGTTCAATATGGCGGTCAAGGTTTTGATGAAGTGTTGCTCAAAGATTTTCAAACCAACATAGATGCACGCTATGAAGATACGTTTATCGTGCTTCATCAAGAAGGCAGTCACGGACCAACCTACTTTAAACGTTACCCCGATACATTTAAAAAATTCACACCTACCTGTGACACACAAGAACTCGATAAATGTAGCCATGAGCAAATCGTCAACACCTATAATAACACGATTCTCTATACCGATTACATCATCAATGAAACCATCAATCAGCTCAAAGCAAACCAAGATAAGTATGACATTACGCTTATCTACTTTTCCGACCATGGCGAATCACTCGGGGAAAATGGCGTTTATCTACACGGCCTTCCTTATATGATCGCTCCAGAGACCCAAAAACACGTACCTGCACTCTTTTACTTTGGCGATAAAACAAAGAGAGAATCTTTACAGGTAAAAGCTAATGAACGCTTTTCACAAGACAATTTCTTTCACACACTCTTAGGTCTCTTTGAGGTGAAAACAAGCGAGTACAAGCCGAACCTCGACCTCTTACACTAGGTTTGTGCTATACTTTTTGATAGTTGATGGCTCTTGGGCAAAACTCATGAGCCATAAAAGTCCCTAATAGAAAGTAAAAAGAGATGCAACACTCCTTTGAACCTGTTTACAATACCGCCTCAAAAGTGCTTATTTTAGGCACATTTCCCTCTGTTAAATCACGTGAACAAAACTTTTATTATGCCCACCCTCAAAACCGTTTTTGGAAGGTGATTGCCTCATTAACCCATGCACCTTTGCCTATCACTATCGAAGAAAAAAAAGTACTGCTCTTAAAACACGGTGTCGCTCTTTGGGATGTCATTTACAGTTGCGATATTATAGGCTCAAGTGACAGTAGCATCAAAAATGTTAGACCGATGGATTTTTCCAAGATTTTAAAGGAGACTTCTATCAAGCAGATTTATGCCAATGGAGCAACAGCAGAAAAACTCTACCAAAAGTATTGTGAAGCAGAAACAGGTATTTCCATCATCAAACTTCCCTCGACCAGCCCTGCCAATGCGGCATTTTCACTGGAAAAACTTATTGCGAAGTGGCGTGTTATACTTTAGGCATAACACGCCACTTCGTATTCAACCAATTTTTCCATATGCACGGTTTGCCAAACGCCTTCTTCCTCAAGCGTTATCTCAAATCCCATAGCCCGCCAAAAAGAGAAGCCTCCTGGTAAAAAATAATGTGTGTGCAGGTAAAGTGTCTCATAACCGCACGCTTGCGCAAAAGTACTTGCGTGCTCAAATAACATAGCCCCTATCCCCTGACGGCGATGATGCTCATCCACATAGCAACGAGCGACTTCTGCTATTTTAGCATCGGTGGGGTAATACGTATGAAACGCTTCAATACGGTGGTCATACTTGGAAAGTGCGATACACCCTACAACCTCATTCGTTTCAGTTAATGCCACAAATAGGGCATTACAGGGATCATTACACTCTTTTTTAAAGCGCTCTTTTAGCATATCGTAGCGCTCATGTGTGATTCTATCACCAAAATGCCCTCGATGTTGCTCCCATAAAAACTGCTCTGTTGCTTCTTTTATCCAAGCACTTACCCGTTCAATTTGTATCATGACATCTAACTCCTTTAAAGGGAATAACCGCTTCTAAAAGCCGTTTGGTATAGGGATGCAATGTCTCTTTATGCACCTGCCCTAGGTCTATTGCATCAACAATTTTTCCTTGATGTAACACCAAAAAACGATCGCACAAGGCACTTACACTCTCTAAATCATGGGCAATGAACAGATACGTCATCCCATACGTTTCTCTGATCTGCCTTAAAAGCTGCAACATCTGTGCTTGAATCGAAACATCTAAAGAACTCAGCGCTTCATCCAAAAGTAAAAATCGTGGCTTCTTGGCTATAGCTCGTGCTAAACAAATACGTTGCAACTGTCCACCACTCAATTCATGCGCATAACGCTTCAGCAAAGATGCTGACAACTCGACACTCTCTAACAGTTTGTGACTGGATTCAAGACTAAGTGTGGTTTGACTCATCCAAAAAGGCTCTTGCAAAATCTCCTCTACACGAAATCGCGGATTGATGGAAGTGGTATAGTCTTGAAACACTATGCTCATAGCACCCATGTGGTGTTTTTTCCATATATGAAGGGGCTCATTTTCTATCATTATCTCACCGCTTTGCGCACTCTCAAGCCCTAAGATAAGCCTTCCTAATGTGCTTTTACCACTTCCACTTTCACCTACAAGCCCTACACACTGTTGCGCTTTGACATCAAAAGAGAGATGATCCAAGACTCTTTTTCCTTTATACTGTTTGCAAAGATCTTTTACGCAAAGCATTGTTGAAACCTCTTTGAGAGTATGTGCCTCGTTTGAATCAAATAACGAGTATATTCATGGGAAGGTGCACGAAAGAGTTGCTCTGCTTTTTGGTATTCAACACACCTGCCCTCTTTCATTACCAACACATTTTCTGAAAGGAATGAGATAACACCAAGGTCATGCGAAACAAAAAGGAGTGTCTTTTTTTCTTCCTCTTGAATGGTTTTTAAAAGTTCAATAATATGACGCTGATGAATCACATCCAAAGCGGAGGTAGGCTCATCTGCGATAATAAGACGTGTCTCTTGTGCCAACGCTAAAGCGATCATCACGCGTTGCAACATACCACCGCTTAACTCATGAGGGTATGCTTGCATGAGTTCGTTTGATGCTTTAAGTCCCATTTTATGGAGCCAATAAAGACTGAGTTCATTTGCTTCATGAAACGATTTGAACTCTATCAAACTTTCTAACATATGAGCACCAATCGTAGAGAGCGGATCAAAGGCATTGATGGCATCTTGTAAAACCATCGCTATTTTTTTACCTCGAAGGTGTCGTAACATTTCTTGTGAAGAGCCTATCAGCTCTTGTCCTTCAAATAAAATGCTTCCACGTACATCAAGCCATGGCGCATTAAGCCCCATAATTGCTTTACAGCTCAAAGACTTTCCACTACCACTCTCACCGATAATTCCCAATGTTTGAGCTTCTTTTAGCTCAAAAGAGAGATGACTGACCAATGTTTTTTGATTACGTTTGTCTGTAATACTAAGATCCAAAACGCGTAATAAATCGCTCATACATTCTCTTTAATAGGTGGATAATATTTTGGATCAAGCGCGTCGCGTATGCTGTCGCCTAAAAAGTTAAAAGATGCAACAACTAAAAGAATTGCCATACCGGAGGGAAGCATTTGTATAGGTGCTATGCTCATGACATTTTTGGCTTCAGAGAGCATCATGCCCCACTCAGGTGTTGGTGCTTGAACCCCAAGACCTAAAAAAGAGAGTGCCGAAATGCTCAAAATAACCCAACCTGTATCGAGTGTTGCGAGCATTACCACATCATCTACAATAGAAGGTAAAAGATGTTTACGAAGAATTGTCCATGATGAGACACCTGCAACCCGCGAAAATAAAATATAATTACTCTCCTTATGCGTCACAACAAAGGTATGAATCATGCGCGTGTACCACGCGACTTTGGCGATAACACTCGCGATAATAATATTTTCAATGCCAACCCCCAACATTCCCACAATCGCTAAAATGAGAAGTTCACTCGGAAAAGAGAGCATCATGTCACATACACGCATCATAATCTCTTCAACCGATTTAAAAAACCCAGCAATCAGCCCTAAAAAAGTCCCTACACTTATGGTGAGTACCATCGTAAAGAAGGCTAAAAACAGTGTTGTACGAATGCCATAAATCAGCCTTGAAAAAACACACCTTCCTAAATGGTCTGTGCCAAAAGGATACTCCACGTTCCATGGGGAAAATTTAACACTCAGGTTGGGAAGGAGTGGGTCATGAGGCACAATCCAAGGGGCAAAAACACCTAGAACTATCATCATCACGATCACGCCCAATGATGCAATCGCAAGGGGGTCTTTACCCATTTTAGACCAAAATGAATTCATAGGCTTTTTCTCAACCGTGGGTCTAAAGAGCGTACGAACACATCAGCACAAAGATTGAAGAGTATAAACAAACATGCCATTAAAAAAACATATGCTTGAATCATCGGGTAATCACGACTAAAGATAGCATGTACACAGAGCCTTCCAATACCAGAAAGTCCAAAGATATTTTCAACCACCACCGTTCCAGCAATCAGTTTTGGTATTGACATTCCAAGCGCAATGATACAGGGACGAAGCGCATTGTTGATGATATGCCAGTTGATAACCGATTCTCTTAGCCCTCGTGCCTTTGCATACAAAACAAAAAGCTCTTCTTTCGTTTCTATCATCGTGTTGCGCATCATACGTGCATAGGTCGAGATGTAACTCAAAGAGAGCGTAAGCGAGGGGAGAATCATACTCTCAAGCCCCACAAAGCCACTGGTAGGTAAAAGGTTTAAATGCAATGAGAACAACCACACCAAAAGAAGCCCTTGCCAAAAACTGGGCATTGCCGTTGAGACAAACACAAAAAAGCGGATGAGTTTATCACTCCAACTTCCCTCATACAAGGCACACACAATGCCCAGACCAAACCCAACACACACAATCAGCACTAGTGTAACCAGTGCTAGAAGTAGTGTTATCGAAAGGGCTTGTGTTATCTCCTGCACAACAGGTGTTTTGGTGGCATAACTCAGTCCAAAATCGCCATGAAGAATGCCTTTTAACCACAAAACATACCGCTCATACCATGGGGCATTTAAGCCAAGTTCTTCTTTCATTTGTACTAAAGCTTCTGGAGTCACGGTGATCTCATTAACGCGAAGAGCTACTTCCGCAGGATCACTTGGACTTAAATTCATAAGCAAAAATGTAATGAATGAAATGCCGATTAACAACGGTACCATCCATAAAATCCGCTTGAATATATAGGCTCTCATTCCATCTACTTATTGAAAAGACATCTTCTCAAATGCGATTTCATACTGCGATGGATTAAAACTCACCCCTTTGAGATGCGATGTAAAAACAGCTTTTGTACGAGAATAACTGAGTGGTACATAAACACTTTCATCGTGAATGTAGCGCAAAATCTCTGCATACATTGCTTGACGTTTGGCATTATCTGGTTCAATTAATATCGTTTGAATGCGTCCATCTAACCATGCTTTTTTCTCTAACCCAAGTTGTGCTTGATAATCCCCATGTGCCGCCATTCTCCATGAAGAGATGTACGATTGCGGATCATACGGTAAACCCCATGAAAGGGCGTATTGTAAGTCAAAGTCACCACTTTTTTGGCGGTCTAAAAAAGCTTGTTTCTCTTCACCGATGATTTTAAGATCGATGCCTACAGCTTTGAGATTGCTTTGGATGTATTCGCTAATGGTTTTTTCTTGCGCGTTGTTAATGTTAAAATAAAAACGCAAGCTCAGCATTGTGCCCTCTTTGACACGGTAGCTACTTTTTTCATCCATAACCCAACCCGCTTCATCTAAAAGTGCTTTGGCTTTTTCAAGATTGTATTCTTTAAGGCTCAATTCCACATTGCAGTAAGGGGTTGTCGGTGAAAAGAGTGTCTTTGCAATCGTTTCGGAATTATTCAAAATACCTTTGACAATTTCCTCTTTTTGAATGGCATACTGCAACGCTTCACGCACTTTTACATTGCTCGTAATGGGTTGTTTGGTGTTTAAAAGTATGGCTCTTGAAGCGGTTGGCTGACTTAAAAGTGTGGTGTATTTACCCTCTTTTTGAAGCACATTAAACGCATCAAGGTTAATCATATCGCCATCGGCTCCAAAGATAAGGTCTATTTCACCTTTTTGCAGTGCCAATAAAATTGTCTGATGATCAGGCATAACGCGCCATTTAATACTCTGTAATTTTGGCTTCTCGCCCCAATAAGTAGGGTTTGCCTTAAATAGGGCATGTGCATTTTTTTCATGCTCACTTAAAATCCAAGCCCCTGTACCAATGTAGCTTTTAACACCATTTTTGGTACCACCCTCCATAAAACAGTGAGGGGCAATAAAGCGAAATGGTCTGGTCATCGCCAATTCCATGAGTGTTGGATAGTACGGATTTTTCAGTGTGAGTTTATAGGTATACTCATCAACAACATCGCTTCCAATGATTTCATTGATAAGTTCTAACCATGCATGACGCGCACGATTGTCTAATACCGCATCGATGTTTTGCTTCACAACCTGTGCATTAAAAGGGGTACCATCGCTAAATTTGACATCTTTGCGAAGGTGAAAAATGTACGTTTTCCCTTCATCTTTTATCTCCCAACTTTGCGCCAACCAAGGCTTAACGCCCTCTGATGTGTTGATAACTAAGGATTCAAACACCATATTTTGAGCGGACATTTCACCACCGTAAAGATGCGGGTTTATGTTGCGAATATCTTTGGTACTTGCGTACACAAGTTCTTTTTTATCACTTACTTTGCTTTGTGATTGACGCTCACATCCACCCATAAATAGGGCACCCGCGCACACAAGCAATACCCCTAATATCAGCTGAATTAATTTTTTCATGCAACTCCATTTTATAATACTAATATAAATTTAGTGTTATTATAGCACACGAAATTAAATTTAGTATTATAATGGAGATGTATGACACATATGAAATTAGGGATGAATGCTCTCATTGTTATGGGTTTAGCAACTAGCACTTTCGCCGCGGATACGCTAGAAGATGCATTTAAAAAGGGGAAAGTAACGGGAGAAATTCGAGCGTACTACTTTGAACGCGATACGGGAACAAAAGATGCCAATATATTTGCAACCGGTCTGATGCTCAATTATGTTACCGATAGTTTTAAAGGATTTAAGCTAGGAGCTACCTTTCAATCCAGCTCAACCCCTTTTGCAGATGATGATGCAAAAGCACTTTTTATAAGAGATATGTGGGCGCAAGGTGCACAACTTTCTGAAGCGTATTTAGCCTATACCCTTGGTAAAACAGAGACAAAAGTGGGTCGTATGTATCTTAATACTCCGCTCATCGCAGGAAGCGGTTCTCGTTTGGTTCGAGAATCTTTTGAGGGAGCAAGTATTATCAATACTGACCTACCAAGCACAACGCTAGGGGCTGTGTACATCGACAAATTTCAAGCACGTACCAATCGAGCGGGCGATCTTGGAGAATTTGCCCAATATGGTGATGGTGTCTACTCACTGTATGCGATCAACAAATCTATAACGGGATTAACTCTTATGGGCGCATGGGCGCAAATAAACGATTACCATAAAGTTCTCAAAACAGCACTCGACACGGATCTTGATATTTATGCCGCTGAAATCATATATGAAAATAAAGTTGGCACTTTTGGGTACACCCTATCAGGTCAATACTGGTTCAATAAATACAGTTCCACCCTAGCGGGAACCGATGACACCATTAATGGGTATGGTCTTAAAGCAGGTGCAAGCTATGCCGACTTAAGCGGGTATCTCGCTTACTCAAAAATTTCAGATGACACGGTTGCTGCCAATCAGCTTCTACACGGTGTCGGTAATGGCTCAGATCTTATCTACACCAATTCACTTATTAGCTCTTATAACTATGACCCCGATATGAAAGCATACGCTGCGAATTTAGAGTATGCCCTGACACCATCCGCTAAAATCGGTACACTTTACACGTATACCGACACCAAAAATGTTGAAGTCTCTTACACAGGTTTTTATGCCTCTTACACCTTTAGTGGGTCACTTAAAGGTGTAAATCTCATTGCTCAGTATGAAAATCTTGGCGAAGATCAAGACGGTCATGAACTCCGTTTTAAAGGCGCTTATAAATTTTAGTTTGACCAATATACGGTGTTTTTTACACCGTATATCCTCTGCCTCTTTTTTAATCAACCACTCTAATTTACGCATGTTATAATGTGCCACATAACCCCTCAAAGGATCGACTCGTGGTTTCAAAACTTATAGAAGATAACAGCATCTGCATCTATTTTCAGCCCATTATTTCCATTCGCAGTGCAAAAGTTATTGGAGTTGAAGCCTTAATGCGTGCGCACGATGAGAACAATGAACCGCTTTCTCCTATCTTTGTATTTGACCAAGCGAAGAAAGAAAACCTCTCTTTTGAGTTAGATAAGTACGTTCGTATCAAAGCTCTTGAAACATTTAAACCCCTTCTTGAAGCCAATAAAGAGATTCTTTTATTTCTCAATTTTGAATCCCATCTGCTCGATAGTAAGATTAGCTTCCACGATTTTGCTTTTAGTTCCCTTGCCAATGATTTTGGAATTCCTCCTTCGCGCATTGTCATTGAAATTAAAGAGTACCAGATAGAAGACAGTGAACGGCTCAAACAGTTCTGCGACTTTTACAAAGAACGCGGTTTTCTTATTGCCTTGGATGATTTCGGAGCGGGCAATGCTAACTTTGACCGTATCTCTACGGTTCGTCCGCACATCGTCAAAGTCGATCGTTCCATTGTTTTTAATATGCATCAAAACTTTATCCATAAAGAGATACTCAAATCTATCGCCAACATGTGTTTTAATATCGGAGCACTTGTACTTGCTGAGGGTGTGGAAGAAGAAGAGGAGATTTTGCGCTCCTTGAAACTGGACATTGACCTTTTTCAAGGCTTTTGGTTTGCCAGACCGAGTGGATCACGGTATGATAAAGCACTTTTGGATGATAAAATCACCTATATTGGGGCAAAGCATACCCAAAATGTTAAAGCTTCCATGCAACTCAAAGAGCTTTTAATTGAGAGTGCCAAAACCTATACCCATACCATTATTGAAGCCATTAAAACAACACACAATCTCAATCTGTTTGGGTTTTTAAAAGAATTTGAAATCATCGAAGCCATCTACTTCATCGATGCACATACGGGCGTGCAAGAAGGCGATACGTTTATCAGTGCCGATACCAACGACTTTTTCACACCTGCTCGTGATGGCGATAACCACGCGCTTAAAGAGTACTTTTACATCACCAAAGAGTCAAAACGAGGCAATTATCTCAGCCAAAAGTACATCTCACGTGCCTCAGGAAGAATGTGCCGAACCTTTGCTCAAAAATTTGTCTTAAACGATAAAGAGAAAATTTTGTGTCTGGATCTTAAAGTGCATACCCTTTAATCATGGGATGCCCACACGCTCAATGTTGTGATATGCTGAGGCGAGCGAAGTAAAGGGTTAATCAAAAGTGCTGTACTCCAAATGCCTGCATCAACCGTTGTGGGTGCCATAATGCTGATTTGACAAGGTGGCATGAGTGATGTTACTTGCGTATGCGGAGCAATAATATGTGAAAAACGTTTTTCTTCAATGGACGTGAAACGTTTTGAATGCCCCGATGTACAAAGTGAAGCGTTATGAAGCTCTCGTATTGTGACGTTTTTGTCTGGATCTTCGGGATCTTGTATACCAATACGCCACGGTTCATTATCGCAGTTTCCATAAACTGCAACATCGCCTCCAAAATTGACCAACGCAGACGTAATGCCCATCTTTTGAAGCACTAAAATCGTTTGATCTACCGCATACTCTTTCACAATTCCCCCTAAATCAATCTGTGTATAAGGATTGGTAAAGTGCAGTGTCGTCTCTTCTAAGCTCAAACATTGGGATGAAGCAAAAGGACTTAGCGTTTCACATATACGTTGATATACGTGTAAAGAATCAGCCTTATACGCTTGTCGGAGTGTTCCAGCTAACGCAACGTCAAAGATTCCTTGCGTCATTTTTGTGTAAAAAAGAGATAATCTCAAAATGGCGGAAAGCTCTTGAGTGATCGTAAGAGTATCTTGGGTGCGGTGGTTTATGGCATAAATCTGAGAGGTTGTTTCAAAAAAGCTATACTGGGATTGTAAGCGTTGTATTTCGGTAAGCAAAAAAGAGAGGATCTCTTCTCCTTCTTGCTTGCTTGCGACATCCATTTGAATTTCGCACGGTGTTGTAAAAGCTGTAAAATGAGCGTTATACAACGTAAACTTTTAAGCCGTAAGTGATGTTGCGCTACTGCTACTGCTTGTTGTCGAATCCGTATTGCCATACGATGCTAAAATCTTTTGCAACAATGTTGATTGCAAATCTTCAATCGATTTTTGTGTCGAAACTTTCGTTGCTGATGTATCATTAGACGATTGGGATTGTTTGAGTGCGCTTAAAAGCTCATCCGAACTGATTGTGCCATCTTTGTTTGTGTCCAATGCGCTAAAGAGTTTATCTGCACTACTCGAACTACTGTTATCGCTGCTTGAGTTACCCGATAATGCATCAATAGCAGTTTGAAATTCAGACTTATCAATGCTATTGTCTTGATTTGTATCCATTGAAGTCATCAATGATGATGCCATCTGACTTGCAATGTTACTGTAATTTTGTGATGAAGAGACTCCGCTTGCACCACTTTGGCTGTGGCTTGAAGACATGCCACTCGCACCGCTTTGGCTATTGACATTACTGCTACTATATGACGATGTGAGGCTACTACCAATGGTCATACTAAACTCCTTTGAGTGCAAAACAACTTTTACATTATTTTACACCCAAAAGGGTAACTGAAAAGTAACAATACCTTATGAAAGTCCCTAATCCTTCGGAAATTCTAAGATAAATCGTACTCCAAGAGTTGTATTTTCATCTTTGATATTTTCAACTCTAATTCTACCGCTAAAACTCTGCTTCATAATCATCGAACAGATATAAAGGCCAATGCCACTGCCTTGCATTTTACCTTTGGTTGTAAAGTAAGGCTCAAAAATACGCTCCATCAAAGCCTCTTCAATTCCCCCTGCATTATCTTCGATACTCAAATAAATCTGTTCATCATCACTCCATGCAAATAAACAAATCTGCTTGGTCATCATCGTTTGCGAGCTAAAAGCATCTTTAGCGTTGGAAAGAAGGTTGAGAATGACTTGTTGCAATTCATTTACCAAACCATAGACTTTTAAAGAAGAATCAATGTTCAAGGAGAGAGAAATACCATCTGCATTGAGTTGCACTTCAACAATATGTGTCGCATAAAGTACGCTTTCATAAAGTGAAAAAGATTTTTTCTCTTTATTGGGGGTGTAAAAATTCATAAAGTCATTGATAGTATTGCTCATCTGCTCGGTCAGTGATTCTATCGTACTCAGTGAGCTTTGAAGCTTTTCATCACTTAATGTACCTAGCTCATGCTTGAACTTTAAATCCAAGGTTGTTATATTCATCACATTAAGTGGTTGGCGCCATTGGTGGGCGATATGCCCTACCATCTCACCCATAGCAGCAAGTTTATTTTGTTGAATAAGCATCGCTTCTTGCTCTTTTTGCACGGCTCTTGCTTCTACCATCAAGGTGATATCAAAAACCGTCATTATCTTATACGGACCACCGATAATATGCTCTAAAATTCCCTCACTCACATGGACGTGAATACTTTTACCATCTTTGCGTAAAAACTCCATTTCTCCATCATAGGCGATAGATTGGTGTTTGAGAAATGTCTCATGGTGTGCTTGCGTAATTGTCTGGAGAAGCTCTGGAACAAGCAGGTTAAAATGCCTGCCTATAAGCTCAGCTTCCGTATAACCATAAATATGACTGTACGCAGGATTTACGGCGACAAAGCGTCCCAATTTATCGATTAAACAGATGCCTAGATTGGCGGTTTCAAAAATCTGTTCGTAAAAAGCCTCGCTCTCCTCTATGTCACTCTCTTCATGAAAAATATGACCTTTGGCCGTTACACTTGTTTCATGACTTTCCAGATGGCACTCTTTATGTACCTCCCAAAATAAAACAACATAGCCTTGTTTAACACCCTCTTCAAAAATGGGATTTGCCCTGACATACACGTCAATCCATTTGCCATCTTTGGTTAAAAATATTTCTTCACTCTCATACGTTTTACCTTGCAAAAAAGCTTTGTAAAGTGAGCACTGCAAAAGCCCTTGATTGCCGTGATGTGCGTGAAAAATAAAATGCCCAATTTTACCAACCAGTTCGGATTCATCATAGCCTAAAAGCTTTTGAGCGGAGGGATTAAAATGTGTTATCTTGCCATCAACATCAAAAGCGTAAAGCCCTTCACGCATTGAGTCATAAAAATTTTTTAAAAAACTATGAGACATGGGATAGCTCCTTTGCTAAAGGAAATCGTATTTTTGACAACAGTTGAGAAAAGAAGTGGCGAAAATTTTATCTTTTTCGCCGTGGATTGTTACGTTTTTCTTAATAGTAAGCGAGAAGCGCTACACCAAAGATAATACGGTAAATACCAAAAGAAACAAACGTATAACTTTGTAAAAATCTCAAAAAGAGTTTGATGGTAAAGTAAGCCATAATAAATGCTACAACAAAACCAACACCCAAAACAAGAAGATTGTCAGCATTAAATTCTTGGTAGTTTTTAACGATGCTATACCCTGTTGCCGCGCTCATAACAGGAAATGCCAGTAAAAACGAAAACTCTGCACTCGCTTTGCGCGTAAGCCCCACAAACATGGCACCCAAAATGGTTGAGCCTGATCTGCTTGTTCCAGGAATTAAGCCTGCAAGTTGCGCTAAGCCGATTAAAAAAGCTTGCTTGTAGCTCACTTTTTCAACATCATTAATAAAATGTTCTTTAGGCTTGTAGTACTTCTCAGCAAGCAAAAACACAACACCGCCAACGATAAACATGGTGGCTACAACATCAACACTGAAAAGCGCTTTGATATGCTTTGCAAATAAAAACCCAACAATACCAATGGGTAAAAATGCCACTGCCATTTTTTTCCAAAGCTCGATTTTTTTGATGGTAAATTTCTCTTTGTACGCCACAACAACCGCCAAAATAGCTGCAAATTGAATGATAATCTCATACGCCTTGGTCACGCTGTCTTGTTTGATACCTAAAAAATCCGCCGTAACGATCATATGCCCTGTTGAAGAAACAGGTAAAAACTCAGTGAAACCTTCTACCATTCCCATAATGATTGATTGTAATATATCCACGAAAAATCCTACATGTAAAAATAAAAAAGGATTGTAACATAAGCCATATTAGACTTTACATGTAAAGGAAAAATGTTAGCTACTCTGTTGCAATAGTCCACCTACAAGGCTAGATTTGAGTGATTTGATGTAGTTTTTGTAGAGTTTTTTATTGAGTTGGTCAGATCCAGGGGTTTTGTCCTCTTCACTTTTTTCCATCTCTTGCATTAAGGTTTCAACCAGATCGTTATCGGTGCTATTGGTTGCCGTCGTTTCTGTATCGCTTTTAGGATTGGCATCTTTTTGCAATTCATCATAGATTTCGCCTAAATACTGAGAAAACTTACCAAGACCCGCTGATAAAGCGCCATTGGAAGCGTAAATATCTTTAAATTTACTCAAAACATTATTGACTGATTCAAGATCATAAGTATAGGTATCGTTTTTACTTGTTGACACACCATTGCCATACTCAACATCAGCTGAATAGTTATATTTGATGATTCCCAAAACACCTTTGAGAATGTTCTCATCCTCTCCTTCATCAAGCATTTTAGTGGTGGTTTGACTTACGGCATCCTTCAGTGTTGAAGAAGCGCTCTCGGGTAAAATGACAACACCTAATCCTCCACCATTTGCTTCATATTCTTTTAGCTCTGGGATACTCGCAACAATTTTCTCGATATAATCATGCAAGCTCGAATCATATGGCTTATCTACAACCGTACCAGAAATTTCCGCTTCACGCTCTTCAAGCACTTGATTGGCATATTTGTCATTTTGAATATAAAGCCAATACCCCACACCACTTTCATGTACATACATTTCCAGCCCCTTGTGTTAAAAGCATATGTTTGAACTAAATATATGCAAGCAAAAATAATTCCGATGATCTCATAAATGAGGTTTTACCTAGTAATATTTATAGATTAAACTTAAATCTAACTAATTTTAAAAGGTTAAACTTTTTTTAATGACTACTAGATTACAATACATTAAATGCTGTTGGTCTAAGGCTTAGACGTACATGAAGTAGCACCTCTTTTTCCTGCTTACCCCTTTACATGTAAACCCCACAGCACTACATTTTTCACACAAGGAACGACAATGGGTGTTGAACTCCATAAAGATTTATTGAGTAGTATTGGTGTTGACGTTGAGCGTCATGCAAAGATGATGGGTATGGGACTTGCAGGCTATCAAGCAGGTTTTATGAGCCAACCCAATCGCCCCAAAGCGATGGCATATTTTGACTGGTTTATGAGCGAAATCCAAGCGGAACGCATTGCTGAGATTAACGCGCTTAAAGCGCAAAAAAAACCAGCCGTGGGTACGTTTTGTATCTTCGTTCCTGAAGAGATTGTTGTAGGCGCTGGTGGGGCTTGTTTTGGACTGTGTGGCGGAGCCAATCCTCCTATCGCCGATGCGGAAACAGAGCTTCCTCGTAACATCTGCCCGCTCATCAAATCCGCTTACGGCTTCAAACTCCAACACACTTGTGCCTATACGCAATCGGCTGATTTTATCTACGGTGAGACCACCTGTGAAGCGAAGAAAAAGACATGGGAACTTTTGGGAAAACATCACCCTGTGCATGTCATGAACATTCCACACATGAAGCGCGAAAAAGATCTCAAAATGTGGCAAGAGGAGATCAAAGAGTTTAAAGAGCACATCGAAGAGGTCAGTGAGCGAAAACTCAGCCTTGCGGAGATGCTTGAAGGTGTCAAAGTCATCAATGCCAAACGTGACGCGATGAAACGCCTTGACACGCTTCGTGGCATGCACCCAGACATTATGCCTATCAGCGGTAAAGACGCACTGTTTATCAGCCAAATGAGCTTTTTAGATGACCCAAAACGCTTTACGCAAAAAGTGAATGAACTCTGCGATGAACTCGATGAGCGCATTAAAAATAAAGTAAGCGTTTTCCCTGAAAATACGCCTCGTATCATGGTTTTAGGCACACCTATTGCTCCACCAAACTGGAAACTTCACACCGCTGTTGAAGGCTCAGGTGCGTGCATCATCAACGAAGAAGGATGCATCGGACATCGTTACTTTAAAGACAATGTGGACATCGAAGGAGTACAAAGCGAAGACGAACTCTATGCACGCTTGATGCAACGCTACTCCAAAATCGACTGCGCGTGTTTCACGCCAAACACAGGTAGAACTGATAAAATCGTCCAAATGTACAAAGACCGCAAAGCCGATGGTGTCATCTACTACACCCTCTCTTTCTGCCACACCTACAATGTCGAGTCGCACCTTGTCACCGAAGCATTAGCGAAAGAAGGTATTCCGTGCCTCGTTATTGAGTCGGATTATTCCCCTGAAGATGCAGGACAGATCAAAACCCGTGTTGAAGCCTTTTTAGAGAGCATCACGTTTAAACAAAAAGCCGAAGCGTTCGCAAACAAATAATGTTTTGGGGCGTAGATATAGGCTCAACCTATACAAAAATCATCGGTATCGGAAGAGAGAAGGAGATCACCCATCACGCGGTGATCCCGACCATTTTTAACCAAGATGTCATCGTGGGCGAGTATTTGGCAGACAAAGAGGTCAAAATGCTCGTCGCCACAGGCTACGGACGCCATATGCTCGGAGATTCGCACGGTGCGCCCGTCATCTCCGAGATCAAAGCCCACGCTAAAGGGGCGTACTTTTTCCACAATGAAGTCAAAACCGTCATCGACCTTGGCGGTCAAGACAGCAAAGTCATCAAAATGGGCGATGATGGCAGCTTTACTGACTTTCGCATGAACGATAAATGTGCGGCAGGTACAGGAAAATTTCTCGAAATCGCCGCGAATCGCTTGGGCTTAGAGATGGAAGCGTTTGCCAAAGCAGGATTTCAGCACGACAAAGAACTCACCATCTCCAGCATGTGCGCCGTCTTCGCCGAATCTGAGGTCATCTCCCTCATCGCCAAAAAAGAAAGCCTAGCGAACATCTGCTGGGGAGTCCACGAATCCATCGCCTCTAGGCTTGCTTCGATGGCGAAGAAATTCGTCGTCAAAGAAAACGACTGCATCGTCTTCACAGGTGGTGGCGCACTCAACCCTTTTTTACATCATATGCTAGAGCTTAAACTCGAACGCAAAATCCTCGTTCCAACACACCCGCAACTCATCGGCGCGGTGGGTGCGGCACTTTCGGGGTTTGAAGTGGTGCAGTAGTTTTTTTACATGTAAAGGTTTGGATATAATTTTGTATCAATAATTTTCAAGGATATTTTGTGAATGACTCATACAAAAAGCACCAAATTTTTATAAGCTCAACCTATGAAGACTTAGCAGAAGAGAGAAAAGCGATTTTTGAAGCTATCTTGGAAGAAGGACACATGCCTGCAGGTATGGAGCTTTTTGCAACATCTGAGAAAAGTAAATGGTCATATATCACAGAGAGAATTGAAGACTGCGATTACTATATTTTGATTATTGCACATAGATATGGAAGCGTCGATGATGATGGGATTAGTTTTACCGAAAAAGAATACCGATATGCTCTTGAAAAGAATATCCCTATTATGGCATTTATCATTGATGAGAAAGCTTCTACAAATGGTACGAAACAAGAGAAAGACACTACAAAATTAAACGGATTATTAAAGTTTAAAGAAGCTATAAAATCTAATGGCAGAATGTGCCAATTTTTCCTCAACAAAGATGACCTCAAATCAAAATTTAAAACCTCTCTTCACCAATATATTCGAGACTATCCACGCACTGGTTGGGTACGTAGCGATAGTCAAATTATTCAAGAAAGAATGATGGAACATGATATAGAGTTTGTTTATATGTTTTTAACATACCAACGAACAGTGCTAACCACTTGTATCATTGAATCAACAAATCCAAAAGGTGAATCTTCTAATAAAGATTTGAACTTTCAAGATATACACAATTTATTTAATATAGCTTCACCTAAATTTAACAATAATACATCAAGTGTTTATGAAGTATTAATAAAAGAATCTAATCAACTTAGCAGTAGCATTCAATTTTTACTTAATAATCAGCGAATTCATTTAAATTATGAGTTGTCTCTGAATTTTTTTGATTTCGTAAAAAATACAAACTTTTATCTTCCTCTTATAGAAAAAATTTTTGCATTAGAGGTTGAATTTGAACCTTTTGAAGATTATTTGACTCAAATGATTAAAAGAACAACAAAACCTCAATTATCTGGAGACTATATTATGAATACTTTTTATTATTACCATCAATATTTAATTTTTATCAATAACTGGATTATAAAATACGACGACCTCGTATATGAAATTCGTTCCAAATACAATGCAGTTATAAAACCAAACTAACCATTACATGTAAAGAGCTTTGATACAACCATCAAGGCTCTAAAAGAGCATTTTTCCCCATGCGTTTAAGTGGAAGTAAAATGTACCCAAGTACAGTTCGTTTTCCTGTGATGATGTTAACCCCCGCTTCCATCCCAGGCATGATAGGCAAGTTTGGACCTAGCCTGTCTTTGGAGGCTTTGATTTTCACCGCATAAAAAATCTCACCTTTTTGGTTGGTAAAACTATCGGGGCTGATGGAAACTAGCTCGCCTTCGATCATGCCATAACGTGCATAATCATACGCGGTGATCTCGATGTTGGCTTTTTGACCCATCCAGATGCGTCCACGATCTGACGCTTTGATGTTTGCTTCGATCATTAAACCCTCTTCCAAAGGGGTGATTTCTGCCACTTTATCACCCGGTTTGATCGTTCCGCCCACCGTGTGAAAGTAGAGAACATTAACGATACCATTCACTGGAGAAGTGATGAGAAGACGGTTTGCTCGATCAACACTCGCTTCACTTTGTTGTGAAAGTTGGCTCAGTTTGAGGCGGACATCTTTGAGTTCATTGAGCAGTTTTGACTGGATGTCAGAACGAATGGAGCCTAGCTCATACATCGCCTCTTTGTATTTACCTTGGGTGACAGGAATGAGGTTTTTTACCTCGTCCACTTGCGTGATGAGATTTTGTTTTTTACTCATCTCAAAAAGATACTCTTTGCGTGAACCCGCACCCGATTTCATCAACTGCTCAGTAATGGAGGTATTTTCTTGAGCCATATTGAGCTCTAGGGAGAGGTTTTTTTGCCTGCTTTCTAGCTCTTTAAGTTCATACTGTCGCTGTTCTACTTTTTGTTGAACTCCATTGAGGCGTTCCGAATTGTTGAGCTTTTCACTGCGAAAGATTTGCAACTCATTGTGTACAATTTCAGGGTATAGCTCGGTCACATCTTTATCAAATACTAACTCTTTGTCATCAATCAAACTCATAAGCCTTTGCTCTTTGGCTTGCAAAGAGACACGATCCAAATCTTTACCTTTGAGGTCGGCTGTAAAAAAAGCTTGATTGAGCTGATAGATCGGCTGGTTTATTTTAACGTTATCACCTTCTTTAACGAGAATTTCAGAGACGATGCCACCTTCCATATGTTGAAGAACTTTTGTCTGACCTGAGGGGACAATTTTACCGTTTCCTCGTACCACTTCATCGATTTCACTCAAAGCCGACCAGAGGAAAAAGACCAGAAAAAAGAGCCCAATAGGCACAACGGTAATGTAATAATTCCAGCGCTTTTCAATCATCATTTTATTAATCATGGCTATTTGCCTTATTCATAAATTAAAACAGTCTATATAAATTTTGGCTACACAATTTCTTTTAAGCCATCTATTTTTAAATTTGAATCACGTGGTATACAAAGAATATTTTTTGAAACGATATTGCCAAAAACATTGACATCACACCCGAAAAAATTTTTACTACAATACAAAGGAGGTGTGTGTTCATAAATACGGTATCCAAAATCTTTAACGCGCTGAATCAATGACGTACTCTTTTCAACTCTATCATTCTCAAGATACATAATTGGTTGATACTTTTGTATCGTTTTTTGTGCACCAGATAAAACTTCACTCTCCATACCTTCAACATCTACTTTCATAAAGTGACAGCCTTCAAGTGCTAATTCATCAATGGGAATAGCATCAATTTTGCTACTATTTTTACCTTTAAGGTCTAATGATATCCCACCAAAATTATTGATGGCATATTGATTTAATTCTATCATGTTAACTTCTGCTCTTACACTGCTCACACAGCAATTATGGGCATCAACATTCACAAGAGAATTCAACGCCACATTAGCACACAACATTTGATGAACAATTCTCTGAGGTTCAAAGGCTAAAACACGACCTTCTACGCCTACTAGCTTGGAAAACAATATGGTAAAAGCTCCAATATTGGCACCAACATCTAAGACTATACTCTTTGGTTTGATCAATTTTTCAAATAACTGTGCCTCAAAATATGAAAACTCGCCATACAAATCCAATGATTTCCCAATATACATGTCATATTTATTATAGAGCATATAACCATAGCGTGTTTTTTTTACACAAGCATAGCCACTATCAATTAAAGTGTGAGAACAATCGGGCACTATTCATTTCCTTTTAGCTTTAGTAATATTTCTGATTTTGGACCATCGGCAACAATGCGACCATTATTGACGACCAAAACTCTATCGACCAGTTCAAGGGCTGCAAACCGGTGTGTAATGACGATGAGCGTTTTATCTTTTACCATCGGCTTTAGATGCTCAACCATCTCTTTTTCAAGCCCTACATCCATACCCGTTGTTGGTTCATCTAAAACGATAATAGCAGGATCGTTAATGAGTGCTCGTGCTAAGCCCACCAAATGGCGCTGTCCGACAGAAAGTCTGCTACCATTTTCGCCCACTTGAAAGTTTTCACCCTCGCCTGAGCGTTTGACTAACTCTTCAAGTCCTGTCATCGCAAGCAGTTTGATAAGTCTTTCTTTACCGATGTTTACACCGATTTCAATGTTCTCTTTGAGTGTTCCTGCAAATAAAAATGGTTCTTGCGGCATAATGCCAATGTTCGCTCTAAGCTCCACAGGATGAATCGTGTTGATTTCATGGCCATCGATGTGAATCGTACCAGATTGTGCGGTAGCAAGCCCTGAGAGAAGTCTTAACACGGTACTTTTACCTGCACCCGTACGCCCAATGAAACCAACTTTTTCACCCGGTTTTATTTTAAACGTTGCACCTTGGAGTGATGGTACTTTCGTACCTGCATAGGTGTAAGAGACATTGTTAAACTCAATATCACCGTGCAAGGTTTGGATGCCAATTTCGATTGATTTTTGTGTCTCTAACGGCAGATGCCAAAAGTTATTGATGGATTCTAGTGACTCTTTGAACTCTTTGTATTTACTCAAAATGGTTGAAATGTTCACAATAGGTACCATCGCACGCCCTACCAAAATACTGAGTGCCACAAGTGCACCAATGGTCATGTTTTTATCTTGAATTTCATAAACACCCACAACGAGTGTCAAGACGGTTGCCATCTGCATGACAATAGCCGAGAGGTTCATTGCCAGATTTGAATTCATCTGAATTTTGAGATTGATAAAATTGTAATAATTAACCAACTGGCGCCATTTAAAAAGTCTTCGTGTCACCGCATTGGTGAGCTTTAATGTCTCGATGCCTTTGATCGTCTCAAACAGATAATTATGCTTCATCTGTCCGTCTTTAAAGAGCTTTTTGCTCCAACTAAAAATCGTAACTTGAAATGCGAGATTGATTCCAACAATAATAAGCCCACATACCAGCGTCATAGCCGCAATGGCAGGAGAAATAATAAAAATAATAACAAGCGTCAAAAAGACAAACGGCAAATCCAGCGCTAAACTGATACTTTTTGACATGAAAAAATCGCGAATTTGCGCAATTTCCCTAAATAAATTGGCTTTTGAACCCGCCAATAAGTGATCATGCCCACTTTGAATGAGAAGAAGCCGTTTAAGCATCTCCTCTTCCAAAATACTACCAATACGCTTGCCCATACTCTCCAAAATGTACACCCTTGCCATTTTAAAGAGTGCGTCAAAAAGGAAAATAAGCGCTACGCCAATCGTTAAAACAAACAGGGTTTCTGTGGCATAATTGGGGATGACACGATTGTAAACATTCATCGAGTACATCGGAATGAGAATAACAAAAAGATTGATGAAAACTGTTAAAATACCGACGCGAATAATGTCAGCTTTGGAGTCTAAAAGATGCTTCCAAAACCACTCTTTATCTTTGGTTTCATGCGTCAAGATATTTTTATAGGAGACATCTTTGTAAAAAGAGAGCAACGTGGAAAAGCGTTGTTGCAATGTCGCTATGTCCACTTGCTCTTTTTGCTCTGTTTTAGGGTTAAGTAGCGTAATGACCCCATCTTCAAACGAGGTTACGATGCCCACATCTTCATTCTCAGCTATAACAATACACGGGAAAAGATGCGAATGAACCATGTCGGAAGAGAGTTCCATCTCTTCAAATTGAAGCCCAAAGTCTTTAGAGCCATAGCGAAGATCATCAATACTTGTTTGCTTTCGATCGTGCGCTAAAATGGTCTGAATCGTTTCAAAAGAGACGTTGCCATAGTAAAAATCAAGAATGTATTTAAAGGCAAGTAGTAACGTGTCGTTTTCGTTATTTCTACTTTGAACAGGTGTTGTTGATTTCATTTATATCCTAAACTGTTTGTACATGTAACATCAAACCGTTATCTAAAACATGATCACCTGCTGTTAAAGACGTAACACTTTGATAGGTAGTTTCGTTTGAGAGATGAATATACGAATCTTGTGTTGCCGTGCTACTTATCAACAAGGTTAAATCATTCGTCCCACTTGTGAAATTTTTAAGCGCATTTGCATCTATTGTCAAACCTGATCCGCTTAGTCCAAGATTACTAATATCTAATGTATCAATATTCTCAAAAGCGTTCGTATCAAATGTTGTACCACTTGCTACAGATGAAGATGTAAAACTGACAGTATCACTACCCGTTACGCCATCGAACTTGATTTTATCCAATTGGCTAAAATCAAGCACCAAATTATCATTACCTGCTGTACCGGCAATGCCCAATTTATCTGAACCTAACCCTGCGATATTTTCACTGTGAATATCCATAGAAGCGGCACCGTTAAGCGTAACGTTACCACTTCCAGTAAGCGTTGAAATATTTCCACCACCAACACTTAAATCATTATAATCAAGTGTCGTGGTTGTTCCACTCGCTACACTTAGAGTTTCAATTCCAGAAATAGAATAACTGCTTAAATTCATACTAGCAGTTGTATAAAGAGTATCAACCCCACCACTGTCAGCGACATTCATTGCATAATTAATCGTCGTACTATTGACACCTGAACCCGTATCAATCTGTGTAATGCCACTTGTACTGGTTAAATCTGCCGTACCGGTAAAGTTATTAAGGTCGAGTGTCTCCACGTTATGAATATTGTCAAAATCTGTCGCTGTCAATGCTGTATTGCCAGTCACACTTAAGGTATCCGACGCACCTCCTAAATCAACACTTGAAACTGTATGTAAAAAACTACTGTTTAGGGTTAATGATTCACTACCACCCGCGCCCGTCACAGACGTTGTGGTCGCACCAATCGTTGCAGCCGAAATATCAACATTTACACCGCTTTCGAGAGTAATCGCATCTACATTGGTAAGCGTTTGAGTATAGGTTGTTCCACTCGTAAAATTGAGTGTTTCACTGCTCAAAGATGCAGCGATATTTGACCATGTAAAGCCAAGATTGCTATCCACATCAACGATGAGTGCTCCTATACCAGTGATGGTATGTCCAGAAGCAATATCATCCGTAGTGTGCATCGTACCACTGGAGATATTTAATGTATCGACATTGCTCAAGTTTCCAGCGTATATAGCACTACCTACACTACTCCAATCTACATTGAGGGTTGTTGCTCCTGCCACATGTGAAAAATCAGCAGTAAGTGCGGCATCAAGATTGGTGACACTGAGTATTCCTGAACCATTAAGTGTATTGCCACTCAGCACAGAAGCGTCCGCACTCAGAGTAACGCCTGAAGCTACAGTTGTCGTTGTCGCAGAGAGCACTCCGTTGTTAAAGGTCGCATTTTGATTGACATTGATCGTTTCAATACTTGTAATATTATTCATATTGAATGTTAAACCACTTTTATTAATATTAAGAACATCTGAACCTGCACTACCATCAATAAGGCCTGTTAAATTACTACTTAATGTTGACAAAATATTGATCGTATCATCACCACTAAATGCTATGATATTGACGGAAGCATTATCTACATTGTAAACATCATTATTTATAGAGCCAATTAATGTCTGAGTACCTGTACCATCATTCAATGTGAATGTACCACTGTACCCTGTTACTGTTTTACTAGAAAGATCTATACTCGATGTTGCTCCAGCTTCAACAGTGATATTTCCCGTTCCTGAATATTGCCCAAAAGCATTTGCTTGAATTCCAGTAAGCGTTACTACTTTTGGTGAACTTGTATTAAGCTTATCCAATGCTGTTCCAAGTGTTGCTGTTGTCAGATCAAGATCAGTTGCACTAGTGACATTTAGGGTGACATTACCGGTAATCGCATTGGTAAGTCCTGAAAAATTATTAGTGGCTGCTGTCGTACCAGCGGTAATATCCAAAGCTCCCGCTCCTGAAAGAACAATAGTATGCCCACTAATAGCACTAGCCGTAACAGTACCCGTTACAGCACTATCGACACTAATGTTAGATATCGTCCCTAATAAACCACTAAAGGTTGATGAGGCACTAAATTCAAGCGTTTTTGTCCCACTACCCGAAATACGAGAAAAATCATAGGACGAATCTGCACTATGAAGCACAACGATATTACCATCAGTAGTAACAACTTTTCCCGTAACATCCGAAGCTTTAATGGTCAACGTTGCTCCATTTACCACATAATAACTTTCAATACTACTGAGTGTTGAATTCCTCAAATCAACACTATTCGCAGTAATAGAAAGTTGATCCGTTCCACCACCTGCATTAATGGACGTATAGGCAGAATCAATTTTGATCGTCTCTCCAGTTGTCGTATTGGTTGTCAAGGTTGTACCATTGTAATTGGTCAAGTCAACAATTTCCATACCACTGATTTTTGTAAAGTCTATTGCATTACTACCTGTGACAACAAGGGTATCTGATGCTCCACTTGAATCGCTGATAAGATCACTCGCATTGGTAAATTTTGCACTGTCTATTTTTATCGTTTCATTGCCTGAACTACCCGTAATTTGGAGCAGTCCATTGGTGTCTTTACTCATAACACTAGCATCCAATGTACCGCCAGAAGCAAGAGTAAAGCTTGCTGTTCCACCACTGTTTAGTGCCACATGCGATATATCTGTGCCATTAATATTTGTTGCGCTCAATGTACCATTCACATTAATCGTTTTTCCAGTAATAGAATCTCCACTGCTACCGCTATTTAGCATTGCCCCTGATGCTATAGTAAGTGTTGGAGAATTAGCAAATTGATTGGTGATGGTACTTGAACCTGTTGTAATATTGATTAAATCAACATTGGTAATGTTTGCTGCATTGAGCGAGACGCCACCACTAACATTAAGCGTATCAGTACCAGCGCCACCAACAACGCTGAGATTATTGATCGTACTATTGTTAATAATATTCGTTCCACCAGCACTGACATTAACGGTTGTAAATCCATTACCGCCATTATTGGCCTCTGTGCCTAAGGTAACCGTAGAACCTGCTGCTAATTTTAATATCTCAACATTGGTTACATTGGTTAATTGGGCATCGGTGATGGTTGCGACCGCATTGGTAATTTCAAGGGTATCCGAACCACTTGTATCCGAAATAGTATCCGAAGCATTTAAATAGTTACTGTTAATTTGGAAAGTGTCATTACCACTTGCACCTGCTAGGGTATCTGCGAGCGTTCCTGCAATGATTGTATCGCTATAACTACTTCCTGTAATGTTATTAGATATACCAGATGCACCTGTGAGCGTTACAGCGGCTGAAGCACTTGATGCATCAATGCTCACTTTAGCAATATCGGTATATGTTTTTGCATTGTTCATATTAAGGCTGGTAGTTACTCCTGTAACACTGAGCGTATCGGTAGCTCCTGTAAAGCCGGTAAAAGTTGCAATAGAAGTCGCTTGTGCTTGTGAAATTGTTAATGTTTGGACTTCTGCAGCTTGGTAAAATTTAAGCTCTTCAATCCCCGTGGTTGAAATATTTGCAAGAGAAAAGTTTCCACTTGCATCCATAAAGATAAGATCATTCCCAATGGTACCGGTATCTGCAATAACGTCTGATGAAATATCTGCTGCTGAGGTAAACCGATAAACATCACTATCCTCACCACCATTCATGCTATCTGTTCCCACACCGCCTGTTAGTGTATCATTTCCAGCACCACCTAAAAGCGTATCATTTTTGCCACTACCGACAATAATATCATCACCTGCACCACCGTTCAGCGTTATCGTTCCAGTGTATGATGTAAGCGTGGAGTTGAGCGTAATGGTATCATTGCTGCTGGTTCCATTGACTTGTAAAGCGCCCGCACCTGTAAAAGTAAGTCCATTGAGTTGTGTTGTGCTACTTGCATTGTTGATCACCAAAGTACCCGCATCGGCAATGCTCATTGTATCGTTACTTAAAGCACTGGCATCAAGGTTCAGTGTTCTTGAGCTTGCAATACTAAGATTGCTCACACCTGTAATGTTGCCTGTAAAAGTAGTATTGGCGTTTACATTGATCGTTTCGATTTTTGTGATCGCTGAAGCGTCTTGGGTGATGGCGCTGCCGATTGTTAAGACATCCGTAGTGGCGCTATTGCTACCAGTATAGGTACTTCCGCCAACGGTTGCGGATTTGATCGTTACACCACTACTCATAGCTGAAGCATTAATACTCAATGTTCCACCGTTTGTACTGGCATCAACCGTTGTGATTCCCATCGTCGTGGCATTTGTCCCCAGTGTAACAGATCCGGTATAGCTGTTGACATCCAAGGTCGGAATCGATGTGAACCCTACAAAATTCGTATCGGCTACGGATGTTGATCCCGTAATTTTTAAAATATCATTGCCACTTGAACCGATCAGTTTTGCATTCGCAGTGGCATCGGTTAATGCTGTTGACGTATAAATAAATGTATCAACTCCACTATTCCCAATTATACTCACGCCACTGAGTTGTGCTTCATTAGTGCCAATATTGAACGTATTAGCGCCAATCGCAAGCTTGATCTGATCTATAGAACTAAGACTATTAAATCTTGCATCATCTAAGATGGTTCCCGCATCCAAAAATTGAATAATATCGGTAGTACCTGCATTCCCAACAATGGTATCGGTACTGTCGAGCTTTGCGAGCGAATAGTTATAAGTATTGGTGCCACTTGTTCCTGCATGCAGTGTTGCAATGCCTCCCTCGAGACTACTGACATCAACGGTGACGGTATTAACTCCGTTGGCAAGTTGTATATTTTCAATATGCGAAATAGAACTGAGCATTGCATCCGTGAGGGTTCCTGCTGTTGTAAACGACAAAGTGTCATTTCCTCCAGCACCATCTACTTTATCAAGGCTATTAAAATTAGTTATAGCATAGTTAAAGATATCTGTCGATGAACCGCCAATAAGTTGGACACCATTAAGCTGTGTTGTATCAAGGCTGATGGTGTTAGCGACATCGGCAAATTGAACAAATTCGATATTGGAAACGTTGGAAAATTTGGTCGGATCATTGATGATTCCGCCGTCTTTAAAGACAATGGTATCACCGGTAGTGTGTGTACCGCCGGTTATGACATCGGCGCTGGTAAGTTCGGAAGCAAAGACATAGAGGGTGTCGTCTCCGGCTCCCATATCGATGTTGTCACTACCGCCGGTTAGTGTTGAGGATGCGGTGGCAATAGGGCTCATATAGATGGTATCATTACCGTTTCCAGCTACAATATAGTTATTATTGACATTACCGACGATGATATCATTGCCACCGCTTCCGATAACGGTGTTAAAGCCAAAAATAGTATCTGTTGTTGCCGGTGTGCCAACGAGTTGTGCAAAAGATTGTCCAGCCGTTGCATTAATATCAATATAAACGGCACTTCCAGCACCAAGTCCACTATAATCTATTCTATCGTTGCCACTAAATGTCGTAGCGTTATCTCCACCATAAAGGGTATCGCCATCAAGCATTCCGTAGAGCGTATCATTTCCTGCATTACCATAGACTGTATCAGCAGAGCCATCTGCGGTATTAGCGCTATTATAGGCAGAACCACCGCCGCGAAGGACATCATCATCTGCTCCACCGGTAATAATATCTGCGCCTAAACCACCCGCTATGGTATCGTTGCCTACACCGCCATCCATAGAGTCATTTCCTGAAGCACCAAAGAGTGAATCATTACCTGCATTTCCCAAGATCGTATTATCAGAAGCATTTCCTAAAATCATATCTGCACCAGTATTGGAGCCTGAAATATTTTCAATGCTATCTAAAAGAGTAACACTTCCACCGCCACCTGTTGCTTGGGCTGAAGTGAGCGCTAAATCAATTGTGATTGCTGCTGCATTATAAAAATTTAATGTATCTGTACCATTACCGCCTGTAATAGTATTGGTTGCGGTAGTGACACTCAGCTCAAACGTGTCATTGCCCTCATTGCCATAAAGGATATTGATGCCATTTTCACCGTTTAAGTAGTCATCGCCCGTTCCACCATAAAGGGTATCGTCATTATTTCCACCCCATAAGCTATCATTGCCCAAGCCACCGTACATCGTATCATTGCCGTCTTGCCCGTAGAGCAAGTCATTTCCTGTTTGTATACCATCAAAATTACCATTGAGAAGGTTATCATCACCATAAATGACATCTGCTCCTGCACCAGCAAAAATGGTATCGTCTAAAGCTCGTCCTACGAGGGTATTGTTATTGGTATCACCCGTAATGGTATCGTTAGCATTGGAGGCTGAAATATTTTCAATCTCGTAGATAATGTCGGTTCCAATATCAGTCCCACTGGCACTATTGGTTGTAAGATTAACGATAATCCCAGCCGTCGTTGCATTGATAAAATCTACCGTATCTCCATTGGGCTGAGATGTCGTACCACCATAGATAGTATCATTACCTGCTGTCATCACAAACCAGTCATCACCACCGCTACCACGTAACTCATCTGCACTCGAATTACCGGTTAAAGTATCAGCAAAATTTGAACCTAGAACACGTGAAAAACCACTAAGAGTATCGTTGCCTGCGGAAGTACCTGTTGCTGTTCCTGCAGTAAGATTAACCGTTACACCTGCTGTCTCTGCAGAATAATCAACCGTATCAATTCCTGCGAAAACACCAACACTATCGCCACCAACGAGAAAATCATTGCCACCATTACCCGCGATTGTATCATCACCAACCCCACCGTAAATAGTATCGTCGCCAAGCCCGCCACTAAGGGTATCATTACCACCCCAGCCGTAAAAAGTGTTGGCATTAGCATTACCAATCATTGTATCGTCATAACCAGCACTACCATAGACGACCTCGACCGTACTATTGATGATATCAGTACCGACTGTTCCGCTGGATGTGCCTGTTGTCAAATTGGTAGCATTACCCAGATCAACTGCAATAACAACTTTAGCGGTTGCACTACGATAATCTGCAATATCGATTCCCCCACCACCATCTAAGGTGTCATCCCCTGCTCCACCTTGAAGGATATCCGCACCTGCACCACCATAAAGTATATCGTTCCCTGCACTGCCAATAAGTGTATCGCCACTGTCTCCAGCATAGAGCGTATCATTGCCCACACCACCATCAAGGGTATTGTGACCATCCGCCGTCGTATGCGTATTGCCGGCATTATCTCCATACAAAACATCATTGCCATCATTTCCAAAAATCTGATCAGCTCCCAAATTTCCGTAGATAGTATTGGCCAAGCTATCACCTGATACGGTATCGCCGGCATTGCCACCTACAATATTTTCTATATTTTGGATAGATTGAATTTCGCCGTTACCATTGTTAATAATTTGAAATGCTGCAAGATTGATATTCACCGAAGAGTTTCGACTTGAAAAATCCATAGTATTGTTACCAAGACCACCATCAATAACATCCGCACCATTACTCACAAAAATAGTATCGTCACCAGCGCCACCCTTTAAGGTATTGGTATTTGCATCACCCGTAATTTGGTCATTTCCAGCGCCACCGGTTACATTTTCAAATTCGGAAAAAGTACTGACGGTAGAAGCGCCAATGTTAACCGTACCTGTTACCATATTGGCAATTAAATTTGTTGCAGAAGTTATATTTGAGAAGTCCAATGTATCGCTTGTACCAGCACTATTGCCTGTTCCATTATCGCCATAAAGGGTATCACCATCGGTTGCACCATACACCACATCATTACCAAGACCACCATAAATGGTATCTACTCCGCCGCCACCTTTTATCGTATCATCGCCTGTTTCACCATAAAGCGTTTCAGCTAAAGCGCCACCATTAATAACGTCATTGCCACTACCGGTATAAATTGTTTTTAAAACGCCTGTATCAGCGCCTGTAATGACATCAGCACCTGTTCCAGAGCGCAAAATTTCAATCGATGTTTTATCAATAATATCGATATCGATACCACCATTAATCATGCCTATATTAAGGAGTGCCGTAATTGTAATATTATTTGTCGCATAATCAAGCGTATCGATTCCCGCACCACCAAACAGGGTATCACTACCTGCATCGCCACGAAGAATATCCCCTGCATCTCCTGCATATAACGTATCGTTCCCTGCCCCACCGGATAGGATATTGTGTCCGTCACTTGTGCCATGACTCTTTGTAAGATTATCACCATAAATGATATCGTTACCACTGCCTCCAGTAATGGTGTCTGCCCCATTATTGCCATATATGGTCATGGCAGTCATGCTACCGGTTAAAACATCGTCACCTGAGCCCGCTTTAAAAATCTCAATCGAGGCAAGAGTATCTGTTCCAACATCTACCCCAATCACAGTTGTACCATTTGTTAATGTAAGTGCCGTCGTTACAGCACTGTAATCTATTGTATCGCTATCTGCTCCACCATCATAATAATCAATCCCGCTATCAATCGTGCCAATGATCGTATCCGCGCCACCATCGCCGTAAAGAACATCATTGCCAGCGCCACCATCGAGTATATCGGCTCCAGCATTTCCATGCAACGTATTGGCTGCACTATTACCTATAATCGTATCATCATTTTGTGAACCTGAAATATTGGAGATATTGATGATAGAATCATCTCCAGCACCACTATTAACACTCACCGTTGTGTAGCCACTATCTGCTAATGTAACATGAATATTTCCTTCACTTAGTCCACTATAATCGAGTGTATTATTTCCAGTACCGCCATCTAACGTTAATTTGGTCGAATCCTTACTACCAGAGAGCATAAAAATATCATTTCCAGAACCTGTTTGAATAATTTCAATTTTTTCAAAACTATCTTTTAGACTTGAATCAGATGTTAAAGCAACTATTTTAAGGCTCATATCAACGGTTAAATTAGCACTAAGACCATTATAAACTAAGGTATCAGTATTATCCCCACCATCCAAACTATCTCCATCAATATTTCCACCTAGCGTATCATTTCCAGCACCACCTTGTAGGGTATTAACAACACCAGCACCACCTATAAGGGTATCATCACCACTGGTTCCAACGATATTTTCAATATTGTAAACCGTATCTACACTAGGCCCAGAACTAGTGTATTTTGTAATAGTTCCTGTACCTGATATCGATGGAAGTGTCGCTACAATATGGTTAACGCCACTGAGCGTTGAATAATCAATTTTATCACTATCATTAGAGACAAAGGAACCGACATTGATTTCATTTCCCCAATACACATCATTGCTGGCTGTTGCAACAAATGTATCATTTCCACCATACCCTATCAAAGTATCACTATTTGCAGAACCCGTTATAATGTCTGCATACTGTGAGCCTCTCACACTTTCAATACCTGATAATGTATCCGTTCCACCCATACCATCACTGACACTATTCATTGTTAAATTTGCCACAATACCATTGGAAGATGTTGAATAATCCGCTAAGTCATTACCATCGCCACCAATTAATAAATCACTTCCCGCTCCACCTATAAGTGTGTCGTTGCCTTCTCTGCCATTAATTGTGTTATTAGAGCCATCCCCTGCTAAGATATCGTTGCTCTTCGTACCGTATAAATTTTCAATACTTGTTAGCTTATCAATGGAACTACCACCTAAAGTGACATTAATACCAGAGTCAATATTACCATAGTCAATAGCATCAATTCCACTACCACCATCAATGGAATCGCCATCAAAATAGCCGTAAAAAACATCATTGCCACCTTCACCGAGTAACGTATTGACAATGCCTTTAACGCCTCCTAAGGTATCATTACCACTTGAACCAATAACATTTTCTATGGAAATAAGGGTATCAGTATCTGTTGCAGAGACAATCCCTGTCCCTACACTTAAATCAACAACAACGCCACTACCTGCGTAAGAGTAGTCCACCCAGTCACTACCATTGCCACCATTAAGGGTATTTGCTAGCGTATTACCTGTCAAAGTATCACTAAGGTTTGAGCCAATAATATTCTCTATATTTTTAAGTGTATCTATTCCCTGACCCGTTGCAATACCTGTTGCAAGATTTACCGTAACACTGGCAGAGATACCACTATAATCAACAGTATCATAGCCACTACCACCCTCCATGTAGTCATTTCCTAAACCACCTTGTAGGGTATCATTACCACCATAAATTGTTGCTAGAGTTGCTCCTGCTTTATCAATAACATATTCTAAACTTTGATCAGCTGAAACAACAATATAAGATGTACTTGCAACAGGAGCAGAATCACCATAAAGTTTGTCATCTTCACTGCCCCCAACAAGAATATCATTGCCGCCGTACATTACCACTGTCGTAACTGCATCCACCATCATGTCACCGACAATTGTATCAGCCCCAGCAGCGCCACTGATCGTATCGTCATTTGCAGAAACGCTCGTTGCTAAATGGTTATAGCCGCCTATTAAGAGATTATTCGAATCATCTCCACTTATAATATCTTTATACTGAGTGCCCGCAACATTTTCAACATTTGAAACAACGGTGGTTGCAGAAGATGCGCCGATATCTTTAATGCTACCATTGGAAGAGTTGTTGAGTGTGATTTCAATACCAACCATGTTATTTGAAAAATCTACAGTATCAGTTCCATCACCACCATCAATTTTTGCATCACGGGTACTACCAATCAGCCAGTCATTCCCTGCTTCGCCATAAAGATAATTACCACCGCTGCTTCCACCATCAATGGTATCATTACCTTCACCACCGTACAACATATTTGCAACAGTATTGCTACCAATAATCGTATCATCAAACTTTGAGCCAATGACATTTTCAACGTTTGTGAGTGTATCTACAAGATTAACCAAAGCCTCACCATCGTATTCATCACTTGGCTTTGAATCATAAATCGTTTTCCCAGAAGCATACCCTGTTTGAAGATTAACGATAACACCTTTTGGATGTTGGTCATTTGAATAATTAAGACCTGTAGCAGGATCATTCATAGATTTATGGGTTGATAAAAATGTATCACTATAATTTTTAGTTATAAAATCATAACTGATCGTATCAATACCCGCCTCACCATTGATACTATTGGTTCCCGATCCTCCACTGAGTGTATCGTTCCCTCTATTACCATTAAGGGTATCATTACCAATATTGCCATAAATTGTATCGTTAGAAAGTCCACCATACACCGTTGAGTTTAATTTAGAGGTATAAATAATATTTTCATTAGGTGTTGTATCTACTACGAAACCTGAGGGATACTTCCCTGTATACGTATAATCTGACTCGGTATTAACATTTTTGACAATGACACCAATATCTTTAAAATTAGTCAGAGTCATTTTTTCAGGTTCAACAACTCCTGCTTGTTGTGCCACAGGGACATTAGCCATATCAAATTGTGATGTCAAATTCACTTTCATAAGATAATCAATATTAACGATACTAGGGTTATTTGATGCATAACGAATATAAAATTCTATCGTTTCTCCACCATCAGTTGCAGTATGTGAAAAGCCTGTTGTTGATAGTGCAGTAGCAGCAGAAAGGCTCCATCCACCACTTGTAGAATTAGCAGATGAAAAATCTGCATTCAGTATTTGAAAATCATTGGTTAAACTAGTTATAACAATATTCGAAATATTAAAACCGATAGGTTGAGAGACGGTAAGTCTCACTAATTTTGTAAGATATGTATCGTTAACAAGACTAGGATTGTCCGCTGTAATAACCGTCGGATAAGCATCATTACGGTAATCAAGTGTTTCGGCTTGAAATTGCGCAGCGGCACTTTTACTTACATTGCCTAATGCGCTTCCCGTACCACCCAAGACTTCTTTGATTCCGCCGACTAAAGAGTCTGAACTTTTGATTTGGTAAAAGCCAAGATCGAAAGAGAGCGCTGCCGAAACATCCGCAACATTATCTTTACTTTTACTTTGTTCATCCATATGTTTATTTTTTTCGGTACTATCGCTGATGGCAGGGTTATTACTCGTGTATTCTGTCACCGCTTCTTGAAGGTATTTGCCACTACTCTCTTTTGTATTGGCATTCTCTTGAGGCTTAATAAACGGTTGAGGATCTACATAATACGCGTTATAGTCATTAACAGGCGATTCATCTTTGTTACTGTGTTCCTCTTTAGCAGGATTATGCTGTTCACTTTGAAGCGATACAGGACCCGAAACCAAAATAGAATCTCTCGGAGCTTGACCAATATCTTGAACTTTATTTAAGATCTGTTCAATCTGCAACACCATGCCGCTTGGCAATTTAATAATAGGAGCATTGGCTTCAAATGCCATCATACCCAAAGAGACAAATGTAATCTGCCCGCCATTAGGAAGTGTTGCTATAACATCGCCACCGACAATTTGCAAGCTTGCTTTTGAGAGATCAACACCTAAAGAGAGCTCATCTCCAGGGCGCAAAAAGAGATTGATATTTTCGCCAGCAGCAGGAGGAGATTTAAGGGTTGTTGTACTCTTACTGTAATTAACTTCCGGTGTGTTTGCCATCCCTCTTTCCCTCCTCTTTATACGCTACAAAACGATTGTTGTATGCATTAGATCATCAAAACCAATAACGCAACAACCAAACCAAGCGCTGCGGTTGTAAGACCTGTTGAAATTTTCTTAGTCATTTTTGGTAAACCATTCTCTTTGGTAATGCTCTCACCCACAACGATAACACCTACTTTTTTGCCATCCACATTCAGTAAAGGTTTAGCCAAAACAAAATAATCGTCATTGAGAAGATACTTATCTGCAATAATCTTATCAAAGTCCAATTCAGCGACCTTGCTTAAAAAAGTACTGTCTGCTCTTGTTTGCACACTCACTTCATTTTTACCAATTTTTTGATGTTTAAAAGTTTGCAATTTTTTCATATCTAAAAAATCTTTGTCCAAGAGAATCTGAAAGATTTTTCCATTGTTTTGGTAAGTATCAAATAAAAAATCTGCTGCACGTTTAACTTCTAAAATGCCGTTGGCTGTAGGATAAAGTGCTTTTAAAAACACTTGCCCATCTTGGTATTCAATCCCGCTAAGAGGCTGATTGGTAGCGACAACTTTACGTAAACTGTCCAGATCATAGGCTTCCGTCGTCAACACAGGCGAGGATGAAGAAGAGGCGATTTTGACAAAGTTTTTCGTATAAAGCTCTATCACGACACTGTTCTTTGCAATCACTTTCAAATTAGCATCCAACATATTGAGCTTTTCCATCATCGCAGTCGTATTATTCTGCAAATTAATCGCTGCAATAAACTCTGGGTTGGACAACAACATACTGCCGATGATCTCAAGATTAAAAAGAGAATCACCAATTTTTGAATCCAAGTCATTAAAGTAACTGGCGTTTGTCGCCTCATAAAGGTTCTTAGTCGAACGATGTGTCATTGAATTAAGATAATAAAGTGTGCTCAAAATACCAAATAATGCAAGTGCCGTAATGGTCGTAAACCAAAGTGCCTTACGTTTTTTAAGTCTTTCAAAGAAGGCTTGAAGTTTGAGTATCATACTAAACATTGCATCTCTCCATTTATAGCTTCTGTATTTAAATTTTTAGGTACTGTATTGTTATACATGATGATAACATTCTCTTTCTAAAATCTCTCTTCATGCCCATTTTATGGGCTTTTTAGAGAAAGATTGGAGTCTTTTTTTGATCGCTTGTATTGGGATATCCCAATCACCACGAAGACCTTGCCTAAATAAAACCAAACTGTCATACCACGGTGTTTTATCTCCTTCTGGCATCCAACGCCAATCTGCGGGCTTTGGAAGTAAAACCCATGCCTCTTTATGCAATGCACCACATAAATGCGCCACTGCTGTGTCCATCGTAATGACAAGATCGAGGGAGTGAATAACCTGCGCGGTTGCTGAAAAATCGCGCAAAGAAGCAGATAAATCAATGATCTTCTCCGCTAAGCCTTCCTTTTCTATTTCCAAAGCATCTTCCCCGACTTGAAGCGAATACCACGCAATGTTGGGGATTTCTAAAAGCGATCTCAAATTTGAAAGCCCAAGATATTTATTGTTAAAATCTTTATTGGTGCGACTGGAACTCCATACAAGACCGATGTTTAAATGCTCTGTATGAAAGCCTTGTGCTAGGGCTTCATGCTTTACATGTAAATACGGAAATAGATTTGGAATCGTCTCAAGCGTCGTTTTAAAATAAAAAGCAGCCGAGAGTAATGGCAGATAATAATCATGCTCAGGAATTGCATCTTCTTCGCTGTAAACAGCCTCTATTCCTTCGACCATCGTAAAAAGAGTGACCAATTCGGGGCGTGTTCGAACGATCACTCTTGCTCCTATTTTGACAAAAAGAGGTACATAGCGGATAAACATAATGTTATCGCCATAGCCTTGCTCATTTTGGAGAAGTACTATTTTTCCCATCAAAGATTCACCTCTCCATAGAGGCGTTTTATACGGATGAATTTTGGCAACCAATTCACTCATGTGAAGTCTATGCTCATAGCGCTTCCAACCATTTTCATAATTTCCAAAAAAGAGTTCCATAAGTGCCATATCAAAATTAGCGTTGGTATGATTGGGATTAAGCGTCAATGCTTTTTGATAATAAGGAATCGCCGCGTTATAATCTTTTGCCTCTTTGTAAACAGCGCCCACATTACTGTACGCATCTGCATAATCAGGATTAAGGGCAATGGAATGATTTAAATGTTCAAGTGCCCCTTTTAAATCGCCCATATTTCGGCACAAATTACCCAAGTTATTATAGACAGCAGCATCTTTAGGATTGAGCACTAATGCGCTCTTGTATGCCTCTAAAGCTTCGCTATCGCGTCCTAATTCTTTATACACAACACCTATATTATTGTACGCCTGTGTCTTTGCTGGATCGAGTGAAATGGCTTTACGATAAGGCTCTATGGCTTTTTCATAGATTTTAAAGGAGGCAAAAAGATTGCCCAAGACAAGATGTGCTTCATACTCTTCAGGGAATCGTTTAACAACCTCGTGAGCAATACTGAGTGCCTCTTGAGGCTTTTTGAGGAATTTTAAAAATTCAATCAGTGTTACATAATCATTAAGGTGATGGCAGAGGTTTACCACCGCAATCAGCATATCAAACGCTTCTTGATACCGTTTTTGCAACCGATACACCGAAGATAAATTCGAATAAAATGCCGCATAGCTGGGGTCTATTTCTATGCCTTTTTGAAACATTGCGATGGCATTTTCAAAAGAGGATTGACGCTTATACGCAATTCCCAAGTTGTTGATAACTTTAACACATGTCTGCTTTTCAAGTTCAAACATCAATGCTTTTTGGTAACAAGCAATAGCAGAAGTATTATCTGCATCTTTTAAAAAAAGATCTCCTGACATAATTAAAGCATTTGTATTAGCGTCCATGATTTCTCATCTTAGTTTATACTCTAAAACCCAAAGTATTCTACTAATTTCCCCTGCTTTCCAAGCAAGGAAAAATAATCTACAATGCGCGCTTTTTCACTGCGAAGCTTTTCAAGCTCTGCGCTATTAACTTGTCTTTGTGCTTGCAATAGCGTAACCAAATCTTGGCTGGAGAGCCTAAATTTTTCCCAATACGCCTCAGCCATTTTTTTGCTCGCATCAATCTCCATACTCAGCGTATCGACTGTTTTGGAATTGGTTTGAACCGAATTAAAAAGCTTTTGTGAATTCCATTTTGTGTCTTGTTTGGTATATTCAAGATTGTAAATCAATGCAGACGCTTCGCTCATAAGTTTGGCTGCTTTTGCTTCCGTCCTACCGCCATCATAAAGGTTATAGCTAAACGTTAACTCTGCAAGAAAATCACGATTTTTACCTTCAGATGGGTTAGATGTGGGGAGTCTATCATCCTTGTAACGCTTCGAATTTGTCATTGAAAAATCTATTTTGAGTCCATCGGTAGCATTATTAATGATCACATCTTTTTGCTTACCTTTGATTTGTGTTTCTAAAATATTAAGATCTGTATTACGTTTTTTAATATCATCAAAGAGTTCATCAAAATTGGAAAGCTTTGTTTCAAAGTTCATCTCATAAGGATTAAGATCTTCTACTTTTGAACTGGTTAAAAATTCATAATAATCTTTGGCGTTGTTAAAAGAAGATTCTGTATTGATCAATGCCGTTTTAGCATTGGAAACACTCGCTAAAATAGAGTTTTCATCTCCTGCAGTTGCAGCACCCAACTCTCTTTTAGTTTTAACAATATCAAGAATTTTGAGCAATTTATCGTAATTGCTTTTATTGACCTCAACAGCCAACCTTCCGTACGCAACACTAAAATAAGCATCAATAATTTTATTAATCTCTTCTTCCAATGTACCACGCAATCGCTCTTCTTGCTCTTTTTTTGTAATATACGTTCGCTCCACAGTTTCACTGTGCATGCCTGAAGAGTAAAGATTGTAAGAAGTGACAAGATCGCCTCTGGCTTGCCCATACTTTTGGGTATCAAAGCCACTGCTGTCTTTGGACGTTCCTGTTGAGGAAATATCTACTTTGGGTAAAAAGTCTGCATACGCTTCTTTCGTTGAATGCTCAGCTTGATAGATACGTTCTTGCGCTTGACGAATACGATAATTTGATTTGATCGCTACGGCAACAGCTTGTTTGAGCGTGACGTTATTGGGGTCAACGACTTCAGCGTCTTTTTGTGCTAAAAAGGCATTGAGTCTTGCAATGCTGTCTGCTTCATCAGCCGCAAACAGGGAAGTTAAAAAAAGACTGCAACCTAAAATCACAGTAAAAAAAGCATTAAAAAACTTAAAGCGCACTCGCATTCCTTACTTTACATCTACTTTAAGATAACCAAATTCATGTTGAATCTGACTTTGCTGTTTGTAGTTAATTTGAATTTTATTTTTTAATTCGGGTACCGCTTCAAGGCTATTTTTAAAACTAAGCACTCTTCCTAGCGAGATCTGTTTTGCTTGCGTTGAACTGATCAATTTTTTAGAATCCCCCACGCTAATCACAAATGTAGCATTGGGCTTTGTTTTAAGTATTTTTTCCATTGTTTTCACCAGTTGAGATAAAATATTTTTCGCGACAAAGTACTCGTTATCTTTGAAAACAACCATGAGGTCTGACTCTTTATAATCAACAGGGGACGGTTTTTCAACTGCTTTGGTAAGCGAACGCTCACCCACATCACTACTGCTTTGGCTTGTGGCTTCTTTACTAGGATCTTTTGCTGTTACAAATACAATATGAGAGGACTCTGCACTTTGCATTTGAGGGGCAACCTCTGCGGGGGCAGGCGATGCTGTCGCATTTTTAGAGTTAAATTGCATGTAATAACCCACATTGACAAACATGATTAACATAAAAAGAAGCAAAACAAGAATAACAGATGAAAAGAGATCAACGTAAGAGATAAAAGGGTTCATATCGCCTTGATCAGTACCAGCAGCCATACGTTAGTTCCTCAATTTTGCGAATTTTTATGAAAAAGTGAACTAAAGAAGCCTTTGATTTCATCGGCAACACCACCACCATGAAGCGTATTGTGTTTATCAAGACGATCAATGACTTCCTCAATATTTTTTAACGATTGTGCCATCGTTTCAAGATGTTGCTGTGTCTGTTCAATTTTCTGACTTAATTCTGCAACAACGTAGGTTTGTTTTTCATCACTGTGTTTAAAATAAGCCGCTTCAAACTCTTGTTTATGCTCCATCGCTGATTGATTCAATGATTCAATACGTACCAACTCAGCGCTTAATTCCCCGAGTAATTGCCTCTCTTGGTCTGCATTGATTTTTTGCGTTTCGTGAATATGTGTTGATGCTTTTAAAAGTTCTGCGCTAATGTGGTTTTCGGCTACAACACTCTGGCTGATCTGTTGTAATGTATTTTTTGTTTCACTTTGTGCGTTGAAATAACGTGTATGAAAATTCTCATGTACCCCTAAAAGCGTTACTAACGACTCTTTGTTAAGTGCCAATGCTCTTTGAACTTCCACAACAGCTTGCAGTGATTCATACGCAGACTCTTTGGATTCTGCTTTGAAAATCTCCTGAACATCCAAAAGCGTTGCTAATGTCTGTTTGGTTGTCTCAACAGTGGAAGCGATTATCTCGAAAACAACCTGTGCTTTGTCCTGATTTTCAACAATCACCTGATGTTCTTGTGAACGTTGAGTGCGTAAAGCTTCCAGTGTTGTGATCTCTTGGTTGAGTGTTACATCTAGTTTTTGAATCTGCTCTTGCAACACGCCATACGCTTTTAGTGTTTCATCAAAATGATGTTCTTGCGTAGAAGCAATGTTAAGTAACACTTGACCGCTCGTGTCTAATTGTCGATAAATCTCTAAAAGTGTTTGCGAGGCGGTACTTAGATTTTCTATCATATGGTCAAGTTTTGTTTCATGCTGATTTAAAACACCAACAACACGCTCAACACCATCTAAAACATTAGAGGATAACTGTTCTACCGTTTTAACTGTCTCTTGATGAATCGTTTCACTTTGAAGCAAATGTTGCTCATTAAGCGCTACAATCTTTTCAGATGTTTGATGGTGAAGTTCCATTTTATGGTGCATGTTGACAACGCCATTGTTGAGGGCTAAAAGTGTATTGCCACTTTGTGTCAGAAGGTGTGTATGCTCTTCCAGCATTGCTTGCATGACCACTTTATCTTCATGCAGTTTTAATGCTTTGGCCTCATCTGCTTTTTGAGCATATTCAAAAAATGCATCAAATTTGCGCAAAGAGGTCTCTTGCGAACCTGCAATCTTCTGAAATGTCACATGTTGTGCATCCATAAGCGTTTTCATTGATGTTAATGTTTCAGACATTGCATGAAAATTTTCATTGGATTTGGTAAGTTTAGAAATCTCACTTGTAAAATTATTCATCTGCTCAAGGAAAATATCCATAAAACTTTTACGCTGTTCTGGTAAATCTGTTGAGGATGACGCTGTGCTTCGACCCAGTACTTCAGGTGCAATATCAATAATACGGTCCTTGAGCCAATCCTCAACACCACTAATAAGGGTATCTTGTGAGCGAAATAAAATATAGCCATTGATACCTAAAATAACCGCACAGACAACCCCAAATAATGACGCGCCAAAACCAATAGCCATGCCAGAAAGAGGTCCAGAGAAATCTTGCATAATTTGCTTAATATCAATATCGCCATTAAGCCCTAAAATAATCTGTCCCATATTATCGATGGCTTCGACCAAACCTACGAAAGTTCCAAGCAATCCTATGAGCATCGCGGTATTAATAAAGAAGTTAATGTACGACTTTTGCTTGCGGAATTTCAGGTCAAGCCATTCGATGATGTTGCGTGACTCTTCTTGTGTAAAAAGCATTTTCTGCTGACTTTTACGCATCTTGAGCATATGTGCAATATTGGCGGGCAATAGAGAATCTATACTTTTGATGTAAAACTCATACCCAGTCTTCTTATACGCAAGAGCGCCAAATGTTCCACCAAGCATCGTAATGTCATATCCGCTGACAAATTGGTAGAGTGTTCCAACCGCTAAGAGACCTACAATTGCGGTACTGAAAATCACCGTTGCCATAAAAAAGGTACTGAGCAGTTCAGCGTTAGTGTAAATAACATAATCAATAAAGAGCCAGATAATAAAATACGCTTTAAGGACTTTAATTCGTTTCATGGGCGAAAATCACTTCTTTCTTAATTTTGCAACTTTGATTAATTTTAATAAATGTATGAATGCAGATTTTTTTACGTAATTAAATTAAAAACCTAATAATTCTATCAATATTTTTGTACGAGAACCCTTAATCAAAACCTAGAAGTTAAATTGTTACAAATTCATTTCAAGGATGCATACGCATATTAACGATTTTAACGTTGTTTTAAAGCACATTTGTTTTCGTATCCAAAAATTATCTTTGTTTCAAAAGTAATCTTTTCCTCTAAAGATTTTGCAGTGTATATCTATTATAATAGTAATAGAAAAATAGACGTCAATCTAAGGAGCAAAAACGTGTCAACCAGAATCGAACATGACCTTATCGGTGATAAAGAGATCTCTAATGAGTGTTATTATGGTGTTCAAACAGCGCGCGCTGTAGAAAACTTTCACATCACAGGCGTCACACTTGGAAGCTTCCCTACCTTTCTTGAATCCATCGCCAAGGTTAAAAAAGCCGCGGCTCTTGCCAATTACGAGTTGCAACTTCTTGCTGAGACTAAAAAAAATGCCATTGTTGAAGCGTGCGACGCCATCATTGCGGGCAAGTTCCATGATCAGTTTGTAGTCGACATGATCCAAGGAGGTGCAGGAACTTCTACCAATATGAATGCCAATGAAGTCATTGCCAATATTGGATTGGAGATTTTGGGGCATAAAAAAGGTGAATACACATTTCTTCATCCCAACAACGATGTGAACCTTTCACAATCCACCAATGACGCTTACCCAACTGCCCTTCGTGTAGCCCTCTATGAAAAGCTAGGTGAATTGGGCGAATCCATGGGTATCATCAAAAATTCTTTTGCAAAAAAAGCATTAGAATTTAAAGATGTCATCAAGATGGGTCGTACTCAACTCCAAGATGCTGTTCCCATGACGTTAGAGCAAGAATTTCGAACCTACGCCGTTATGATCGGCGAAGACATCCAACGCGTTCATGAAGCAAGGCAGTTGGTACGCGAAATTAACATGGGAGCAACAGCAATTGGAACAGGCATTAACGCGCATCCCGATTATGCCAAGACGGTGGAAGCCAAACTGCAAGAGGTGACGGGTCGTCCTTTCATTACTGCGGGTGATCTTATTGAAGCGACACAAGACACGGGTGCTTACGTGCAAATCTCGGGTGTACTTAAACGTGTTGCGACCAAAATGTCTAAAATCTGCAACGATCTCCGCCTTTTAAGCTCTGGCCCTAGAACAGGCTTTGGCGAGATTAATCTGCCTGCGATGCAACCTGGTAGCTCCATCATGCCTGGAAAAGTAAACCCTGTCATTCCAGAAGTCGTGAACCAAGTCTGTTTTCAAGTCATTGGTACGGACATTGCCGTAACACTTGCGTGTGAAGCAGGACAACTCCAACTCAATGTTTTTGAGCCACTGATCGCCTACAATCTCTTTAACTCTATTAATATGATGAAAAATGCTTTTGAGACACTTGCCTATACCTGTGTCGATGGCATAACGGCTAATCCTGAACGATGTAAGGCGCTGGTACTAAATAGCATTGGGCTGGTCACCGCACTCAATCCATACCTCGGGTATGAAAACTCTACGATCGTTGCCAAAGAGGCTTTGGAGACTGGCGGTTCAGTTTATGACATCGTTTTATCCAAGGGTTTACTGGATAAAGAACAACTGGATGAGATCATTAAGCCTGAAAATATGATACAACCCCATAATTTTGGTCTTTCTGAAAAAAGTAAATTCATTAAACTTTAAGATAGCAGGGGAACTTTCCCCTCTTCTTTGCCTTATATGTAACCTCTCGTATCACTTAATTTTTTACATCTTTTAATTAATTCTCTTACTTCAATATTTTTTAAAATATTTTCAAAAAAGTCATTTTCAAGTCTCTTTAAAGGTTTAAACTTTCATCACCTTTAAATCTTAAGGAGACAAAATGTCAACTAGAATGGAACACGATCTAATCGGTGATAAAGAAATATCTAACGAATGTTATTATGGCGTTCAAACAGCTCGTGCAGCTGAGAACTTCCACATTACTGGAATTACACTTGCAAAATTCCCAACGTTTATTACTTCTCTTGCAAAAGTAAAAAAAGCGGCAGCTTTAGCAAACTATGACCTTGGTCTTTTAGCTGAAAACAAAAAAAATGTGATTTGTGAAGCTTGTGACGAAATCATTGGTGGTCAATACCATGATCAATTTGTTGTTGATATGTTCCAAGGTGGAGCAGGTACATCAACAAACATGAACGCGAACGAAGTTATCGCTAACATCGGACTTGAGAAAATGGGTCACAAAAAAGGTGAATACAAATTCCTTCACCCAAATAACGATGTTAACCTTTCTCAATCAACAAATGATGCTTACCCAACAGCACTTCGTGTAGCTCTTTTTGAGAAATTAGGCGAGCTTACAGTTTCTATGAGCATTATCAAAAATTCATTTGCTAAAAAAGCACTTGAGTTTAAAGATATTATCAAAATGGGTAGAACTCAACTTCAAGATGCTGTTCCTATGACTCTTGAGCAAGAATTCAGAACCTATGCAGTTATGATTGGTGAAGATATCCAACGTGTTATCGAAGCGCAACAATTGATGCGTGAAATGAACCTTGGCGCAACTGCTATTGGTACAGGTATCAACGCTCACCCTGACTATGCAAAAACAGTAGAAGGAAAACTTCAAGAAGTAACAGGTCGTCCATTTGTAACTGCGGGTGATCTTGTTGAAGCAACCCAAGATACAGGTGCTTATGTACAAATCTCTGGTGTTCTTAAACGTGTAGCAACAAAAATGTCAAAAATTTGTAACGATCTTAGACTTTTAAGCTCAGGTCCAAGAACAGGTTTTGGCGAAATTAATCTTCCAGCAATGCAACCAGGTAGCTCAATTATGCCAGGTAAAGTTAACCCAGTTATGCCTGAGGTTGTAAACCAAGTATGTTTCCAAGTTATCGGTACAGACGTTGCGGTTACAATGGCATGTGAAGGTGGTCAACTCCAACTTAACGTATTTGAACCAGTCATTGCATTCAACCTTTTCAACTCTGTTAACATGATGAAAAACGCATTTGAAGCATTGGCAACAACATGTGTTGATGGCATTACTGCAAATCCTGAGAGATGTAAATCATTGGTACTTAACAGTATCGGTCTTGTAACAGCTCTTAATCCATTTATCGGTTATGAGAATTCAACTTCAGTTGCTAAAGAAGCCCTAGAAACAGGCGGTTCTGTATATGACATCGTTCTTGCACGTGGTCTTTTAGCGAAAGCTGAGCTTGATGATATCATCAAACCAGAAAACATGATTAAGCCTCGTACATACGATAAAAAATAGAGTTCTACTGGAACTCTTTACGTAGTTTTTTAGTGTTACCGTGCCACAAGGGAGTCGACAACTTCCTTTCCCACACTACTCCTTCCTTGTGGCACACAATTTCTTTGATCGTTTTTTGATGAGCGATGAAAGAAGTTTATGAAGATATATTAAAAGGAGTTTCCATGTTATGGTTAGAAGTTATCGTCGTTCTTGCCGCCATCTTTTTTGGTGCACGACTAGGTAGTATTGGTATCGGTTATGCTGGAGGTTTAGGTGTTTTAGTTTTAACACTAGGACTTGGTCTTAAATTAGGATCGATTCCTATCGATGTTATTTTGATCATTATGTCTGTTATTGCAGCCATCGGTGCTATGCAAGTTTCTGGTGGACTTGACTATATGGTCAGTATCGCAGAAAAAATCTTGCGTAAAAATCCTAAGCAAATTACGATTCTTGCACCTATCGTAACGTATATTATGACATTCTTAGCAGGAACAGGACATACTGCTTTTGCAACACTCCCTGTTATTGCAGAAGTGGCAAAAGAGCAAGGTATTCGTCCATCTCGTCCTCTAAGTATTGCCGTTGTAGCTTCTCAAATCGCTATTACAGCTTCACCAATTTCTGCGGCAGTTGTTTTTGTGAGCGGTGTTCTAGAAAAACAAGGTATTGGTTATTTAGAACTATTAGCTATTTTAATTCCTTCTTCTTTCCTTGCATGTATCGTTGCAGCATTTGTTGCTAACTTCTTGGGTAAAGAGCTTAAAGACGATGAAGTCTATCAAGACAGACTTGCAAAAGGTCTTATTAAAACAAGAGGCGCTACCAAAGTTGAAATTAAACCAGGTGCAAAACTTTCTGTTGCTATTTTCCTTATCTCTATCGTTGCTGTTGTTATCTATGCAACATTGATTAGTGATAAAGTTGGTGTCATCAAAAACCCTGTCCTTCCTAGAAATGAAGCCATTATGCTCTTTATGTTTGCAGCGGCTACATTAATTTCATTTTTCACTAAAATTGATACTGCGCAAGTTCTTAACTCTGCAACGTTTAAATCAGGTATGAGTGCATGTATTTGTGTACTTGGTGTTGCATGGTTAGGTGATACATTTGTTGCGAACCACATCAAAGAGATCAAAGCATTTGCAGGTGATTTACTTAACGTATATCCATGGTTACTTGCTGTTGTACTTTTCTGTGCAAGTACACTTCTTTATTCACAAGCAGCAACAGCAAAAGCGCTTATTCCAAGTGCTATTTTACTAGGTGTTTCTCCACTTACTGTTGTTGCTTCATTTGCAGCTGTTAGTGCGCTTTTCGTACTTCCAACATACCCAACACTGATTGCAGCAGTTGAGATGGATGATACCGGTTCAACACGTATTGGTAAATATGTCTTTAACCATCCATTTGTTATTCCTGGCGTTATCGCTATCGCTCTTTCTGTTATCTTTGCCTTCGCTATCGGCGGCATGATTCTGTAAAAAAGACCTTACAGGTCTCTTTTGATAACCGGCTTTGGAGTCTCCTCCAAAGCCTCCATTAAAAACCATAGAACTTAAACTTGCCTCATTGAGGTAAAGTGAATTTTGCCTTCTCGCTCGGGGCTTTTAGTCCCGATTTGTTTTACATGTCAAACAACTTTTTATAAGGAGAGTATTGTATGAATTTTTTTAACAAATCTATCGTAGCGTTGGCACTAATTGGTGCTTCTTCTTGTTTGATGGCAAAGCCTACTATTGCCATTTTAGCCACAGGCGGTACCATTGCGGGTGCTGGTACATCTGAGATCAAAAGTTCTTATTCTGCGGGTGCAGTTACTGTTGATAAATTGCTTGCAGCAGTGCCTGCAATCAATGACATTGCAACGGTTAAAGGTGAGCAAATTTCTAGCATTGGTTCTCAAGAGATGAACAACAAAGTTTGGTTGAAATTGGCTAAAAGAGTCAATGAGCTTCTTGCACAATCAGACATTGATGGTGTTGTGATTACTCACGGAACAGACACAATGGAAGAGACTGCTTACTTCCTAGATTTAACAGTTAAAAGCAAAAAACCAGTTGTTCTAGTTGGTGCTATGCGTTCAGGTACTTCTATGAGTGCTGATGGTCCTATGAACCTTTTAAATGCTGTTAATGTTGTTACAAGCAAAGAGACAGCTGGAAAAGGTGTTGTGGTTGTTATGAATGACGAAATCCACAGCGCACGTGAAGTGACTAAAGTGAATACAAGTTCAGTCAATGCATTCGCGTCTCCAAATGCAGGTAAAATCGGTACAGTGTACTATGGTGATGTTAAATACTTAATGCAACCAACACGTAAACACACTGTAAACTCTGAATTCGATATCAGCAAACTAGAAGACCTTCCACGTGTTGACATTTTATTTGCTCACCCAGAAGATACAGACAGTTTAGTAAAAGCTGCAGTTGCTGGCGGTGCTAAAGGTATTATTCACGCTGGTATGGGCAATGGAAATCCATTCCCATCTACAGAAGCTGGTCTTGGCGAAGCGGTTAAAAAAGGTGTTGTAGTCGCTAGAAGTAGTCGTGTACCAACAGGTAGCACAACACTTGAAGGCGAAGTGGATGATAAAAAATTTGGATTTATCGCAGTTGATAGCCTCAATGCACAAAAAGCAAGAGTACTTTTAATGTTAGGTTTAACTAAAACTAACGACAAAGCAGCTCTTCAAAAAATGTTCTTAGAATACTAAGACATTTTCCATCTCTCCTCTTGGGGAGATGGAGCCATTTCAGTTATATGTTATAATATCTATTAAAAAGAGAACACTCCTATGAAGAAGTTTGTGCTATTTTTAATGGTTTTTGTTTTCTTTTCCTCCCCTTCTCTTTTTGCTGCTGACGATAAAAAAATTCTTATTATTAACTCTTACCATAAAGGCTTTCAATGGAGTGATGATGTCCTAGCAGGAATTGAAGAGATTTTTTACAGTCGTACTGACATTACGACCAATATTTTATACATGGATTCTAAGCGCATTAACTCTGATGCGTATTATGCAAAACTTCTCGAGCTTTATAAGCTTCAACTCAAAAATCAAAAATATGACCTCATCATTGCTATTGATAAATTTGCCTATGACTTCCTCATCAAATACTATCATGAGCTTTTTACAACGGAACCTATTGTCTTTACAGGTCTTGAACAATTTGAACTTGAAGAGATTCAACAACAAGGTTTAGAAGATCGTATCTATGGAATCTTGGAAAAGAGGGCTATCCCTGAAACAATTCCTATGATCGCTCATATGATGCCGAACCTCAAAAAACTGTATCTCGTCAACGATGCTAGTGCGAATGGTGATGACAGTGAACCTTTTATTCAGCAAGCAATGGAAGAGTATAAAGATAAATTCCAAATCGAATATATTCGACAATCAACACTTGAAGAACTCGAAGAGCGTTTCTCGACACCTAAGGATGATGAAGCAGTTTTCTTTATACGCTTTTATAACGACAAATATGGCAATCTCTATAAAAACAGCCAAATTGCCAATATGATTGATAAAAGTGCTTTGCCTGTTTTTGTAACGGACACACTTTTCATAGGCAAAGGAGCACTGGGTGGAAAGCTTGTGCCTACGAAAAACATAGGCACAGATACCGGAGAAATGGCGATTAACGTACTAGATAAAAAAATTGACCCCTTACACGTGCAAACAATGATAGAGTATCAATATGAGTTCGATGCTCAAAAAATTAATCAATTTGAACTTTCACCGTATGCTGTCAGTAAAGAATTTGAACTTGTTAATGCCCCTCCAACTTTTTTTGATAAACACCGAAAATTCATTGATGCTGTTTTTTTAATTTCACCTTTTTTGCTCTTTTTGATTGCATGGCTTATTCACAACATTTACATGCGTATTCGTAGTGAAAACGAGCTCAAAGCCATTGAGCTTCAAAAAAACAAACATCAGCAATTTATTATTCAACAATCAAAATTGGCAGAGATTGGTGAAATTTTCTCTTCCATCGCACATCAATGGAAAAATCCACTGGTTGAGATAGCAACCATTACGCAAGAACATTTTTACAACAGTAAAGATGGGAGCAATGAGCAAAATAATCAATACGTACATGACATCATGGTGCAAGTACGTTATATGACCGATACGATCAATGATTTCCAAAAGTTCATTATGCCCTCCACCACTAAAACTGTCTTTGATGTCAGTGAAGCCATTGAAACTATGCTTAAAATCATCAATCACAACATCAAATACAATTACATTGATGTCAAAATTGATATCAGTCATTCAACCAACCTTATAGTAAGTGGTTATAAAAATGAATTTATGCAAACACTACTCAATGTTGTCAATAATGCTAAAGATCAAATTAAAGAGATGCGTGAAACAAAACATATTAAACGTGGTTATATTTTTATTCAAATTTATAACCATGCTAAAAAAGTCATTATTGATATTAAAGATAATGGAGGAGGAATTCCTGCTGAAAAGTTAGCCAATATCTTTGATGCATACTACACCACAAAAGATCATGGTCATGGTATTGGACTTTATATGTCAAAACTGATTATTGAAGATAAAATGGGTGGAAAAATTCAAGCAAGCAATACCCATGAAGGTGCGTGTTTCACTATAACACTAGGAAATGTAACATGAAAATATTAGTTTTAGAAGATAATGAGCGTTTAGCCAATGTCATTAAAAGTGTGCTCATTAAAGAGGGCTATCAGGTTGATCTTTTTATGGATGGAGAGCAAGCATTGGATGCCTTGAACCGAGGTTATCATTGTTTTATTTTAGATATCAATGTCCCGTCTATTGATGGACTCTCCATTTTAGAGACTATCCGTATTTATCACAAAGATATCCCTGCTATCATTATGAGCTCAAACCATGATCTGGAAAAAATCCAAAGCTCCTATGAAATCGGTTGCGATGACTATCTCAAAAAGCCTTTTTTTATTTATGAGTTAGTGCAAAAAGTCAAAAAGCTCTGTCATAAACCCTCTTCAACGATTGCTTTATGGATCGGATACAGTTATGACTATGTCAATCACCGCTTGTTTGACCCCAATAATGAAGAGATAAAACTTGCCAAAAAAGAGGGGATGTTTTTAGACCTTTTCATTAAAGATCGCCACCGTGTCATCACCTTTAATGAGTTAGAAGAATATGTCTGGGAAGGCGAAGAAACGAGCGTTCTCAATATGCGAGCCCTCATTAAGCGCTTGCGTAAAAAACTCCCTGAAGGTGCTATAGAGATGATTAAAGAAGTGGGATACCGCTTAGGTGAACTATAAAACTTACGAAGGGTCGCGGTAGTAGAGTTTGGTTTTGTCTTTTTGATACGAACTGTAGAGTTTTTGAAACTCTTTAAAAACTTTGGCAGAGTAAGGATTGTCATTGATCTTGCCATTGTAAGCATTGATGGCATCTTTGTTATTTTTATGTCTCGCAAAACATGTTGCTAAGATGTAAGCGCCTACTTGGATGTTTATTTTTGGTTCAAACAGATCATACAACGAGATATTGGCTTTATCCAAAAGAGGCTTGTGAATCGAGTTAATCTGCATAATGCCCATGTCAAAACGTGGGTAGTTATTGGTGTAGAGAAAATGCACCACATGACTGGCTTCGTACTTATTTTTGCTTTTAATCGCGATGACTTGGGAGTACTGCTTACTCTCAATCCCTTTTTGTTTTAAAAACAGACTCAAATCTTGTGCTTGTTTGGGAGTCATCTTACTTGCCGTAAAGGCAACCACATAACGGTCAAGATCGCTTTCAACTTTAGCAATAGAATACAAAAGACGTGGCTCAATGCCGTAAATCTGCCCTACTTTCACCCAAATATTTTCACCCTGATTTGCCTGCGCCGCCCATAAAAAAAGAGGAAAAAAAATGAGCATAATGACACGAAACATTTTGACATTCCTCCTTTCTTACAGTTTCTTTCATTATAAGTTAAGCTAACTTTATTCTCTATAAAGCATATCTTAGTTAGAATATTTTTCCTTTTACGGGGGGTATGTGACTCTGGTGTGCACCACGGCCTTCAAAGCCGATTGGGTGGGCGGTTGACCGTTTGCCGGTAGGTTCGATTCCTACACCCTCTCGCCAAGTTGAAATCTGATACACCCGCCAACTTTCAAACAACAAAAAAATATACTACTTGAAATGCCTGATTCCTAAAGATTTACAATTAATAATAGGTCTAAATGAGCTTAGATAAAGAGTAAAACTGAAGCCAATCACCTAGCTATTTCTCATACATGCCAATATTATCAGATCATGGAGAAGGTTCAAGGATTAAATAAAGTCGTCTCAGATGCTCTCACAGAGCTGTTACCACTAGCAAGGCAGTATGATAAGATGTTAGGGTGAGGTAAGGGGCAGACTATTTGTCTGCTTTAGCCTTTACTTCTTGATGAATACTCCCAAAGCTCTTTTGAAATATTTTCCTCTTTTCTTCTTTTTTCTTTGCTTCTATTTTTTCATCCAAAATAACTTCTATCCCCATTTTTAATGTATCAAAATACTTCAAACATTCATTTTCGGTCAGTTCATGGATTCCTTTACTAACAATACTATAATACGTTTTATGTTCGACTAGAGTTTTAGGTAGATAGTTAGACAACAATTCTATTCTTTCATCCATTCTTTTGTGAATAAAGTCATCTTCAGTTATAGCTTTGTCTTCGATAGCTTTATCTCTTGCTTGAAAAATAAAATCTTCAAAAATCCTTCTTAGATAAACAAATGAACCAACACCTACACTATGACTAGCCAAACCTATTGCTTTATGAAACTCTCTTCCTTTATCTTCACCAAGCTCTTTTTTATACTCGTTAAGCTCTGTATTATTTTCTAAATCAAGTATTGTTGGGAATTGTTCTACTTTTTGAATAGTATTATTATAAATAGTAAATGTAAAATATATTCTGTGTTCATGGTTATGAGTACAGTAAAATTCTAATGTATACGTTTTATTTTTAGATAGATATTCTTCTCCATTTTTACGTGTAATGTATGTAGAAAAGTCAATAGGACGGGTACTATTAAGAGGTATATGTTATTAAATCCTTACTTTTTATTCTATCATTTCTAAAAGTTCTATCTTGTTTACATTGTGGGCAGTAGCATTGAATTGCATCATTAAAAAACTCTAAATCTCTTAATCTTATATAATCATTGTCATTTTTTACATTAAATGGAAATTCTTGGTACAAATGAGTTTTTAAGAAAAATGTCTCAGCATCAGGTATCTTACTCTCAACGTCTGTATCTTTTTCAGCCATTTTATAATCCTAAAGTTTTCTTTTGATTATATTCCAAAAATCTTAAGCCTATGGGTAATATTGCAATATGAAATAATAAGCACTTTTGCAACAGATGTTTATGTAAAAAATCAAAAAAATGACCCATTTTCAAAATACTTGGGTAAAATAATGAAAAAATTACCCATGTTTATATGATATGGGTAATTTGATACAAAAATGACGCACATTAAAGGGGTTTCATGGCTGATGAGTACATTCCCGCACTGCTTCCGCTCACCATTGAGTTAGAGACAAAAGCGATTCTTAAAAAAGTCATCACCGCGAATCGTGCCTTAGCCGAACTCAAAGGCGTAGCGAACTCCATCCCCAATCAGCACATCTTAATCAATGCCCTCTCTTTGCAAGAAGCCAAAGACTCTTCGGAGATTGAAAATATCATCACCACGCACGATGAATTGTACCGCGCGAGTGTGAGCAGTGCCGCTATCGCACAACAAGCCAAAGAGGTACAACGTTACCGTGAGGCACTTTATACGGGGTTTTCGTTGATTGGGGAGCATCGTTTATTGCTCAAGAAGCATATCATCGAGATACAAAAAGTGTTAGAGGGCAATGATGCTGGTATGCGTTCACAAAGTGGAACGGTTCTTAAAAATGAACAGAGCGGCGAAGTCGTTTTTATGCCACCACAAAATCCACAAACCATCCATACTCTGATGGATAATTTGGAGCGCTACATCAACACGCCCAAGCTCGATGAGCTTGATGCGCTCATCAAGATGGCGATTGTGCATTATCAGTTTGAGGCGATTCATCCTTTTTACGATGGTAACGGAAGAACGGGGCGCATCGTCAATATCCTTTTTCTAATGCTCAGTGGACTTTTAGAGATACCCATTTTGTATCTTAGCTCTTACATTATCAAAAACAAGTCGGATTATTATCGTCTTTTACGCTCTGTGAGTAGTGATGGAGCATGGCAAGAGTGGGTGATGTATATACTTGAGGGCGTAGAACAAACAGCGCAAAAGAGCATCGTGCTTATCAATGCTATTAATGCAACCATGAAAGAGAGCAAAGAGGTCATTTTAAAAGCCTTGCCAAAACTCTACTCAAAAGAGTTGTTAGAGTTGCTTTTCAAACATCCCTACACCAAAATCAACTTTTTAGTCGAAGAACTTGGCATCACACGCAAAACTGCCGCAAGTTACCTCAAAGCATTGGAAGAGATAGGTATTTTAGCGAGTGAAAGAAAAGGTAGAGAAGTTTATTTTATCAATAAGCGTTTGTTTGAACTGCTTAAAAATAGCCATATTTAAGGACTGTACATAAAAGAGCTACTTACACGCTACAACCTAAAACCTCCGCATGAGCTTGGCAAAGTACTTTATGTGCAATCGCTTGACATTAAAAAGCGTATACGCTCAGAGCTTAGTGTGCGCATTTTTCAACTTCTTTTTTGTACGTTTGGTTTTGCCATTTCTTTGCTGATGCTTTACAGTGGTTGGCAAAAAGAAGCTATAGGGCATGGTCTCATCGGTATTTTATTTTTCCCATTTTTATTTGTGATTATTCTTATAATAAAAGATTTATTGCGTACCACGCTCGTGGTTGTATGCGACAAAGGCATCGCTCGTTATACCATTAATTACACACTGAAAGTTGTTCAAAGTGAGTTTCTATACTTCACAGACGTTACACATTACACAGAAGAAGAAGGGTTTGTTGACCCACACAGCCCTGTGAGCAAAAAAGGTTATTTATACACTACTGCGTGGTTTAATGGCAATGGCAAACGCTTTGATATCCGTCATTTTAGAGAAGATGAGATCGAAGGGTATCATCTTGACAAAGAAGCAGCACAAGAGGCGAAAAAAGCCTTTGAGCTGTTTTGTGCACGAAAATCATTTTAGAGTTTTTTTCGAGCTTGATACACCATTCTACGCCCTATGAGATGAAAAGGAATGCCAAGTCCAAAAATCGTAAAGCTTTGTATCATGCTCAAACGCAATGTGCCGTTGGTTATGGATTGCCATACACCTTCTAACGAAAATTCGATGGGATAAACCAGTGCGAACAGCGCTAAGGCATAAAAAAAGAACCCTACAAGCATGAGACTGTATCCGTAAAATGATTTCATTGGCTAAACTCCTAGGCTGTTTAGTTTCATGACGAATCATACCAATACCTAAGGTATCACGAAGCTTAATGCACTACTTTATACTTTTTTAATATGCTACATTGGGTATTAAAGTTTATTGTTAGCAAGCAGTGAATTGATCATTGGATTGAGCAGGGTTTCGCCACGCAGTGCAAAAAGCTCTACTTCGTTAAAATAATAGTCCGCTGTACCGTAAAGATGGTACTCGTACGCTCCAAAGCCATACCCCATCGGAGTGATCTCTACGCGTGAGTACCATGCATCTTTGGCTAAAACATAACGTGCAGTATCTTGCGCATACACCCAAACAACAACCTCATTTTGGTCTTTCTGACGTCCTAACCAAAGCAGGACATTGCCAATGTCGTTAAAAAAATAGGTATCGCCATTTGGCAAAATGGCTTGTGCAGAATTAAAAAGATCGACAATGGGCAGACGACTTTCCGTACAAATGTACTTCTCTAAAACAATCTCCAAAGGCTCTTTTTGGGTATTGCCATGACGGACTAAAACACGTGTTTCACTGATGTCCATGGTAAAAATAAGCAACCCAATAACGCCTAAAAGCAAAAGGCTTGCAAAGGTTGATTTCATCATAGAAACACCCCTGTCATGAGGTAATAGCGCACGACATAGAAACTACATATAAGTGCCGTCACTATCAAACACATTGAAGAGTATTTGAGCAGGTAAACATACGATTTTTGCGTAATGCGTTCAATTAAAAAAGGCATGATTCCAAAGAAAATGCCTAAAAAGAGCGACCCCCAAATCAGATAACCGATGTAATAATACTCCTTTTGAAGCATACAGTACGGGCATTTATGGTTGGGCATTTCGTAGATGTAAAGCCCAAAAAAATAGGTAATCGCATAGTATGCAATAAACAAGAAAAGTAAGTTACAGGTAAAACTTGCCATCGTTTGTTTGAGATGATTTAAAAGAATAATCGCACCCAAAAGAGTGTAAAAAAAGAGTACTAAAAGCGTTTGTGTATAGCCAAAAGGAAGTCTTGGTGCTTGAAATACGACCGAACAGCAAAAAACAGGAACGGTGAGCGGGATATTGGAAAAGTAGAGCATTTCCAACACAAATTCACCTAAAACACCCAGAAATAAAACGGTAAAAAGAGTGTATTTGCGTTTTAAATAGGGAAACGTGATATGAAGAAGATCCAGTTTATTGATAATCAGCCAAAGTCCAAAACCAAAGATAAGCAGTAATTTTAAGAGTAAGAGGGCATTACCATAATGATTTGAACCTACAACACCCGCAGAACACATAGCACCAGGGACGATGCCTGAAAGCGCATTGAGGGATTGGATGAAAAAGAAAAATAGAACCACTTTGCAGGTAACGGTAAAGTAAAGAATGGTGTTAACCAGATAATTCTTTTTTTCAAGTGCGTATTGCAAGGGTGTGGTTGCGTTAAAATCCCAATGGCGTAAAATCGTGATGATGTTAAACTGTGAGATCGCCATCAAAACAACGAGAATGATCTCAATCAGTAAAAAAACGATGATCTCATTGGATAAAAAGATACTCATTCCAAAAGCTCACCATCGCGCATCTGTACACATCGGTCGATGACACCAAGATCGTCAAACAACGTGTCATGTGTGGCGATAATAACGGTTTTATGAAGTGCTTTAAATTTTTTAAGAATCTCAATAAAGATCAAAGCGTTTTCTTTGTCTAAATTTGCAGTAGGTTCATCGGCTAAAATGATCTCAGGCTCCATTACAACAGCCCTTGCTATCGCACATCGTTGTCTTTCTCCCCCGCTTAAGCTGCCTACATTTTGGTCTTTTTTATGCTCAATATTCGCCAATTGCATCGCACGGCTTACTTTTTCGTGTATCGCCTCTTTATCCAGAGTCGTAAGCGCCAAGGGTGCTAAAATGTTTTGGTAAACACTAAGTCCTTCTAAAAGATTGAACGATTGAAAAATAAACCCTATCTCTTTGTGGCGAAAGGCTGAGCTCATAATGTCGGGCAGTTTTGCGATGTTTTGCCCATTGATCACAATTTTGCCTTCACTTGGTTTGCTAAGTCCACCAATAAGCGAGAGTAGCGTACTTTTACCGCTACCACTGACACCTTTTAAGATCACAATTTGGGCATCTTCAACAATGAGATTGATATTTTTAAGCGCATAAAATGCATTAGGCTTGTTTGGATTGTAAAGCTTATGCAGGTTTTGAATGAGAATTTTACTCATGATTTCACCGCCTCACTCATGTCGCTAATCGCGATTTTCCATGCAGGTAAAATCACAAACGCCAAGAAAGGAATGACCCCAAAAAGAAAGATAAGAAAGAGCAAATTGACATCTACCACGGGGGTGAGCGATATGCTATTTTCAAGCTCATTTCCTAGAAAAATAGTGCGAAGATAAGGCGCATTGAACATGAAAACATAGATGTAGGAGAGCGCTACACCTAAAAGATACGCACTCAGAGAAACCACCGTGTTTTGAATAAATTTGAGCGCAATGATGTCTTTAATGCAAAAGCCAAGACTGCGCAAAATAGCAATCTCTTTTTTCTTTTCACCGTACACCAAGCCGATCTGATTTTTAAGCAAAATGAAAAAAGAGACCAAGCTCACGACGTAAAGAATCATGAAGATGCCACCTTTGTAGTAGTACAAATGACGTACAGCACCTATAGCGTCAGCTTGGGTCGTGGCTTTAGCAGTGGGATAAATCTCTACAATTTTAAGTGCAACATTACCCACTTCATTAGGGTTGGGCACAGAAACATAGAGTTTGGAGTACTCATCCATCTCCATTCCTAAAACAGCGCGCGCGGTATTAGGATTCAAAAAGATCGCATCATTGGAGAGGATGTTTGTCCCTTTTGGAGCAATTTTATTAATTTTAACTTTGATCAGGCGCTCTTCGGTGAGAAAATGAAACTCATCTTTGTAGTAAAGCTCTGCCATTGCTTTTTGAACACCCTGTCCTATGAGCATCTCATCTTTCGCCAAACGTGCATCGCCAATGATGTGAAACCACAGACGTTTTTGCGCGAAATAGTAATAGCCTTCTACCACACCTTCAACACTGCTCACACCCGTAATTTTGGAGGCATCATACACATACCCCTCGTGCATCTGATACGCCCTACCCGCTCTCGTGTTTTCCACGACAATTTCAGGTTGAGATTTGATACTTTGAATGAGATCATACTGTAACGAATCAGAGATAAACAGAACCGAACTTAAGATAAAAACAATAAACGAGAAAATCAAAAAGCTAAAAAGATGGTCATTTCTGTCTTTAAAGAGCAATAAAATAGCATACTCAACAAAATTTTTACTGAGCATACACAAACCTTTGGTATGCATTTGTTGGAAAACTGAGCGAAGCCTTAGCATCTTTAACATGCAAAGAGAGTGCTTGGATCTCTTCTGCTTTCTTTTGAGTAGGAAATTGCACCATATGTACCGCCATAACACAATAGATCAGTGAAAAAGAAGCGGCAAGCATAGCTAAAAATTTCATAGATTTTTTACCATAACTTCCGTAATTTCATCATAGGAGATGACCTTTTGACCGTTGTGGTCGCGTGAAAAGCTCAAGGCTTCTTCTTGGGTTGCAAACGGAATAAGTTCATTGCCCATAGGGCCATACACGTTTGAACCTAGCACATAAAACGCTTTGGAAGCTTCCAGTTTTGAAAGCTTATAATAATCACTGACGTAAAACTTATCATTACTTAATTTTCGAGCAAAGGCATATTTCATCATGTCTTTCACGCCATCAAAATAAAATGTTTTGTCCCCATCATACATCGCAACCCACTGAGGATATTTGGCAACGAACATACCACAGATAGGGCATTTCGCATCTTTAGGCACTTCTATTTTGCTCAAAGGGGCTAATGAGGAAGCTGGTTTGGCAAAATCTTTAGGAAAATCCTCTGAAGCCACCGCATATGCCTCTTTAAAATTCATCACTTTTCCACCATTTTCTGAGACAAAAGCAAGTGCGTCTTTTTCAAGACCAAACGCATAACTGCTGGTACGGGTCATCGTACCTCGCACTTTACTGCCTACTACATAAAACGCCTTTTTAACATCAATAAGCTCTAAACTCATCGTATCTACAACTTTAGCATCTTCTGGGATTACCCCTTTGGTTGATTCATAAAGGCAGTGAATAGAGCAATACTGGTGGTTCTCATGCGTGTGGCTGGTTTTGTAAAACTTCACCAAGTGCATTCCACAATTAGGACATGCGTATTTGTCTTTGCCAGACTGAATGAGGGTGGCATTGGCTTCTGGTACGCTTTGAAACATCTCAGCATTAGAAAAACTCAAAAAGCAAAGTAGTGTAAAAATGACTCGAAACAACATTTTTTATCCTTTTATATCGAACTACTATTTTGTAATTTTCTCAAGTAATTGAGCATTTTCACAACTCTCTTTGAGTCCTTTGTCACAACTACTTTTAAAAAGTTCTTTGGCTTTGGTGTTGTCCACGCTCACACCTTTACCCTCAGCGTATAAGATACCAAGGTTGTTACATCCTTTGTCATAACCGCTGTTACAAGCTTTTTCATAAAATTGACTCGCTTTTTTATAGTCTTGTACACTTCCTTTACCCAGTGCATACATGAAGCCAAGGTTGTCACATCCCATTGCAATACCACCGTCACATGCTTTTTGGTAATACTCATTCGCTTTTTTGTTATCAAGGGAAACACCGCGACCTTGCGCATGCAAGAAACCTAGGTTATTACACCCCATCAAGTCTTCATTCTTACATGCTTTTTTATAAAATTCTGCCGCTTTAGCGTAGTCTTGTTGCACACCTGCCCCATTGGCATATAAAAGACCTAAATTGGTACAGCCTTCATCCTGCGCACACGCTTTTTCATACAGTTTAACCGCTTGAGCAAAGTCTTGCTTCACCCCGTTGCCACTCTCATACAAAAAGCCCAAGTTATAACAAGCAGAGGCGAAGTCGGCAGAACAGGCTTTTTCATAAAGCTTAACCGCTTTGGCATAGTCTTTGGTAACATTGCCAGTACCCTCAGCGTATAATACGCCAAGGTTGTAGCATCCCGAAGCTTTACCTTCGTTGCACGCTTTGTCATAAATCTCAACGAGTTTTTGATGGTCACCATTTTCTTTGGCATCCATACCTTCTTTGATAAATCCAGCGTTTGCCATCACAGCACACGCTATTAAAATGAGTAGTTCTTTTTTCATTGTTTATCCTTTTTTGATTAAAAATAGAGTTCTTGCAGAACTCTAAACACGCTTTTAAAGCAAAGCTCTAAAAGCTACGTTAACACTGAGTTTTCTTCGGCAGAATGCCCACACACATTTGGTGCTAACTTCACTAAACTGTTTTAACATCTCTGCCCTTATACGCCAAGGCAGCTAACCCAAACAAGGCTACCAAGAGATAATAAATAAAACTTGGCAAAGAGGCATGTTCCCCTGATGCCGCGTAAGAGTGCATCCCCGTAAGATAAAAATTAACCCCAAAATAGGTCATCATAATGGAGCTGTAACCCAAAAGCGATGCAATTGAAAACACATAAACAGAGTTCAACTTTGGAATAAAGCGAAGATGCAAAATAAGTGCATACACGATGATGGAAACAAAAGACCATGTCTCTTTTGGATCCCATCCCCAGTATCTTCCCCACGATTCATTCGCCCAAATGCCTCCAAAAAAGTTCCCCACAGTAAGCATGGAAAGCCCTATAATAAGGCTTATCTCATTAATGGCAATCAAATGTCTGATTTGTTCATTCATACGTGTTGCATTCTTTTTGTTTTTAAGCATCATCAGCACCAACGTAATCAAACCAAGCAATGCTCCCATACCCAAAAAGCCATAACTTGCTGTAATGACGGAGACGTGAATGGTGAGCCAATACGATTTTAAAACAGGTACAAGGTTAGTGATTTGTGGGTTTACAAAACTCATATGCGCTACAAGCATCACGATAGCCGCTAAAATGGCTGCGGCAGAGAGGGAGAGAATGGATTTTCGAAAAACCATAACACCTGCCAAACTTGCTGACCAACCGATGTATACCATCGACTCATACGAGTCACTCCAAGGTGCATGACCTGAGATGTACCACCTAAGAGCCAAACCCAAACTGTGTGCGATAAAGCCCGCTATAAAGAGGGATAAAACACTCTTTTCCACGGTAGGGTAATTTTTGCATTTAAAGATAGAAAAGACGGCTAAACTAAACGCGCCCAAACCAAGCAAAAAGTAAAAACCAATCAGTTTTTGAAACATCCCTAAATGATTGTAAAGTACTTCTGCACGTACACGTGTCTCACTTGGCATGATCTCCCCGCTAAGGGCTCGTTGGTTTTGCTTAAGCCCAGAAAGTGCATTATTGGCATTTTCCCAATGATTGGTGGTAATGCCTTCTTGAAGTGCCACAAAGTAGTCATTGAGCATACTTTTGACATCACTGCCTACTTGTGGATGACTAAAGGCATCATTGGGAGCAATCCACGTATGCATAGCATCGTTTGGAATAGGAATAAATTTAAAAAAGACCCCTTTGAGGGTAAGGTAAGCAATATTGAGTTTTTCATCAAATTTAATGACATCATTATCAAAAGTATCACGTTTGGACCCAGCTTTTTGATTGGCGGCATTGACATGTTTTGCAAGCTTGTAGTACCCCTCATCATCAAACATGGAAGCAAAGCTCACATACTCCGTTTCGGGTGGTAAATTAAGTGCTTTTTTAATGCTTGCATTGGAGAGCTTAATGATGTTCATCTCTTGCCAAAGCGCTGCGTTAGAGCTCATACCTAAGATCATCTGCTCAGGCGTAAGCCCAAAGAGAGAACTTTGACCTGTTATTTTATTGACGATTTCCATAGCTTCGGTACTGATGGGCTTAATTCTTCCCCTATAATCTTGTACCAATAGTGTACTAAACGCTCCGTTGGCATGTTCATAAGAATTTTTACGAAACTGCTCAAGCGAATCTGTGGTGTCCGCTTTTAAAAGCGTTGTCGAACACAAGAGCAGTGGTACAAAAAACGATAAAGCACTTTTTTGCAAAAAGGCACGAAGTTTTAAAAACCTGCTTCCTTTGGTAAAAAAGTTTCCGATAAACCCTACACAAAGTAGAAAATAACCAAAATACGTTGGCCATTTACCAGGGTCTTTATTCACCTCTAAAATGGTACCCTTTTCATCTACATCATACGAAGATTGAAAAAATTTATACCCTTTGTAGGAGAGAGGATGGTTCATAAAAATGCGGTAAGGTAACACGTCTTTTTCAGCACTATCCACCACTTCAATGTCGCTCGCGTAAGAAGAAGGACTTTGTGAGCCAGGGTATCGTTGTAGCTCAAAATCGATCAGTTTAAATGCAAAAGGAAGTGCTATAACTTTAGAACCCCACGCCAGTTCAATCTCAACATCATCAAAAGAGAGCTTTACAGGTGGTTCTATCCAACCCGCACCGCCTTCAATTTTTGCCGTTTTGAGTTTGTTATCGTAACGTGCTTCCACGATGAGGGTACTTAGTTCGCCTTTGGCACCGGCATGGTAACTTTTATAGTTCACTTGCAAAACTTTACCACGCACCATCACATCGTAAGAAAAATCGTTATTGCCAATTTGTCCTAAAGCAAGCGGATACTCTAAAAAATCTTGCTCCGTTTTGATGCTAAAATAGGACTTCACCGTCAGCATCTCATTTTCACTCAACCCTTCTCTGATATGAATAACCCCTTCATATCCAAAGTAGCGCGTCATCGCTGCACCAATCAAAATGGCAACGAACGCAAGATGGAGCGTAAATGCACCTACTTTTTTCCACATCTTATTTTTATAGATAATGCCAACCAAAGAGAGGGTCAGCAAAAGCATCACCCCCTCATACCAGAAAGCATCATAAACAACTATTTTAGCGCTTTGGGTGTCATAAGCACTCTCGATAAACGTAGCAACACCTGCACCCAAACCCAACAAAAACAACATGAAGAGCATAAATTTATACGAAAAAAAGAGTTTTCCTAAGGTAGATATGTACTTCATGTTAAACCTTTAAATCAAATCTGCATACATCACACGCCAAACGTTTGTCCCGCGTAAATAATAAACATTCTAAGGCATAAAACGCCTACCACACTTGCCAATCCTGAGAGGTAAAATGCGGCATGTGAATGCGCTAGCTTTTTACCTAAAGCAAAATTGAGTACCAAAGGAAGACCAAAGCCAACTCCCATGACACCCACCCAAAAGAGTGTCGCGAACACACCGCTTTTAAACGCAACCGTCGTAGTTTGTTGAAACTCATTGCCGACTAAAAGTGAAACAAATAACATTGCAATGAGCATAATCTCAATCGCCATAATAGGCCACTCAATCGTATGCAATGTTTTCAGATCAGATGAATGCGTCTCTTCTTTGAAAAAATACGAAGCAATCATACTGGCAGACGCCGTTCCAGCGGAGAGACCCGAAACCACAAAGAGTGCTGGAAGAATTGCTGTATTGAGTATGGGAAAGCGTACCAAAACAGAAATTAAAAACCCTGTATACGCACAAATAACCACTGCAAAAATAACGCTTAATACTTCAATAAGTGGGCGCAATTTTCTCAAAATTCCCATAATGACAACAAAATACTCTACTATTTTCGCCCAACTTTGTGGAATGTATGAAAGAATCTCTTTCTCAAACATATAAAGACACATAATCAGTGTGAGTGGAATATAAACCGAAATTGCCATAACACCAATCGACATAACCGATGTAAAGTTATAGTGAATGAGAATTTTCCAAAAATAGAGTGGTTTTTCAAGATCACCCACCAAAAAGACCATACCAAAAGCAATGGTGACAAAGGACACCAACGAAGCCGCTTTTAAAAGCGGTGTATCAACATGTTGTTTTTTGTAAAAACGTACCAACAAAGCGACAATAAGCGCTCCACCTGAAATACCCGCAAGCAGAAGATAAACCGCGATCGGCCAGCCCCACTCAACGCCATGCGAAAACCCGTATGTATAATTAATGGCACCGTTCATATCACACCCCCACCTTGACAACAGGTATATAGCGCAAACTTGGTTTTGTTCCATACGTTGGCTTCATACGCACGTGATCTTTGACATGTAAAATTTGGTTTATATAAGACTTTTCATCGTTTAAATCCCCAAAAACAAGCGCTTTATATTTGCATGACTCCACACAGGCTGGCTCTTTGCCTTTGGCTAAATTGGTACCCAGACAAAAGTTACAATTTTCTGCTGCTTTAGTCTTATGGTTGATAAAACGCACATCATACGGACACGCCACAATACAGTATTTACAAGCGATACAATCATCAGGATTCATCGTAACAATGCCAGTTTTAGCATCTTTGTGACACGCACGACTTGGACATACTGCCACACACGGAGCATCTTCACACTGCTGACACGAAACACGTACGTATCTCTTTTCCATTGGTGTTGCAGGATCTGTTTTATTTTCAACGTAAAGCCGTACCTGCCCTTCTGGCACTTCATTGACTTTTCGACACGCTACTTCACAATCCGTACAACCCACACATTTGTTTTGATCAAATATCATCCCGTAGTGTGGTTTTTTTTCTTCTTTTCCTGCTTCAATGGCAACACTGTAACCCGCAGTGCCCAATGTCACAGAACCAAGACCCAAAACTTTTAGAAAAGCTCTTCTTTTCCCATCATTTTCCATCTTCCCCTCCAATTCGTGTAGATGAACACTCTTGCTCTACAGTTTCTTTTTCTCAATACCACCGTGAGCTTGTTTCATTTCTTCTTCGCTAAGTGGCTTTGCACTATCTGTAAGTTCGCCTGGTTTAAGCACTTTCACCAACTCTACCTCAAAAACAACGGTTGAACCAGCAGGAATCTCTTGCATATCTGCATTGCCATACGCTAGTTCACTTGGGATAATCAATTTATATTTTGATCCCTCAGGCATAAGCATTAACCCTTCTTGCAAACCATCAATAATATTAATCATCGAAAGATGCGAAGGCGTTTTACGCTCATAGGTATCATCAAATACCTTACCGTCTACCAAATAGGCTTTGTAATTCATCATAACAATGCTCTCTTTTTGCGGTTTTGAACCACCGCCAAGCGTAAGCACTTCATATTGTAAACCTGATTTGGTTGTTGTCACTTTTTTATTTTTAGCATTTGCTGCCATATATTTTTTGCCGTCTGCAATATTTTTATCCAAGGCTTGTTTAAATTTATCTTGACTGACTTTATTTAACACTTCTGCGCGGCTATTGAGATGCGTTATAATCTCTTCATCTTTAAGTTTTTGTTGTTTTTTCAAGGCATCAATAAACCCATCAATCACCGCTTCAATATCAGATTTTGCACCCATCTCCGACTGTTCAAAAAGTTGATTTGAGATATAGCTTCCTGTGGATACACCAATACTGTATGACTCTTTTTGTACTTGTGTTTTTAGCTCACCAGCAGTCGCCCCAGAAACCAAACAAATAAATACAAATAATCCTGTTGAGAGTTGTTTACGCATCATCTTAATACCTTTACATGTAAAATGAAGTGGGCTACAAACGCTATAGCCCACTTAAAAATCGCACTTTACTAAAAGTGCGACACCGCTATTTTAGATTTTTATTGACAATTCTTTGTGCTTCATTGATATACTCAATAGCCGCATCAAGTCTTTGTTTAGTGTATTTGAAACCGTGCATACCCCATGAACCGTCTTTTTCAACGAGATCAACAGCTTGTTGCGCTTTTTCGATCAACTCGTACACTCTGGTTTTATCCGATGGTGAGAGTTTTTTCACTTCAAGCAATGAGTAAAGTCCTTGGATGCCTACTTTTACCTGTGTGAATTTATCTTTCACAGGTGTTTGCCAACCCATAACCTCATCGTACGCTTGTTTTTGATCTTTAAAGTGAAGTGTCTCTTTGAGTTCTGAAACAACAGGACTGTGACAGCCTTTTGCCTCTACTTGCTCTTTATCTGCCCATGTTGTACGTGCACATGACCACATAAGATCTACAAAGTTACGACCTTCATCGTTCCTTTCAAAATGCCAATCTTTTGTATCTCTTGGTCCTGTTGCAGCTGAACTTGGTACCAAAGATTTACGTTTTGGATCTACATCAATTTTCCAGATGTGTGAACGTCTTTGAGTATCCATACCTGCTTGGTCTTGGAACTGAACCGCATACCAGTTTTCACAACTCATCATAAACGGCATGTGACATGTCTGACATGAGTTTTTACTGTGTGTATCTGATTTAGACTGGATATATCCTTGTTCTTTATGGCAATCCACACACTGTTTTTTGAGTTTTGGTTTGGTATAAAGGGAACTTAAATAGCCTTGATTTGCATTGTAATTGGTACCTTTAAGATCTTTTTCGCCCGTTACAGGTCCTGTGACATCGTGAGGATCATGACAGGTTGCACAACGCATACCTTTTTCATAGTGTGCTGTAAAGTAAGTTTGAGAACCTTCACTACCACATCCTGGTCCCATTGATTTGAATTTTGAACTCAAAGCAAGATCTGGCTTACCTACATTGGCAGGGTTTTTAGCAAGATCGGGGCTGTAGTTAAAGCGTTGGTGACATCGTTCACAATTTGAGGTAAGAAGCCCAGAACCACCCTCTAAGTGACCGCCTGCGCCATGACACTCTTCACACGAAACACCTTTAGAGATGGTGTGCTTTTGAAGCTCTTTTGCATTACCAAGAGCATTGTAAAAGTCGTTTTGGTTTTTAAAATCAAACTTCCAAGGGTGGCACACTTCACAATAAGAAGAACCTGCTTGGAAATCCATTGATTTTTTGTATTTTGCCGCATACGAAGCCAAACCTCTGACATAACCACCATTATCACCATAATCAGCCAATGTTACAGGAAAATCTGGAATCCATTTTTTGATTTTTTTTGCAACTTCAGGCGTTAGGTTCAGTGCCCATGTTCTTTGCCATTGGTTTGCACCTGCGGTAATTTGACCCGTACCATTTTTAAGAAGTCCGCCTTCTACATGGTAAGTTCCACGAAGTAACCACGCATCCAAATAGCCTAATTTTGTTCTAACATGCCCTATAGTACAATAGATCACATCAGGGGTAATTCCTTTCGGAAGAATTGATGCTGTGTCTTTATCAAAAACTGGATCCACCAAGTTGTTGTTAAACTCTGGATGTTCTCCTGGGAATCTGATTGTAGTTGAGTGTCGTGACCTGCTCCATGTTTCATATTGTGCAGGGTGGCACTCGCCACATTTTTCTGGTCCAATAAATTTGTTTGGAAATGCAAGTGTTGAAGTTCTTGCAACCCTATACATCATTGAACTTACACCTTCACCGCCACTACGTTTACTTGCTTTTGAAAAGTCTTTACCATGACCTTCCGCAATAAACTCTTTACCACGATCAGCAACATGCATTTCGCCAACCGTTTTACCACCGTATTTGGTAAAAATAGGGTGATTCTTAAAGAGCCAGTCATACATAACCTGCTCTTCGACAATATAGTCTTGCAACGAAGTAACGCCTCTGCTCTCCTTAGTACCCTTCGGATTAGCAATGATGCCCTTTGCATCCTTACTCATTTGCATCCCCTCCATGCCCTCAGCGTTTAAGCCGATGGAAAAGAGATTGATACACATGAATAAACCAAGTAACACTTTGTCCCAATTTTTCATGTATCCTCCTTTGAAAAATCGAATCTCAAATCATCTACGTTTCTTCATATACATGAAAAAACGTCAATCATTTAAAGACCAACCAGCACGAATGCCTCACTAAGAATACTATCAGTAAAAAAGGGGGGAAAAGGGGGAAGTATTAAATTTGTGTTAAATATGTAAACTAAAAAATAATTGTAAAAATTACACCTTCATCTGAATTTTCAACGCGCAATGTTGCACCACTTTTTTCAATAATCATCTGGCTCATATAAAGCCCTAGCCCGCTGCTAGACTCTTTGGTTGTAAAATAAGGATCAAAAACTTTCTCGATGATTGCAGGATCAATGTGCCCCGCATTGTTTTCAAGCGTCATAATAGGCACGCCATTTTGTAAAAATGCTGTGATTTTAATCTGTTTATCTTTACTATGATGTGTCATAAATGCTTCTTTGGCATTATTCATAATGTTGATAAGCACTTGTACGATCTCATTGGCATAACCTGAACGTATAAAGTTGTTTTGAATATCGATACTCACGTCAATCGCATATTTTTCAAGTGACGCACTGAGCAATTTTTTGGCTTGAAAAATCACCTCTTGGGCACTGAACTCTTTTTTAGCCTTGTTGGGTAAAAAGAAGTTTTTAAAATCATCAATGGTATTGGACATAAAGGCAAGCTGTGCGTTTGCCTCTGCAATTTTTTTCGTTACTTTTTCTTTGGTGAGTTTATCTTGGTCGCTGTGCAGTTCAAGGTTAATTAAAATAGCACCCACTTGCGCCAGTGGCTGTCGCCATTGATGCGAAATGTTCCCAATCATCTCGCCCATAGATGCCAAGCGGTTTTGGCTCATCATCAACATATTCGTTTTTTCTTTGAGGCGTAATTCGTTTTTATAAATTTTGTAGATAAACAAAATAAAGATAACAAACACAATGAACATAACAAATCCACCTACGATAAACTCTTTAACATGATAGGTTAAAATGCTGTAAACAGGGATTTTGAACGAAATCATTGCAATGACATCGCCTACTTTACTTTGAAAATCAGGAATCGTATGGTACTGCTCCACCATGCGCTTTGGAGCACTATTTGTGGTATGGCACTGTAAACACGAGGGGTGAGAATTGTGAATAGGAAGTCCCACGAAAAAATAGGGTTTATTGTTTTCTTTGATAATTTGAGAATACTCTTGGTATTTGCCCTCTTTAAAATCGTCCAAAATCTCATTTTCAAAGCTGTTGCCCTCATGTTCAGGATTGAGAGGGTTTGTAGCGATCAATTTGTAGTCGTAATTAATGTTCTTTTTGGCACGTTGGATGTTGTAGATTTCACGCGTAATATACGAAGATGAAAGCAACCTCGGATCAAAAAAATCCTCTGCCAACATCTTTTTTTCTTTAAGTTCGTCTATCAAAGGACGTTGTACCACGGAGACGTAATCTCGAATCGCATTCATGGTATCTAAGATAAAAATGGCTTCTTGTCTGGCATCTTTCATCGCTAATTCGCGGTAAAAATTGAAAAACAAAAGTGTTATGATTGAATACATAACGACAAAAAGCGCTACGATGATTTTAAAGCTATATTTCACACACGTATCCTACACCGTAAAGGTTTTTGATGAAATTATTATCGATTTTTTTACGAAGTTCTTTCACAATGGACTTCAGGGCTTCTTTACTGGGTTGTTCAAATTCCCACATATAATCAAACAGTTGCTCATATGTAACGGTTTGATTTGAGCGTTTTAAAAAGTATTCTAAAAGCCTACTCTCGCTTTTAGAGAGATGAATGAGTTCACCTTGATGGCAAATGGTTTTTTTGCAAAAGTCATACTTGCATTCAGAGGTTATTTGAAGCATCGGCGTATGCCCGATCAACTCCATAGCCACATCTTCTAAAGCTTTAATAAGCATATTTTTATCGTAAGGTTTTACCAAATAACGTGTAATTTTAAGCTCAACAGCGCGCCAAAGATACTCTTGTTCCGTATGAGCAGAGAGGATTATAATTGGTATTTTTTTGTCAAACTCTCGGATTTTCTTGACCACTTCAAGTCCATCCATATGCGGTATAGAAATATCAAGCATTAACACATCATAAAGGTTGCTTTTTGCTTCATCAAGCGCTTCAATGCCATCACTGACACCAACAACCTTCCCAAAAAAAAGCTCTAATGACTCCATGATATTGTTTAAAATACACGCTTCATCTTCAACACACAGCACTTTTTTATTGGAGAGGACATCTAAAAGATTGCATTCACTCATCATACCAACCCTATCACATTATTTAACACTCATGCGTGAATATGGTAACGCATCGAAGCTTATAAAATAATTTTCTAAGTAAATTATAAGTTTAAGAGACAAAAAATATAACGCAATTGCAACAAGAATGGACCAAAGCATCGCTACAGCATGGGCAATAATGCATAATGCCCTTACAGGTAGATCTATCGCTTGATTTTTAATCTAACCTATTTTCTTGTTTCTCCACACCACTACGAATAATGTCAACACCATACTTGTCGCGCAGTTTAGTGAGCTTTTCAGACAAGCGTTTAGACTTTTCATCTTCGTTTACATGTAAAAGGGAAAAGGTTTTGGTTTGTGTGGGTGTAATAAAGTTTGAAACAGCAAGGCTGATATAATGAACGCCATAATGCGGATGAGAATCAAGCGATGTAAAACACTGCACCACCAATTCACGGTACATATGCTCGCTAAAGGCACGGTCAATGGTTTGAGAAGCTTTGGAGGAGATACCATTTTCATATTTAATCGCGAAAAAATAAGTGGTAGGATGCAACCCCAATTTGGCAATTGTATAGGAGAGATGACGTGAGAGAATAATGGCACGGCGTACCATTTCATCACGATTATGTATAACATGAAAATTACGTGAAATGCCGATGGAACGACGATCTCGTTTGGTGATGACAGGTTCATTATCGACTCCGCTAATACGTGCTAATAGGTCTTTACCGATGGTTCCCCACCCTGAAACCAACTTTTGATGTTCCAACACTTCACCCAACGTGGCAATGCCATAACTGGCAAATTTTTTCTGCAACATTTTTCCAATACCGGGGAAACTTTCAATAGGCATCAATGAAACAAATGAAATAATTTCATGTTTACGAACCAAGGTAAGCCCATACGGCTTATTAAAGTCCGTGGCAAGCTTGGCGATCCATTTAGAACTCGATGCCCCAATAGAGATAGGCAGATTAAATTTTTCTAAAATCTCTTTTTGCAACGAAGCAACAAAATCATACGTCTCTTCTTCTTTAACCCAGCCTTTAAGATCACCCCAAAACTCATCAATGCTGTACTGCTCTAAGATGGGAATTTTGGTTTGCAAAAAGGCTTTGAGCTTGGTGGAAAGCAGTTGGTAAAAGAGATGATCACTGGGAACGACAAGAAGTTTTGGACACATAAAAAGCGCATCGCGCAAAGAAGTTCCTGTTTTAATGCCATACTTTTTCGCTTCATAACTCTTAGCGATGACAATGCCATGCACCCTGCCCCTTTCATCCATAAATTCGTTCTTCCATGCATTTTTATCAAACCCCTGAAACATTTTTTTATGTTGCATTAGTCCATTAAACCCACCCACAGAATCCGTCATCATGCTTTCGGTGTCTTGTGTGCTGAAAATTTTGGTATCACCACTTTTACACACAACAACAGCTCTATCCCTAAGTTCAGGAATTCTTGTGCGCTCAGCGGAGACAAAAAAACAGTCTAAATCAAGATGAATAATCACATAAAACCTTTTACATATGCAAGATTAAAGACAGTATAACGTTCTGTGAAAAAAATACTTCAAAGTATGGCAGTATGAAATATATATCTATCCTTACCTCGTTGAAAGCCATAAAAAAATTTGTAACCAACTATTTCAAAAAATAAGATAAAATTCCACACGTAAACACATCACAAGAAAGGACGCTACATGGAAGATCATCCCCCTAGTTGTAAAGTCCGCTTATTTCTTGGTGATTTATTTTGCGCTGCATAACAATTGAAATAAGCTGACTCTAAACATTTAAATCACCTTTTTACCGTCACAATTACTAAAAGGAAATGATTATGTTTAAGTATGATTACTTTTTTCAAACCCTAGTGCCTGCATTTTTGCCAAAAAACTTTAAAGCTTCAAAGCAAAACATTGCAAATGCACAATCCAGCACCCATAAACTTCAAGAGCTTGCGACCTGTTCCAAAGATGTTTTATTTGAAAAGCTTCAAAGCTCAGAAAGAGGCTTAAGCCATCATGATGTGAGAAGACGTATTGCCAAATTTGGGCATAATGTTATTTCAGAAAACAAAAAAGCAAACCCTTTTCTTGTTATCCTTGAAAATGTCAAAAATCCATTGACACTGATGCTTATCGTACTAGCAAGCGTCTCACTCTATATGAACGATATGCGAACAGCCATGGTTGTCGGAGGAATGACACTGCTAAGTGTTATCTTATCTTCTGTGCAAGAACTTCGATCGAGTAAAGCAGCTGATAAACTCAGTAAAATGGTCTCTTCTACTGTCACGGTACTAAGACAAGAAACGGAGACTATTCCTCCAGAAATTCCTGACAAATTTGGAATTAAACTCTCCGAGCCTCATTCCATAACACTTGAAATACCCATCAAAAATATAGTTTCGGGAGATATTGTCCACCTCAGCGCTGGCAATATTATTCCAGCAGATTTAAGAATTCTCAGTGCAAAAGACCTCTTTTTAAATCAAGCTTCCTTAACGGGAGAAGCAATGCCTGTCGAGAAATTTGCTATCAATGAACCTTACGAGGTTACGTCGATGCTAAGCGCCCATAATATCTGCTTCATGGGTTCGAGTATCGAAAGTGGAACGGCGATTGGTATTGTGTGTACCACAGGGAAAGAGACGTACCTTGGATCTATCGCAAAAGTTATCGAAAGTGCGGCAGAACCTACCAGTTTTGATATAGGCATCAAAAAATTTACATGGCTTATGCTTAAATTTATGTTCGTCATGGTGCCTGTGGTCATGCTCGTCAATGGTTTTTTAAAAGATGATTGGATGGGAGCATTTTTATTTGGTCTCTCTGTTGCTGTTGGATTGGCTCCTGAGATGTTACCGATGATCGTAACGGTCAATCTCAGTAAAGGTGCTTTTGCCCTCTCAAAACAAAAAGTCATTGTCAAAAAGCTCAGTGCTATCCAAAATTTTGGGGCAATGGATGTCTTATGTACCGATAAAACAGGAACGCTTACGCAAGATAAAATCATACTTGAACAGCATGTCAATATAAACGGCGAAGCATGCAACCACGTTTTAGAATTAGCTTACCTCAATAGCTTCCATCAAACGGGTTTAAAAAATCTTCTCGACGTTGCCGTTTTGGAACACTCTGAAATTGAGGGGTTGGCAAAAAATGAATTTCCTAATAAAATTGATGAGATTCCCTTTGATTTTAATCGTAAAAGAATGTCAGTTGTCGTTGGAAAGACCGATAATTCACATCTACTGATTACCAAAGGTGCTGTTGAAGAAATGGTAAAAGTGTGCAGTCATGTAGAACGCAATGGTGAAATTTTGCCATTGGGTAGCACCATGCACGGTGAGATTTTCAATCTGGTCAATAGCTATAACAACGATGGCTTTAGAGTCATTGCCGTTGCCTATAAAAACATACCAAGTTCACAACAAGCTTACGCAGTATCAGACGAATCTGAGATGATCTTAGCGGGCTTTATGTCATTCCTTGATCCTCCCAAAGACAGCGCACGCGAAGCCATTAAAATATTGAATGAATATGGTGTTTCTGTCAAAGTTCTCACCGGTGACAATGAACTTGTGACAAAAAAAATCTGTAAAGATGTAGGATTAGATATAACAGCTGTTTATCAAGGCTCTGACATTGATGCCATGAGCGAAAATGAGCTCAAAATTGCTGTTGAAAAAGCCAATGTATTTGCCAAACTCTCCCCCGATAATAAAGCGAGAATTGTAAGCGCTCTCAGACAGAACGGTCACACGGTTGGTTTTATGGGTGATGGCATCAACGATGCGCCCGCACTCAAACTTGCCGATGTGGGTATCTCGGTCGATACGGCTGTTGATATTGCTAAAGAGACAGCAGACATCATCTTACTTGAGCGAAGTTTGCTTGTTTTGGAGCAAGGAGTCTTACTGGGAAGAAAAGTCTTTGCTAACATTATTAAGTACATCAAAATGGGCTCAAGCTCAAACTACGGCAACATGTTTAGTGTCGTGGGTGCCAGTGCCATTTTGCCTTTCATCCCAATGCACCCGATTCAAATCGTCACCAATAACTTTTTATACGACCTCTCTCAGTCCACAACACCCACCGATCATGTGGATGATGATCTCATCAAAAGCCCTAAAAAATGGGATATTGCAGATATTAAAAACTTTATGCTTATCGTTGGACCAACGAGTTCCGTGTTTGATTATATTACATTTGGAGTTATGATTTATATCTTTGATGCTTGGCATAATGAAGCACTGTTTCAAACAGGTTGGTTTGTAGAGTCTCTCATCTCTCAAACACTGATTGTGCATATTATTAGAACCAATAAAATTCCATTCTTTCAAAGTACGGCAAGTTTACCGGTTATCTTAATGACAGCAAGCATTATGTGTTTTGGAATTTGGTTACCTTTTTCTCCTTTTGCCTCAGCCCTTGGGCTTGTTGCACTTCCTATGGAATATTGGAGTATTTTAGTTGTGATGATGATAGCGTATATCTTTCTAACGCAAAGTGTTAAAATGTACTATATTAGAAAATTTGCTAAATTTTAAAGCAACCGCATAAATACACACCCTATAACAATGCTGCGACTTCTCAAAACATAGAAGTCGCACAATTTTTCTCCATTGACTTTTTATTTACTAAAGGTTAACAACACGTTTAATCTATTTCTCTATACTTTCATTACCAAGACAAAAACCTCCTTTTTGTGTAGAACTCAAACATTTTTAATAAAGATGCACTCAGATTGCCCGGTCTGAGTGCTACTTCTTTTTTCACAATCCAAAAACCTCTTCTCCATTTTGCAAATCTCTCAAAAACCACTTTTATTATGTAATCGAAAAAATAAAAATTTCAAGTACAATACGGCACTTAAAATTAACGAGGACATTCATCATGCGCGCAATAGGTAATTTTTTATGGTTCATTTTAGGCGGTGTCTTTATGGGACTGTGCTGGTGGATCGTAGGCGTATTGGCATTTATAACGATCATTGGCATTCCTTGGGCAAAAGCCTGTTTTGTTATAGGTCAATTTACATTTTTTCCCTTTGGGAAAGAAGCAATAAGTCGCAAAGAACTCTCCAACAAAGAAGACATTGGTACAAGCGCTTTAGGTGTTATTGGTAATATTTTTTGGTTTTTCTTTGCAGGTATTTGGCTTGCATTGGGGCATATTGTCTCTGCCATTGCCTGTTTTGCTTCGATTATTGGTATTCCTTTTGGATTTCAACATCTTAAACTTGCTGCCATTTCACTTTTCCCCATCGGACAAACCATTGTCGATAAAGAAGTTGCCGCGGCGGCTCGTAAATACAATGCAGAAAATGTTGTCTCGCAAATGCGTAACAACAGCTAAATAGAGACCGCATGGAAGAATTATTTTTATCATTAATGAGAGAATACGGTTATGTGATACTCTTTTTATGGAGTATTTTAGAGGGTGAAAGTGGTCTGGTTATGGCAGGGCTTTTTACCCACACAGGCGACATGAATCTTCTAACCGCTATCGTCGTTGCAGGTCTTGGTGGTTTCGCAGGCGATCAGCTCTATTTTTACATTGGAAGATTTAATAAAGCGTATGTCCATCGCAAACTCAAACACCAACGAAGAAAGTTAGCCCTTGCGCATCTTCTGCTTAAAAGGCATGGTTGGCCCATTATCTTTATGCAACGGTATCTTTATGGGCTTCGAACCGTTATTCCTATCTCTATAGGACTGACAGGATACAGCGCCAAGAAATTTGCGCTTATCAATCTCTGCTCGGCACTCTGCTGGAGTAGTATTATCATTATCCCTGTATGGTACTTTGGAGATGAGATTCTAGGCGTTATCAAATACGCACGTGCACATTGGTATTTCGCATTGCCTTTTATTGCGACACTCTTAGGTGTTGCTTACTACTATATCAATGCGCTAACCGATAAAACCCTAAAAACAAAAGCACATCGAATTTAGCATTTTTTTTGATAAAATACGCGCGATTTATTTAGATAAAAAGGAGAATGGGATGGAAAGTAACGCAATTGAAGAGCATTTAAAACAAGTTGAAGAAGCGATGGAAGAGGTCAAGCATAAAGAAAAAGAGATGGAAGGTTGGCTTTCATATATTTCGCTCAGTACGGCTATCATTGCTATTCTCACCGCACTGGTTGGTTTGTATGAATCTCAAATTACATCCAAAACGATTCTCACCAAAAACGAAGCGGTACTTTACCAAAGTCAAGCATCGGATCAATGGAATTTTTACCAAGCTAAAAGTGTCAAATCGCATATTTACGCTGTAAATGCAGAAATATTCCCTGAAAAAGCGGAAGATTTTAAGAAAAAAGTTGTTGTATACAAAAAAGAGCAAGAAGAGATTAAAGCTGAGGCTGAAAGAATTGAAAGGCTTAAAGAGCTACGCAATGCGGAGAGTGACCACTATTATCACATTCACCACATTCTGAGCTTTGCCATTACATTTTTACAAATTTCTATTGCATTAGCCTCTATTTCAGCGCTCACACGCAATAAAAAGTTTTGGATAGGCTCTTTAATTCTCAGTACGATTGGTGCGGTGATTGCTGGGTACTGCCTTGTTATCTAAAAACGCTTTTCGCCCCCTTCTGTTTCTTTTTATCGTCCTATGCCATACTGCCCTTTTGGGGGCAGAGCACTATGGGGCTATCGAGATAGGGGGAAAAGGTGTTAAGGCATATGTCATTGACATAGAGTCTAATCTTACCAAAATCAGCTATCGCAATGGGTTGAACACCTCCCCACAAAGTGGTATAACAGAGCATCAAACCATGAATAACGAAATGGTCAAACAAGTCACTTCTGACATTGTTACGCTTAAAAAGATTCTGGTGAGTGAACAAAAGATACCTGAACACAATATCTTCATTATCGCAAGCAGTGCCATCAACAAAATCAATAACAGACCAGAACTGGAAGCCAATGTCAAAAACAGTACACATTTAGTACTGCATTTCATTGATGAAAAAGAGGAGAGTACTTTCGCTTTTTACGGCTCCGTTCCTAAAGAACAATGGCATAAAGCTTCTATGATCGACATTGGTGGTGGTAACACGAAAGTTGCTTGGCTTGATACCAATAATACGATAGATTTTTTTGAAATTCCTCTAGGAACTGTCTCAACAACCCAACATGCCGATATACTTGACACTAATGCTTCTTTTCAAGAAAAATGCTCACATATTATCAACAAAGAACTCTCTGTCATCAAACTCTCCAAAGGGAAAGAGACACTCTTCGCCAGTGGCGGTATTTTCTGGGCGACAGCTTATTTGAAAACAAACGGTCACTTGGAGTCGTTTGTGCTCTTAGAAAAAGCAGATTTTGAAAACCTCATCGCTCTTTTTTCGCAAGAGCAAAGAAAAGAGTGCACCGATGCAACAGCACAATGCTATTTACTAGGCTATTATGGTGCTAAAAATTTAGTTGCTGGTGCATTATTGGCAAAAGAGACCATAGAGACTATGCAATTTTTCAATCAAAAAGTCTATTTTGTCAAAGATGGTGCATGGGTTATCGGGTGGCTTTTAACGCATACCCAATAACGTCATACGACTTTTTTTAAAAAAGCACTCCCGCATTTTGGACAATTCCCATCCCACTCCAACAAATGGCTTCCATGGCATTTATAACATGAAGGTTTTTGCAAAAGTTTGGAAGGATTATGCTTCCGTCCTTTGGAAATAAAATGCTTTGCATTGAGCCACAAAACTTTTAATGCTTGAATTAAAAATCGCTTTGGATGAGGCTTTTCTTGGAGTTGATGGCATTCAAGGCAGACCATCCATTTTCGTTGTAAACTGATGTGGCGATAGGTACGAGCAAGTGTAATATGCTCTGTTTCATAACTACAAAGGGGACATAACAGATAATACTTTGCTTCCATAAAGTGTCCTTTATAAGCGATCCCTGCTTCTGTGATATATTCTATCACATATTAGACTTCTTGCGTAATCTAATCATTCAAAGCATTTTAAGTTCCATGTATAACTATACAGGAAAAGCAAAATTGCCGATATAGTTATAGCTCTACATAAGGAGTAAATTATGGACGCGCTAAACAGTAGCATCCCTTCAAGCACAGAAATCTATGCAATGAAGCAGGCGATGAAGGTTCAAGAACAGATGGTTTCAAAGCTTTTGGAATCTATGCCTCAACCGACAGATACAGCATCAACGCAAGTCTCTGGGCTGGCATCAGAGGGCATTGGGTCAAACCTTGATCTCAAGGCGTAATCCAACTCAGAGATAACCCATTTGGGTTATCTCATCTTTTTTCATCTAACATTTAAAATCTGTAACGAAGATTAGCGTAAAGGTAGCGACCTGGCTCATTGATGAGCATAACGGCATCATCAACAGCTGCATTATTAAGTAATGTAACATCTTTGTATGTGTTCGATACCGCATAGGTTTTATCAAAAATATTATCCACTCCCAGCGTAACATCAAAGTGTTTGGTTACTTTATAATTGTACTTGAGATTAAACACCGCGTAGCCTGCAAGCTCTTGTTCACCATTGTCCATATCCACATTATTCCAACGTTTTGCTGCAATCATTTCTGTTTTTAATGCATGATCCCCTACATGATACGTCAAAGATGTCATAGCACGAAGAGGAACAATGTCCGCTAAATCTTTATCGCTCTGGCCTGCCAAAGGTTCATCTTTTTTACCTTTAAGATAACTCATGCCATACCCTAGCGTCAATGTATCGCTAATATCGTAGTACGCATCCAATTCAGCTCCATAAATGGTTGCATCAACATTGACGTATTTCAAAGCATCTGCGTTATAGTAGATATAATCTTTTAGGATGGAATAGAAGAGTTTTCCTTTCACACCAAAACCATCGTAATGCGTTTTAAAACCCATATCTGCTTCATAGTTTGTCACTTGATCTAAGATAGCTGTCGAATTCGTTGGATGGTACAACTCTCGTGCATCTGGTACACGAGATGCTTTACCAAATCCAATAAAATAGTCCACATTGTCATTGGCTTTATACGTCACAATCGTATTAGCAGAGAGTGCTTCATAGTCATTATCGTATCTTTTAATAGTTGCTAAGCCTGTACGATTGGCTTTTATAGAGGTATCATCATAACGAGTGCCTGCTTGAATATTAAAGTCACCTACACTCGTCATGTACTTTGCAAAAATAGCTTTATTGGTCGTATCAACATCAGGGATATTAAGAGATGGTGTTGGAGCGGTATTTGCGCCTGTCGCCACGGTTGTTGTATAGCTTTCGCCATCCCAATTTCGTCTGCTGACATCTATACCGTAAACGAACTCTCCACCTGCAAAATTCATTTTATTTTTGAGTGTTGCACCTTCTATGTTAGTATCCATTTTAGCTGTCATATACTTACCTGCCATCATTCCTGCAGTAGGTATGACTCTTAATCTTCCAGACATTGGATGATCCACTGTAGATTTATACGCTTCAAGGCTCAACTCTTTTGAAAAAGCACCTAAATCGTAAAGACTGTAACCAAATGTGTAGATATCACTATCATCATAATCTGCATCCATACTGCGCGATGGGTACAACACATTGTCACTACGATTGAGCGTATAGCCTAAACGTATCTCTTGATTTTCCACAGGATTGATGAAAACTTTACCCATAAAGGTTTTCTTCTCATACGCTTTTTGATCGCTATTTCTGTATTGATTTGTAGAAGCCGCCTTCCCTTGAGCGATAGCATGGGCAATTTGATCATAGAAAGTATCACCATTTCCATCTTTGTACTGGTCACTCTCCTCTGTTGATGCGCTAAAAAGAACACGCACAACATCATTTCCGCCACTCGCACTGGCAGATGCTTTTTTGTAACCATAACTTCCCATGCCAAGGTTCACTTCGCCACTTGGTTCTTTGGTTGGATTTTTAGTCTCAGCAACCACTAAACCGCTTAGTGTTCCAAAATGCTCTACATCGTAAGGACCTTCAATAATTTTGACATTTTCAATATTGTCAGCGTTAATATGTGTGATAGCAGGATCCATACGATTTGGACATCCGCCGTAAATCTTAGCCTCATCCATTAGAATATTGATATTGTCTCTTTTTTGCCCACGCAAGAGAATATCATTGGCAATACCACTGCTACGAATGACCGTAATGGATGAACTGTTACGCGAAAGAGCGTCGGCAAGATCAGCAGATTTTAACTCTTCGCCATTAATGTCTTTGACTTCTTTAGAAAACGTTTCTCCTACAACGGTTACAGGCTCTAAAACACCTGTCTCAGCAAATAACATCGTCGAAACTACCAAGGAAAGACCAATTGCCCTTTTCATATTACCTCCAGATATTTATAAAAAATAAGTATAAGAAGGGTGTGTTAAATACGTGTTAAATTTGTGTCAAATTAATGTTAAATACTATTTTATGACATAAATAATTGGTATTTTTATCGTCACATTCTCTGTTGGTCTTGGAAAAAATACTTTGGCTTTATGAATAGTTTCTATGGCACTGTTAGAGAGGATTTTATATTTAGAAGATGCTCTTAGCTCCTCGATTTCACCTTGTGTTGTGAGTGTAAAACTGACCTCAACATTGTCAGAGAGAGCGCGTTTACGAGCAATTTCAGGGTATTCTTTATTTTTTTCAATCATCTGTCTTATGACATCACCGTAAAGCGCCACATAGGTTTGTTTTACAGGTTCCATCTCAGAAATTTCTACCGTACTTACTTTGGGGGGTTTCTCTTCGGCAAAAGAGGTGGCATTGCTCTCAGACACTTCTCGTGCGTCTTGAACCAAAGAAGGCGTTGGTGTTTTTGAGGCGATTTTATCTCTTTTTTTTGGAAGAGGTTTCGTTTCCTGGAGTGGCTTACTGGGTTCTTGCATTACGTTTTTTACGACCTCTTGAGGCGCTATATCTTTTGGCTCATCTTGATGAACATTTACAGCACTCATACGTAGCGATACACGTTCACTTTTGGGTGTTTGCTTTTCATCCATCCATATATAAATCGTCATCAGTCCAGCTAAATGAACCGTCAAAGAAAGCAATAACGCAGTAGTCGTTCGCTTCATTTTTCGGTAATAATATCAATATTACGAAAATGCCGTACGGTCAATGCTTCGAGGACGCCCACAAAAAATTCAAAAGGTGTTTTTTTATCACAATTGATCGAAATATGCGTTTCCAATCCCAAAGGATCCAAGTGTTCACGAAGGCGCTCTAAGGAAATAGGCTCTTTTTCTAAAAAAAGTTTTCCATCTTCGTAAATACTAATCACGACTGTAGTGGATTCCATTTTCTCAGATGAAGCAGTTTTAGGAAGTTCGACGGGGATGATTCCTTTAGCAATAAACGTCGATGTCATCAGCACAATGGCGAGTAAGACAAGCAGAATATCGACAAAAGGGATGACGTTAATGCTATCAAACTTCTTCATCATAATCTGCTAAAAAACGCTCAGAGTAACGCACTAAAATGTTGTTAAATACCATCGATACAATAGCCACTACAAGACCAACAGCTGTTGTTTTAAGCGCTAAGGCTAAAGAGCTCATTATTTTGGTAGCTTCAATGCCTTGTTCTGACATATTCATAAACGTTAGCATAATGGCTAGTACTGTTCCTAAAAGCCCTATATAAGGGGCATTTGATGTGATGGTTGCGATGGTAGTGAGATGGTTACTGAGTGCAATTTCCAGTGATTTTTTGGTTTTGTAAGATGAAAGAACCAGTGCTTTATAGAAAAAAACACGTTCAATAAACAGTCCAAAAGAGAGAATACTCATACAAAAAAGCAGTCCCATAATGCCATAATCAATGCTAAATTTTAAATACTCCATACCCACCCCTATTTTCTAAGAGATGAGTTTATAGAGCATGTGTTAAATTAGTGTTAAATTTTTTACATATAACGCAGTGGTGTTTCACCCAAAGGTAGAATTTCAGCGATGATAGCGCTGTAACTAAGCCCTTCATCTTTAAGATGCTGAAGCAATTTTGGCGCATCATTTTGTGACACCGCCATTAAAAGCCCACCCGAAGTTTGGGCATCGTACAAGATAATTTCATCTTTATGCACTACGATCGCTTCTACTTTAGAACTCAAATAACTCTTGTTATTGTACGCTCCTGCTGGGATGATGCCCATGTCCGCCAAAGCCCTCGCTTCGTCTAAAATCGGAATATTTTTAAGATCAAACGCGATGGTGACATGATTAAAACTCATCTCATACGCATGTCCAAAGAGTCCAAAGCCCGTCACATCGGTACAGGCACTTACATCGTACTTACGCATGATTTGAGAGGCTTTATGATTTAAGGTTGCCAAGATGGAAGCTACCTTTTCAATGACCTTAGACTCCAACATATCTGCTTTAATCGCTGTTGTGAGAATGCCCATTCCAAGGGGTTTTGTAAGAATCAGTACATCGCCAATGCGCGGTGTATTGTTACGGTAAATTCTCTTTGGATGCACGAACCCCGTGACACTCATGCCATACGTCATCTCAGGTGCTTCGATGGTATGCCCACCGATGATGATACCACCGCACTCTTTGACCTTGCTCTGGCCACCTTCCAAAATTTCTTTGAGAATGGAACGTGGCTGATGACAGCCATCAAAGCCTACAATGTTCATAGCCGTAGCCACTTCACCGCCCATGGCAAATACATCACTTAATGAGTTTGCTGCTGCAATCTGACCGTACACAAACGGATCATCCACCACAGGGGTAATAATGTCTACTGTTTGTACAAGGGCTCGTTCGTCATCAAGATAATAGACACTGGCATCATCACTCGTATCCATGCCAACCAAAACGTTTTCGTGCGTGCAAGAAAGACCACCTATGGCTTCTGTGAGGTCTCCCGGACCCAGCTTGGCAGCGCAACCCGCAGCTTTGACGTACTTGGTCAATTTTGCTTCGTTGTTCATCGTTTTCCTATAGACTAATTGTGCCTTCTCCGCCAAACAGCATCTCGATGGTACCAAAGGCATTACCGATTTTGCCCACTTTAAGCTTGTCGGTCACACCAAAATACTCTAAACAAACACCACACGAGTAAATCTCTACACCTTTAGCTTCAAGCGCTTTAAGCACCTCAATAATAGGCGCACTCTCTTCTGCTGTCGTTAAAAGAACGGCTTGATTGACACAGACAATGCGCTTTGGTAATTTTGGAAGCTCTAGAGTTGATTTTAAAAAGCCAACAATGAGTTTTGCTCCAAGCTCACCCTCGCCTACTTTGTCACTTTTGAGAAACAAAGTTTTATCTAAAAATGGCTCATCGCTTGTTTTTGTTGCAACATTGCATGCAAACCCTTTTACGATGGTAATGAGGCATTTGCTCTCGCCCAAATCTTCAGCTCTTACATCAAAACCGCCATTTTGCGCAAAACGCATCACATTTTCTTTTGATGCTAGAGAGCTTACGACCACTTCCAAAACAGAGTCATTGGGAAGTATTTCTAATGCTTTTTTTGTTTGTAATACTGGCTCTGGACATGCCAAGCCACTGCAATCTAGTTTCATGATTTTCCTTTGGTAAGTTAATAAGTTAGTCTAAACCTTAGACCTAAAAAAGAGGGAAGAGAGGCTTTCTTGCCTCTCTTATTTTGCGTTCATGATTTTTTCAACCCATGCACCAGCTTTTTCAACAGTGTCAAATTTATGGCTTTTTGCCACTTGGTTTTGACCTTCGTAAAAACGTACACGGATACCATCTTGTACTTCATCAATCTTGATACGTGTAATGCGATCCGCATTAAGATAAACTCTCTCATTTAATTTAACAAACATTGTAAACTCCTTCATCTTGATTGGCTCTATTTTAGCACGATTTCAGTAAATTGTGCATTTAAGATATAGTTTTGTGTTATACTTAAAAAAATGATAAAAGGCTGTGTCATGGCACGTATACTTTTACTCTTTATTATGACGGCAAGCCTTGCCACTTCACTCTTTGCCGATACGCTGTCATCTATTTTTGAGGCTAAAAAAATACGTGTTTGTATCTGGCCTGAATACTATGGTATTTCCTACGTCAACCCTCGTACGCAAGAGCTCGTTGGCATCGATGTCGATCTCGCAAAAAAGTTTGCCAAAGAACTTGGCGTAAGTGTTGAATTTAAAGAAAGCTCCTTTGCCACGCTTATCCAAGATATTACCACTAAACAGTGTGATATAGCGATGTTTGCTATTGGTCAGACGCCTGAGCGTAAACAACATCTCACTCTAACATCCGCACATCTTGCCAGTGACGTGTATGCCATCTCTTCTAAAAGTAATCGACGTATCCAAACGTGGGAAGACATCGATAAAGAGGGTGTCATAGTTGCCGTAGCCAAAGGAACATACCATGTTACACTCATGCAAAAGAGCCTACAAAAGGCAAAACTTTTAGTCGTTGACTCCTTCCATGCCAGAGAACAGGAAGTTGAAGCGGGGCGTGCCGATGTCTTTATGACCGATTATCCTTTTGGTATACGCATGATGGAAGAGCGAGAATGGGCAAAACTGATCAAGCCTAGCAAACCATTTAACATAACGCCCTACGGTTGGGCAATTGCACAAAATGAACCCGCTTTGCTGGAAAAAGTTGAAGCATTTATTGTTGCTATCAAACACGATGGTAGGCTTTTAAATGCCGCTAAACAACACCATTTAGAACCGATTGTTCTTACAGAGTAAGTCTTATGAAACAGTTTCTTGAAACAAAACGAAAAATAACACGGTATTTTTTAGCAGGTTTTATAATGGCTGGCATGATTATTGGGCTCATTTTTTGGGCATTAACCAGTTTGCGCCAAGAAGCCATTCAAACCCATCGGCATATTGCAAATCTCCATGCAAACACCCTTGAAGAGCATTTTTCACAAATTCTTCAAAGTATTAGCCTTACCATTGATCGTATTCCACTTTTAAGCAATGAAATACCTACCAATGAACTCCTTGCGCCTATTTTTTTAGAGCTTTTACACAATGCACCTAGTCTGCGTTCATTCTCTTTATTAAACGACGAAGGGGTTATTGTTGCGAGTTCCAATAGCGCAAATATGGGAAAAAAAGTAATTCTTGATAACTTTTTACCCATTCCTTTTGGTGAAAATCCTTTGCTTCGTATTGGTGTTCCTTGGGCAGGAAGAGATTTTGAGAATGCCCGTGCTAGTACGCCCCAAATGCCTATTAATTCGCAGCATATTACTTTTTTACCTTTACTCAAAAAAGTATTTTTTGAAAAAAAGCTCTATTATGTTATAGCCAACATCAATACCGACTATCTGGAAAATCATTATACGACGATCTTTCCGATTGAACAGGGCATTGTCTCTTTGTGGAGGATAGATGGTATTTTGCTCTTCACAACAGACCCTGCCATCAACCTTGGAAGTTCACACTATAGCATTGCACATCCGATGAAAGATGAAGACTTTTTTTCACATATGAAAACCCATACACGGAATATCTTAGATGTTTTTCGACTCGCTAAGTTTTTGCCTTTTATTGTTGAAGTTCAAACCAATGAAGCCAATGCCATAGGATATTGGGATCAAGAACGCAGTAAAATTCTAGCCATTACGACATTATTGATTGTTCTCTCAGGTGGATTAGCACTGATGCTCATTATTCGATACTACAAAGAAAATGAGCGTCAAAGAGCTCAACTCTCTTATGAAAAACAGTTCCGCGTTGCAATGGAAGCAACCCAAACAGGGCTTTGGACATGGAACCTTGAGGTAAATCGCATCACATGGGATCCCCAATGTTTTCTTCTTTTGGGCTTTACACCCAATACGTTTGAGCCTTCCTGGAAAAAAATTATAGAGCTTACCCATCCTGAAGACTCAAAAGATATGCTTTTATCCATCCAAGAGCAAATCGCTGCACATTCGAGTTTTTTGATTGAACGTCGTATGAAAACAACTTCGAATGAATGGGTATGGATACAAGTACGGGGTAAAGCAATTGAATTTTCACAAACACATGAACCCCTCCTCCTTACAGGTGTTTACATCAACATTGACGCACAGAAAAAAGCCGAACAATTACATCTTTCCGCTGTTGCTTTTGAGACACAAGAAGCCATTTTAATTACCGATGCTAAAGAGCACATTGTGAAAGTCAATGAAGCTTTTACTCGTATTACAGGCTACAGCGACCATGAAATTATTGGAAAAACACCACGTATTTTAAAATCAGGGTACCATGATAAAGCCTTTTACGATGCCATGTGGGAAACGCTTTTAACACAAGGTTTTTGGCAAGGTGAACTTTGGAATAAGCGTAAAAACGGTGAAATCTATGCAGAATCCTTGACCATTACAACCATTCGTGATGGAAAAGGGAAAACAACACATTTCATTGCAAATTTTAACGACATTACAACCCATAAAGTAGCACAACAACAAATTCAAGAGCTTGCTTACTACGATCCACTCACCCATCTTGCTAACCGTCGCCTCCTCGAAGAGACACTTTTGGATACACTTAAAAACAGCGTTAATCAGAAGTATTTTGGAGCACTGCTCTTTATAGATCTTGACCATTTTAAAGAGTTAAATGACACTTTTGGACACGATGCTGGAGATATGTTGCTCATTCAAACGGCTTCAAGATTGAAAGAGAGTATTAGAGAAAGCGATCTTGCTGCACGCCTTGGAGGCGACGAATTTATCGTTTTACTTAAAAATTTGGGCAATCAGAAGGGCATTGCACATCACTTAGCACAAAGCATCGCTCAAAAAATCCTCTCGCTTTTGCGAAAACCTTACTCATTGGCAAATGGGAACTATATACTAGGAGCCAGTATAGGTGTGACACTTTTTAGCGATCATCTCATTAAAGATGGCGCTACGCTCATCAAAGAGGCTGATCTTGCGATGTACCAAGCCAAAGAAAAAGGACGCAATCAAATCTGTTTTTATGAGCAAACCACCTAAACTGGATCAAAATTTGCTTAGTATTTGTATGATTTCTGCTTTCTAAGGAGTATTCATGCATGTGCAAAAAAGTGGAACATTTTACGATGTTTATGTCAAAAACGACACCTATTACCAAAAAATGCTTGATATGTGCAATGAAAAAAACACCACTATTGACACAAGCTTCAATGACTATATGAATGAAATTCAAACCAACATTTCGGAGCTTAGTAACGTCTCAGTGGGTGATATTCATATTAATATTCTCCCTGAAAGTGCTAACGACAAAAGCAGTAGCAGTACCGCAGATGTCAGCGATGATATTATTGGTATGAGCACGTCTAAATACTACTACGAAGCAGATGAAACCATTAGCCTTGGAGTAACAACGTCTGAAAATATGATTTTTAACATTACCCCCGATAAAACATCTGTACATTCGGTTATCGATAAACTTCAAGCCACCTATAAAGACGATACAAAGCTCAGTGCAACACTCAATCGCTACTCCAATCCTGAGACATTTGTCGATGATTTTCTAACGTTAGGAGTTGATGAAAATGGAGAGAAAATTTATACTCTAAGTGCCATAGAAAATCCTCTAGCCTATGCTATAGCAAATCTTAACACCGAGTTAACGGGTGAATCACTAGGAGACATCATGGATGGAAAGTGCTTTTTTGGGGCAGAGTCTATTAAAAAGATGCTGGAAGAACTTGCCGAAGAGAAAAAACGAGAAAATGAAAAAGCTCTACTCAAAACCACTAATAGTTCAAATGATGGATTAGAAGTGAGCTAACGGTTGATCAATCTTTACAGGTAAAGGAAAATAGATGATAAAAATCTACGGAATTTTGGCAATGATCGCATCTTTTTTAATGGCCGATCTTGCCTACTTTGAACGTGATGTCAATGTAGCGCAACTTGCACAGTGTAGAGCATTTTTCACTGCTACAAACGATGTTAAAACCATTCACTTGATAAATGGGGAAAAACTAGAATTCAAAGATGAATATATTGGCAATGACCCAGAGTATAAAACCTTACTCTACACACTCAAAGGCTGTTTTTTTAAAGAAAAATATCTCATTTACAGCGATTTTATGCCCGATAGTGAAGCGTACCACGCCATTGATCTACGCAATGGCAATGACATACCGCTGGACGGAATGCCCCATCTATGCCCAAACCAACGCTATTTTGTAACCGAAGCAGCTGAATCTCCACGCCTTAGCGTTTATACATTGAGTGAAGAGCGTATTGTCAAAGTTTTTACCCATAAATTCCCTTCACATTGTGTTGTACAAAATGTCACATGGATAGACGATCAGTCGCTCAATTTTGAGATTGAGTGTGATGGGTTATTTGATAACGATACCAATACCACCAAATTAGGGACAAAAGAGACACTGAAACTCATTCAAAAAAATCTCCAGTGGGAAATAATTCAGTAACGTTGATAAAAAACCATTGCCTTCTTTACGGCTCTTTAGAAGGTACTTTTATCGCCGATTTTTCAAAACTTACCGTGACATATTGAGATGGATAAAAATGGTGGCATTCAAATTGTTCAAAACTTTCGATACATTCAAGCAGATGATTGCCTATCATGATTTTAAGTGAAATTTCATTGGTTTTCGTTATATGTAAAACGTCACGGATGGTACCGTTGAGATAAACCCTGTTTTCTTCACACGCATTGGGTGTGCCAAACGACACTGAAATATCGCGAGGGTTGATCGCAACACCTCGTTTTTCACCAATACGATACGACTTTGGTAGTGACATGCTCTGCGTCGCATCAAAGTCAAAAAAGCGTTCATCCCCACTTTCACGCCATTTTCCTACAATCAAATTGGTTGTCGAAAAGTCCATCATACGACCAAAATGAAGCCCTATTTTTCGTGTCGCGATTTCACTAAGCCACGAAAGATCGTGGCTAGCAATGACGATGGTCGTTCCCCACTCACGATTGGCATGTAAAATGGCATCAGTAAATTGCGGAATGCCACTGTAATCAAGGCTGTTCGTAGGCTCGTCAAGAAGCAGTGTTTTAGGGTGAAGAACGAGTCTTGAAGCAAGGGCTACACGTTGCGTCTCACCACTGGAAAGCTCATGCCATGAACGGTGCATAAATTTTTTAGGCAAAAGCCCCACGAGTTCTAACGCTTCATGGACACGTTGATCTGCATTGTGAGCTTCACCTCGTACTTTCAACCCAAAAAGAAGATTTTCTCGCACAGTACGTTTGAGCAGATAAGGCTCTGGTAATAAAATACTAATATCACGTCTGGTTGCAAGGGGCAAAGAAGCTGCATCAAACCCACAATAATGCAGCTTCCCACTTTGTGCCGCTTCTAAAAAAGCAAGGTGGCGCAACAGAGTGCTTTTACCACTGCCATTTGAGCCTACAAGCCCTAAAATCTCGCCTTCGTATACACTAAGCGACTGAATATCTAAAACAGGTTTTTCACCGTAAAGCGTTCGTAAATTTTGCAGTTCATACATAGAAGATTTCATACGGCTATTCTCGCGCGTTTTTTCAAAAAGAAGAGCATAAAATTGAGTAAAAAAGCGATGCTTATCAGCACTAAGCCAAGCGCAATACCTGTTGCAAATTCACCTTTATTTGTTTCCAATGAAATGGCTGTTGTGATGGTACGTGTAAACCATTTAATATTTCCACCGATCATCATCGCAATACCTACTTCTGCCACCACTCTACCGTATGCGGCAACTGCTACAGCAACCAGTGCATGGCGAAGCTCCCACACGACACTTTGAATCATCTGAATCGTGGTTAAACCAAACGAAGCCAAGGTGAGGTAAAGCTTTTTTTCCATCCCTTCAACAGCTGTAGCACTTAAGGAAACAATAATAGGTAACGCTAGAATCGTTTGACCAATGACGATACCCGGTAAAGTATAAAGAAGCTCATAACTTCCAAAAGGTCCACGGTTAGAGATAAAAGCGTAAACAATGAGACCAACGACAACCGTAGGAATGGCTAAAAGTGTATCGGAAAGTAGTTTAAGCGCTTTGCGTCCAGGGAAATTAAAAAATCCTAAGCAAAAACCCAATGGAAGCCCAATCAGAATGCTAAAAACAATCGATAATGTTGAACTTTTAAGTGTCACATCAATGGCAGATATGGTTTCGGGATCAAGGTTGATGAGCAACCCAAATGCCTCTTTTAAACCTGATAAAATAAAATCCAAAATCATTCCTACTTTTTACATATAATTTAAAAAAGATACGCTAAACTACAAACATGCTAAATAAACATATTCGGAGGATTATTCAATGTTTTCAGTAAAGAACCGCTTAATGAGCAACGTTCTCTTTTCTCTTTTTGCCCTTAGCTCACTTATGTGTGCAGCTGACCTTAAAATGGCAACAACTACCAGCACAGGTGACACAGGACTTCTTGATGTTCTTGTTCCCAAATACAAAGCTGACACAGGCGTTGATCTTAAATGGGTCGCCGTTGGAACAGGCAATGCCTTAAAGCTCGGCGAAAACTGCGATGTCAGTGTACTTTTCGTCCACTCACCATCGTCTGAAAAAACCTATATGGAAAAAGGTTTTGGTGTTGAGCGAACCCCTGTTATGTACAACGACTTTGTGCTTCTTGGTACACCTGAAATGAAAGCAAAATTTGCAGGTAAAAGCATTTCTGAAGCATTCAAAATCATCGAAACAGAGCAAATTAAATTCGTCAGCCGTGGCGATAAATCTGGAACACATGATAAAGAAAAAGGTGTCTGGAAAGAGGCTTTGGGTCATACACCTGAAAAACAACCATGGTACCTTGAAGCAGGTCAAGGCATGATCGCAACCATCAATATGGCAGCAGAGCAAAAAGGTGTCACACTAGCGGATCGCGGAACCTACATCAAATACGAAGCGAACCACAAAGGTAACCCACCATTGGTCATCGTGTATGAAGGTGCGGACGCGCTTAAAAACTTCTACTCGGTCATCGCGGTCAACCCACAAAGATGTGCAAACACCAACTATAAAGGTGCTTTACAATTTATTGAATGGGTAACATCCGATAAAATTCAAACCGAAATTGCTAACTTTAAACTTATGGACAAACAACTCTTCTATCCAGACTTTCAAACACGCGCTAAAAACTAAATAACACTCAGGTTTGCCCTTATCGGGCAAACCTAAATCCTAATACAAAAGAAATCTTACATTATTTTCGTAGCACCAAAATAGCTTAGATACTTTCGTCTTTAAACTCTTTTTTATTACGAGGCTTTAAAAACAACTCTTTGAAACGCTCATTGGCATAATTTTCAATGTCCGCTTGAAGTCTGCGATAATTCTCCATAAATTCACGCGCTACTGGGGTGAGTGTTGTACCAGCATCTTCGCCACCGCCTTGTTTGGTTTGCACCATCGTATCGTTTATGTTGCGTTGTAAAATTTTGATGTGCGTCCACGCTTTTTTATAGTTCATACCTATTTTTTCAGACGCTTTCGAGATAGAACCCTCTTGCTCAATGAGTTCTAATATTTCTGTTTTACCTTTGCCAAAAAGAAGTTCTCCCTCAGCATTTTCAATCCACGTTTTCGTCTTAACGTATAAACGCGGTCGTAGCTTCTCTTTAAAACAGCCCAGTTCACAAAATGTCACATCGTAATTTTTCTCTTTCAACGTACCTCGAATTTTTTTCAATCCAATGCCCGCAGCTTGGGCACGAGCTGCTTTACAGGTCACGCGATTTTTTTCATCCAGTAGTGGCTTTAGACGATTTTCTGCTTCTTCATCGTAAATACCACCCTCTAATTTTCCAAACTGCCCCAGTTCACAAGAATCGATACGTATATCCATTGCTTTGGCACACTCACCTACTTCAAGGGTAGAACATTTGAGTTTTGTTGCGATTTTAAAGCCATCAGAACAATCAAGTTTGCCTTTTTCGTTCAAATATTTTTTAATCAGCTCTTCCATCTCAGACATGGATTCTCCTTGGATGACGGTAAATATTCATCGTGTCACCTCTCACAAACCCAATTAATGTAAGTCCAAATTTTTCAGCGATCATCAAACCCAAACACGTTGATGCGGTACGTGATGCCAAAATAGGAATTTGGTGCATTACCGCTTTTGCGACCATCTCAGAAGAGAGGCGACCACTCACCATTAAAAAAGCATTGCTCACATCAATGCCCGCTATTTGGGCTTTTCCAACAACTTTATCGATGGTATTGTGCTGTGCAATGTCTTCACCAATAAAGTAAGTATTTTCATCGGTAAAAAGTTTTGCCGTATGCACACACCCTGTTTGCTCATACAAAGGACATTCGGTATAAAATTGACTCATTGCGTTGCTCAATCTCTCAGCACTAATGCTAAAATCGCTCTTGATGACCTTCGCTTCAATCGCTTCAGGATCAATGTTTGCGGTCATACTCTTACCACAACCGCTAATGACAACACCTTCGGCATTGAGCTTTTTGATGTTTTCAACATTCACTTTCGCTTCGATTTCAACACGCATTCCATCATTGAGGAGCTTGAGCGAAGTGACATCACTGAATTTTTCAATAATATTCTCACTCATCAAATAACCAATAGCAAGGGCTTCTTGATCGACAGGTGTTGCCATAACAGCACCTATTTTTTCGCCATTGACATAAATTTCTAACTTGATTTCACGAACAAGAATATCCTCTCGCTCAAACTTCTCTTTGCCTTTGATTTTGGTGATCGTTGTTTTAAAAACTGGCTCCATACTCTTCCTTTGACGTGCTTATTACGCATATTGTACCACTAAAAAATAAATAAAGGCACAAGAAAATGATCTTTCTTGTACCTTTACATGTAAACATATTCTGCCTCGGAAGAGGCAAGCTTCAGTGCCTAGTGTAACGTAGCTTTTCAAGCTTGGCTTGGAAAGCGTATAAAAATCAAAACTTACCCTGATCCTTA
>Ga0209798_10000006_pt1 | contig 189370 bp, 161 predicted proteins | sample DOMMetBare3Fresh_FD_187475 | JGI IMG/M metagenome (GOLD analysis project Ga0209798, IMG submission 187475) | Wetland sediment microbial communities from St. Louis River estuary, USA, under dissolved organic matter induced mercury methylation -... | ecosystem: Environmental > Aquatic >...
TGATCGCAATGGGTTGCGACGCTCAGCGGCAGCGGTTGGTGCAGATGTCTGGCGCATTTTGATGCCGTTCCCGAAGCGCCGCTTCAGCCGCGACCCAAAGTCAGTTCGGGCAATACGCGGGAATCCAGTCAGGCCGCCGCGCCGGAGTCACCTTGGGCAACGTATTAGCTTGCAGATAGGGAATGGTCACATCGACAATGGCGCGATAGAACGCGCGGTCGCAATCGTTTCCGGCCCACAGGCTGGTCGCATCGCCGTTCTGCAACGCGTACATGTACAAGAAACTCGCCACCTCGTTTGCCTGGTTTACCGCCATACGATTATAGAAAATCCGCCACTGGTCGGTATTCCACCAGGACGGGTCAGCAACTTGCCGCCGCGCGCCGCCAACCTTCCATCCCGGCGCCAGCCAGACGACCGAGTAGATCCGATTGGTCGCACCCTTCATGATCTGCACATACCTTGCATAGTCCCTCTCCGAGATCAGGTAGGGATCTATGACCCAGCCATCGGCTGGAATCGCGTGCCAATCGGTCCTCAATACGCCGTTAATGGTCCTGCCGATGCCGACCCATTGCAGAAATATCCTTGATGGATAGGCCGACTTCAGTGCCCTGTAGACGTCTGCCAGTCGCTGCCTGCGATCACGGCTCAGCATGTTCTCCTCATCGATCGTAATGCCCTCCAGAGGAACTCCGGATAACTGGTCCAGCATCCGCGACGCTGCCGCGATGATGGTCTCCAGCGGCGGCATGGGCTCATTGCTCCGTCGCTGTTCCTTTGTCTCCAGAAATTCGAAATCGATTACGACCCGCTGACCCTGCGACGCAAGCTTCTTGATGTCAGCGATCTTCGTCGCATTCTCAGCCCAGCCTTGATACTGGACCATGACCAACGGGAACGTCTTGGCGACCTCGCCATTCCATGTACCTGCGCTGAATGCATAGACGCCGAACGTGTTTCCACTCGGATTACCGAGTGAGGTCTGCGCGACGCCGAGCGTAGGCGAGAGCACAAGGATCCAGCAGAGCGCCGCGCGAAAATCGGTAAAGATTATTATGTCGATCTCTCCTGGAAAATCTGAGTACCACTATACCTCGCCGTATTCTGCAACGGGCAGGGAGACATCCGCGTCTGGCCATGGCACGTGGATCAGCACAAGGTAACTGCCTTCAGGCCCCAAGACGTCCGGAAATCGAGCCTTATTCCCGTCAAAAGAAAGGCCCCCGCAGGGGGCCTTTCTGTCAGTCGGACGACGCAAGAAGGGACAATTCGCTGCGGGGACAGTCCCTAAAGCAGCGGCACCAGCAAGAGCGCCACGATGTTGATGATCTTGATCAGCGGATTGATCGCGGGGCCTGCCGTGTCCTTGTAGGGATCGCCGACCGTGTCCCCGGTCACGGCCGCCTTGTGCGTGTCCGAGCCCTTGCCGCCGAAATTGCCTTCCTCGATGTACTTCTTGGCGTTGTCCCAGGCGCCGCCGCCGGTGCACATCGAGATCGCGACGAACAGTCCCGTGACGATCGTGCCGATCAGAACGCCGCCGAGCGCACGGACGCCGGCGCCCGGGCCGAGCAGATAGTTCATGCCGAAGCCGACGATGACCGGGATCAGGATCGGCAACAAGGACGGCACGATCATTTCGCGGATCGCCGCGCGCGTCAGCATGTCCACGGCCTTGGAGTAATCGGGCTTGGCCGTGCCTTCCATGATGCCCTTGATTTCCTTGAACTGGCGGCGCACCTCGATGACGACCGAGCCCGCCGCACGGCCCACGGCTTCCAGCGCCATCGCGGCGAACAGGTAAGGCACGAGTCCGCCGATGAACAGGCCGATGATGACGGCCGGGTCGGACAGGCTGAATACCTCGAGCTTGCCGACGATTTCGAGGTTGTGCGTGTAGTCGGCAAACAGCACGAGCGCCGCGAGTCCGGCCGAGCCGATCGCGTAACCCTTGGTAACCGCCTTGGTCGTATTGCCGACCGCGTCGAGCGCGTCGGTGATCTTGCGCACTTCTTTCGGCAGGCCGCTCATTTCGGCGATACCGCCGCCGTTGTCGGTGATCGGGCCGTAGGCATCGAGCGCCACGATCAGGCCGGTCATCGACAGCATCGCGGTCGCGGCGATCGCGATGCCATACAGGCCGGCGAGCGTGTAGGCGCCCCAGATGGCGGCGCAGATCGAAAGCACCGGCAGGGCGGTCGACTTCATCGACACAGCGAGTCCCGCAATCACATTGGTGCCGTGGCCGGTTCGCGAGGCTTCGGCCACGGAGCGCACTGGCGCGTACTCGGTTGCCGTGTAGTACTCGGTGATGACGATCATCGCTGCGGTCAGGCCGAGCCCGATCAGCGCGCAGAAGTAGAGCGGCATGGCCGCATCGCCCAGCATGTAGCGCGTGATCGGGTAGTACGCGATTGCCGCAATGACGCCGGAGACGATCACGCCACGATACAACGCCCCCATGATCTTGCCGCCTTCGGAGGTCTTGACGAAGAACGTGCCGACGATCGAGGCGACGATGGACACGGCGCCAAGCACCAGCGGGTACAGCACTGCCGCCTCGCCGAGATCCTTCATCACCAGGCCCGCGAGCAGCATGGTCGCAACCACGGTGACCGCATAGGTTTCGAACAAGTCTGCCGCCATGCCGGCGCAGTCGCCGACATTGTCGCCGACGTTATCGGCTATCACGGCCGGGTTGCGCGGGTCATCCTCGGGAATGCCGGCCTCAATCTTGCCGACCAGATCGGCACCGACATCGGCGCCTTTCGTGAAGATGCCGCCGCCAAGACGCGCGAAAATCGAGATCAGCGAACCGCCGAAGGCGAGGCCGACCAGCGCATGCAGGGCGCGGTCGCTGTCGCCGGTTAGGCGCATCATCACGCCGTAATAGGCCGCAACTCCCAGCAGGCCGAGACCGACGACCAGCATGCCGGTGATCGCGCCGCCGCGGAACGCGACCTGAAGCGCCGGATTCAGGCCGATGCTTGCGGCGTGGGCGGTGCGTACATTTGCGCGGACCGAAACGTTCATGCCGATGTAGCCAGCCATGCCCGAGAGGACCGCGCCGAGCGCGAAACCGACCGCCGTGTACCAGTTGAGCGCGAAGCCGAGCACAACGAACAGCACCACCCCGACGATCGCGATGGTCGAATACTGGCGATTCAGATAGGCCTTGGCGCCTGCCTGGATTGCCGCGGCAATCTCCTGCATCCGTGCGCTGCCCGCGGGCTGCGCCAGGATCCAGCGCACCGAAAATACACCGTAGAGGATCGCGACCACGCCGGCTGCCATCGCCAGCCAGAGGGCTTCTTGCATCGACATGAAACTACTCCCTGGAAACGAAAATCATATCACGAAAGGTTGTAATTTCCGGCGCACGCGCACGGCCGAAAGCTTCGCATAGACCGGGATACCGGCCTTGAATGGCGGATAATCCTCGCCGCCGATCAGCGGCTCGAGATAGCGGCGGCAGGCGGCAGTGATGCCGAATCCGTCGGCAGTGATGAAATTCCGCGGCACCATCTTTTCGCGATTGGCGACTTCCGCGATTGACACGGAGCCGATCTTCCAGCGGTACGGCTTCGAAGACTTGCGCACGATCACCGGCATCACGGCGTTTTTCCCGGCAAGCGCCAGCTCGACCGCCGCGCGACCGACAGCGTAGGCCTGCTCGACATCCACTCGCGAAGCGATGTGACGTGCCGAGCGCTGCAGGTAGTCGGCGAGCGCCCAGTGATACTTGTAGCCGAGCGTCTCCTTGACCATCGCGGCGAGCGTCGGTGCGACACCGCCGAGCTGCACGTGGCCAAAGGCGTCGCGCGTGCCCATGTCGGAAAGGAATTTGCCTTCCGCGTTGCGCGTGCCTTCGGAGGCGACGATGACGCAGTAACCTTTCTGCTCGACGGTTTCGCGCACGCGCGCGAGAAAGCGCTCGCGGTCGAAGGCGATTTCCGGGAACAGGATGATGTGCGGGGCGTCTCCGGTCCTGCGGGCCGCGAGACCGCCGGCCGCGGCGATCCAGCCGGCGTGACGGCCCATGACCTCGAGGATGAAGACTTTGGTCGAGGTGCGCGCCATCGATGCCACGTCGAGCGAAGCCTCGAGCGTCGATACTGCAACGTACTTGGCGACGGACCCGAAGCCGGGGCAGCAATCGGTGACCGGCAGGTCGTTATCCACGGTTTTTGGCACGCCGATGCACGCGACGTGATGACCCATCTGCTCGCCGAGCTGCGAGAGCTTGAGCGCCGTGTCCATCGAGTCGTTGCCGCCGTTATAGAAGAAGTAGCCGATGTCGTGGGCGCGGAATACCTCGATCAGGCGTTCGTACTTCGCGCGATCACGTTCGAGGTCCTTCAGCTTGTAGCGCGCTGAGCCGAACGCGCCTGCCGGCGTGTGGCGCAACGCACGTATCGTCGCCAGGCTCTCGCGGCCGGTGTCGATCAGGTCCTCGGTCAGCGCGCCGACGATTCCGTCGCGGCCGGCGTACAGGTGCCTGACGCGGTCACGGCGCTGGCGGCAGGCCTCGATGACGCCGCAGGCCGTCGCATTGATGACGGCGGTCACGCCGCCGGACTGCGCGTACAGTGCATTGCGAGGCGCGGGCTTGTCGCTCTTGCGTCTGGCCATCTTCAAGGTCCGTTTTCCGGGCGGGGACACCGCCCCGTGGGGCGCGCAGCATAGCCGATTTGCCGCGGTTTGACGCGACCGAAAGCCGCGGGCAGGATGGGCGCCCCTCGTGAGGGGCCCCGGGCCCGCGGAGTGCGTTGCGATGAGGCTGGTATTGCTGGGGGCGCCCGGTTCGGGCAAGGGCACGCAGGCACAGAGAATGCAGGCGCGTCATGGCGTGCCGCAGGTGTCCACCGGAGACCTGTTGCGCGAGGCTGTGGCCGCGGGCACGGAACTTGGCCGCGCCGCGCAGGTGGTGATGCAGGCGGGCGGGCTGGTCGCGGACGACATAATGCTCGGCATCATCCGCGAGCGGCTTGCGCGCCCGGATGCCGCGCGCGGCTTCATCCTGGACGGTTTTCCGCGCACGCAGGCCCAGGCTGATGGTCTCGCCGCAATGCTGAAAGATCTCCGAACACCGCTCGATGCCGTCGTGCTGTTGGAAATCGATCCGGAAGTGCTGCTGCGTCGTCTTGCGGGTCGTCGCAGCTGCCGTCGTTGCGGGCGGGTATTTCACATCGAGACGAATCCGCCCCGGCCCGGCGAGCGCTGCGCGGACGGACGGGAGCACGATCTGTTCCAGCGCCCCGATGACAATGAAGCGACCGTGCGCCAGCGTCTCGCGGTCTATGGCGAGCGCACACGCCCGCTGATCGAGTATTACGCCCGGCAGGGCCTGCTGCGCCGGATAGATGCCAACGGCACGCTCGACGAAGTCGATGCGCGGTTGCAGGCTGCGATAGCTCCCCGCTAGTCGCTTACAACTGCGCGAGCAACGGCTCACCGACGATGGCGCGGCGCCAGCCGCTGAGAATCGGCAGTTGCCGCTCACCGCGAAGCAGTGCGGTGAGATCACGACGCGTGGCCAGCACTTCCGGCTGGATCTCGAGTTCCCCCGCAATGGCGAGCAGCCGTTGCTGCAGGGCCTTGAGCTGCCGCAGCTGCTCGGGCCCCGCGCGCAGCCCGTCATCTGCGATCAGGTCAGCGGGCGGGGCGTCGTCATCGGAGATCGCTTTCAGGATTTCGCCGCCGACGCGATCCGCGGTCGCGCGCGGCACGCTCGCGATCCGCGAAAGTTGCTCGCGTGTGCGTGGCCGCGCCTGTGCGATCTCGTAGAGGGCCGCGTCCGGCAGCACCCAGCCGCGCGGCAGGTTTCGCTCCATCGCGCGTTCTTCGCGCCAGCGTGCAATGGCGCGTATTGCGTGCTGCGCAGCCGGCTGCATCCGTTCCAGACCCTTGAGGCGCCGCCAGGCTTCGGAGGGCAGGACGCGATAGAGGGAGATGTCCGTGAGCGCCGCGGACTCCTCTGCCATCCAGCCACGGCGGCCGGCGCCAACCAGTCGCTCATCCAGCAGCGCCACCAGCTCCGGCAGGTAGCGCACGTCGTCGGCCGCGTAGGCGAGTTGCTCGGGCGACAGGGGGCGCCGGGCCCAGTCGGTGCGCGCGTGGCCCTTGCTCAGGTCGACGCCGAGCAGCTGGCGCACAAGTTCCGCATAACCGATCTGCGCCGGAAAACCGAGCAACGCAGCCGCCAGTTGCGTGTCGAAAATCGGGGCGAGCGGCAGGCCGGTCAACGGCAGCAGCGCCTCGACATCCTGGCGGGCGGCATGCAGGAGCTTGGGCCGGCCCGGATCCGTGAGCGGCGCGACGAGCGCGCGCGCATCCGCAATTTCCAGTGGATCGATCAGCACCAGATTTTCGGCAGCCGTGACCTGGATCAGGCACAGGCGCGGGTAATAGGTACGTTCCCGCACGAACTCCGTGTCGAGCGCGAGCTCGGCACCGGCCGGCCACGTGCCGACCAGGGAGCGCAGCGTCGATTCGTCACTGATCAGCGCATCGGCAGTCATATCGGCCGCCTGCTTGGATACAATCGTCATCGTGCACATTATGCGGAACCGGCCGCCTCAGCCCAAGACAGAATGACCCAAGTGCTGATATCCCTGGTCGAGATTGCCCGCATGCGCCGCGATCCGGGTGAATTGCCGGCCTCGATCGTGCTGCTCGTTCTGCTGGCCGTGGCTAATGTGGGCAGCAACGTATTGCAGTCCTGGCTGCTGGATGACAATGACCATCTGCTGGCGCGTTCCGTCGTCGATCTCGGCTTGACGCTTGCGATGTTCTGGTTCGTGCTGGCGGTGACGCGCAGGCTCTATCGCTATCGGCAGACGATGAACGCGGTGCTCGGCGTTTCCGTGCTGCTGACACCGCTGCTGCTCATATCGATCGGGCTGCAGCAGCCGGCGCAGGTGTATTACCCGATCAAGCTGTTGGCCTATGCAGGCTGGATCGGCGTCATCGTCTGGTACACGCTGATCATCGGCCACATCCTGAGGAGCGCACTCGAGATCGGGTTCGTGACCAGCATCGCCATTGCCATCACGACCGTGATCCTGGGCAGCGCGGTGCTGGACAAGCTGTTCCCGGCGGCGGCCTGATGCACATCCACATTATCGGCATCTGCGGCACTTTCATGGGCGGCATCGCGGCACTCGCGCGCGCGGCCGGCCACCGCGTGACCGGCTCCGATGCCAATGTCTATCCGCCGATGAGCACGCAGCTCGAGTCGCTCGGCATCGAGCTGATCAACGGCTACGACCCGGCGCAGCTCGACCTGAAACCCGACATCGTGCTGGTCGGCAATGTCATGAGCCGGGGGAATGCCCTGATCGAGCGCCTGCTCGACAGCCCGCTCACCTTCACGTCGGGCCCGCAGTGGCTTGCGGAGAACATGTTGCGCAGCCGCGAGGTCGTTGCGGTCGCGGGCACTCACGGAAAGACGACGACATCCAGCATGCTGGCGTGGATCCTCGAGAGGGCGGAGCGTGAACCGGGATTCCTGATCGGCGGGATACCGGGCAACTTCGGACTGTCCGCACGCGCGGGGAAGGGCAGGGTCTTTGTCATCGAAGCGGACGAATACGACACCGCGTTCTTCGACAAGCGCGCGAAGTTCATTCATTACCGGCCACGCCATCTGGTGCTGACAAACCTGGAATTCGACCACGCCGATATCTACCCGGACCTCGCCTCCATCCAGCGCCAGTTCCATCACCTGATGCGCACCGTCCCGGGTTCCGGTCTCGTCACCTGGAATGCGTCGGATCCGGCGCTCGCAGCGATGCTGGCGATGGGTTGCTGGACGCCGCTCTCCGGGTTTGCGCGCGATGCGATGGCAGGCGCTGACTGGCAGGTTCGGCTGCTGGAAGCGGATGGGTCGGTGTTCGAACTGCTGCATCGCAAAGCGCCGGCGGGCGTCGTGCGCTGGCCGTTGATCGGCCTGCACAACGTGGAGAACGGACTCGCCGCAATCGCGGCCGCTGCAGGACTCGGCGTTGCGCCTGCAGAGGCGGCGCTCGCGCTCGCCGATTTTCGCGGCGTGCGCAGACGCCTGGAATTGCGCGGCGAGGCGCGCGGTATCCGCGTCTACGATGATTTTGCGCACCACCCGACCGCGGTCGCGGCGACCATCGATGCGATGCGGCGCCATGCGGGCAACCATCGGATCGTCGCGGTGCTCGAGCCGCGATCCAATACGATGCGTCTCGGCCATCACCGCGAAGCCCTCGCGGCGTCGCTCGCCGGAGCAGATCGCACCTGGCTGTATCAACCCGCGGGGCTCGACTGGAATCTCGACGAGGTCGCCGCCGGGCTGGGCGCGAAGGCGGTCGTCACCGGCGACCTGGCGGAACTGGTTGCCATGTTGGTCGCGGAACTCAGGGCGGGCGACGAGGTGTTGATCATGAGCAATGGCGGCTTCGGGGGCTTGCACGACAAGCTGCTTCAGGCGCTGCGGACCAAGGCATGAACGAGGAAATCCGCGAAATTCCGCTGTTTCCGCTCAGCATCGTGCTGTTTCCGGGCGGGCCGTTGTCCCTCAGGATCTTTGAGCCGCGCTACCTGGACATGGTCAGCCGTTGCCTGCGCGAGCAGTCGGGTTTCGTGGTCGTTCAGATCACGGATGGCGAGGAGACGGCAGCGACCGCGAGCTTCGCCGCGACCGGTACCGAGGCCGGCATCGTTGACTTCGATCGCCTCGAAGATGGGCTGCTGGGTATCAGCTGCATCGGGCGCGAGCGTGTGCGGGTGCTGGAGGCATGGCGCGAAGCTGACGGATTGAATCGCGGCCGCGTCATCGCCATTGCCGCGGATCCGGTGCTGCCGGTGCCGCCGGCACAGGCCTGGCTCGGCGAAGTGGTGCGGCGTGTGCTGTCCGAGGCGGGTGAAGTCTATCGCCACGTGGAAATGCGCGACGATGCGGCTTGGGTCGGTAATCGTCTCGCCGAGATGCTGCCGCTGTCGCTTGCTGACAAACAGGCTTTGCTGGAGATGACCGATCCACTCGAGCGCTTGACGGCGCTGGAACCTGCGGTCAGCCGCCCCGAAACCTGAGCGCGGTCACGTGCCGCCGGACGCGATGCCTCGCCAGCCCGTAAACCGGCCACGTGCCAGATACAGCGCCAGCAGGATCGCCAAGCTCCAGCCTGCAACCAGCCAGCCGGTGAAACCGTCGAAGTCGCTGACCAGAAATGACCAGTGAGCCGCCTCGTCATGTCGCGTTACTGCGGCGGTTGTCTTGATCACGCAGATCCAGCCCATGTGCAGCCCGACGCCGGCGGCAATGCTGCCGGTCCAGTGGCGCACCAGTCCGAGCAACAGGCCGACCAACGCCAGCGTCGTGAAGGCATCGGCGATCGCCGCCGGTTCCGCAAAACGCGCGAGGGCTGAGCCCAGCAGCGTGATGCCGCTGTTCCAGGCGACCTCGCCCTGCGGGACCTTGACGCGTGCGAAGAAGTGGATGGCGGAGTACAGGATCGCGGTGGAGGCGATCGCGAGCGCGGGCCCGGATTCGCGCAGCACCGCGCGAAACATCAGGCCGCGAAAAAAAGTCTCTTCGATCAGTGCCACGATCAACCCGGTCAGCGCGCCGGCCACGATGCCGGCGAGCAACGTGCCTGCGTCAAGGTCCGGCAGCGGATTGCGGATGCCGAGTGCCACGATCACGAGCGCCATCGGCAGCATCGTCGCGACACCGCACGCGAGCCCGACGCTGGCCTGGCGCAGGAAATTCGCGCGTGGCAGGCCATAGCCCCAGTCCGAACGGCCGCGCAGTCCCAGACGCCGGACGGTAACCGCGATTCCGGCCAGCATCAGCAGCTGCCAGAGGCGGCCGATCACCCTGTGGAACTGCCAGTCCGGCTGCAGCGCGTGCGCCAGCTGATACGCGGGCCAGGCAGCAAGCGCCGCGAGCACCAGCGTGCCAACGATGGCTGCCAGGAACCAGCCGAGGGCGCGCATCAGAGCGCGGCGGCGATTGCCGCAAACGCGCGGCGCGCGGCGTCAACGGTCGCCGTCAACTCGGCTTCACCGTGCGCGGCGGAAACGAATCCCGCTTCATACGCCGACGGCGCGAGATAGACGCCCGCATCAAGCATCAGGTGGAAGAATTTCCGGAATCGCGCCACGTCGCAGGCCATCACCTGCCGGTAGGAATGCACCGGCGACTCCTGGGTGAAGAAGAGCCCGAACATGCCGCAGACATGATTTGTCGCAAGCGCAACACCCGCGTCCCGCGCGGCGGCGGCGATACCGGCGACCAGCCGCCCGGTTGCGGCCGCGAGCGCTGAGTGGAATCCCTTCCTCGAGATGAGCTCGAGCGTCGCGAGGCCCGCTGCCATCGCCACCGGATTGCCGGACAGAGTGCCCGCCTGATAAACGGGACCGAGCGGCGCCAGGCGTTCCATGATTTCGCGCCTGCCGCCAAAGGCGCCGACCGGCAGGCCGCCGCCGATGATCTTGCCGAGCGTCGTCAAATCGGGACGCACCCCGTATAGCGACTGCGCGCCGCCCAGCGCGACCCGGAATCCCGTCATCACCTCGTCAAATATCAGCACGGCGCCGTGTCGCGTGCACAACTCACGCAGATGCTCCAGGAAACCCGGCACCGGCGGCACGCAGTTCATGTTGCCGGCGACCGGCTCGACGATCACGCAGGCGATCTCGCCGCCTCTTGCCTCGAAGCATTGATCGAGTCCCGCGCGGTCGTTGTAATCGAGCGTCAATGTATGGGACGCGAGATCCGCGGGCACACCGGGCGAAGTCGGCACGCCGAGTGTCAGTGCGCCGGAACCGGCCTTTACCAGCAGCGAGTCGGAATGGCCGTGATAGCAGCCCTCGAACTTGACGATGCTGTCGCGGCCGGTATATCCGCGCGCAAGCCGGATCGCGCTCATGGTCGCCTCGGTGCCGGAACTGACCATGCGCACCAGTTCGATCGACGGCATCAGCTCGGTCACCCTGCGGGCGAGTTCGGTTTCGATGACGGTCGGCGCGCCGAATGACAGGCCGTCGACGGCGCGGCGCGTGACGGCCGCGATGACATCCGGGTGCGCATGGCCGAGGATCATCGGACCCCAGGACCCTACATAGTCGATATATCGCCTGCCATCCTCGGCTTCGATCCAGGCACCATGCGCGCGCCGGATGAACAACGGCTCGCCGCCGACACCACGAAAAGCGCGCACCGGCGAATTGACGCCGCCCGCAATGTAGCGACTGGCTTCCTCGAACAACGACATGTGCAGTTCCCCGTTCAGCGGCGTTCCACCTCGAACCCGCGTTGCCTGAGCTTTGCCGGCAGGCCCTGTTTTCCCGCGAGGTGAAGGGCACCGACCACGAGCAATACGTCGTCGGGTTTCCTGAGGAGCGCCTCGACCTGGTCCGCCCAGCGCTCGTTGCGCGCGTAGATCAGCCGCTCGGCGAGCTCTGGATAATCGGCGAATTCCTCCTTGAGCTGGCGGACAAACGACTCATCGTCGCCGTCCTGCCAGGCCTCGAACAGCCGCTTTACCTGCGTGTCGACTTCCGCCGATTCCTCGAGTGACTGCAATAACATATCCACCTGTTCATCGGCCGGCAGTCCGTCGAGCAATTCGAGCTGCTCGTCGAGGGTCTCGAGTCCGCAAGACGGTTTGCCGTCCTGACTTGCGGCCCGCTGGATGACCTGCTCGACGCCGCTGTCTGCGACGAAACCGTGCTGCTGCAGAGCCATCACCGAAACGCTCATGCCGACGAACCAGGGCTCGAATATTTCAAATGGCGTGAGATCGACGTCGGCGTTCGCGGCAGCTTCGCGTACCCGCCCGGCCGACGGCCCCAGCAGGTCGTAGAGCCCGCGGCCCGCGGGGTCGACGGCGCGCGCGAATGTGACCGATGCCGTCGTGGCCGGAGTCAGTGCGCCGATGTCCACCTCCAGGCAGATCATCTCGGCATCGCGATAGGCCTTTTCAAGTTCGCCCGCGATCTCGAAGCCGCCTTCGGGCAACAGGTGTACCGATCCGAACAGGTAGACGGTGTTGCTGCCTCCGGTGATGGCCCAGACCGCCGGGTCGGCGGTCGCCATGCCAAATGGAAGCAGCGCCGCAATCAACGCGAGCAGGGACCCTGGCCGGCGGCCCCGGGCATTAGTCATCGTCAGTCACCCACTCGACGCCGGTTTCGATGCTGCCGTCGTCGCCAAGCTCAATCCAGCGGTAGGCCGGTGGCCGCGAGTCCACGCTGAATTCTTCAGCTCCCTGCTCGAACTGCATGCAGGTCGACGGCGTGCCCATCAAGAGCGTGCCGCCACGCACGTCGTCCAGCGCCTGGTGGGCATGGCCCCATACGAGGCCACGCACACGCGGATGGCGCGCCAGTACCGCAAACAGTTCAGCGGAATTGTCGAGCATCAGCGCATCGAGCCAGGGGCTGCCGTGCGGCACCGGGTGATGATGCAGGCAGACCAGCGCATACGCGTCCGCATTTCGCGCCAGCGCGCGATCGAGTCTCGCGACCTCGGCTGCGGCCAGGTGTCCGTGATGCGAGCCTGCAACCGTGCTGTCGAGCATCAGCACCAGCCAGCCATCGTAGCGATTGACCAGCTCGTGCACGAAGGGCGGCCCCGCAAGATCCGCGCGCAATTCCGCCGGAATGTCGTGATTACCCGGCAGGCAATGCACGGGTACTCCGGCGTCGGCGAAGTTCTGGCGCAGGCGTGCATAGCCGCCCCGGTCATCCTGCACCAAATCCCCGGTCAGCAGCAGCGCACGCGGAGCAGGGTGCCGACGCCGCGCGTGATCCAGACAGCGCCGCAGCGTGACATCGGTCGCGACGCCACGGACCTCGATACCCGGGGTCCCGAGCAGGTGCGTGTCCGTGAACTGCAGCAGGCGCACCGGCCGCGGTTCAGTAGCGGTAGTGATCGGGCTTGTATGGCCCGGCGGCCGGCAGTCCGAGATAGCGCTCCTGCTCCGGCGTCATGACAGTCAGCCGAGCGCCGATGCGCTCGAGGTGCAGGCGCGCCACTTTCTCGTCGAGCTCTTTCGGCAGCACATAGACCTTGTTCTGGTACCGGTCGCCGTGGGCGAACAGCTCGATCTGCGCGAGCACCTGGTTGGTGAAGGAGTTCGACATCACGAAGGAGGGGTGGCCGGTGCCACAGCCGAGATTCACGAGCCGCCCTTCGGCCAGCACGATGATGCGCCGGCCGTCCGGGAAGATGACGTGGTCGACCTGCGGCTTGATGTTCTCCCAGCGGTACTGCCGGAGCGACGCGATGTCGATCTCGCTGTCGAAATGACCGATATTGCAGACGATGGCCTGGTGCTTCATGCGGCGCATGTGCTCGTGCGTGATCACGTTCACGTTGCCGGTCGCGGTCACGAAGATATCCGCCAGTGCGCAGGCATCATCCAGCGTGACGACCCGGTATCCCTCCATGGCAGCCTGCAACGCGCAGATGGGGTCGATCTCGGTGACCCACACCGTCGCGCCGAGCCCGCGCAGGGACTGCGCGCAACCCTTGCCAACGTCGCCGTAGCCGGCAACCAGCGCGACCTTGCCCGCGATCATCACATCGGTCGCGCGCTTGATGCCGTCGACCAGCGATTCACGGCAGCCGTACAGGTTGTCGAACTTGGATTTGGTGACCGAGTCATTGACGTTGATGGCCGGGAACGGCAGCCGGCCGTCGGCGGCCATGCGATACAGGCGCTTGACGCCGGTGGTCGTCTCCTCGGTGACGCCGCGGATTTCCCTGAATCTCGTCGAGTACCAGCCCGGCTGTGACTCCAGGCGGCGACGGATCGAGCTATAGAGCGCCTGCTCTTCTTCGTTGGCGGGCTTCGCGATCACGGAGGGATCGCGTTCGGCTTCGGCTCCCAGCATCACGAGGAGTGTCGCATCGCCGCCGTCGTCGAGGATCATGTTGGCATGGCGCCCGGCCGGCCATTCGAAGATCCGGTGCGTGAAATCCCAGTACTCGTCGAGTGTCTCGCCCTTGCGTGCGAAAACCGGGATGCCCGACGCCGCGATCGCAGCGGCGGCATGGTCCTGGGTTGAGAAAATATTGCAGGAGGCCCAGCGCAATTCGGCACCGAGCGCCTTCAGTGTCTCGATCAGCACCGCCGTCTGGATGGTCATGTGCAGCGAGCCTGCGATGCGGGCGCCGGCCAGCGGCCGTGCGGGACCGAATTCGGCGCGCACGGCCATCAAGCCGGGCATTTCGGTCTCGGCGATCGCGATTTCACGGCGGCCCCAGTCGGCCTGCGTGATATCACTGACCTTGTAGTCATTGAACTTCGGGTTGATCACGGCATTCATGGTCGTTCCTCTCCTTTGCGAGCGAGAGCGCCGTTGTCTATCGCTGTCCCCGAGCCTGGCAGGCAGACGCCTGTTGCAACGCTCCTCGAGAACCGCGGGGACTAAGTAAAGGGGACAGTCCCCAATTAAAGTCCCGCTGCCTTCCTCAATGCTTCCGCACGGTCGGTGCGTTCCCAGCTGAAGGCAGTGAATGTCGAACTGCGCCGCACCAGCGCGCCGTTTGACTCCTCCTGCCAATGGTAGCTTGCTTCATGGGGTTCGCGCCCGAAATGTCCATAAGCGGCGGTGGCCCGGTACATCGGGTGGATCAGGTCCAGCATCTTCATGATGCCCCATGGGCGCAGGTCAAAATGTGCGCGAACCAGCTTTTCCAGGCGCTCGTCGCTGACCCGGCCGGTGCCGAATGTCTGCACCGAAATGGAGGTTGGCTGCGCCACGCCGATCGCATACGAGACCTGGATTTCGCAGCGGCTTGCGAGCCCGGCTGCGACCAGGTTCTTTGCGACATATCGCGCGGCGTAGGCCGCGGACCGGTCGACCTTTGAGGGGTCTTTTCCGGAAAAGGCGCCGCCGCCGTGGCGCGCCATGCCGCCATAGGTGTCGACGATGATCTTGCGGCCGGTCAGGCCGCAATCGCCGACCGGGCCACCGATCACGAAGCGGCCCGTCGGGTTGATGTGATAGCGGGTGCGCCGGCTGAGCAGCCTGGCCGGCAGGACCGGCTTGATGATCTCCTCCATGACGGCTTCGTGCAGATCCTTCTGCCTGAGTTCCGGCGCATGCTGGGTCGAGAGCACGACTGCTTCGATGCCAACCGGCTTGTGATCTTCGTATCTGAATGTCAGCTGGCTCTTGGCGTCGGGCCGCAGCAGCGGGAGCTTCGGATTGCGGCCCTTGCGGACCTGGGCCTGGCGCTGGACCAACTTGTGCGCGTAATGGATCGGGGCGGGCATCAGCGCGGGCGTCTCGTTCGTCGCATAGCCGAACATGAGGCCCTGGTCGCCGGCGCCCTGGTCTTCCGGGTTCTTGCGGTCCACCCCGCGGGAAATGTCGCTCGATTGCTTGCCGATGACGTTGACGACACCACAGGTGCGGCCGTCAAAACCGACCGTGGATGAGGTGTAGCCGATGTCGCAGATGACGCCGCGCACGACTTCCTCGAGCTCGATCCAGGCGCGGGTCGTGATCTCGCCCGCGACCACCGCGACGCCGGTCTTCACCAAGGTCTCGCAGGCGACGCGTGCCCGAGGATCGCGCGCCAGCAGGGCGTCGAGCACCGCGTCGGAAATCTGGTCGGCGACCTTGTCCGGGTGGCCTTCGGAGACCGACTCGGACGTGAATAGATAACGGCTGGGCATCGAAAAATTATACCGCATCAGAGACAATGAACGGGTTCCCCGCCAGGTGTATCAGATGCCCAGCCGCCGCGAGCTTGCCAACGCCATCAGGGCCCTCAGCATGGACGCCGTGCAGCGCGCCAATTCCGGTCATCCGGGAATGCCGATGGGCATGGCGGATATCGCGGAAGTGCTGTGGAACGACTTCCTGAAGCACAACCCCGGCAATCCGCGCTGGGCCGACCGCGACCGTTTCGTGCTTTCCAACGGCCACGGTTCGATGCTGCTCTACTCGGTGCTGCATCTGAGCGGCTACCCGCTGTCACTGGATGAACTGCGGAATTTCCGCCAGCTCGGTTCGCGCACCGCGGGACACCCGGAGCACGAAATCGACATCGGCATCGAGACCACCACGGGTCCGCTGGGCCAGGGCCTGGCCAATGCGGTTGGCATGGCGCTCGCCGAAAAGTTACTGGCCGCCGAATTCAATCGCCCCGGCCACGACATCGTGGACCACCACACCTGGGTGTTCCTGGGCGACGGCTGCCTGATGGAAGGCGTCTCGCACGAGGCCTGTTCGCTGGCAGGTACCTGGGGTCTCGGCAAGCTGATCTGTTTCTACGACGACAACGGCATATCGATCGATGGAGAAGTCTCGGGATGGTTCACCGACGACACGCCGAAGCGCTTCGAGGCCTATGGCTGGCAGGTGCTCAGGAATGTCGACGGCCACGACGCGGCGGCCGTGGCACGCGCAATCCGTCGCGCGAAGCGGGAAAGATCGAAGCCGACGCTGATCTGCTGCAAGACAGTGATCGGTTATGGCGCGCCGAACAAGCAGGGCAAGGAGGAATGCCATGGCGCGGCGCTCGGCAGCGAAGAAGTGGCGCTCGCCCGCAAGTCACTCGGCTGGCCGCACGAAGCATTCGTGGTTCCTGACGAGATTCGTGCCGCCTGGGACTCACGCGCGGCGGGACGGCGGGCTGAGAACCGCTGGAGAAAGAGCTGGAAGGCCTATCAGGCCGCCCATCCGGAACTCGCGCTGGAATTCGAGCGCCGGACCGCAGGCCGCCTGCCCGCCGGGTTCGAGGACCAGGTTGCGAAGGGCGCGGCTGCGGCGCAGTCAGCCGGCCAGGCGCTGGCGACGCGCCAGAGTTCGCAGGCGGTCCTGAACGCGCTCGGCGGATCGCTGCCTGAACTCCTCGGTGGATCCGCCGACTTGACCGGTTCCAACAACACGCGGATCAAGGGCACGGCGGTCTACACGCGTTCAGATCCGGCCGGCCGCTACCTTCACTACGGTGTCCGTGAATTCGGCATGGGCGCGATCATGAATGGCATTGCGCTGCACGGCGGATTCATACCATTCGGCGGCACGTTCCTCGTGTTTTCGGACTATGCGCGCAGTTCGCTGCGGATGGCATCGATCATCGGCACCGGCAGCATATTCGTGCTGACCCACGATTCAATCGGACTCGGCGAGGACGGCCCGACCCACCAGCCCGTCGAGCAGCTGGCATCGCTGCGGATGATTCCGCGCATGGAAGTCTGGCGGCCCTGCGACACCGCCGAAACCTGGGTCGCATGGGCCGCGGCGATCCGTCGTCGCACCCGGCCTACGGTGCTGGCGCTGACGCGCCAGGCCCTGCCGCCGCAGTCTCGCGATGCGTCGCAACTGGATGCGGTTCGCCGCGGCGGCTACGTGCTGGTCGACTGCGCGGGCACGCCGCAATGCATACTGATCGCGAGCGGCTCCGAAGTCGCGATTGCGGTCGAGGCCGCGGGCCTGCTTGCGCGCCGGGGCGTCGCCACCCGGGTCGTTTCGATGCCCTGCACCAGCGTATTCGACGCGCAGGATGCAAAGTGGCGCGACTCGGTGCTGCCGCCTGCGATTGGGTGCCGGGTCGCAGTTGAGGCGGGCGCGCCCGACGGCTGGTGGCGCTACGTCGGTTCGCGCGGCTGCGTCATCGGCATGACGGACTTCGGAGCTTCGGGGCCGGGCAAGGATCTGTTCCGGCATTTCGGCTTCTCGGCCGAGGCCGTCGTCAATGCGGTGGATTCGATGTTGAAGAAAACAGGAGACAACTGACCATGGCAATCAAGGTGGGCATCAATGGCTACGGCCGCATTGGCCGCAACGTATTGCGTGCGGTGTACGAATCGAAGCGCAATGGCGAGATACAGATCGTCGCGATCAATGATCTTGGTGATGCGAAGACCAATGCGCATCTGACGCGCCATGACACCGCGCACGGCCCGTTCCCGGGCAAGGTCGCCGTCGAAGGCGATTACATGATCGTCAACGGTGACCGCATCCGCGTGCTGGCCGAGCGCGATCCCTCGAAACTGCCCTGGGGCGAGCTCGGGGTGGAAATCGTGCTGGAGAGCACCGGTCTGTTCAACAGCAAGGAAAAGGCGTCGAAGCACTTCGCCGGTGGGGCGAAGAAGATCGTGATCTCGGCGCCCGCTGATGGCGTGGACGCAACCATCGTCTATGGCGTCAATCACGGCGTCCTGCGTCGCGACATGACCGTGATCTCGAATGCGTCCTGCACGACCAACTGCCTGGCGCCGCTGGTTAAGCCTCTGCACGAATCGCTCGGACTGGTCTCCGGCATCATGACGACGATACATGCCTATACCAATGACCAGGTGCTGACCGACGTCTATCACAGCGACCTGCGACGCGCCCGCTCGGCGACGATGTCGATGATCCCGACCAAGACCGGCGCGGCCGCGGCCGTCGGCCTGGTGCTGCCCGAACTGAAGGGATTATTGGACGGCTTTGCCGTGCGCGTTCCCACAATCAATGTGTCGCTGGTCGACCTGACATTCACCGCCAAGCGCGCGACCACTGTCAAGGAAGTCAATGACATCCTGCGCGCAGCCGCCGGGGGCGCGTTGAAAGGGATCCTCGAGTACACCGAGGAGCCGCTGGTTTCCGTGGATTTCAATCACAACCCGGCTTCCGGGACCGTGGATGCCCCGTTGACCAAGGTGACGGGCGGCACGCTGGTCAAGGTCTGCGCCTGGTACGACAATGAATGGGGCTTCTCGAACAGGATGCTGGACACCACATTGGCTTGGGCACGAGCGTGAAAATCCTGCGCATGTCGGATCTCGACCTGGCCGGCAAGCGCGTCCTGATCCGCGAGGATCTGAACGTGCCGGTGGCAGATGGCCGGGTGACCAGCAACGCACGGATCCGGGCTGCGCTGCCGACATTGCAGCTCGCAATCGAGCGGGGTGCGCGGGTAATCGTGATGTCTCACCTGGGGAGGCCCAAGGAGGGCGTGAGCGACCCCTCCTTGAGTCTCGCGCCGGTCGCGGTGCGGCTGTCGGAACTGCTGGGAAAACCCGTGCGCCTGGTCAGTGACTGGCAGGACGGCGTCGATGCCGCGCCAGGCGAAGTGGTGCTGCTCGAGAATGTGCGCTTCAACAAGGGCGAGAAGAAGGACGACGAGGCGCTCGCGAGGCGCATGGCCGCACTCTGCGATGTGTTCGTGATGGACGCGTTTGCCACGGCCCATCGCGCCGAGGCCAGCACCCACGGTGTCGCCCGGTTTGCGCCGGTTGCCTGCGCCGGGCCGCTGCTGATCGGCGAGCTCGAGGCGCTCGAAACCGCGCTTGAAAAACCCGCGCGGCCGCTGGTAGCCGTGGTCGGCGGCTCGAAGGTCTCGACCAAACTCACCGTGCTCGAGACCCTGATCGAGAGGGTGGACTATCTGGTCGTCGGTGGCGGGATCGCCAACACCTTTCTCGCCGCCGTCGGCATGCCGATTGGCAAGTCCCTGCATGAACCCGAGATGATCGACATGGCGCGCCGCCTGCTGGCCCGGGCGCGCGAGCGCGGTGTCGGGATCCCGATTCCGGTCGATGTGGTCGTCGCAAGCGAGTTTTCCGCCAAGGCGGAAGCTGACGTCAAATCGGTTTCCGAGGTTGGGAACAGTGACATGATCATGGATATCGGCCCGGATACGGCAGAGCAGATCACCGGGATCGTCGCGCTAGCCGGCACCGTGATCTGGAATGGACCGCTCGGTGTATTCGAGTTTGACCAGTTTGGCGAAGGCACGTGGGGACTCGCCCAGGCGATTGCGCGCAGCAAGGCATTCTCGATCGCGGGCGGCGGCGATACGATCGCAGCGATCGAGAAGTACGGTGTGGGCGGCAGCATTTCCTACATTTCGACGGGTGGTGGTGCCTTCCTGGAATTCGTGGAGGGCAAGGTGCTGCCGGCCGTCGCCGTTCTGGAACAGCGCGCGCTCGGCTGAACGCGCAGGCAAACAAGGCGGCCATGCCAAGACGTACCAAGATTGTGGCGACACTCGGGCCGGCGACCGATTCGGATCGGGCGCTTACGGATCTGGTCGCGGCCGGCACGGACCTGGTACGAGTGAATTTTTCACACGGCACATTTGAAGACCACGCGCGCCGCATTGGCCGAGTGCGTGCCGCCGCACTGCGCGTCGGCCGGGTGGTCGGCATCCTGGGCGACCTGCGCGGACCGAAGATCCGTATCCAGCGCTTCGCTTCCGGCAGTGCCACGCTGATGGACGGGGAAGTCTTCGTGCTCGATCCGGCATTCGACCCGGAAGCCGGGACCGACAAGATCGTTGGTGTCGCCTACGAGTCGCTGCCCAGGGACGTGCGGCGCGGCGACACACTGCTGCTGAACGATGGCCTGATCGCGCTTGAAGTGACCGGCGTCGAAGGCACGAAAGTGCATACGCGCGTCACCATGGGCGGCGAACTGACCGACATGAAGGGGCTCAACAAGCTCGGCGGCGGCCTGTCCGCCGGGGCGCTGACCGACAAGGACCGCGAAGACATCCGCATGGCTGCGGAACTGGGCGTCGATTATCTTGCCGTATCTTTCGTCCGCAATCGCGACGATGTGCGCGAAGCCTGGGACCTGCTGAAGGCCGCAAATGGCGAGGGCCGCATCGTCGCGAAGATCGAGCGGCGTGATGCGATAGACCATCTCGAGGAAATCGTCGACGCGAGCTCCGCGGTCATGGTTGCGCGCGGCGACCTCGGCGTCGAGGTCGGCTACGCTGAACTAACCGGGCTGCAGAAAAGGATCATCGGCCTTGCACGTGCACGCAACCGGCTGGTGATCACCGCGACGCAGATGATGGAGTCGATGATCCACGCGCCGGTGCCGACGCGTGCCGAGGTATCCGACGTCGCCAATGCCGTCATGGATGACACGGATGCGGTGATGCTGTCGGCCGAAACCGCCGTCGGCAAGCACCCGGACCGGGTCGTGCGCGCGATGGCGCAGGTCATCGAGGGTGCCGAGAAGTGGCAGACCTCGAATGGGGCGGGAATCCAGCGCCCCGACCGCCATTTCACGTTTACCGACGAGGCGATCGCGGCCGCGGTCATGTACACGGCCAACCACATGGACGTCAGGGCGATCGTGGCGTTGACCGAGTCGGGCTCGACGGCCCTGTGGATGTCGCGTATCCGTTCGGACATCCCGATCTATGCATTCACGCGCCACGCGGCGACCCAGCGCCGCGTGACCTTGTATCGTGGCGTTTATCCGGTCGCATTTGACGTCACGCATCCGGCACCGGAGCAGATGTACCCTGCGATCTTCCAGCGCATGCTGGATGAGAAGCTCGCGGCCGAGGGCGACCTGATCATCGTCACCAAGGGCGAGTTGTCGGGTGTCGCCGGTGGGACCAACACGATGAAGATCATCAAAGTCCGACGCTCTGCCACATGAGGCGGAATATCGCGCGTGTAATTCGCATCGGGCTGCCCCTCGCGGTCGGGTTCGTGCTGCTCGTCCTGACGGCAGCCTGGCTTGCGCTGCGGGCCAGCCTGCCGCGCATTGACGGGGAGGTGGGTCTCGCAGGACTGAGTGCGCCGGTCGCAATCGAGCGGGACGCCGCGGGTGTGCCCGTGATCCGCGGCGCCACGCGTGAAGATGTCGCGCGCGCAACAGGCTACGTCCACGCCCAGGACCGGCTGTTCGAGATGGACCTGTTGCGGCGCAAGGCCGCGGGCGAGCTGGCGGAGCTGCTTGGGCCGGCGCTGCTCGATGCCGACCGGGAGGTCCGATTGCACCAGTTTCGCAAGCGCGCACTGCTGTCGCTCGCGGCGCTCGATCCGGTCGGGCGCGGCATTCTCGACGCGTATTGCGCCGGGGTGAATGCCGCAATCGCCGACAGCCAGTCGCGGCCATTCGAATACCTGCTGCTGCGGGCAAATCCCGCGCCCTGGCGCGCCGAGGACACGCTGCTGGTCGTCTATGCGATGTGGATCGACCTGCAGGGACTCGATGATCGCAGCGAGCAGCAGAATGGATTGCTGGCGGCGACGCTGCCGGACTCGCTCTATCGCCTGTTGATCGGGGGCGATCCGCAATGGGATGCGCCGCTCGACGGCAGCGTGCTGCCGCAAACGCCGCTGCCGGACGCCGCAGAAATCGATCTGCGCAAGCTCGACCCGGCGCTTTTCAGCGCGAAGACGGCGAAGATCAGTGGACGGGATCCGCGGGGCATGGTCGGCAGCAATAACTGGGCCCTGGCGGGGAGCCACACCGCCAGCGGCCGCGCAATGGTCGCCAATGACATGCACCTGAACCTGCGCGTGCCGAGCATCTGGTATCGCGCGCGACTGGTCGCGGAATCGGACCAGCTCGATATCAGCGGAGTCACGTTGCCCGGGGTGCCGGGGGTCGTCGCCGGCAGCAATCGCCACGTGGCCTGGGGATTCACGAACAGCTACGGGGATTTCCAGGATCTCGTGGTGCTGGTGCCAGGCGCGGATGGCGACAGCTATCTCACGGCCGAAGGCCCGCGCCTTGTGGAAACGGACGTGGAAGTCCTGCATGTCGCCGGCGCTGCCGATGAAGAACTTCCAGTTCGCCGCACGATCTGGGGACCGGTCGTCGCCAGGGGCGCGGACGACCGCGAGCTCGCGTTGTCGTGGACCGCGCACGAGCCCGAGGCGACCGACATGGCACTGCTCGGACTGGAAGGTGCTCGAAACATCGAGGAAGCGGCGGCGGTCATCGGTGGCGCCGGCATGCCGGGGCAGAATGTGATGATTGCCGATGCCGACGGGCGTATCGGCTGGGTGCTGTCCGGGCGCCTGCCACGCCGCCAGGGCTTCGATCCGACCCGACCCGTCGCCTGGAATGAAAAGAACACGGGTTGGGATGGCTTGATTGCGAAGCCGGACTCGCCGCGAATCCTGGATCCGCCTGATGGGCGCGCCTGGAGTGCGAATGCGCGCGAGGTCGGCGGAGAAATGCTCGCCGTGATCGGTGATGGCGGTTACGCCCCAGCGACGCGCGCGCGCCAGATCCGCGACCGGCTCACGAAACTACAGCAGGCGACCCCGACGGACTTTCTCGCGATCCAGCTTGACGATCGCGCTGAGTACCTCGCGAACTGGCAGCCCGTGATGCTCCGCGCCTTGACGAAGGCCGGCGCAACGGAGGCCGAGGGACTGGTAGCGGCCTGGTCGGGTCACGCGGCAGTCGACGACGCCGGCTATCGGCTGCTGCGCGAATTCGAGACGAGTGTGACGGATCGCGCCTATGAAATGCTGACGACGGTGCCGCGCAAGCGCTGGCCCGATTTTCCCTGGAGCGCCCCGGAGCGGTTCACCCAGGTCGCGCTGCGCCTGGTCCACGAGAGGCCCGCGCATCTGCTGGATCCGCGCTTTGCCGACTGGGATGCGTGGCTTGCAGATGTCGCGATGCAGGTGGTCAAGGAACTGCCCGCTGAATGCGCGAGTCTCGCTCGTTGCACCTGGGGCCGCGTCAACACGACGCGTATCCGGCATCCGCTGAGCCGGGCGCTGCCGTTCCTATCGCGCTGGCTGGATATGACTTCGGAACCGCTGCCTGGCGACTGGTCCATGCCGCGCGTTCAGGCGCCCTCGTTCGGCGCGTCCGAACGTTTCGCGGTTTCTCCGGGGCTCGAGCAACAGGGGTATCTGCACATGCCAGGCGGGCAGAGCGGTCACCCGCTGTCGCCGTTCTATCGTGCGGGGTACGAAGCCTGGGCGCGCGGCGAGCCGACGCCGTTTCTGCCGGGTGCGGCAGAGCATGTGTTGAAGTTGATACCGGCCGAAAGGTAACTACGCTGCTGATGTGACGGGGCGGGGGCAGTTAGATCATGTCCACGCCGAGCGCAGACAAGGACTTGCAGGCGAACGCGAGATTAGCAGGCCGAAATGACGTAGAACAAACATTCATTTATGACGTTCAATTAAGCGTTAGATTGCCGAGAATTAGCTGGGCGCTATGATTCGGGCGAGGTCTTTTCGGGAGGCGCCAAGGGCGATGAGTGACCGCATCAGCAAGTCGATGGAGACCGTTGGGTCGCCCGATTCCATCTTGGCGACTCGTGACTGGCTGGATTGCACTGCCGCAGCCAGGTCATGTTGTGTCAGGCGCTTGCGTTTCCGACGCGCCTTCAGCCCTTCGGACAACTTGAGGCGCAGCTCGATCAACGCAGCCTCCTCCGTTGAGAGGTCCAGAAACTCCTTGGCGTCGCCTACTTTCCAGCCGCGACTCGTGAGTTTGGCCTTCTTACTTGCACGCATCGTCATACTCCCGAAAACGCCTCTGGCAGGTTGCAATCACATCCTTGGGCGTGGTGCGCGTCTTCTTGGCAAACACCGCCCCAATCACGATCGCATCTCGGTCCGTCCGGTAGACAATTCTCCAATTCGCCGCAGTGTCCCCGATGCGCAACTCATGGCATCTCTTGCCGATTCCAGGCATGGGCCGCGAATGGGGCATCCCCAACGACTCGCCGCGCTGCAGCCTTCTAAGCAACATTCCGGCTTCGATCCTACCGGCCGTGCCGAATGGCGGAGTCTTGATCTCCCCATGCAGCCAAACCAGCGGCTTGTCAGCTGAAGCCACGAAATGCAGTATATGTCAGATCTGACATACAGTCAACTTAGGCCCGGCAATCTAACTAGGCGATGCAGCGGTCGGCGCTCGTCGTCACGCCGCTTGCAGGCGCAGGCCGCGCGGCGTATAGGTTTCAATCAGCAAGCGGCGCGCCGACTGCGCGCCGCCGCTGATCGCGAGCGTTAGGCCGCACACCCTTTATGCAATGGCTCGATCTAAAGGTCCCACCGCTACTTGTGTGGCTTGTCTTTGCCGGTGCAATGTACGGTGTGGCCTACGTCGCACCAGGGATCTCGTACACTCTGCCCGCACGGTTCGCACTGGCGCTGGCGCTGGTTGTGCTCGGCGGAGCGGTAGCCCTCGCCGGCGTTGTTGCCTTTCGCATAAAGCGCACCACAGTCAACCCACTCACTCCTGGCGCGTCCTCGTCTGTCGTGTCCAGCGGTGTCTACGGCGTCTCACGCAATCCCATGTACCTCGGCTTCTTTCTAGTTCTTGCGGGCTGGGCACTGTACCTGTCAAATGCTGGCGCGATCTTGCTGTTGCCGGCCTTCTTGGTGTACCTCACTCAGTACCAAATCAAGCCCGAAGAGCGAGCATTACTCGCAAAGTTCGGCCCCGAGTTTGCGCATTACATGGCGCGCGTACGACGGTGGGTGTAGGTGCAGTTTAATAACGGCTAGATCCCAAATCTAAATCACCATGGAATTCGTAATTGGAGTCGCCGCTGCTACTGCAGTTGGATTATTCGCCACTGTGATTGGCTTCGACAAGGAGCGCAGCTTCTACCCAGTTGTGTTGATTGTCATTGCCACCTTATACCTGCTATTTGCGGCGATGGCCGGGTCCACAGATTCCCTTGTCGCGGAGGCCATTCCTGCACTCGTGTTTGTGGCGATGGCTGCGCTTGGGTTCCGGAAGACTCCATGGCTCGTGGTCGCCGGCCTGGCACTTCACGGAGTTTTCGATTTCTTTCATCACGCAGTGATAGCGAACCCCGGTGTCCCTGTATGGTGGCCGGGTTGGTGTCTTGCCTACGATGTCGGTGCCGCTGCCTACCTAGCCGCGCTGATTGTTATTCGGAGGACTTCGCATGCGGCCTGACCATGCGCTGCAGCGAACCCGGCCCTCGCGTCGCACTTGCATCGCTGTATCCGTGTGGATACACTCGGTATGTGTATCAGGTTCAGCGAACCGAGGTCTTCTCCAGGTGGTTGGCTGGGCTGCGAGACGCGAAGGGTACGGCCCGGATCCTGGCTCGGCTGGATTCAGTACGACTCGGCAATTTGGGTAACAGCAAAAACCTCGGTGGCGGGCTTCATGAGATACGGATATTTGCCGGCCCCGGTTACCGCCTCTACTTCGCGCCGCGCGGGGAGATTGTGATTATCTTGCTGTGTGGTGGCGATGAATCATCTCAGCAACGAGACATTGCGCGGGCCAGGCGCCTGCTCGCGGAATTGGAGTGATAACCATGGCCAAGCTCAAAGAATTTGATCCTAGCGCCTACCTCACCAACGACGAGGTGGTCGCGGAATACCTCACCGCTGCGCTCGAGGACCCCAATCCTGACGTCTTCCTTGCGGCGGTCGGAAACGTCGCCAAAGCGCGTGGCATGAGCAGCATTGCCGAAGAGTCCGGTCTCGGTCGGGAAAGCCTCTACAAAGCGCTGACCCCAGGAGCCAAGCCCCGCTACGAGACGGTACTCAAGGTGTTGCAGAGTCTGGGCGTCAAACTCACAGTCTCTGCGGCCTGACTATGCGATGCAGCGGTCGTCGTCACGCCGCTTGCAGGGACTGCAAGCAAGGCCCGCATTGTTGAATCAGCAAGCGGCGCGCCGAGCGCGCGCCGCCGCTGATCGCGGACGTTAGTCTGACACGAGCAGCAAATGAAACTTTCGACGCGATACGGGCTTGTTGGGATCGGAGCATTGGGAGCTCTGAGCCTCGTACATTGGGGCCGCAAGTCTCAGTACGGCGGAGCCGAGATCGCTCACTACTTGATGGGAGTGCTGCCGAACGTGGCAGCCGCTATAGCCATCCCATTCGTCTTGCTCAGCATCTGGGCGGATCAGAACCAAAATGCTTCCTATGCAGATGCACGTCGAAGCTTTGTCGTCATTATGCTAGCTGCAGGGTTCGGGCTCATCGCGTGGGAGTTCATACAGCAGTCTAGCCGCACTCTGGTTTACGACACCCACGACATTGGTGCAACCATCCTGGGGCTTGGCTTGGGGTATCTTCTATTCACTCTGACAACTCCCAAAACCAATGACACAGCAGCCTAACAATTCATTCAAGCCGACGCCGCTTAGCGGCGCGGCTTAATTCAGGCGTTAAGCGGCAATGATGCCTCGCAAGTCACCGATGTAGAAACGCAATGAAGCGGCCCAACATTGGAACGGAGTGCGTGCAGACTCGAAAGATGCTTGTCGTTTCTGCGAAGTGGATTGCCTGTAGCGTAGCTCTCCTCGTGATTGCTTGTACGACTTCCGCCCAGCGCGCTGGACAAGCACCTGCAGCCGAGGCGTCTCACGCGCGCGAAGCGACGCCGAGCCACACCGAGGCAACACGACAGCGCTTCCTCGACATGTGGGCCCGGTCCTATTTTCCGGGACGCACCGGCCAGCTATTGATCGTGCCGCGCGAAGGCGACTTCATCACGCGACCCGACCCGGATGTCCCTTACATGCACGGCTCGCCCTGGGCATATGACGTCGCGATCCCGCTGATGTTTGTAGGCCCGGCGGTCAAGGTCGGAACGTATTCCATGCCGGCCGTGCAGCAGGACCTGGCACCGACACTCGCGGCTGCGCTTGGCGTGCATATGCCGCCAACGTCGACTGGCCGCGTATTGCCCGTCCTGCAGACGGGTATGGCTCCACCGCGGGTGGTCGTGCTGATCGTTCTCGATGGCATGCGTCGCGACTACTTCGATCGGTACGCGACGCTCATGCCAGCGCTCACGGCACTGCGGCAGCGTGGGGCCTGGTTCACCCAGGCGCAGCTCAATATTCTTCCGTCGAATACCGCGGTGGGGCACTCGACCATTGCCACTGGAACCGATCCCGCCGTCCATGGGGTAACCGGTAATAATGTGTACGATCGCATCGGCTGCGTGCGTCACGAGATGTTCGCCGGAGCCGTGCCCGGGGACTTGATGGCGTTGACGTTGGCCGATGTTTGGCAATTTGCGACATCGGGTCGCGCGATCATACTGGCACAGGGCAGCATCGACCGCGCCGCCATCCCACTCGCGGGGCATGGAGCGTGTCAATTGAACGGAGTGCCGGTCACGCTTGCCGGCTACGACCAGCGGACGGGGACCTGGAGCGCGAATCCCCAATGTTACCGTCTGCCCGCGTACCTTAAGGACGTCAACGCGAGCGCACTATGGGCAGGCGATGCCGAGTGGATGCATCACAAGATCGACACCCCTGCCGCCGTGCGCTACTCAGCGCTCTTTCCCGCGTTCGAAGCCGACGCGATGGTCGCCATGATCGAGCACGAGCCCGTCGGCGAAGACGGCGTTGCAGATCTCATTCTGCTCAACTACAAGGGTGCCGATTTCGTGGGACACAAGTACGGACCGGATTCGCAGGAACTGCGAGTTACCCTCGGCGAGATGGATCGTCACCTGGCGTGGGTTCTCGGCGCGCTGGAGAAAAAGGTCGGCAACGACTACCTGCTTGCCGTGACTGCAGATCACGGCATGCCGTCCGAACCGTCCTCAGCGGACCGCCGGCATTACGCGCCATCGATCATGGATCTCCTGAACAATGAGTTCGATCCCGAAGGAAAACAGCTCGTGACCGCCTTCGAATCGGAAAATCTCCAGATCTTTATCGATGAAGACCGCCTGTCGAAACTTGGCTTGACGTTGCCCGACCTCGCCAGGTTCCTCAGGTCGCAGCCGTTCCTGTTCTGGGCGTTCACCAGTGACGAGGTGCGGCAGGCAGCTGGCCACTTTGGACGCGCAGATTCACCGAGACGACCGGAAGATTGACGACGAACGTGTGGAGTATCTGCGATCTCAAAGAGACACATTGTGTCAGCTCGATCGGGCCTAACTATGCGATACAGCGGTCATCGCTTGTCGTCACGCCGCTTGCACGGGCAGCGGGTGGCGCGCCGACCGCGCGCCGCCGCTGATCGCGAGCGTTAGACGCCAAAGGCTGCGCGACCTACCGTTTCAGGAGCGTCCATGAGCGTGCATCCGCTAGAAGCCTGGCATCAACTGGTTCGCAGCCAGGATCCGGCTGGTCTCGACGCATTGCTGTCCGAAGAAGTGGTCTTCTACTCACCTGTGGTTCATACACCGCAGCGAGGAAAGGCAGTCGCCTCCTTGTATCTGAATGCAGCCTTTCGCGTCTTCTTCAATCCAAGCTTTCGCTATGTTCGCGAGGTCGCCGGTCCCTCGGACGCCGTGTTGGAGTTCGAAACCCAGATCGATGGGGTCCTGGTCAACGGGGTCGACATGATCAAGTGGAACACGCAGGGTCAGATCACAGAGTTCAAGGTCATGCTCAGGCCGTTGAAGGCCATCAACCTCATCCATCAGCGAATGGCGGCAATGCTCCAGTCCAGCCAGCGACCGGCTTGACGCCCAAGCCTGCACTACGCTCGCGCAGACGTTGGTTCTTATTGCAACGACTTCATCGCTCGATCGAGCCCGTCCAGTGTCAACGGAAACATACGATCCTCAAATAACTCCCGGGTGATCTTCACCGACGGAGTCCAGTCCCAGCGTTCACGTGGCTCGGGGTTGAGCCACACGTGGTGCGGATAACTCGACAGCAGCCGGCGCATCCACGCGCTGCCTGGCTCCTCATTCCAATGCTCGATGCTGCCGCCCGGCTGCACGATCTCGTAGGGACTCATGGTCGCGTCGCCGACCACCACGAGCTTGTAATCGCGGCCATAGGTGCGCATGACTTCGACGGTCTGCGTGCGCTCCGCGTGGCGACGCCGGTTGTCCTTCCACACCGACTCGTAGACGAAATTGTGGAAATAGAAATACTCGAGGTGCTTGAACTCGCTGCGTGCCGCGGAGAATAGTTCCTCGCAGATCCGCACGTGATCATCCATCGACCCGCCGACGTCGAGGAACAGCAGTACCTTGATCGCATTGTGCCGCTCAGGAATCATGCGGAGATCGAGCAAGCCAGCGCGGCGCGCGGTCGAATCGATTGTGCTGTCGAGGTCGAGCTGTTCGGCGGCGCCCTGGCGCGCGAAGCGGCGCAGCCGTCGCAGCGCCAGCTTGACATTGCGCGTGCCGAGCCCAATCGAGTCGTCCAGATTCGCGAACTCCCGGCGGTCCCAGACCTTGACCGCGCGACGGTTTCGCGAGCCCTGCTGGCCGATGCGCACGCCCTCGGGATTGTAGCCATCGGCCCCGAATGGCGAGGTTCCGCCGGTGCCGATCCACTTGCTGCCGCCCTCATGCCGGGCACGCTGCTCCGCGAGCCGGCGACGCAGCGTCTCCATCAGCGCGTCCCAGCCGCCGAGCGCGGCGATTCGCGCCTTGTCCTCGTGCGAAAGCGAGAGTTCCAGGTTCTTTCGCATCCAGTCGGCGGGAATTTCGGCCATCACCGCTTCGAATGCCTGCTCGATGCCCCGAAAATGCGCGCCGAACACCTGGTCGAAGCGGTCGAAGTGGCGCTCGTCCTTGACGAGCACCGTGCGGGCCAGCCAGTAGAAATCGTCCACCGACAATCCGATCAGGCGCGCCTGCAGTCCCTCGAGCAGCGCCAGGAATTCGGTGATGGACACCGGCACGCCGGCGGCGCGCAGCATCATGAAGAAGCGGATCAGCATCGGCCGCCCGCGCTGCGTCAGCCGGGCCGGCCGGCCCGCCGATTCAGGAACAAGAGCTGCTCGAACAGGTGCACGTCCTGCTCGTTCTTCAGCAGCGCGCCGTAGAGCGGGGGAATGGAGACCTTGGGATCATCCGAGCGCAGTGCGTCCGGAGGTATGTCTTCCGCAAGCAGCAGCTTGATCCAGTCGAGCAGTTCGGAGGTCGAGGGCTTCTTCTTGAGGCCGGGCACTTCGCGGATCCGGTAAAAGGCGGTGAGCGCTTCCGCGAGCAGGTCCTTCTTGAGACCGGGGTAATGGACATCGACGATGGACTCCATCGTCTCGCGATCCGGGAAGCGGATGTAGTGGAAGAAGCAGCGGCGCAGGAATGCGTCGGGCAGCTCCTTCTCGTTGTTGCTGGTGATGAATACGATCGGGCGGTACCTGGCCTTCACCAGTTGCCGCGTTTCGTAGACGTAGAATTCCATGCGGTCGAGCTCGCGCAGCAGGTCGTTCGGGAACTCGATATCGGCCTTGTCGATCTCGTCGATCAGCAGCACTGCCTGATCATCGCTATCGAAGGCGCGCCACAACATGCCCGGCACGATGTAGTTGGCGATATCCTGCACTTTCGCATCGCCGAGCTGCGAATCGCGCAACCGCGAGACGGCGTCATATTCATAGAGGCCCTGCTGGGCCTTGCTCGTCGACTTGATGTGCCACTCGAAAAGCGGCCGGTCGAGCGCACGGGCGACTTCCTGTGCCAGCTGGGTCTTGCCCGTGCCTGGTTCGCCCTTGATCAGCAGCGGCCGCGCGAGGGTGACGGCCGCGTTGACCGCGAGCGTCAGCTCATCCGTCGCGACATAGCTGGCAGATCCGGTGAATCGCAAGACCGATTTCCTAATTGACCTCGGCAGTCGCGGCCTTGGCGGCCAGCTGCCGGAGGTCGGCCAGCACCAACTCTGCATGGCCCTTGGGATCGACGCTGACGTAGTGCTTGGCGATGCGGCCATCCGGATCAATGATGAATGTATCGCGCCGCGCGCGCTCGATCATGCCCACGTACTTTTTCAGCGTACCGTAAGAAGTCGTAACTTTCTTGTCGACGTCCGCGAGGATCGGAAAGGGCAGGTTGTGCTCCTCGGAGAACGACTTGTGCGAATCCACCTTGTCGACGCTGACGCCGAGGATCACGGCGCCGAGGTCACGGTAGGCAAAGATGTTGTCGCGGAACTCGCAAGCCTGCGTCGTGCAGCCCGGCGTGCTGTCCATCGGGTAGAAGTAAAGCACGACCCACTTGCCGCGGTAATCACCGAGGGCGCGCCATTTCCCGGTCTGGTCCTGCAGGCGGAATTTCGGGGCAGCGGCCCCGACTGCGGGCGACTCCTGCGCGACGGCCGCAGCGCCGAGCATCAGTGTGACGCAGGCAACGGCGGCGCTCTGCAACAAACGCATCATGGCGGTATCTCCGGTTCGGCCAATTCGGTCGCGCTACTTCTGGGGTGGCTGCGGGTAGCATAGTATCGCGGCCACTAGCCAGAAGACCATGACGCGGCCCAAGGGTTCCCGGTGAATAGCACGACATCGATCGGCCCGCGAGACGACCGGCCGCGCGTCGCCCTGGTCCTGCCCGGCGGCGGCGCCCGGTCGGCGTATCAAGTCGGCGTGTTGAAAGCGATAGCCAGTTGGTGCCGGCCCGGTGAGCGGCCGCCGTTCTCGATCCTCTGCGGGACCTCGGCGGGCGCGATCAACGTGGCCGTAATCGGCGCCAGCGCCGGTGATTTCCGCCGCGCCACCGCGGAGCTCGACCGCGTCTGGAGCGCATTCCGGGTCAGCCAGATATTCAAGAGCGGCACCGTGGACATGCTGCGCTCCGGCCTGCACCTGTTGCTGGCGCTGGTGTCCGGTGGCTGGCTTCTGGCTGTGCCCCGGGCTCTATTTGACAATGCGCCATTGCGCGCGTTGCTGTCGCGCGAGATCGACTTCGCGCGGCTTTCGCAGGCCACCCGGGAAGGAGCGCTCGACTCGATCGCCGTGACTGCAACGGGGCTCGGCCGCGGCGAATCAGTCACCTTTGTCCAGAGTGCGCGGCCCTTCGAGCCCTGGGACAGGGCTGGCCGACGCGGAATTGCAGTGGATATCACGCTCGATCACCTGATGGCGAGCTCTGCAATCCCGCTGTTGTTCGCAGCGGTGCCGGTCGGGCAGCTGCATTACAGCGACGGGGCGATCCGCCAGGTGATGCCGCTCGCGCCGGCTGTCCACCTCGGAGCCGATCGCATTTTCGTTGTCGGTGCGCGCAGTCCGCCCGGCGATCCCCCGGCCCACGACCGGCCGCCGAATATCGGCGAGATGTTTGGCTTCATGCTGGATACGCTGTTCATGGAGGGACTGCAGGCCGATGTGGAACGCGCCGAGCGCATCAACGTCCTGCTAGGTCATGTACAGGACTGCCCGGCGCCGCTGGGTCTGAGGCGGATCGACACATTGCTGATGCTGCCAAGCAAGGATCCACGCAATATTGCAATTGCCCACCATGCAGCGATGCCGCGAACGCTGGGGGCATTGCTGCGCACCCTCGGTGCCGCGGGCAAGCGCGGTGGCGGTCTGATGTCCTACCTGATGTTCGAGGCACCCTATACCCGCGAGCTGATCAGTCTCGGGGAGAGCGACGCAGAGGCGCGGCGCGCCGAGATCAGCTCATTCCTCGGCCTGGACCATCACTTCGCCAGGGCGTTGTGACGCACGAGCAATTGCGGGTAGCGCTGCCGGAAGTGTGCAGCGAGGCGCTCGACCAGATAAACCGAGCGATGCTGGCCGCCGGTGCAGCCCACAGCGACGGTCAGGTAGCCGCGATTTGCGGCCTCGTAGTCCGGAATGCGGCCGTCCAGGAAACGCACTAGGTCGTCGGCCATGCGGTGCACCTGCGGGCTCGCCTCGAGGAATGCGACCACCGGGGCGTCGCGTCCGGTCAATGCCTGCAGCGCAGGCTCCCAGTAGGGGTTCGGCAGCGTGCGAGTGTCGAACACGAAATCGGCATCGCCCGGCGTGCCGTGCTTGAAGCCGAATGACTCGAACAGGATCGATAGCCGGCCGGGGCTCTGGGATTCAACGCGCTGCCCGATCAGGTCCCGGAGTTCGTGGACACTCATGCGCGAGGTGTCGATGACCAGATCGGCGCTGTCGATCAGCGGATGCAGCAGCCGGCGCTCCTCGGCGATCGCATCGGCGAGACTGCGGCTGGCGCCCGCCAGCGGATGACGGCGGCGCGTCTCCCCGTAGCGCCGCAGCAGCACCTCGTCTTCCGCATGCAGGTACAGGATCTCGCAGCGCAGGCCGGCTTTCTTCAGGTCCGTGATCAAGGCGGGTATCGATGCGAGGTCATCGGGGCGATTGCGCGCGTCCAGGCCGACCGCAAGGCGACGATAAATGGGCTCCTCGGTCTGCACCGAATGCGCGACCAGGCCCTGCACAAGGCCTGCCGGGATGTTGTCGATGCAGTACCAGCCGAGATCCTCGAGCATGTTGAGCGCCACGCTCTTGCCCGAGCCTGACAGGCCGCTGACGACGATCAGGCGGATCATGGATGGCTGCTGTCGGTGTACGGCCGCTTCAAGTCGGCCGGTTTCGCTGTATGTCAGCCGCGTGGTGATCGGTCAGCTTTTCCTTGTGCTTGCGCATGCGCCGGTCGAGCTTGTCGGCCAGGGCATCGATTGCCGCGTACATGTCACCGTCGATTGCGTCGGCATGGATGACCGCTCCACTGACACCCAGCGTTGCCTCTGCCTTGTGCTCGAGCTTTTCGACCGTCAACACGCAGCGAACGTCAATCACTTGATCGAAATGACGCACAACGCGCTCCATTTTCTTCTCGACGTATCCCCGCAAGGCCGGAGTCACATCAATGTGGTGGCCAGTGAGCGTCAATTGCATGGTGAACTCCTTTTTTGTGTGGCAAGGCGTCGGCGCTCGCTCGAGGTTGGAATGCCGAGCGCCTCCCGGTACTTGGCAACTGTGCGCCGCGCGACGTGAACTCCCCCGGTGGAAAGCATCTCCGCGATCTGGCTGTCGGACAGCGGCCGGGCTGGCGGCTCCTGGCTGATCAGCTTGCGGATTTTCGCACGGATCGCGGTCGATGAGACGCCGGCGCCGTCATCGCCCGGCACCTGGCTGGAAAAGAAATAGCGGAACTCGAAGACCCCGCGCGGCGTGTGCAGGTACTTGCCGGTGGTCACCCGCGAGACGGTGGATTCGTGCAACTGCACGGCATCCGCAATGTCGCGCAGGATCATCGGCTGCATGGATTCCTCGCCGCGATCGAGAAAAGCGGATTGCCGTTCGACGATCGAACGTGCAACACGCAGCATCGTGTCATTGCGGATCTCGAGGCTGCGCAGCAGCCAGCGCGCTTCCTGCAGCTGCGTGCGCAATACCGCGTGATCGGCCGCGCGCGTGATCATCGCAGCGTAGCCGTCGTTGAGGCGCACGCGCGGCACCGAAGCCGGATTCAGCTCGACGGTCCAGCCCTGCGGCGAGCGGCGCGCGTACACATCCGGCACGACGTATTCGGTGCGCATCGGCTGTATCGTCGAGCCGGGGCGCGGGTGGCAGCTGCGAACGAGCGCGAGCGCTATGTCAAGTTCCTCACCGCTGCAGTGCATCTGGCGTTGCAGCAAGGAGAACTGCTGCTCTGCCACGAGATCGAGATGCTGGTGAGCCAGCTCGAGCGCGGTATCGAGTCCCGGCGTGGCAGGATCGAGCTGCCGCAGCTGCAATTCGATGCACTCGGCAACCGTTCTTGCTGCGACGCCTGCGGGATCGAACTGCTGCACAATCGCCAGCACGGCCTCGATCTCGGACTCGCTGGCGCCTATTTCCGGCGCGACTGCTTCCGCGATTGCCTGCAGGGTTTCCGTCAGGTAACCGTCATCATTGATCGCATCGATCAGGGCGCGGCCGATCGTCAGTGCAGCGGCCGGCAGCCGCGCCATCTCGAGCTGCCAGACCAGGTGGTCCTGCAGCGTCTCGCCGGCCCCATCGTTGAATTCCTGCACACCATCGCCGCTGCGCGCCCAGGGTGCCTCCGACTCGGCGGCGGTCGGCTCGGTCCAGTCGTCGCTGATCTCGACGACCGGTTCATCGGTTTCGGCGGCTTCCCGGTCATTGCGGTTGTCGTCCGCAATGGCTTCGAGCGATGCGGTGGATTCGAAGTCCTCCACTGGCTCGAGCATCACGTTGGTCTCGAGCGCCTGCTGGATCTGGGCCTGTAGTTCGAGTGACGGCAGTTGCAACAGCCGAATCGCCTGCTGCAGCTGTGGCGTCATCGTCAGCTGCTGGCCGATCCGGAGTTGCAGGGAGGGTTTCATCATGCGCGCGTTTGGCGCCTCGACGCCGCTCGGTTACAGGCGGAAATCCTGCCCCAAGTAGACCTTGCGGACCTCGGGATTGGCAAGGATCTCGTCGGCAGAACCGGAGGCCAGGACTGCGCCCTGGCTGACGATATAGGCGCGGCTGCAAATTCCCAATGTTTCCCGTACGTTATGATCCGTAATCAGGACGCCGATGCCGCGCTCGGCCAGATGGCGGGCGATACGCTGGATATCGTGCACCGACAGCGGATCGACACCGGCGAAGGGTTCGTCGAGCAGTATGAAGGCGGGATTGGCCGCAAGCGCCCGGGCTATCTCGACGCGTCGCCGCTCGCCGCCCGACAGGCTCATGCCGATGTTGTCCCGCAGGTGCGCGACATGCAGTTCCTCGAGAAGTTGTTCGAGCGCCACGTCGCGTGCCGCCTTGTCCAGGTCGCGACGCGTCTCGAGTATCGCCATGACGTTGTCGGCCACGTTCATGCGCCGGAACACAGAAGCCTCCTGCGGAAGGTAGCCGAGACCGCGCTGCGCGCGCGCGTGCATCGGGAGGTGCGTGATGTCCTCGCCATTCAGTTCGATGCGGCCGCCGTCGCAGGGAACGAGGCCGACGATCATGTAGAACGCCGTGGTCTTGCCGGCGCCGTTTGGCCCGAGCAGGCCGACGACTTCTCCGCTCTCGATCTGCAGCGACAGCGAGCTGACGACCATGCGCTTCTTGTAGCTTTTCTCGAGGCCGGTGGCGGTTAGCAGGCTCATTCGGGTTTCTTCGGCGGGGGCGTGGTTGCGGGTGCGGACTCCCGCTCGCGCGGCTTGATTGTGATCACGACCTGCTCACGGGAAATCACGCGCTGGTTCTCGGTACTGTAGACCAGGGTCGCGCCGGTGATCTCGTTATGCCCGTCGGAGAGCCAGGCATCACCGGCGAGTTCCACCGTGCCGCGGGCAAGATCGTAATCGATGCGATTCCCACGGCCCTGCGCAAGCTGTGCCTCGCGGCGCTGCTCGAATGTCGCTGGTGTGCCGGTCACGGTTGCGCTCTGGATCACGCCCTTTGAGAATCGAACGCGGGCCGTGTCGCTTGCCAGCGAACCGTCCGTCATCATGATGCGCACCGACCCGCTGAATTCCCAGCCGCTGTCCTCGAAATCAAGGCCGCTGGCCTGGGCCCGTTCGGCCGTGATCTGGGTCGGGCCCTGGACGATCGTCACATCGTTGAATATCAGCACGCTGTTCTGATAGTCGAAATCCGTCGACCGCGCCTCGACAGTGATCGGCAGTCGACTGCGGTCCTGCGCGTGTGCAACGCAGACAGCGGCGCCAAGCAGCCAAGCCGCGATTGCAGGCTTACGGATTGAAAAGGCCATGGACTTCGGATTCTAGCCGCAGGTTGCCGGCCTTCAAGTCGACCTGCATGCCGCGGGCATGCATGACGTGGCGACCAAATGTGAGCGTGACCTCCTCGCGGGTCTCGGCGTGTTCCGTTGCGGTGTCGAGTATCAGCCGTGCCGTGCTCAGTTCGCCGAGTCCGGGCTGAGTGCCGGCACGTCCGCTCATTCGCACGTCACCCAGGAAATCGACCGCATGCGCACCGCGCGGCACGCGCGCTTCGCCCGAAGTGAGGCGCCAGCTCTGGCCCTCCAGCGCGTGGTAATCGACCACGACGTCGTGCAGCGTGACGACACCGCTGACCGGATCCTCAATGGCAGTTGCGGCCTGCAGCCCGAGCCGCAGATTTCCATCGGTGCCGAAATCCTCGAGTTCGATGCCCGTCAGGTAGTAGCCCGGTCGCGTGGCCTCGGTCGCCGGCGTCGTGACTTCGCGCCTGAACAGGTGCCATTCGACCAGTACCGCAATCAGCGCAACCAGTGCCGCCAGCAGCACAAACCGCCCGATCATCGCCTGGCGCCCCGCGCCGCCAGCAGCCAGTCGCAGAATTCCCGCGCCGCGCCCTGCCCGCCGGTGGCCCGGGTCACATGGGCGGCCGCGGCCAGCACCCTGGGATGCGCATCGGCCACCGCGGCCGGGAGGCCGACCGCAGCCATCAATTCAAGATCCGGGGTGTCGTCGACCAGGCAGGCGACATGGCGCGCCTCGATCCTGGTGCGGGCCAGCAGTTCGCTGAGTGCACGGGACTTGTCGTTGACGCCCTGCGCGACGTCAGTGACGCCGAGTTCGCGCATGCGTTCGGTGACCGCGGTCGAGCGCCGACCGGAGATCACGGCGACACGAACGCCGGCGGCAATCAGCATCCGGATGCCGTGGCCGTCCCGGACATGGAAGGACTTAAGAACCTCCCCATCCGGCCCGAACAACAAGCGGCCGTCCGTCAGCACACCATCGACGTCAAACACCACCAGGGCAATATCGGCGGCATCCGTCACATGACCCCCGCGCGCAGCAGGTCGTGGATATTCAGCGCGCCGATCAGCACGCCGTCACCGTCCAGTACCAGCAGGCCGTTGACCGCGTGCTTTTCCATCAACAACACCGCTTCCGCCGCCAGCTCGTCCGGACCGATGGAGCGGCAGCCTTTGGTCATGACATCGGCCATGCGGCTCTTGCGGATGTCGATGTCGCGATCGAGCGCGCGCCGCAGGTCGCCGTCGGTGAAGATGCCGGCGACGCGCTGCTGCGCGTCGACGATCGCCGTCATGCCAAGCCGTTTGCGCGACATTTCGAGCAGGCCTTTCGTCAGCGGTGTGTCGGGACCGACCATCGGCAGGTCCGCGCCACTGCGCATCACGTCGCGCACGCGAAGCAGCAACCTTTTTCCAATTGCGCCGCCCGGGTGGGAGAGAGCGAAGTCCGTCTCGGTGAAGCCGCGATGCCCGAGCAACGCGACCGCGAGCGCATCTCCCATCGCAAGTGCGGCCGTGGTGCTCGCAGTTGGTGCCAGGTTCAGCGGACAGGCCTCGGCCGGCACGCCGACATCGAGATGGATGACCGATTCCCGCGCAAGCGTGGATTGTGCATTGCCGGTCATCGCGATCAGCGGCGCGTCCATGCGTTTAATGAGTGGCAGGATGGTCAGGAGTTCAGTTGTCTCGCCTGAATAGGAGATCGCGAGAACGACGTCTCCCTTGGTCAGCATGCCGAGGTCGCCATGACTCGCCTCCGCCGGATGCAGGAAAAAGGCCGGTGTGCCGGTGCTGGCGAGCGTCGCCGCGATCTTCCGGCCAATATGGCCGGACTTGCCCATGCCGGAGACGACCACGCGGCCCGCACAGGCGAGCAGCATCCGGCAGGCCCTGTCGAAATCGTCGCCCAGGCGGTCCACGAGCGCCGCGACCGCTCGCGCCTCGATTCGCAGTGCCTCCCGGCCCATTTCGACCAGGCTCTTCCCGTCGCCAGGCTTGTTCATGCGGGTGAAATCGCCAACCAAGTGCAATCGGGCATCATACACCGGCAGTAATTGGTGCCGGGTCGCCGGTTCGTGGTTGCCGCCGGCGCTTTTCCCGCCGCTGGATGCCGGCTCTCGCCGGCAACGACTGCCAAGCTGCGACCCGGCACCAATTGTCCCAATTGTCTCGGATAAGATAGCGGCCCATTTTCGAGAGAGCCGTGATGACACCGGAGCAGGTGCGCAACCAGATCGAACAGGCGTTGCCGGGCGCGACAGTGGACGTGCGTTCGGATGACAACGTGCACTTCGAGGCGCTTGTCATAGCGGCGCAGTTTGCGGGGCTCAGGACAATCCAGCGTCACCAGCTCGTCTATCGGGCGCTCGGTGCAGCGGTAGGCCGCGAGATACACGCGCTGTCGCTCGACACACCCGCGCCCGACGAGTGGGCCCACCGTGCGGCGCGCTGAGTCGCCTGGCCATGGATAAGCTGCAGATCTCGGGCGGTATCCGGCTTTCGGGCGAGGTGCGAGCCTCGGGCGCCAAGAATGCGGCCCTGCCGATCCTGGCGGCAGGGCTCCTGGCAGATGCGCCATTGACCATCGGAAATGTCCCGCACCTGCACGATGTCACCACCATGATCGAATTGCTTGGCCGCATGGGCGTCGGCGTGACGGTCGGAGAGGGCATGCGGATCGAAGTCGACGGCTCGCGCCTGACGACGCCGGTTGCGCCCTACGAGCTGGTCAAGACGATGCGTGCTTCGATTCTGGTGCTCGGTCCGTTGCTCGCGCGGTATGGCGAGGCGCAGGTATCGCTGCCGGGTGGCTGTGCGATCGGAGCGCGGCCGGTCAATCTGCACGTGGCCGGCCTGGAAGCGATGGGCGCGGAAATCAGCATTGAGGGCGGCTATATCCACGCAAAGGCCGGGCGGCTGAAGGGCGCGCGGATCGTGCTGGAGACGGTTACGGTAACCGGGACCGAAAACCTGATGATGGCGGCGACACTCGCCGAAGGCCGGACCGTGATCGAGAATGCTGCGCGCGAGCCGGAGGTCGTTGACCTCGCCGGATGCCTGAATGCCATGGGCGCGGCGGTTTCCGGCGCGGGCACCGACTCGATCGTGATCGAGGGGCGCGAACGCCTCGGTGGATGCGAATACGACGTGCTGCCGGATCGCATCGAGACCGGCACATTTCTCGTCGCCGGGGCGATCACGGGCGGCCGGGTGCGTGTGCGCAGCACGCGGCCTGATCATCTTGACGCGGTGCTTGCCAAGCTGCGGGAGGCCGGCGCGATCGTCGAGACAGGGCCGGACTGGATCAGCGTCGACATGCACGGAAGACGGCCCGCCGCCGTGGATGTCCGCACTGCGCCATACCCCGGGTTTCCCACCGACATGCAGGCCCAGTTCGCCGCACTCGATGCGATCGCCGACGGTGTCGGAACGATCGTCGAGACGATCTTCGAGAATCGCTACATGCACATGCTTGAATTGCGAAGGCTGGGCGCAACGCTCCGCATTGAGGGGCACACGGCGGTGATCCAGGGCGTTCCGCGGCTTTCGGGTGCGCCGGTGATGGCCACCGACCTGCGCGCATCGGCGAGTTTGGTGCTGGCGGGCCTGGTCGCCGATGGCGTGACCGACGTCCAGCGCATCTACCACATCGATCGCGGCTACGAATGCATCGAGGAAAAACTGCGTCAGCTGGGCGCGAGCATCCGGCGAATACCGGGCGCGCGAACCTGAGGCTCGTCAGGCGGCGGGCGAGGCGGCTGCCTGCGCGGGCCGCTCGACGACTTCGATCCGCACATTATGTTCGCGCAGCGGCCCTTCAAATGGCGGGCCGCGCCACAGGCTGAGCCGGACGCCCTGCCCGGGTTTCAGCATCGCCACGCGCGCCATCAGGTCCTGGGCGCCATGCAGGCCGGTGCCATTGACCTCGGTGATGACGTCGCCCCGGGCGATGCCCTGGAGATTCGCGGGGCTTCCTGAATAGACCTGCCGCACCAGCACCGAACCCTCGGGAATGCCGAACTGTTCGGCCTCATCCGCAGTCAGGTCGCGCGGCACGACGCCGATCCAGCCGCGCACGACCCTGCCTTCGCGCAGGATGGCGTCGACGACGCCGCGCACCAGGTCAACCGGAATCGCAAAGCCGATGCCCTCGATGCCGAGCATACGGCCCGCGATCGCGGTGTTGAGCCCGACCAGTTCACCCGAAGCATTGATGAGCGCGCCGCCCGAATTGCCGAAATTGATCGGCGCATCAGTCTGGATGAAATTCTCGTAGGTGGAGACGCCCAGCCGGCCGCGGCCGGTCGCGCTGATGATCCCCTGCGTGACGGTCTGGCCGAGGCCGATCGGATTGCCAATCGCGAGCACCGGTTCACCGACGCGCAGCCGATCGGATCGGCCGATCGGGATGACCGGCAGCTTCTTCAGGTTGATCTTGAGAACCGCGAGATCGGTATCTCGATCCACGCCGACGAGCGTAGCGGGCGCTTCGCGCTGGTCCTTTAGCTGCACATTGATCAACGTGGCATTCTCGATGACGTGGAAGTTGGTCACCACGTGGCCCAGCACATCGTAGATGACGCCCGAGCCGAGGCTGCGTTCGACGCGTTCGCGATAATCCGGCCAGACATCGCCGAACAGCCTGCCGAATTCCGGCGGCAGCGCGCCGACATTCGGCACCAGTACGCGCCGCTCGGTGGAAATATTGACGACCGCCGGCGCCGAGCGGTCCACCGCGTCGGCATAGCTCACGAACTGTGTCTGCGGGGCAGGCGCGGGTGCAGGCGGAGCCAGGGTCTTCTCGGCGGGCGCCTGGCTGACGTTTGAGGGCGCGAGCGACGCGCTAGCTGCTGGCCCGACCCGAATCATGCCGGGTCTCACCAACACAACCGCGAGCGCTATCGCGAGTCCCAACGCGACCCACGGCGAAACCCAGCGCAACCAGCCCGGCATCCTCAACATTCCTGCTCCAAGTGTATAATGCGCAATCCCTGCAACGAACGATAATAAGCCCTGATGAGCGAAGAAATTGACCGGGGCCGGCGCCAGTTGTTGACGGTGGCCACGACTTTGACCGGTGCGGTCGGTGTGGCGTTCGCTGCGGCGCCGTTCCTCGCTTCCTGGCAGCCCAGTGCGCGTGCCAAGGCGCTCGGTGCGCCGGTCGAAATCGATATCAGCAAGCTCGAGCCGGGCGCCATGCTCAAGATCGTGTGGCGCGGCAAGCCCGTCTTCGTCGTCAGGCGCACGCCGGCGATGCTGCAGTCGCTGGCCAGCGTGGATGCCTTGCTGTCGGATCCGGGCTCCGACAAATCCAGGCAACCCTTGTATGCGAAGAACGAGCAACGGGCGCGCAAGCCTGAGTATTTCGTCGTGCTGGGTGTCTGTACGCACCTCGGTTGCGCGCCGCAAAACCGTTTCAGCCCGGGCGTCAGTGACGACGGCGTGCTCAAGGCGGACTGGCCGGGCGGTTTCTTCTGTCCCTGCCACGGCTCGAAGTTCGATGTCTCGGGTCGCGTGTTCAAGGGCGTACCGGCACCGACCAACCTGGAAATTCCGCCCTACGCGTTTGTCGATGATCAGCACATCCTGATAGGTCTCGACGAAGCGAGGCTTGGCTGATGCCGTCGCAGCAGCCGAATGCTCCGGCCGGTGGCCGCATGCAGGCACTCGGCGCCTGGATCGACGCGCGTTTCCCGCTATCCGAGCTCTGGAAAGAGCACATGTCGGAGTACTACGCTCCGAAGAACTTCAACTTCTGGTACTACTTCGGCTCGATCGCGCTGGTCGTGCTGGCGATGCAGATCGTCACGGGCATATTCCTGACGATGAGCTACAAGCCCTCGGACACCGAGGCCTTCGGCTCGGTCGAATACATCATGCGGGACGTCGATTGGGGCTGGCTGATCCGTTACCTGCATTCGACCGGCGCATCGGCTTTCTTCATCGTCGTCTACCTGCACATGTTCCGCGCGCTGCTTTACGGATCGCACCGCAAGCCGCGCGAACTGCTGTGGATTTTCGGCATGCTGATCTACCTGGCGCTGATGGCGGAGGCCTTCATGGGCTATCTGCTGCCCTGGGGCAACATGTCCTACTGGGGCGCGCAGGTGATCGTTTCGCTGTTCGGCTCTTTTCCGTGGATCGGAAACGCGCTGGTTGAATGGATTCGCGGCGACTATTTCATTTCGGACATCACGCTGAACAGGTTCTTCGCCCTGCACGTCGTCGCGCTGCCGCTGGTGCTGATATTCCTGGTCGTCGCGCACATCCTCGCGCTGCACGAGGTCGGCTCCAACAACCCGGATGGCATCGAGATCAAGAAGACCAAAGGCCCGGATGGCCGCCCGCTGGACGGTATCGCGATGCATCCTTACTACACGGTGAAGGACATCTACGGCCTTGCGGTCTTCTTCCTGCTGTTCGCCGCGGTCGTGTTCTTCGCGCCGGAAATGGGCGGCTTGTTCCTGGAGGCGGCGAACTTCGAGCCCGCGAACCCGCTTCTGACGCCCGAGCACATCGCGCCGGTCTGGTACTTCACGCCCTATTACGCGATGTTGCGCGCGGTGCCGGCCTTTGCGGGCACCCAGATCTGGGGCGTACTCGTGATGTTCTCGGCGATCCTGCTGCTGTTCTTCGTGCCATGGCTTGACCGTGCGCCGGTCAAGTCGATCCGCTATCGCGGGCCGATCTACAAGGTCGCGCTGATGCTGTTCGCCGCCTCATTCATCGTGCTCGGCTTTTGCGGCATGAAGCCCCCTGAGCAGCCCTTCAAGGCGATATCGGTGATCGGCACGATCTATTATTTCCTGTTCTTCCTGCTGATGCCCTGGTATTCCCGCATCGATAGCCACAAGCCCGAACCGTCGCGGGTGACCTCGTGAGACTGGCGCGGATTCAAGTGGTACTGGTGGCGCTGTGCTGGCCATTCGCGGCGTTTGCCGCCGGCCACGGCTACCCGCTGCAGGATGCCGGCACGGATGTCAGCAATCTTCCGTCGCTGCAGCGCGGCGCGCGCAATTTCGTCAACTACTGTCTCGGCTGCCATTCGGCGAGGTACATGCGCTACAGCCAGCTGGCGCAGGATCTAGCGTTGACTGACGACGAGTTGCAGGAAAACCTGATGTTCACCGGTACGCGCATCTACGATGCGATGGTCTCGTCGATGCCGGCCGAGCACGCGCGTATCTGGTTCGGAAATGCGCCGCCCGACCTGTCCCTGATAGCGCGCAGCCGCGGCGTCGACTATGTCTACACCTACCTGAAGTCTTTCTATGACGACCCGTCGCGGCCAACCGGGGCGAACAACGCGGTTCTCCCGCAGACGGCCATGCCGGACGTCCTCGCGGTGTTGCAGGGCAGGCAGAAGCCTCGCTTCGAATCAAAGCCGGACGAAGATGGAAATGTGGTGCAGCATCTGGTGGGTATGGAGCCCGTTTCACCCGGTGAGATGACGGCAGCGGAGTTTGAAGGCTTCGTGCGCGATACGGTCACCTTCCTCGAGTACGTTTCGGAACCGGCCAAGTCGCAGCGCCGCTCGCTGGGTGTCTGGGTGATCCTGTACCTGCTGATGTTCACGGCCTTCACGTACTTCCTGAAGAAGGAATACTGGAAGGACGTGAAGGGCTGAATCCATGGCCGCGCAACAGACTTCGCGGCGACCCTACCTGATCCGCGCCATGCACGAGTGGATGACCGACAATGCCCAGACACCGCACCTGGTCGTCGACGCCGGCGCCACCGGCACCGAGGTGCCAAAGGCCTTCGTGCGTGACGGCCGCATTACGCTGAATGTCGGTTGGCAGGCGACGCAGGGGCTGAAGCTCGGCAACGAGTGGATCGAATTCGCCGCGCGCTTCGGCGGCGTGCCGCAGCAGGTGCGCGTGCCGATCACCGCCGTGCTCGGGATCTACGCGCGCGAAACGGGCCAGGGTATGTTGTTCCAGGACGAAACCGACGCGACCCCACCGCCCGTGACACCGGGCCCCGAGGATCCGGGCGGCCGCCCGAAACTGCGCGTGGTCAAGTAACTTCTCGACGCCGGACCACGATTGCGGTGCGCTAGAGGCTGAATGCACCGCGAATCAGGTGACAATCGAGCGCGTCGGCAGGACCCGAAACCTCGACGACGTCGAATCGCGCCCGCAGGCGGGCGAGAGGGGGTTGCGTCGCGAGCAACGCGCGCGCCGCGCGGACGATGCGCCGGCGCTTGTCTGCGGTAATGCTGGCCGCGCCGCCGCCGTACTGGTCGCTCGCCCGATAGCGGACCTCGACGATCGCGAGCGCCGCACCGTCTATCGCGACGACGTCGAGCTCGCCGCCGCGCGCACGAAAATTGCTCTGCAGGATCCGGTACCCGACGCGTTCGAGATGGCGCGCCGCGGCCGCCTCCGCCGCGCGCCCGATTTCGAGGTGCGGCGCCGCGCTCACGATGTGGGGATAACCGATCCGGGCGCCGGCAGCAGCGCGGGCTTGCCGTCGACGACCTGGGCCCAGTCGAGTTCGCGGTGGACGCGCCCCTCGGCATCGACGTCGAGCCGGCCTGTCAGTCCCGGCAATGGCGTCGAAGAGCGTCCACGCAGGCGCCGCAGTTCGCCGACCAGCCGGAAGGCGTCGTAGCCAAAGGCATGCAGCCGGCCGCGCGGCCCGGCCCGGTCGGGCCAGATGTGTTCGGCGGCCTCGCGCGCCGCCGCGGGTGGGCCGTAGGGATCGAGCACCCAGGGCATGTCGGGGAAGATCACGCCGTCCAGGTCCACGTTGCTGGTGCCGGCCGGGTCGTAAATGTCCGAGGTCGCGTAGACGGGCAGCGCACTCGCGTAATTAAAGCGAAGCTGCGTGCGGATCAGCCGGCCGTGCAGGGGCTGCGCGGCGACGAAAATGAACTGTGCATCGGCGCGCGGGGTGCTGCCGCGCTTGCCGTCGGTGCGCAGCAGCTTCTGCAGCAAGTCGTTGAAGTCGGCGGTGTCCGTCGAATAATCGGCCTGGTCCAGGAGCTGTCCCCCGGCCGCAGCGAATTCCGCGGCGAATGCGCCCTGCACGCGCCGGCCCCAGTCCGATCGCGGAACCAGCGTGAGTCCCGCCATGTGGCCGTCGGCGACCGCGCGGCGTGCCACCTGTCGGGCTTCATCTTCCGGTGACAACGCATATTGATAGAAGCGCTCGGGCACGACCACGCCATCCGGCAGGAAATTGAGCGCGAGCGTCGTGGTACGCCCGTCGGCCAGCGAGGCCAGGCCCGCGACCTCTTCGCGTGTCAACGGGCCGACCACAAAATCGCTGCCGTCCGCCACCGCCTGGAGATAGCTGGAGGGCGCATCTCGGGCGGCTACATCGTAAATACGCAGGCGCGGGCGTGAGCCAGCGCCCTGCTCGTAATAGGCGCCCAGAAAACCGTCGCGCACTGCAACACCCGCGGCCTCGGCACGCCCGGACAAGGGCAGCAACAGTGCAATCTGCCGCGGCATGTCGCCGCTCGTCACGGGCGTGCCAATCAGGTCGCGCCACAGCTCTTCGGAGGCCGGATGCGCCGGGTATCGCGAGCGCCAGGCCTGCACGCGCCGTTGCGTGCCAAGCGCACCTGCCCGGGCGTCGGCCACGATGCGCCCGAGCTCGAGCCAGCCCGCGAGCAACGCATCGGCGTCGGCCGGCGCGCGGAGATCCGCGCCGCGACTCTGCGCCTCGGCGATGCCGTCCAGGATCAGGCGCTGGTTGGCTTTGCGGCCCGCCGCATCGGTGAGCAGGCGATCGCGCGCAATGAGGATTGAAACGGCATCCGGCACGCGATTCGTGGTGAACAGGATATGCGCGCGGGTCGCAAGTGCCGCCGGATCGTCGGATTCCGGAATTCCGCGCATCAGCGTGGCTGCGCGCTGTGTCTCGCCCCGCGCTAGCGCGATTTCCGCTTCAATGCGCACGCGCTCATGCGCATCCGCAGTCGCAATCGGCGGCGTGAGCATGCCGATCGCCGATTCCGCGGCGGCAGTGTCGCCGGCAGCCAGCCATGCGGTCGCGGCGGACAGCCACAGGGCATTCCGTTGGGCGACGGGCGCGCTGCGAGCCGCGGTCTCGTAGCTCTTGGCCGCGCCCGCGTGATCACCCTGGCGGGCCTGGCGGTCGGCGCGTTCCGGTCCGGCCTCCCGGGTACCCAGCCCGGGGATCTGGCAGGCGCTGCAAAGCCAGGCGAATGCGCAGGCTGCGACGAGATTCCTGAGGACGCTGACATTCGCTTGCATCGGCGGCGGCCCTTGGCGAGGATCACCTGGCCGCACGATGCGGCCCGGGAAGGACATTATAGTGGCGCAAGCGGGCGTGCTTTACGTGGTCGCGACGCCGATCGGCAACATGGGTGACATTTCAGCGCGAGCGCGCGAAATTCTCGCCGCTGTCGGCGTCGTCGCCGCCGAAGACACAAGGCACAGCTCCCGGATGCTGCGGGGTCTGGGGCTTGAACGACCGCTGGTATCGTTGCACGAGCAGAATGAGCGTGCCCGTGCCACTGAACTCGTGGAACGATTGCGTGCAGGTGAGAGTGTGGCGCTCATCAGTGACGCCGGCACGCCGCTCGTCAGCGATCCTGGCTACCAGCTGCTGCGCGCAGCGCTCGCAGCGGGAATCGCTGTTTCGCCCGTGCCAGGACCCTGCGCCGCCGTTGCCGGGCTGTCCGCTGCCGGGCTGTCCACTGACCGGTTCTGCTTTGAGGGGTTTTTGCCCGCGCGCGCTGCTGCGCGGCGGCGGCGGCTGAATGAACTCGCGGCCGACCAGCGCACCCTGGTGATCTACGAGGCGCCGCACCGCCTCGCCGCGAGCCTTGCGGATATTGCCGCGGCCTGCGGCGGATCACGCCGCGCCTGCGTCGCGCGCGAAATGACCAAGCAATTCGAGACGTTCTATCGAGGCAGCCTGGACGAGCTCGCCGCCCGTGCGCAGAGCGACGAGGACATGCGCCGCGGGGAGTGCGTGATCATCGTCGAGGGCGCGGCGGCCATGCCGCGGGGCCCGGGCCGGCTCGACGACACGCTGGCGGTGCTGCTGCGTTACCTGCCGCCCTCTGCGGCGGCAGCGGCCGCGGCGGAGCTCTCCGGCGTGCGCAGGAATGAGGCCTATGCGCGCGCGCTCGAATTGAGCACGGCAAAGGGCGGCGATTCCGCTTGAGGAGTGTGGCCGTTGCCACTATGTTGGTGGCGGGAGTCGGCCAGGCAACCGCCGTTTTCGCGAGAAAACGGAGGAAAGTCCGGGCTCCACAGGGTACGGCGCCAGGTAACACCTGGGGGGCGTGAGCCCACGGAAAGTGCAACAGAAAGCAAACCGCCCAAGCGTGCGAAAGCACGACGGCAAGGGTGAAATGGTGCGGTAAGAGCGCACCGCGTCGACGGTAACGGCGACGGCACGGCAAACCCCGCCTGGAGCAAGGCCAAATAGGGAAGCATGCGGCGCAAGCCGCAGCGCGCGACCCGCGCGTGCTTCCGGGTAGGCTGCTCGAGGTGCACGGCGACGTGCATCCCAGACGAATGGTTGCCCACGACAGAACCCGGCTTACCGGCCGACTCCCACTCGTTTGTCATCAAGAAAAGAACAGGGAACGCGATACCTGATAAGCCGCTGTAAGAGCGGCTTGTAAGTGGCTGATTTTTAGGTCCTCTGACAAGCGCAACGTGGGACGCGACGATCGTTGCTAAGTGCCTGAGCTGTCACAATTTTTTTTGTCCGGACCGTTGACCCACCCCGACCGTCTGCCTATAGTGGCAGCGAGTGGGAAAAAGTGGGAGGAAATGGGACCTCGTCCCGTTTTAGCATCGTGTTTCGCGGCGCAACCAAGGTCACGCTCGATACCAAGGGCCGGATGGTCATTCCGACCCGGTATCGCGACGAGCTGCAGCAACGCGGCGACTCCCGCCTGGTTGTGACGATCGATCGCGATCAGTGCCTGTTGATTTACCCGCTGCCCGACTGGGAAGAAATCGAACGCAAGCTGATGCGGCTGCCGACGCTGAATGAACACGCGCGCCGACTGCAGCGGCTGATGGTCGGTCACGCGACGGATCTCGAGCTCGACGGACACGGCCGCCTGCTTTTGCCGCCGAAATTGCGTGAGTTCGCGCATCTCGAACGCAACGCAATCCTGATCGGCCAGGGCAATCGATTTGAATTGTGGGACGAGCAGCGTTGGGACGAGCGTCGTGATCAATGGTTGAACGGCGAAGAACCGTCGGTCTCGTTGCCGGCGGAACTGGGATCGATTTCGCTGTGAACGGCGCGCCGTGAGCGGCGCGCCGGGCGCGGAAGCGGGTGGCGGGCGACACGCACCGGTGATGCTGGAAGCGGCGCTTGATGCGCTCGCGATCCGTTCCGATGGTCGTTATGTGGACGCGACCTTCGGTCGCGGTGGCCACGCCGGGGCAATCCTCGGCCGGCTCGGGAAAAAGGGGAGTTTGCTTGCAATTGATCGCGATCCGGAGGCCAGCGCGGCGGCAACGAGTTTCTTCGGCTCGGATCCGCGCGCGCAATTCAGGCAGGCGAGATTTTCGGAGCTTTCGCATTTCGTTCCCGCCGGATCGGTGGACGGCATCCTGTTCGATCTCGGTGTTTCATCGCCGCAGCTCGATGAAGCGCACCGCGGCTTCAGTTTCCTGCGCGACGGGCCGCTCGACATGCGAATGGACCCGCGCCAAGGCGAATCCGCCGCGAAATGGCTTGCGCATGCGACCGAACGGGAAATCGCCATGGTGATTGCGCGCTTCGGTGAAGAGCGGCACGCGCGGCGCATCGCAAAGGCAATTGTCGCGGCACGCGCGCAGTCTCCGTTGACGACGACCGGTCGCCTGGCCGCTGTCATCGCGGCGGCCGTTCCACGCCGTCAGCCAGGCCTGCATCCGGCGACACGCAGTTTTCAGGCGTTGCGGATCCATGTGAATGCCGAACTCGATGAGATCGAGCGCGCGCTGCCGCAGGTCGTCGATGCGCTTGCACCCGGCGGCAGACTCGTCGTCATCAGTTTCCATTCTCTCGAGGACCGCATCGTGAAGCGCTTCATGCGCGCCGCCTCGCGCGAGGATCCGGCGTTTGCCGGACTGCCGGTCGTGCCACCGGATGCACAGCCAAAGCTGCGGCTCGTGGGCCGCGCCGTGTTCGCGGATGAAGGCGAAGTCAGGCGCAATCCGCGCGCGCGCAGCGCCGTGCTTCGTGTGGCTGAAAGGATCGCCGCATGAGCCGCCGCTGGCTGCTGGTCGCGTTGTCGCTGCTGTGGCTTGCGGTGCTGGCCTCGGCAATCGCGGTCGTGCGCGCCCGGCATGATGCGCGGACGTTGTTCGTGCAGCTCGAACAACTGTCGTCGGAACGCGACCGGCTCAACATCGAATGGAGCCAGCTGCAACTCGAGCAGAGTGCCTGGTCCAATCCCGCCTTCGTGGAGCGCGTCGCCAACAGGAAGAAGCGGATGATTCTGCCGACGCCTGATGATGTGCAGATCGTCGCGCCATGAAGTGGCGCGGGAATGGTGCTGAGTTTGATGCGGGACAGTTTCGCCTGCGCTCGCGCATGCTGGTAGGCCTGCTGGCAGCCTTCGCGATGGCGCTGCTGGCCCGTTCCCTGCAGCTGCAGGTGCTCGATCAGGAATTCCTGGCCGAACAGGGCGACATGCGCTATGCGCGCATTGCGAAAATGCCGGCGCACCGGGGCGCCGTGCTGGACCGCTTTGGCGAACCGCTTGCCGTCAGCACGCCGGTCGACACCGTCTGGGTGAATCCGCCGGAACTCGCGCAGGCGAACGACGAAATTCCGCGTCTTGCGCGCGCACTGAAGCGCGACTCGCAGTGGCTGGCGCAGCGCGTCGCCAGCAACCTTGACCGGCAGTTCCTTTACGTCGCACGCCACATGGATCCGGCGGCGGCCGAGAAGATCAGGGCACTCGGCATCCCCGGCGTGTACCTGCTGCGCGAGTACCGCCGCTATTACCCCAATGGCGAGGTCACCGGGCACCTGCTCGGTTTCACGAATTTCGACGAAGCGGGACAGGAAGGTCTCGAGCTTGAATACAACCAGTCGCTGGCGGGTCTCGACGGCCGCAAGCGCGTGATCCAGGACGGACAGGGCCACACCGTCCAGAACGTCGAGAGCATCCGCGCCCCGCGGCCAGGCGAGGACCTCTACACCAGCATCGACCTGCGCATCCAGTACCTGGCCTATCGCGAGCTGAAAGCGGCGATCCGCAATTACCGCGCGCGCGCGGGCTCCGTGATCGTGATCGATGTCCTGACCGGTGAAGTGCTCGCGATGGTCAACCAGCCGTCGTTCAATCCGAATGATCGCGCACAGTACGAAGTGGGCCGCTATCGCAACCGCGCGGCGACCGACATCTTCGAGCCGGGCTCGAGCATCAAGCCCTTCGTCATGGCTGCGGCCTTGTCTTCAGGCCAGTACCGGCCCGAATCGATGATCGACACGACGCCGATCCGGGTCGCCAACCACCTGATCCAGGACAAGCACGATCTTGGGGTCATCGACCTCGCAGAGGTGCTGTCGCGCTCGAGCAATGTCGGCATGGCGAAGATCGCCTTGTCGCTGGAACCTGAGCACCTGTATGGGACCCTGACCGCGCTCGGCTTCGGCGAAGTGACGGCCAGCGGCTTCCCCGGCGAGTCCGCAGGGCTCCTCAGCAATGCCGCGCAATGGCGGCCGATCGGTATCGCAACGATGGCCTACGGCTACGGCCTGTCTGTGACTCCGCTGCAGCTCGCGCAGGCCTATGCGAGCGTCGGGGCACTCGGCCTGCGTCGGCCGATCACATTCCGTCGCGTGCAGGAACCGCCGCCCGCAACGCGCGTGATGACGGAACACGTCGCGCGCGAGCTGATTGGATTGCTGGAAGAGGTGGTCAAGCCGGCCGGCACCGGCGTGAAGGCGGCCGTGCCCGGCTATCGCGTGGCCGGCAAGACCGGCACGGCCTGGAAGGCGACCGCAGGTGGCTACTCGACGGATCGTTACCTCGCCGTGTTTGCGGGCCTGGTGCCGGCCTCGCGGCCGCGGCTCGCCGCAGTGGTGATGATCGACGAACCAGGCGGCCAACTGTATTACGCCGCCGACGTCGCGGCGCCCGTGTTCTCGGCCGTGGTGTCCGGGGCGCTCAGACTCATGTCGGTGGCGCCGGATGATCTTGCACGGATTCCACCGGCCCTGGTCGCGGAGACTACGCCATGAAATCCGCGGCCGCAGATTCGCGGCTCGACGTGCTGCTCGCGGGCATTGCAGCGGCGCCGGCACTTGTCATCACCGGTCTCGCGCTCGATTCCCGCGCAGTCCGCAAAGGCGACGCCTTCATCGCACTGCGTGGCGCGAGTCATCACGGGCTCGAGCATCAGCAGGAGGCCATCGCCGCGGGTGCCAGCGCATTGCTTTGGGATCCGGACGAAGGCCGCAAGCCGGATGCGCTGCCTGGGCACATTGCCCAGGTCGCGGTGCCCGGCCTGCGCAGCCGGCTGGGCGAAATCGCAGATCGATTCTATGGCGCGCCATCATCGCGGCTGGCGGTCGCGGGCGTGACCGGCACCAATGGCAAGACGACCTGCGCCTGGCTGCTCGCGAGTGCCGTCAATGGCATCACGCGCCGCGGCGCATATCTCGGCACTCTGGGCTCGGGATTTCCGCCCGAACTGGCGGCTGCCGGGCTGACAACGCCCGATGTCGTGACGCTGCATCGACAATTGCGCGTCCTCTCGGACGCGGGTGCCACCCATGTTGCGATGGAGGTCTCTTCGCATGCACTTGACCAGGGGCGCATTGACGGCGTGCGACTGCGAGTCGCTGCTTTCTGCAACCTGAGCCGCGATCACCTCGACTACCACGTGAGTATCGAGCGCTATGCTTTCGCAAAGCAGCGCCTGTTCCAGTTGCCTGGGCTCGAACATGCCGTCATCAACACCGGTGATCCGGTAGGCGCGCGTTTTGCCGCGGCGCTCGCTCCCGGAGTCACACTGACTTCCGTGGCGGTTGGCGGTGCGTGTCCTGTCACCGGGCGCTTCATTCATGTCGAACGCATAGACGCTGCAGCCGATGGGCTCGCGCTCGATATCGTCGGTCACTTTGGCCGCCGGCGGTTGCAGTCGCGCCTGGTCGGGGAATTCAACGCTGAAAATCTCGCGATCACGCTTGGCTTGCTGCTGGCCTGGGGCGTCGACGTCGACGAGGCGCTGGCGTCGCTTGCGCGCGGCACGGCGCCGCCGGGGCGCATGGAAGGATTCCGGCTGCCGAATGGTGCGCTCGCGATCGTGGACTATGCCCACACGCCGGATGCCCTCGCCAAGGTGCTGACGGCCCTGCGCGCGCATGCGACCGGACGCGTGCTGGTGGTGTTCGGCTGCGGCGGTGATCGCGATACCGGCAAGCGCGCGCTGATGGGTGCGGCCGCCGAGCGGCTCGCGGACCGGGTCATCGTCACCGACGACAATCCGCGCAGCGAGGATCCGGACCGGATCGTCGGCATGATCCTGTCGGGCCTGAGCTCGCCCGCGCGCGCGCTGGTCGAGCGCGATCGCGGGCTCGCGATCCGCGCAGCGCTCGCCGAGGCGGGGCCCCGCGATGTCGTGCTGATCGCCGGCAAGGGCCACGAGGATTATCAGCTGGTCGGCGCCGAGCGCCGTCACTGGAGCGACCGGGAATTCCTGCAGCGGCAGGCGGGAGGGGCACCGTGAAAGGCCGGCTCTCGGAGGTCGCGACCGCGACCGGGGGACGCCTGGTGGGCGCGGATGCCGGCTTCGCAGGCGCCTCGATCGATTCACGCACGCTGCAGCCCGGTGAGCTGTTCTTCGCGCTGCGCGGCGAGCGCTTCGACGGTCACGCGTTCGTCGCGGCCGCGGCGGGACGCAGCGCCGCAGGCGCTGTGCTCGAAAAGGAGGTTGACGCACCGATTCCGCAGATCGTGGTCAATGACGCGGTCGCAGCGCTCGCGGCACTGGCGCGCGTCTGGCGCGGACGCTGCGGCGCGACGGTCATCGGCGTCGGCGGCAGCAATGGCAAGACCACGACCAAGGAGTTGCTCGCGAGCATCCTGTCGGTCGCCGGATCCACGCTTGCGACCCGCGGCAATCTGAACAATCACCTGGGCGTGCCGCTGACGCTCCTGCGCCTCGAACCCGGTCACCGTTATGCCGTGATCGAGATGGGCGCCAATCATCCGGGCGAAATTGCGGCACTTGCGGCCATCGCGCAGCCCGTGATCGCCCTGGTCACGAATGCAGGTGACGAACACCTCGAGGGCTTCGGTGACCTTGACGGTGTCGCACGGGCCGAGGGTGAAATGTTCGCCGCGCTGACCGAGACCGGCATCGCGGTCATCAATTTCGACGATCCATTTCACGAGCTGTGGCAGAAGATGGCGCGCGGTGCGCGCCAGCTGCACTTTGGCATCGATTCGGCGCCCGAGGTGCGTGCGACCGGCCTGCAGTGCCGCATCGAGGCGGGCGCATTCGTCACGTTTTTCACACTCGTCATTGGTGGCGAGCAGGCGCGCGTCCGCCTCGGACTTGCGGGCCGGCACAATGTCCTGAATGCGCTCGGCGCGGCCGCGGCGGCACATGCCGCGGGCGTGTCTTTGCCGGTGATCACCGAGGGACTCGAGCGTGTAAAGCCGGTCAGCGGCCGGCTGCAGCTCAAGGCCGGACTGCGCGGCTCGTGGCTGATCGACGATTCCTACAACGCAAACCCGAGCTCGGTGCGCGCCGGCATCGACGTCCTGTGCAGCCTGCCGGGAGAGCACTGGCTGGTACTCGGCGAGATGGCGGAACTCGGCCCGCACACCGAGGCGAGCCATACCGCCATCGGCGACTACGCGCGGCGCGCGGGCGTCACGCGCCTGTATGCAATCGGCGCAGCCGCAAGACTCGCGGTCGCCGCATTTGGCACGCGCGGCAGCTGGTTCGAGGATGCGGGGCGCCTCGCCGATGCAGTGGCCGCGAGTCTCGATGCCGGCGTGACGGTGCTGATCAAGGGCTCGCGGGTCAATCGACTCGAGCGTGTCGTGGACCGGCTGCAGCAGCCGCTTGCGGCCGTCGGCAACGGCAACTGAGGACACAGGCATGCTGCTGAATCTGTTCGGCTGGCTGGCGGATTATTACGGGGGCTTCCGCGTCTTCGGCTACCTGACGCTGCGCGCAATCCTCGCGGCGCTCACTGCGCTTTCGATTGCGCTGCTGGTCGGGCCATGGATGATCCGCAAACTCCAGGAGGGCCAGATTGGCCAGGTAGTCCGCGACGACGGACCGGACACGCATCTCGGCAAGATGGGTACGCCGACCATGGGTGGCGCGCTGATCCTGGTCGCGATGATCGTCGGCACGCTGTTGTGGGCGAATCTCGGCAACCGGTTCGTATGGATCGCCCTCGGCGTCACGATGGCGTTCGGGCTGATCGGCTTCTACGACGATTACCTGAAGCTCGTCGTGCGCAATCCGCGCGGTCTCGCTGCGCGCTGGAAGTACCTGTGGCAGTCGGTGGCGGGGCTCACCGCCGCCCTCGCGCTCTGGATGAGTGCACACGGCGCGGTCGAAACGTCCCTGTACCTGCCTTTCTTCAAGAATGTCGCACTGCCGATGAGCGCTACGGGGTTCATCGCATTCACGTACTTCGTGATCGTGGGCTCCAGCAATGCGGTCAACCTGACGGACGGGCTGGATGGACTCGCGATCATGCCCTGCGTCATGGTGGCGGGCGCGCTCGGCGTATTCGCGTACGTCACCGGCAACGTCAATTTCGCTGCCTACCTGCAGATTCCGTACGTGCCGGGTGCGGGCGAGGTGCTGATTTTCGTCGCGACCATCGTCGGAGCAGGTCTCGGGTTCCTGTGGTTCAACACCTATCCCGCGCAGGTATTCATGGGCGATATCGGCGCGCTGGCCCTCGGCGCTGCGCTCGGCGTCGTCGCGGTGATCGTCCGCCAGGAAATCGTACTCGCGGTCATGGGCGGCATTTTCGTGCTCGAGACGGTCTCGGTCGTGCTGCAGGTCGCGTCATTCCGGCTGCGCGGCAAGCGGATTTTCCGTATGGCCCCGATCCACCATCACTATGAACTGAAAGGCTGGGCCGAGCCCAAGGTCATCGTCCGCTTCTGGATCATCTCATTCATGCTGGTCCTGGTCGGGCTGGCGACGCTGAAGTTACGCTGATGCAACTGACAGCAGCCCGGCCACACAGCGTGATCGTCGGTCTTGGCCGTACCGGCGTTTCCTGCGCGCGGCATCTCGCAGCGCGCGGGCATCAACTGGTGGTGACCGACTCGCGCTCCTCGCCGCCGGGCCTGCCGGAACTGCGGCGACTGGTTCCCGAGGCCGCCACGGCACTCGGCGGATTCGATCCCGCGGTGCTCGAAGGCGCCGACCAGGTCGTCGTATCTCCGGGCGTATCCCTGCGCGAACCCTTTCTGCAGCGGGCGGCAGCACGCGGCCTGGACCTGATCGGCGACATCGAGTTGTTTGCGCGCGAGGCCGGCGGCCGCGTGATCGGCATCACCGGCACCAATGGCAAGAGCACCGTGACCACGCTGGTTGGCGAAATGGCGAGGGCCGCCGGCATCGAGGTGCGCGTCGGCGGCAACCTCGGTGAACCCGCACTCGACCTCCTGGCAGGCCCGCCGGCGGCCATGTACGTGCTCGAGCTGTCGTCCTATCAGCTCGAGACCACGCATTCCCTGCAGCTCGAGGCTGCCGCGATACTGAATGTGACGCCCGATCACCTCGACCGCTATCGCGATGTGGCGGAATACGCAGCCGCGAAGGCGCGGATCTTCGAGCGCTGCCTGACTGCGATCGTCAATCTCGACGACGCGCTGGTCGAGCGCATGACACGCCCGGGCCAGCGACGGCTGGGATTCAGCCTGTCACGCGGCGAAGCGGATTTCCGGCTGCTGGTCCGTGACGGCAGGCAGTGGCTCGCTGCGGGCACCGAGCCGCTGATGCCGCTGGATGCGCTGAAACTGCCCGGCCTGCACAACGCAGCCAATGCGCTTGCCGCGTTGGCTGTCGGTACCGCCTGTGGCATGCCGCGCGCGGCCATGACCGCCGTGCTGGCCCGTTTCGAGGGCCTGCCGCATCGTTCACAGCTGGTCGCCGAGGCGCGCGGCATCCGCTGGATCGACGATTCCAAGGGCACCAATGTCGGCGCCACGCAGGCCGCGATCGCGGGCCTGCCGGGACCGCTGGTACTGATCGCAGGAGGCGACGGAAAGGGCCAGGATTTCGGGCCGCTGGCCGAGGCTTGCCGTGGCAAGGTGCGTGAAGCGCTGTTGATCGGCCGCGATGCGCACGCGATTGCCGCGGCGCTTGCCGGCAGTTGCTCCGTCCACTATGCGAATTCGATGGAAGCAGCGGTCGCCAGCGCCGCGCGCCTCGCGCAACCCGGCGATATTGTGCTCCTGTCGCCCGCCTGCGCGAGCTTCGACATGTTCCGCGACTTTGCACATCGGGGCGATGTGTTTGCCGCGGCGGCACGCAGGCAGGCGCAATGACAACCGGAGTCGCGCTTCAATATTCGCGCTCGGCCGGCCGCCAGCCGCGTCTGGCGCTGGATCCGGTGATCATCACGGTGACTCTCTGCCTGCTGCTGATCGGGCTCGTGATGGTGGCTTCTGCCTCGATGAATGTCGCCGAGCGCTTGACGGGCGATCCGTATTTTCACTTTCAGCGCCAGATCCTGTCGGCGCTGGTCGGTTGCGCCTTCGCAGCCGCATTGCTGCTCGTGCCGATCTCGCTTTGGCAGCGCGCCGCGCCCGTGCTGCTGATCGGCAGTTTCGTGTTGCTGCTGCTGGTCCTGATCCCGGGTCTCGGTCACAAAGTCAATGGCAGCAGCCGCTGGATCCGCCTGGGCCCGGTTAATTTCCAGCCATCCGAACTGGCGCGCTGGTTGTTGCTGACCTACATCGCCGTCTATGCGGTCCGGCACCAGCTGGAACTCAGAAGCAGCGCGCAGGGATTCTTCAAGCCGCTCGCCGTGCTGTTGGCCGCCGCGCTCTTGCTGCTGGTCGAGCCGGATTTCGGCGCCGCCGTCGTGCTGTGCGTCACGGGGACTGCGGTTCTGTTCGTCGCGGGCGCTCGGCTGCGTGATTTCCTGGCGATCTGTGCGATCGGCGGCGCGGGCATCGCGGTGGTCGCGCTGTCGAGCGGCTACCGGCTGAAGCGCCTGATCGCCTTCCTGGACCCGTGGTCAGATCCGTTCAACAGCGGATTCCAGTTGACCCAGTCGTTGATCGCGATCGGGCGGGGCGAGTGGATTGGCGTCGGTCTCGGCTCGAGCATCCAGAAACTGTTCTATCTGCCGGAGGCGCACACGGATTTTGTATTCGCAGTGCTCGCCGAGGAGTTCGGCTTGTTCGGCGTCGTGGTCGTCGTGGTGGGATTCCTTGCGCTGGTGCTGCGCAGCCTGAAGCTCTCGCGGATTGCGGCCGATGCGGGCATGCCGCTGCACGCCTGCATTGCGGCGGCATTCGGCGTGTGGCTTGGCCTGCAGGCCTTCACAAACATCGGCGTCAACATGGGTCTGCTGCCGACCAAGGGTCTGACGCTGCCGCTGATGTCGTACGGCCGCTCCAGCATGCTGGTGACGCTGGCCTGGGTAGGCATGTTGCTGCGCGTTCATCATGAAGTGGCCGTGTCCGGCAAGAGCGCCATCCCTGCAGAGGTGCGATCCGCATGACGGCTCCAGTCATGATCATGGCGGGTGGCACCGGCGGGCATGTGTTTCCGGCGCTCGCGGTTGCCGGAATCCTGCGCCAGCGACGGCGCGAGGTCGTGTGGCTGGGCACGCGACGCGGCATCGAAGCGCGGCTGGTGCCCGCGGCAGGCTATCCGGTGGAATGGATTGAAGTCGAGGGCTTGCGCGGCCGTGGCATTGCCGGCTGGCTGACCGCGCCCTGGTCGCTGGTGCGCGCACTGTGGCAGGCGAGGGTAGCCCTGCGCAGGCGGAGACCCGGCGTCGTGCTTGGTTGCGGCGGCTTCGCCTCCGGGCCAGGCGGTATCGCTGCCTGGCTGGCCGGGACACCGCTCGTGATCCATGAACAGAATGCGATCGTCGGCATGACCAATCGCTGGCTCGCACGCTTCGCCGCGCGGGTCGCCGAAGGATTCCCCGGCAGTTTTGCCCGGCGCTACCAGGCGGTGCATGTCGGCAATCCGATTCGCCCGGAAATCGCCGCACTGCCGCCGCCGCGCGAACGCTTTGTAGGACGCGACGGTCCGCTGCAGCTCTTCGTGTTCGGCGGCAGCCAGGGCGCGGCGGCGCTGAATCGCCTGCTGCCCGAGGCGGTAGCAAAGCTGCCCGCTGCGCTGCGGCCGCGCGTGTTGCACCAGAGCGGCGCGCGCGACTGCGAGGCGACCAGCGAGAGCTATCGCAGCCTCGGTATCCCGGCTGACGTGCGCGCTTTCATCGACGACATGGCCGGTGCCTACGCATCGGCTGATCTCGTTGTCTCGCGTGCCGGTGCTCTCACCGTCGCAGAACTGGCGGCTTCCGGCGTCGCGGCAATACTGGTGCCATTCCCGGCCGCGGTTGACGATCACCAGGCCAGGAACGCGGACTGGCTCGTTCGGGCGGGCGCAGCATGCATGATCGCCGAGCGCGGCCTGACCTCCGCGCAACTCGCGTCGGAACTTTCGGCGCTGCTGTCATCGGGCCGCTCCGGACTTCTGGCGATGGCCGAAGCGGCGCGCTCGGTTGCAATCACCGATGCCGCGGAACGCGTGGCTGCGCTCTGCCTCGAAGTCGAGAAGGCGCACCCATGATCGACCGGATGCGCCGCATCAGCCACATCCACCTGATCGGCATCGGTGGCGCCGGCATGGGCGGCATCGCCGAAGTGCTGGTCAATCTGGGATATCAGGTGCAGGGCTCCGACCTGCGCGCCAATGCGGTCACTGCGCGCCTGCAGAAGATGGGCGTGCGCATTTTCATCGGCCATGCTGCAGGACAGGTTGCCGGCGCCGATGTCGTGGTCGTCTCGACCGCGATAGGAGCCTCGAATCCGGAACTGCTGGCGGCGCACGAGGCACGCGTTCCGGTTGTCCCGCGCGCGGAGATGCTGGCGGAGCTGATGCGCTTCCGGCAGGGCATCGCAGTCGCCGGCACCCACGGCAAGACCACGACGACCAGCCTGGTCGCGAGCGTGCTCGCCGAAGGCGGGCTGGACCCCACCTTCGTGATCGGCGGGCAGCTCAAGAGTGCCGGCAGCAATGCGCGCCTCGGCACGGGCCGCTACCTGGTCGCCGAAGCCGATGAGAGCGACGCCTCGTTCCTGCATCTGCAGCCGATGATCGCGATCGTCACAAACGTCGACAACGATCACCTGATCACGCACGGCGGAGATTTTGAGAGGCTGCGGCAGAGTTTTGTCGAGTTCCTGCACAACCTGCCGTTCTACGGGCTCGCGGTGCTCTGCTGCGACGACGCCGAACTTCGCGGCCTGCTGCCGCAGGTTGCCCGGCCGATGATCCGCTACGGGCTCGGCGCGGACGCCGATCTGCGCGCCGTGCGGCTCGAACGCCTCGGCGCGCGCACCCGCTTTGAGGTGCTGCGCGAAGGACGCGCGCCGCTTCCCGTCACGCTGAATCTGGCGGGCCTGCACAACGTGCGCAATGCGCTCGCGGCGATTGCGGTCGCAACAGAGCTCGAAGTCGCGGACCCGTCGATCCAGCGCGCGCTCGAAACCTTCGAGGGAATCGGCCGCCGTCTCGAGACCGTCGGTGACGTGCAGACAGCCTCGGGACGCGTGACGATTGTGGATGATTACGGCCATCACCCGACCGAAATCGAAGCGACGCTCGACGCAGCACGCCAGGCCTGGCCCGGCCGCAGACTGGTGCTGGCCTTCCAGCCGCATCGTTACACGCGCACGCATGACCTGATCGATGACTTCGGCCGCGTGTTGTCCGCTGCCGATGCGCTGGTCGTCACCGAAGTCTATGCGGCAGGCGAAGAGCCCATCCCGAATGCCGACGGGCGCGCAATCTGTCGCGCCGTGCGTGGCCGCGGCCAGATCGAGCCGGTGTTCGTCGAGGAAGTCGGCGAGCTCGGGGGCACGCTGGCCGGGCTCATCAGGGACGGCGACGTCATTCTGACGATGGGCGCCGGCAGTATCGGCGGCGTCGCTCACGAACTGCCGGCGCGTCTCGCCGCGGGGTTGCGGTCATGACGCAATTCGCGCTGCCCGCGGGATTCGAGGCACGCGTGCTGCGCGACGAGCCGATGTCGCGGCACACGTCCTGGCACGTCGGCGGTCCCGCGGATGTCTGGTTCGCACCCAGGGACTCCGAAGAACTGTCCGGATTCCTGCGCCAGCTGCCACCCGAAGTGCCGGTGACCTGGGTCGGTCTCGGCAGCAATCTGCTGGTCCGGGACGGCGGCATCCGCGGCGTCGTGATCTCGGTGCACGGCATGCTGAATGGACTCGAACGCGTCGGTGATCTGATGGTTCGCGCCGAGGCCGGTGTCGCCTGCGCGCGGCTCGGGCGGCAATGCGCGAAGTGGCATCTCGGGCCCGCGGATTTCTTCGCAGGCATACCGGGCACGGTTGGCGGCGCGCTAGCGATGAATGCCGGGGCGTGGGGTGCCGAAACGTGGTCATTCGTGGCGGAGGTCGAGACCATCGACCGCCGGGGCGCGCGGCACAGGCGCACGGCCTCGGAGTACCGCTACGGCTATCGCAGCGTGACACCGCCGGCCGCGGGCGAGTGGTACCTCGCCGCGACCTTCCGATTCGAGCCGCGCCCGGAGGCCAGCACCGAATCGATCCGCAAGTTGCTCGAGCGGCGCCACGCGGTACAGCCTATCGGGGAATGGAGCTGCGGCTCGGTGTTTACGAATCCGGCCGGCGGACATGCTGCGCAGCTGATCGAGTCGGCCGGTCTCAAGGGTCATCGCATCGGCGGCGCCGCAGTGTCGAAGAAGCACGCCAACTTCATCATCAATGAGGGGCAGGCAACCGCAGCGGATCTCGAGGCACTGGTCCAGCACGTGCAGGAAACGGTGCAACGAGTGCACGGGATTCGACTGACGCCGGAAGTGCGCATGATCGGGGAGACCGCATGAGCCGCCTGCGCGCCACCGGTGCCGAGTTCCGCCGGATAACCGATGCGCTGGAGTTCGGGCAGGTCGCCGTGCTGATGGGTGGTCTTTCGGCCGAACGCGAGATCTCGCTGCTGACCGGCGGCGCCGTGCTGCAGGCACTGAAGGCGCGAGGCGTGAATGCGATCGGCTTCGATCCCGCGGAGCGCCCGCTGACGGATCTCGTGGACGCCGGCATCGAGCGCGTCTGGATCGCACTGCATGGACCTGGCGGCGAGGACGGAGCCGTGCAGGGCGCACTTGAATGGCTGGGCGTGCCGTACACGGGTTCGGGCGTGCTCGGTTCCGCGGTCGGCATGGACAAGCTGCGTACCAAGCGCCTGGCACAGGCCGTCGGTGTCGCGACGCCGCCGTGGAAAATACTGCAAGGCGCACCGGATTTTCCGCGCGCGCTCGAAGAGCTCGGCCTGCCGATGGCGGTGAAGCCCGCGAGTCAGGGCTCCAGTGTCGGCATGAGCCGCGTCGAGACGGCCGCCGAGCTGCCGACCGCCTGGCGCACGGCGGCTGCGCTCGATCCGGTCGTCATTGCGGAGCGCTGGATCACGGGGCGCGAATTCACCGTCGGAATACTGCAGGGCGAGGCGCTGCCGGCCATCCGCATCGAGACGCCGCGCAGCTTCTACGACTACCAGGCGAAGTACTTCGCCGACGACACGCGGTATCTCATTCCCTGCGGCCTGCCGGCCGCGGACGAGGCGGCGATGCAGGCGGCGGCGCTCGCGACATTCGCGGCAACCGCTGCCTCCGGCTGGGGACGAGTGGATTTCGTGATGGGAATGGATGGCACTCCATTGCTGCTGGAGATCAACACCGTGCCCGGCATGACCGGCCACAGCCTGGTGCCGATGGCGGCTGCCGCAGCGGGCATCGACTTCAACGAACTCGCGTGGCGGATCCTCGAGACCAGCTTCGCGCGCGAAAGGACCTGAACGAGCATGGGACTGATACGCAAGCGCAATCGCCACAAGGCCGCGGGCCGGCGTTTCAAGCTGCCGGAGCTCGAGTGGTCGCGCGCCGCGCGCCCGGCTGGCGCGCTGCTTGCGCTCGCCCTGCTTGCGACGCTGCTTGCGATGGGTCTGGACAAGCCGGTTCGCAGCATCGTCATCGACGGCCCGTTCCAGCGCGTCTCCGCGGTTGAAGTGGAACAGGCGGCGCGTGGCGTGCTGAAGGGCGGCTTTGTCAGCGCAAATCTCGACAAACTGCGCAGCGCCGTGGAAGCGCTGGCCTGGGTCGACCGGGCCCGCGTGCAGCGGCTGTGGCCGGACCGCATCCAGGTGGAAATCGTCGAGCAGCAGGCGGCCGCGCGCTGGGGCGAGGACGGCCTGTTGAACACGCGCGGCGAGCTGTTCGCAAATGGCGTGCGCCATGTGCCGCCGGAACTGCCGCGACTCGACGGCCCGGAAGGCAGCGAGTGGCAGGTTGCGCAACGCTACATGGCCATCCAGGAACGATTGGTCGAACAGGGCCTGCGGGTTTCCGCGCTGCGTCTTGATGCGCGCGGCGCCTGGGAGCTGGGGCTGTCGAACGGCGTGACCGTGCGTCTGGGGCGTCGCCAGGTCGACGAGCGAATGGACCGCCTGGTGCAGGTCGCCGCCCGGGTGATCGCCGGGCGTGCGGCGGAAATCGCCTACGTCGACATGCGCTACTCGAACGGGTTTTCGATCGGCTGGCGGCGCGACGCCAAGGCAACGCGCGCCAGGGCTGCGGCGCTGGCCAATCACAAAGCCGGAGATGCAAAGACCGATGGCTAAGCGTTCCGACCGCAATCTGGTCATCGGGCTCGACATCGGCACGTCGAAAGTCGTCGCGATGGTCGGCGAGATGCACGCCGACGGCAGCCTTGAAGTGATCGGGCTCGGCTCGCATCCGTCGCGCGGGCTCAAGAAGGGCGTGGTCGTCAATATTGACTCGACCGTGCAGTCGATCCAGCGCGCGGTCGAGGAAGCCGAATTGATGGCGGGTGTCGAAATCCGCTCGGTTTTCACCGGTATCGCCGGCAGCCACGTCAGGAGCCTCAATTCGCACGGCATCGTCGCGATAAAGGACAAGGAAGTCGTGGCCGGAGATGTCTCGCGGGTCATGGACGCCGCGCAGGCAGTGCCGATTCCGGCCGACCAGAAAATCCTTCATGTGTTGCCGCAGGAATTCATCATCGACGGGCAGGAAGGCATCCGCGAGCCCATTGGCATGGCGGGCGTTCGCCTCGAGGCGCGCGTGCACATCGTGACCGGCGCGGAGAGCGCGGCACAGAACATCGTCAAGTGCGTGCAGCGCTGCGGGCTCGAGGTCGAGGACATTGTGCTCGAGCAGCTCGCCTCGTCATTCGCCGTGTTGACCGACGACGAGAAGGACCTCGGCGTATGCATCGTCGATGTCGGCGGCGGCACGACCGATATCGCCGTGTTTTCGGGCGGCGCGATCCGTCACACAGCAGTCATCCCGGTGGCGGGGGACCAGGTGACCAACGACATCGCGGTGTCAATGCGCACACCGACGCCTTACGCGGAGGAGATCAAGATCCGCTACGCCTGCGCGCTGTCGCAACTCGCGAATCCGGACGAGACGATCGAAGTTCCAAGCGTCGGCGACCGGCCGCCGCGCCGGCTCGCGCGCCAGACGCTCGCGGAGATCGTCGAGCCTCGCTACGAGGAGCTGTTCACGCTGATCCGCGACGAGTTGCGGCGTTCCGGATTCGAGGAAGCGATCGCGGCCGGCGTGGTGCTGACCGGCGGCAGCGCAAAGATGGAAGGAGCGGTCGAGCTGGCCGAAGAGATCTTCCACATGCCGGTGCGGCTCGGCATCCCGCAGGGCGTGACCGGCCTCGGCGACGTCGTGCGCAATCCGATCCACGCCACTGGCGTGGGTCTCCTGCTTTACGGCCGGGCGAATCTCGGCCAGCCGACGCCGAAGCTTGTCGGCGAAGGCGTCAAGTCGGTAGTTGAGCGGATGAAATCGTGGTTCCAAGGATATTTCTAGCGGAGGAGCGGACATGTTTGAATTGATGGATTCATTCAGCCAGACGGCTGTAATAAAGGTGATCGGCGTCGGCGGTGGCGGCGGTAACGCCGTCGCGCACATGGCGAAGAGCGGCATTGAGGGTGCCGAGTTCATCTGCGTGAATACGGATGCGCAGGCGCTGAAGCACTCGCAGGTCAAGATGGCGCTGCAGATCGGCTGCAACATCACCAAGGGGCTCGGCGCCGGCGCCAACCCGGAGGTCGGCCGGCAGGCGGCGATGGAGGATCGTGACCGGATCATCGAGCTGATCGAAGGCTGCGACATGCTGTTCATCACGGCCGGCATGGGCGGTGGCACCGGCACCGGTGCGGCACCGGTCGTCGCGCAGGTTGCCCGCGAGCTCGGCATCCTGACGGTCGCCGTCGTGACCAAGCCATTCACGATGGAGGGCAGCAAGCGCCAGTCGATCGCGGACAACGGCATCGCCGAGCTGTCGCGGCACGTCGATTCGTTGATCACGATCCCGAATCAGAAGCTGCTGTCGGTGCTGGGTGGCTCGACGACCCTGCTCGAGGCATTCAAGCGCGCCAACGAGGTGCTGCAGGGTGCGGTTCAGGGCATCGCCGAATTGATCACACGGCCGGGCCTGATCAATGTCGACTTTGCCGATGTGCGTACCGTGATGTCCGAAACCGGGCTTGCGATGATGGGTTCCGGGGTCGGCACCGGTGAAAATCGCGCGCGTGCGGCCGCCGAGATGGCCATATCGAGCCCGCTGCTCGAGGACATCAATCTGGCGGGTGCACACGGCATCCTCGTCAATGTCACCGCAGGTCTCGACCTGTCGATCGGCGAGTTCGAGGAAGTGGGCAACACCGTCAAGCAGTTTGCTGCCGATGATGCGACCGTCGTGGTCGGCACAGTGATCGAGCCCGGGATGGAAGGCGAACTGCGAGTCACCGTGGTCGCGACCGGTCTCGGCCGCGTGCAGGCCAAGGGTGCAGCACCGGCCGCAGCGCCCGGCGCAACGGCAGCAACGGCGCGGCGCCCCGGCGATGTGAAGCTGGTCAGCGGTCGTGGCAGATCGGCGCCACCCGACTACAGCCACCTCGACCGGCCGGCGATCCATCGCCAGACGCAGCGGGCGGTGGGTGACGGGCTGCGGACCGACTTCACCTCTGAGGACGTGCTCGACATCCCGGCATTCCTGCGTCGCCAGGCCGACTGATGCCGTAGTGGTGCGATCAGGCGAAGGACGAGGCCTGCGGGCCGCGCGCATGCGGTTGCGGGCGCGCCGCTCGGCGACGGGCCGCCGCGCGGAGCGTGCTCGCGCTGCCGGCGACCCGCGTCCAGCGTCATGAATCCGGGACGACAGCCGCCGGCTCATCTCCGCTGGCCGGCGGCCTGTCGAACCGGGTGGTGTGCTAGATTTCAGTCCAAAGGTGAGTAATGGCTCTGCAACGGACCTTACGTAATTCGATACGCGCGAGCGGCATCGGGCTGCACACTGGCCGAAAGGTCCTGATGGTGCTCCGCCCGGCGCCGCCGAACACTGGCATCGTGTTCCGGCGCGTTGACCTCGATCCGCCCGTTGATATTCCGGCGCGCGCGACCAACGTGACGGAGACCACGCTCGGCACAACGCTCGCGGCCGGCTCGGCGGGCGTATCGACCGTCGAGCATCTGCTATCGGCGCTCGCCGGGCTCGGCATTGACAACTGTTTCGTTGAACTGACCGCCGGCGAAGTGCCGATCATGGACGGCAGCGCAGGTCCCTTCGTATTCCTGGTCCAGTCAGCCGGCATCGAGGACCAGAATGCAGCGAAGCGCTTCGTGCGCGTACGGCGTCGAGTGCAAGTCGAGGACGGCGACAAGTGGGCGCGTTTCGATCCGTACGAAGGTTTCCGCGTCAACTTCGAGATCGAATTCGACCACCCCGTGTTCCGCCGCCACTCGCAGCGTGCGACGATGGATTTTTCGACCACCACGTTCCTGCGCGAAGTCAGTCGCGCACGGACCTTCGGCTTCATGCGCGATCTCGAGTACCTGAGGGAGCGCAATCTCGCGCTCGGTGGAACCCTCGACAACGCCATCGTCCTGGACGACTACCGGATCCTGAATGAGGACGGATTGCGCTATGAAGACGAGTTCGTGCGCCACAAGATGCTGGACGCCATCGGTGATCTGTATCTGCTGGGGCACTCGCTGATCGGCGAGTTCACGGGGTACAAGTCGGGCCACGCACTGAACAATCAGTTGTTGCGCACGCTGTTGGCGGATGCCACGGCCTGGGAGGAAGTCACATTCCAGGATGCCGGTACGGCACCGATTTCCTACGCGGGCACGGCGAACGCGACTGCCTGATCAGACGTGGTCCGAGCGCACCTTCACGAGCACGCGTTCGATCGGGATGCCAAGATCGGCGGCCAGAGCATCCTTGAATCGCGGCGCCTGGTAGCGCAGGCGCGTTCCCCAGGCGGCCGAGCGAACCAGAACGGTCAGCGTCGTGCCCTTCATCACGGCGCCCCAGACCGCCTCTGCGAGCTCGGGCGGAAGCTGCCGTTTCAGCGCAGAAAGGGTGCGGTCGGCCTCGTGGCCGCCCTCGCGCAGCCGTTGAAGCATTCCCTTGCCATGTGCCAGCAAGTCACTGACAGGGGTCAGTTTTTTCATGGATGGTCGCGCCAGGTCACGGGCGGGCTACGAAAGTACTTGAGTTTCAAGGCTTTTTTTGGCAATTTGCGCCGCTTAAGGGAGCCCCGCAGGGGCCCTGGAACCGGCAATCTTGGCGCGGCCCGTCGGTGCAGCGCCAACGACATAGTAACCGCCGGTGGGTGAGAAGGGAGCCGCAAAGTCCTTGCAAAACATAGCGTCCGCTAGCACGACCTGGTTGCACAGCGCCAAGCATTTTCGCTGGCGCCCGCTGCTGATTTCAATTCTCGGCGCCGCGCTGCTGGCCGGCACCTTCGTCGCAGGCAGCTACTACGGCAGCAACGGCCCGCTCGGCGAGTTCACGCTGGCCCGCTGGAACGAGGATCTCGCAACGCAACGCGCGCTGCTCGACAAGACGCGTGCCGTCGTGAATGTCCAGGTTGGGGCGCTCGCGACCCGGGTCGGTCAGATGCAGGCGCAGCTGATCCGGCTCGATGCGCTGGGCCGCCAGCTGACCGAGGTTGCCAAGCTCGATCGAGGCGAATTCGATTTCGACCGGCCGCCCGCGGTCGGTGGCCCGCGCCTGGAAGCGGCAGGATCGGGCCCGGTGGTGCCGTCGCTCGAGGACATGCTCAATTCAATGGATGCGGCGATCGACGATCGCGGCCGCCAGCTGACCGCGCTGCAGAACGTGATCCTGACGCGGGAGCTCGCGCGCCAGATCGTGCCGGGGGGTCGCCCGGTTGAGTCGGGATACATCTCCTCGCTGTACGGCCAGCGCACCGATCCCTTCGACGGTCGCAATGCCTTCCATTCGGGGGTTGATTTCGCGGGTATCGCCGGCACCCGCGTGCTCGCGGCCGCCGATGGTATCGTCAGTCATGCGGGTGTCGACGGCGGCTACGGCCGCCTGGTCGAGATCACCCATGGAAATGGCTTCGTCAGCCGCTATGCCCACAATGCAAAACTTCTGGTGGAGCCGGGTCAGACCGTGAAGCGCGGCGATCCAATCGCGCTGATGGGTTCGACAGGCCGCTCGACCGGAACGCATCTGCACTTCGAAGTGCTCCGTGACGGCCGCCCGGTCAATCCGCTGGCCTTCGTTCGCCGCTGACTGCGCCCCTGAACGAAATCCCGCAGGACGAGTCGTAGTAAACTACCGGTTTTTCCCGGCAGTCCCAGTTGGTGCCAGCCCCGACTGACCCTCCCGGTTCGAGGTTCCAGGCTCGTGTTGAAAATCTTTACGCGGATCTTCGGCAGTCGTAACCAGCGGCTGCTGCGTCAGTACGAGCGCCGCGTGGGCCAGGCGAATGGCTATGCCGCTTCGCTTGCAGCGATGACTGACGCGCAACTGCTCGCGCAAACCGAAAAGTTGCGCGCCCGGCTTGCCGCCGGCGAATCAATTGATGATGTGTTGCCGGAAGCATTCGCGACCGTGCGCGAGGCCGCAACGCGCGCGGTCAAGTTGCGTCCATTCGACGTGCAGCTGATCGGCGGCATGGTGCTGCACGAGGGCAAGATATCGGAGATGCGAACTGGCGAAGGCAAGACGCTGGTTGCGACATTGCCCGTCTACCTGAACGCGCTCACGGGCCAGGGCGTGCACGTCGTCACGGTCAACGAATATCTTGCCCAGCGTGACGCTGAATGGATGGGCCCGGTCTACCGTTTTCTCGGTCTCTCGGTCGGGGTCATCACCAGTGGCCAGCAGCCGGCGGACAAGCGCGCCGCCTACGCTTGCGACGTAACCTACGGCACGAACAACGAGTTCGGCTTCGACTACCTGCGCGACAATCTGGCGTTCCGCCTCGAGGACCGCGTCCAGCGCGGCCAGCACTATGCGATCGTCGACGAGGTGGATTCGATCCTGATCGATGAGGCACGCACGCCGTTGATCATTTCCGGGCCGGCGGAGGAAAGCACCGAGCTATACGTCAAGATCAACGAGTTGGTGCCGCGCTTCAAGCGCCAGGCCGAGGAAGAAGGCGAGGGTGAGTACTTCGCCGATGAGAAGACGCGCCAGGTGCACCTGTCGGAAGCGGGCTTCGAGAAGGCTGAGGAACTGATGCAGCAGGCAGGCCTGCTGCGCCCGGGCGACAGCCTTTACGACCCGGCCAGTATCCGGCTGATGCACCACCTGAATGCGGCACTGCGCGCGCACGCGCTGTACCACAAGGACGTCGAATACATCGTGCGCGGCGGCGAGGTCATCATCGTCGACGAATTCACCGGCCGCACCATGCCGGGCCGGCGCTGGTCGGACGGCCTGCACCAGGCCATCGAGGCCAAGGAAGCGGTGCGGATCCGCGAGGAAAACCAGACCATCGCTTCGATCACTTTCCAGAATTATTTCCGCCTCTATCAGAAGCTTTCCGGCATGACCGGCACGGCGGACACCGAGGCCTTCGAGTTCCAGCAGATCTATGGGCTCGAGGTCGTCGTGGTGCCGACCCACAAGGAAATGATCCGCAAGGACCTGCCGGATCTCGTCTATCTGAACCAGAAGGACAAGTTCGCGGCGATCATCGAGGACATCCGCGACTGCGTGGCGCGCGGTCAGCCGGTGCTAGTCGGCACGGCATCGATCGAGACCTCGGAGCTGCTGTCCGGCCTGCTGCGCGACACCGGCATCGCGCACCAGGTCCTGAATGCCAAGCAGCACGAACGCGAGGCGATGATCATTGCGCAGGCCGGGCGGCCTGGCAGCGTGACGATAGCGACCAACATGGCCGGCCGCGGCACTGACATCGTGCTGGGCGGCAACGTGCAGAAGCAGATCGAGCAGCTGCGCAAGGACGCGACACTCGAGCCGGCGCAACTGGAAGCGCACGCCCGCGAGCTTGAAGGTGAATGGCAGCAGCTGCATGAGAAGGTCATCGCGGCGGGCGGTCTGCATATCGTTGGCACCGAACGTCATGAATCGCGGCGCATCGACAACCAGTTGCGCGGCCGGTCGGGTCGCCAGGGTGATCCTGGCTCAAGCCGATTCTATCTGTCGCTCGAAGACAACCTGATGCGCATCTTCGGCGACCCGGAGCGCACCAAGTCCCTGCTGCGTACGGTCGGCATGCGCGAGGGGGAGGCCATCGAGAGCCGGATGCTTTCGCGCCAGATCGAGAATGCCCAGCGCAAGGTGGAATCGCACAACTTCGACGCGCGCAAGAACCTGCTCGAATACGACGACGTCGCCAATGACCAGCGCAAGGTCATCTATCGCCAGCGCACCGAGATCATGTCCACGGACGACATTGCAGGCGTCATCCGCGACGTTCGAACGGAGGTCGTGCACGGCACCGTCGCTCAGTACATCCCGCCCGAGAGTGTCGAGGAGCAGTGGGACGTCGCCGGGCTCGAGGACACCATCGAGCGCGATTTCGGTGTGCGTACCGGACTCGCGGCCTGGCTTGCCGAGAACCCGGAACGGCAGGGCGACGATGCGGCCGCACGGCTCCTCGAGGCAATTGAGGCGGCGTACGAAGCAAAGGTCCAGCAGGTCGGTGAGCCAGTCATGCGCCACCTCGAGCGCGCAGTCATGCTGCAGCAGCTCGACACCCACTGGCGCGAGCACCTGGCGGGCATGGACTACCTGCGCCAGGGGATCTATCTGCGTGCTTATGCGCAGAAGAACCCGAAGCAGGAGTACAAACGCGAAGCTTTCGCGTTGTTCACCGCGATGCTGGAACGTATTCGTACCGACACGGTTCTGCTGCTGCAGCGCCTGCAGGTGCGCACCGAGGAAGAGATCGAGCGCGAGGAGGCCGAGCGCCGGCGCCGGCTGCAGAGCCGCATGCAGCTGCAGCACGCCGAGCCTGCCGCGATCACGTCCGAAGCACAGCCGGCCGCCACAGCGGCGCCGGCACCCGCGACTGTGGCTCCGCCATTTGTGCGGGGCGAGCGCAAGATCGGACGCAATGAGCTCTGCCCCTGCGGGTCGGGCAGGAAATACAAGCACTGTCACGGCGCGATACAGCAGACCGGCGGCTGAACGTGGCACACCAGGCGAAAGGGAATCCAGGGATGGAGGCTATTCCTGAAATTCATGTCATCGCCGGCGCACTTTTTGACGCTGCCGGTCGCGTGCTGATCGCTCAGCGACCGCGCGGTCGCCATATGGCCGGCCGCTGGGAATTTCCGGGTGGCAAGCTGGCTTTCGGCGAGGACCGGCTGAAGGGCCTGAAGCGCGAACTGGCCGAGGAGCTCGGCATCACGGTTCGCTCCGCATGCCCGCTGATCCGCCTGTACCACAACTACTCGGATCGCCGCGTCCTGCTCGATTTCTGGCGGGTCATCGAATACCAGGGCACGCCGAAAGGCCTTGACTCGCAGGCGCTTGCCTGGGTGATGGCCGACGAATTGCCGGATCGCGACATGCTGGAGGCCGATCGCGGTGTTGTCACGGCACTGCGGCTGCCGCAATTGGCCCGTGTCATTTCAACCACCGCGCAGCTTGCGGCGCTCGGCGCGGGCGAACCGCAGACGATCTTCTGGCACGTTGCAGAGCCGCCGTCCCCGCAGTTGGACACCGCCATCGTGAAGACTGCGCACGCCGCGGGTCACCGCATATTCGCCCTGGGTGACGGCATCGAGGCGATCAGCGTCGCGGCGAAAGCCGGTGCGGATGGCGCGGTGTTGCGCTGGGACGGCCAGAATCTGCATGTCGATCGCGACAGTGCATTCCTGGTCGGCGTGATCTGCGAGGACCGGGTGCGCGCGCTCGAGGCGATCGGCAAGGGCGCGCATTTTCTCGTGGCTGCAACACAACGCGGGCCCGTGCCGCCCGGCGATCTCGAAGAACTCTGCCAGGCTGTCAGTGTGCCGGTGTTCGCGGGCTGGTACCCGGATGCAGGTCGGCTCGAACGGCTGCAACTGGCCGGCGCACACGGCTGTGCGGTCATCATGACAAAGCGCCCCGGCCACGCACCCGACTAGCTATCAGGCCAGGTTCGCAGCCGTGGTTCGCTCAGGGAGATTTGGGGACCTGCGACCCGGCACCTAATTGACGGTCGAAGAAGTCCAGGATCGTGTGCCAGCCGTGGACGCCAGTGTCCCTGAAACTGAGCGCCGCGTGCTTGCTGCCGGGATAGGGCATCACTTCGAATATCCGTCCTGCGGCGACCAGCTCCTTGATAAGGAGTGTCGAATGCGTGAACAGAACATTGTCGTCTGCCATGCCATGCATCAACAACAACCGGTCGCGCAGCGCCCCAGCATGCGCCAGTACACTCGACTCCCGGTAACCCTCACTGTTCTCGCCCGGCACGCCGAGATAACGCTCCGTGTAATGCGTGTCGTATAGCCGCCAGTCGGTCACGGGCGCACCGGCGACGCCGGCAGCAAAGGTGCCGGGTGACTGCAACATCAGCATCAGCGTCATGTAACCGCCGTAACTCCAGCCAAATACCCCGATCCGCCCCGGGTCGACATACGGCTGTTGCTTCAGCCATTCGACGCCTTTCAGCTGGTCCACGACCTCGACGCCGCCCATGCGGCGGTACAGGGCGGTCGCGAACGCCTGGCCGCGCCCGCCCGAGCCGCGGTTGTCGATGGCGAATACGACGTAGCCGCGCTGCGTGAACAGCTGCGCGGTCTGGCTGCCACGCCGCTCGCCCCAGCGGCGCAGCACGGTCTGCGCCGTCGGTCCGCCATAGACCAGCAGGATCGCCGGATATCGGCGGCCCTGCTTGAAGCCCGGTGGCTTGAAGAGCTGCCAGTAGAGCGGCGTGCCATCGACGGCCGGCAGCGCGCCGAATTCCGGTATCACGTGCCGGTCCAGGTAAGGCGCGTAGGGATGCCGTTCGTCGAGCCGGTTTTCGATCAGCCAGGCGAGCCGCCTGCCGCTTGCATCGTGCAACGACAGCTGTGGTGGCTGCATTGGGTCGCTGTAACCCTGCAGGTAGCGATGCGCGTCCTGCGACATCGTGATGGTGTGCCAGCCGTCCTGCGACGTGAGCTGCAAAGGCGCGCGTGCGCTGCCCGCTTCGAGACGCGCGATATAGAGCTGCCGCTCGAGGGGTGTTTTCAGTGTCGCCATGAAGAACACGCGGCCGCGCTTTTCATCGATGCCGCGCACGGCAGGCGCCTGTGAATCACCGATGACATCCCAGTCGCCCGCGGTGACCGCGCCCTTCAATTGGCCGTCATAGCCATAACGGTACAGATGATTGTGTCCGGTCCGTTGCGAAGCCCACAGCAGCTCCTTGCGGCGTGGCAGGAAGTGCAGGTCGTCGTGCAGCTCGACCCAGGTGTCGCTCGTCTCGGAGAACAGCAGGCGGGCATTGCCGCCCGATACCGCAAAGCTCAGCAGGTCAAGGCGCTTCTGGTCCCGTGACTGGCGTTGAACCAGCAGCTGGTCACCTTCGGGAAACCAGTTGACGCGCGCCAGATAGTAGTCGCTGTCGCCCAGTTCCGCCCAGGCGACCGAACCGGTCTCGAGGTCGAGCACGGCAAGACGCACGTCTGCATTCGCGGCGCCCGCTGCCGGGTAGCGCTGATGCAGGACGCGGAAACCTTCCGCCTGGACTTCGAAGCGCTCGAGTTCGGCGACCGGCGATTCGTCCACGCGCGTGAATGCGATGTGCCGCTCATCGGGTGACCACCAGTAACCGGTGTTCCGATTCATCTCTTCCTGCGCGATGAATTCGGCGACGCCGTGGCTGATGAGCCCGCCGCCGCCCGTCGTCAGCCGTCGTTCCGCGCCGGTCGCAATCTCGACGGCATAGAGATCCTGGTCACGGATGAAGCTGACGTAGCGGCCGCGCGGTGAATACTGCGGGTCAGTCTCGTAGGACTCGGTGTTGGTCAGGCGTGTTACCGCCTCGTTCGCCGGCCTCGTCATGTCGTAGTGGTAGAGGTCGCCGCCGAGCGGGAACAGCAGGGCGCGTGAATCCGGCGCCCACTGGTACTCGACGATGCCGCGCAGCGCCGCGATGCGCTGGCGCTCACGACGGGCTTCCTCCGCGGCTGACAGCGTTTCCCCTGCCTGCGTGAGACTGCGCGAATCGACCAGCAGGCGATGCTGGCCGGCGGCGATGTCATACGCCCACAGGTCGTAAACCTGCGGTTCGTCCTCCTTGCCGCGCAGATAGGAAACGAGCGCGCCGTCGGGTGAAAACCGCAGCTGGCGCAGCGAAGGTCCCTGCAGGTCGGGCGCGTCGAACAGCCTCTCGACCGTCAGGTCGCCGGCGCCGGCGGCGGTCAGGGCAAGTGTGGCCGTGATACCAATCACGAATGAACGCATGGCTGCTCCGTCCTGTCGCAGTTGGGACTTGACAGGGCGCTGCTTTGCTAGAATTCGCGCCCGGTCCGCATGGAGTGTAAGCACGGTGCACCGCTATGTCATATCCAGCTTCGCCCTTGCCATCCTGGCTGCCCATCCCGCCGTGAGCGCTGCCCACGATCTGAGGGCGATGCAATACCCGACAGCGGTGCGGGGGCAGGTCGTCGATGAGTATCACGGCACGAAAGTTGCCGATCCTTACCGCTGGATGGAAACACCGGGGCCGGATGTCGACGCCTGGGTGGCAGCGGAAAACAGGCTTTCGCAGCCGTATCTCGAGGCTATCCCGGCGCGTGAGGCGATCCGCACACGGCTGACCGAGCTTTGGGACTATGAGCAGTACGGCTACAGCTGGCTCGACGAAAAGGCACGCGTGCCGGTCAAGCACGGCGGCCGTTACTTCTATGTCGAGAAGGGCGGCAAGCAGAATCAGGGCGTTCTCTATTGGGCCCCAGCCGCGGATGCGACGCCTCGCGTGCTGGTCGATCCCAACACGTTCTCAAAAGACGCGACGGCATCGCTCGCCGATTATTCGGTCAGCCCGGACGGACGATACGTCGCCTATGCGGTGTCCGATGGAGGCACCGACTGGGATACCTGGCATGTGCGCGAAGTCGATACGGGGCGTGACCTGCCGGACCTGATCCGCGACACCAAGTTCACCGGCGTTTCGTGGATGCCGGATGCGGGTGTGTTCTATTACTCGCGCTATCCGCGGGGCGCCGATGGACGCGCAGACGACCAGCGGCAGGTCAGTGTCTACCGGCATCGGCTTGGCACGTCGCAGGAGGCCGATGAAGCAGTCTACGCGACTCCGGAAAACCCGCGCCACAATCCTTATCCACTGGTGTCGGAGGATGGACGCTGGCTGGTATTGGTCATCTCCTACGGATTTGAATCGAACGCGATACATCTGCGCGACTTGTCGAGGCCGGATGCCCCGGTCCTGCGGATTCTCGACAAGTGGGACGGAATCTACGATTTCCTGGGCGCGGTCGGCGACCGACTCTACTTTAAGACGACCCAGGGCGCGCCGCGAGGCCGCGTGATCGCGATCGATCCAGCGCATCCCGAACCCGTCGAAATCGTGCCGGAGGCGCAGGCCCGCCTCTATCAGGCTAGCCTGGCCGGCGGCCACCTGATTGCCAACTATCTGGAGGACGCGCGTTCGCGGCTGCGCGTTTATCGCATGGACGGGAGCCTGCGCGGCGAGATCCCGATGCCCGGTCTTGGCACGGTGACCGGCTTCCCCGATGCGTGGAAGGAAAACGAGACCTTTTTCGCCTATACGGATTATCTGACGCCGCTCGCGCTCTATCGCTACGACGTCGCAAAGGGCGTGGTAGAGCCGTTCAGGCAGCCGCGGGTGCCATTCGATGCCAGTCCCTACCTGACCGAGCAGGTCTTTTACACGGGCAAGGACGGCACGCGCATTCCGATGTTCATCACCCGGCGCCGCGACACGGTGATGAACGGCGAGAATCCCACGCTGCTGTACGGCTATGGCGGCTTCGACGTTTCACTGACACCGGTCTACAGCCCGGTCTACGCAGCCTGGCTAGAGCGCGGCGGCATCTATGCGGTCGCCAACCTCCGCGGCGGCGGCGAGTACGGCGCCGCCTGGCACGAGGCCGGCACCAGGACACACAAGCAGAACGTGTTCGACGATTTCATCGCGGCCGCGGAATGGCTGGTGGCACATCGCTACACCTCGGCCTCGCGGCTCGCAATCCACGGCCGCAGCAACGGCGGTCTGCTGGTCGGCGCGGTGATGGCGCAGCGTCCGGAGCTCTTTGGTGCGGCGTTGCCGGGTGTTGGCGTGATGGACATGCTCCGGTATCACACGGCCAGCGCGAATGCCTATGCCTGGTCGAGCGACTATGGCACGGTCGAGGACCGGGACCAGTTTGGCGCGTTGCTGAGCTATTCCCCGGTGCACAATCTGAAGCCGGGCTGCTATCCGCCGACGCTGGTGACCACCGCGGATCACGACGATCGGGTCGTGCCTTGGCACAGCTTCAAGTTTGCGGCAGCGCTGCAGTACGCCCAGCACGATTGCGCAAATCCCGTGCTGGTGCGCATCGAAACGCGTGCCGGCCACGGTGCCGGCAAGCCGGCCTGGATGCAGATCGAGGACTGGGCGAACCAGTGGGCGTTCTTGGCGAAGCACCTGCGCATGGCCGGCGGCAACTGAAAAGGGGACGCACCCCTTTTCCCTCCGAGGGAAAAGGGGTGCGTCCCCTTTTCAGTGCTTCAGCGGGTCGGTGTCGGGTTCCGCGTCCGGGATTTCCACGGCTTCGCCGGGGATGGCGTGGCGTTCCTCGAACCAGGCGCCGAGATCTATCTGCTTGCAGCGTTCGCTGCAGAATGGACGCCAGGGATTGTCGTCCCATTTGCACTGACGCTTGCAATGCGGACAGGTGATCAGGGTCGCCATCGCGATCAGTAGCAGGTCGTCAGGCTGAAGCGCACGTCCTCGGTCGCCTGAACGGGCCGGCTGTGCACACTATTCCAGCGCAGGAAGCGCAGGCTGCAGCGGTGGTGGCTGCCACTCACCTCGGGATACAGCCGCGATTCGCCGGGCAGCGTGAGACGGACGAGCTGTACCGGCCGGTCGCGCTCGAACACGATCTGGTAAACGCCGCCGATTGCGAGCTCGTCGCGCGGCAAGGCGTTCTCGCGCGTGATCCATAGCAGCTCCGAGACTGATTCGCATAGCGGACGGATCGTTGTCAGCCAGTCGGCGAGATCGCTTTCGCGCAGGTCCGGCTCGAGATTGAGCCAGTGATAGTAATCGGGCAGGTCGAATTCACAGGTACCACCCGGAATCGCACTGCGATGCTTGATCGCGTTCAGGAATTCGGACTCGCGCAGCCGCTGCATGAAGTTTGCACCGGCGGCATTCAGTTCCTCGCGCCGCCGCACCAGTGCGGCGAGTATCGATCGCAGCCGCGCGGCATCCACGCCGGGACGGTTCTGATAATCGCGCATGGCCGACATCTGCCGTTCGAGTTCCTTCAGCACGTCGCCGCGCGCATCGCCGCGCGAGGTGATCGCGAGGATCTCGAGCAGTCCCGCGACTGCGGAACGGCTGGACCAGGGATTTGGAATGCCCGCGTGATAGGAAAGCTGCTGCCAGAGGAATTCGAGCCGCATGAATCCCCGCATCCGCTCGTTCAGCGGCTGCTCGTAGGTGATCGGCTCCGGATTGACCCGGGGTTCCGGGACTGGCTCGAACATGGCCCTATTCTGCGACACGCCTTCCGGCCCCGTAAACATCGTATTCCGGCCTCGGCCTGCGAACTGCTGCCTGGCGCTCAGTTTTTCGCGGCCAGACGGCGGTACTTGCGGTCCAGCCCGGCGACCAGTTCGACGAGTTTCGCCGGGTCCCGGTCATTCACGATGACGTCATCGGCCGCAGCGAGACGCTCGTCACGCGTTGCCTGTGCGGCGAGCGCGCGCGCGGCGTTCTGCCGGGTTTCGCCGTCGCGGCGCATCAGGCGCTCGATCTGCTGCTCCTCGGTGCAGTCCACGACCAGTACCCGGTTGACCAGCTGCCGGCGGCCGCCCTCGACCAGCAGCGGGATCACGAGGACCTGATATGGGCCCGAAGCGGCATCGGCCTGGCGGACCAGCTCCGAAATGATGGCCGGATGCAGGATTGACTCGACGATATCGCGGGTCCCCGGATCACTGAAAATGCGCTCCCGGAGTCGCTGGCGGTCGAGACTACCGTCGGGGGCGAGGATGCCGCTGCCGAGCGCCCGGGTCAGGGCCGCAAGCGCTGGAAGGCCGGGCATGACGATTTCCCGTGCGATCCGGTCCGCGTCGATGACAGCGGCGCCAAACCTGGCGAAGAGATCTGCAACCGTCGACTTGCCGCTCGCAATCCCCCCGGTGAGCCCGATGCGAAGCATCCGCGCTGCGCTCAACGCAGGCCTGCGACGTTGAGGTAACGCTCGACGAGCAGCGGGCCCCACAACATCGCGATCCATCCTGCGCCCGCGAGATAGGGCCCGAAGGGGATCGGCACATCGCGTCCATGGCGCCTTGCCACGATCATCGTCAGACCGACTGCGGAGCCGACCATGGCCGACAGCAGCAGCACGAGCGGCAGCATCTGCCAGCCGAGCCACGCGCCGATCGCCGCGAAGAGCTTGAAGTCCCCGTAGCCCATGCCCTCCTTGCCGGTGACAAGCCGGAAGGCCTGGAATACGAGCCACAGGGCCAGATATCCGGCAGCTGCACCGATCAGCGCATCACGCGGCGAAGGAGCGCCAGCCACCGGCCAGGCGCTGGCGAGCAGCCCGATCCACAAGAGCGGCAGTGTCAGCACGTCGGGCAGGAGCTGCCGGTCGAGATCGATTCCGGTCAACGCAATCAGGTACCAGCTGAACACGAGCGCGAGGGCGGCCTGGCTGCCGAATCCGTAATGCCAGGCGACCACACCGCTCACGATGGCCGTCACGAGTTCGACCAGCGGATATCGCAGCGGAATCTTCGCGCCGCAGGAAGCGCAGCGACCGCGCAGCGCCAGATAGCTCAGCACCGGAATATTGTGGATGGCGCGGATCTGTGTGGAACAGGACGGGCAGCGCGAGCGCGGCCTGACCAGGTTGAGCGCCTCGCCTTCGGGCTTCGCGGCATGACCGGTAATCTCCGCACATTGCGCGCGCCACTGCCGCTCCAGCATCAGCGGCAGCCGGTGGATCACGACATTGAGGAAACTGCCGATCGCCAGCGCAAAAAGTGCGGCGACCGCCGCGAATACGGCGGGATTCGCCGACAGCATGGCCCAGGACTCCGACGGCCCGGTCAGATCACGGCGCCCAGCTTGAAGATCGGCAGGTACATCGCGATCACGAGACCGCCGACCAGCACACCGAGGAACGCCATGATGAGCGGCTCTAGCAACGAGGACAGGCCGTCCACCGCCGTGTCCACCTCGAGTTCGTAGAAGTCGGCGACCTTGGCGGACATTGCGTCGAGGGAGCCGGATTCCTCGCCGACTGCGATCATCTGCACGACCATGTTGGGGAACAGCCCCGTGTTTTCCATCGCACGCTGCAGTCGCTGGCCGGTCGCGACCTCGTCGCGCATGCGCATGACGGCCGTTTCATAGACGATGTTGCCGGTGGCGCCGGCGACCGATTCCATGGCCTCTACCAGCGGCACGCCGGCCGAGAACATCGTGGAAAGCGTGCGCGCATAGCGCGCGATCGCGGCCTTGACGAGGATCGGCCCGACGATCGGCAGCTTCAACATCGCGCGATCCAGGAAATGCCGCAGCGCGCGCGAGCGTTTCTTGAAGTACAGGAAGACGGCCACGCCGCCGCCGATCATGAGACCCATCCACCAACCCTGGGCCTGCACGAATCGTGACATTTCGATGACCATGCGCGTGAAAGCCGGCAAGTCCGCGCCAAAACCCTTGAATAGCGACTCGAATTGCGGGATCACGAACAGCAGCAGGATCAGCGTCACGATTACGGCGACCGCGAGCACCGCGGCCGGGTAGAACAGCGCCTTCTTGATCTTCTTCTTCAGGGCTTCGGTCTTTTCCTTGTAGGTCGCGACCTTGTCCAGAAGCGATTCCAGCGCGCCCGCCTGCTCGCCCGCCTCGACGAGATTCACGTACAGGTCGTCGAAGTGGTGCGGGTGTTTGGCCAGGGACTCGTGCAGGGAGCTTCCGCCCTCGATGTTGAGCTTGATGTCGAGGATCAGCTTCTGCATCGCCGGCTTTTCATGGCCGACGCCGACGATTTCGAACGCCTGCACCAGCGGAATGCCCGCAGCGAGCATGGTTGCGAGCTGACGGCTGAACATTGCGATGTCGAGCGCGCTTACACTGCCGCCACTCTTGAACAGGCTCTGCTGCTTCTTGATCTTGACCGGAACGATGCTCTGGCGTCGCAGTTCCGCGCGGACTTCGTTCTCGTTCTTGGCGAGCGAGCGGCCGCGGACCTTGTTGCCCTTGCGGTCCTTGCCTTCCCACGAGTAGGGGATGTCTTTGACTGCGGCTGAGGTCTGCGCCATGGTTTCGGTGGTCCTCTACCCTGAGCCTTGAATTCTAGCGCCCGGTCCGATCATTCAACTGTGACGCGGTTGACTTCTTCGAGGGTGGTCAGCCCGTCCATGACCTTCTTGAGGCCCGAAGTCCGCAGATCCCAGACTCCGTCCTTGGTGGCCTGGTCGCGGATATGGGGAGCGCTGCCGCCCTCCAGGATGATCCGCCCGATCGTCTCGGTCACCGGCAGCACCTCATAGATGCCGACCCGCCCCTTGTATCCATCGGTGCACTGGCTGCAACCAACCGCTTTGTGGATCTTGAAATCGCCGCGACTGACCTGGTCCTCGGTGAAGCCTTCCTTCAGCAGTGCCTCGGCCGGCAGCGTCAGCGGCGCCTTGCAGCTCGAGCACAGCCGCCGCGCAAGCCGCTGCGCGATAATCAGGCTGACCGAGGTCGCAATCGCATAGGGTTTGACCCCCATGTCCACCATGCGTGTCAGTGTCTGCGGCGCGTCATTCGTGTGCAGCGTCGACAACACAAGGTGACCGGTCTGCGCCGCCTTGATCGCTATCTCGGCCGTCTCGAGATCGCGCACCTCTCCGACCATGATGACGTCCGGATCCTGGCGCAGGAAGGCGCGGAGTGCCGAGGCGAATGTCAGGCCGACCTTTGGATTGACATTGACCTGATTGACGCCGGGCAACACGATTTCCGCAGGGTCCTCGGCGGTCGAGATATTGGTGTCCTCGACATTCAGGATCGAAAGCCCGGTGTACAGCGAAACCGTCTTGCCGCTGCCAGTCGGGCCGGTTACAAGAATCATGCCCTGGGGCCGTGCCAGCGTCTTCATGTAAAGGTCTTTCTGGAACGGCTCGTAGCCCAGCGCGTCGATACCCATCATCGCGGTGCTGGCATCCAGGATGCGGAGCACGATCTTCTCGCCGAACAATGTCGGACAGCTGCTGACGCGGAAGTCGATCGAACGGTTCTTGGAAAGCCGCATCTTGATGCGGCCGTCCTGCGGTACGCGCCGTTCGGCGATGTCGAGGCGCGACATCACCTTCAGGCGGGCCGCAAGCTTGGTCGCAAGCTGCACGGGCGGCTGCGCAACCTCGCGCAGCACGCCATCCACACGCAGCCGGATGCGGTAATACTTCTCGTACGGCTCGAAATGGATGTCGGAGGCGTTCTTGCGGATCGCGTCCAGCATGATCTTGTTGACGAAGCGCACGATCGGCGCATCTTCCACGTCGTCGCGGCCGCTGTCGGCTTCCGACTCGTCGGTCGACGATATGTCGAGGTTCTCGAGATCGAAATCGTCCTCGCCGAGCGAGGGCATCGAAGTGTCGACCTGATCGATCGCTTTCTGCACGGCGCGCTGCAGCTTGTCATCCTCGACGATGACGGCTTCGATCGCGAGCCCGGTCTGGAACTTGATCTCATCGACCGCGTGCAGATTGGTGGGGTCGGAGACGGCGACGTGCAGCCGCTTGCCGCGCTTGACGAGCGGCAGCACGCGATGCTTGGATAACAACTTGTCGTTGACGATCCGGACGGTGTCGAGATCGATGTTGACCGCATCGAGGTCCAGCAGCGGGACGCCGAATTCCTGCGCCGCCGCGATCGCGATGTCGCGCGCAGCGGCCAGATCATGGGACACCAGCCAGCTGACCAGGTGGGTCTTGCGTTCGCGTGCGCTCGCGATGGCATCGAGCATCGCAGCCTCATCGATCAGGCCGTCCAGGACCAGGCGCTGTGCCAGGCCGCTGAGCACCGCCCGGACCGAACCTGTCATCACGGTTGCGTTCTCGTTCATCCGGTCAGACCGTCCCCGATTTTCGTTGTCCCGAGCCCCGAATAATGTACCCCATGGGGGGGTACCGGCAATTGTTAAATCGCCGCCGATGCTCCCATAACCCGGTCCGGCAACCGGTGACGGAGATCACATTAGCGGCAGACTGGAGTCCGCGGGCAGTTCGCCCGCAAAGCGTGCATGGAGCGCATCCCAGAGGCGGGCGGCTTCGGGCTCGGTCGCGGGGTCCGGCCGGCCCACCAGACGCCGTGGCGATGGCGTGTGGCGGTCGGTGAACAGGTAGGTTACCGATCCGTCGACCGGGCCGGGAATTGCCGCCAGCAGGGAGTTTCGCGAGAACGCCGCGCGTTGCTTGCGCGTGATCAGCATCGGCAGGCGATTGCTCCTGAACTGCACCCAGCCGGTAGCCGGATTCAATTCGTAGAATACGGCCGCTTCGTCGATGATACCGGACGCCTCATAGCGGCCTGCGAGCGTGCTCGGGGTATTGAAATCGGTTTCCGTGAATCGCACGCGCGAATCGATGCGCGCGACCTCTGACGGATTCGCGAGCAGTGGCAGCAGCGAAATTCCATCGATGCCGGATGGCGCCTTGCCGGTTGCGAATTCCTCGAGTGTCGGGCGCAGGTCCAGGAGCGATACGGGCCAGTCGTAAGTGCCTGCGGCCCCGGGCAGCCGCGCACGGCCATAGGCGCGCATCGCGAGCACGACACCATACTGGTGGGGACTCATGACACTCGTGCCATGTCCCCACAGCGAATCCCAGATCTCGCGGCTGCTGCCGGTGGCGCGCAGCATCGAATCGGTCTTGCCGCCCAGGGCCTCGCCATGATCCGACAGGACGACGACCAGCGAATTCTCGAGCAGCCCTTTTCTTGTCAGCACGCGCAGGACATTCTCGAACTGGCGATCGACTTCCTCGATGGCGCTGCGATACGCGGGGCGGTATTCCTGTGGCGTTGTCGGCGCCACCGCCGTCGCCCAGCTATAGGGCCAATGCGCGAGTGTCAGGTGGATCGCGATGAATGCCGGGCCCTCGACCGCGACTTCGTTCTCGAGTCGCTCGACGAAGTCCTCGGGTTCATAGGTGACATTGGCCGCGCGATTTGCGTGATTCGAGGGAAACAGCAGGCCCCCGGCGGTGGTCGTTGCGAGCAGATTCACCAGCGGAATATCACCGCCATAGCCCAGCAGGAAGTCCACCGCACCGACCGGCGGCGTGATCAGCTGGTCGAAGCCATAGGACTCGTCGAAGTTCGCAAAGCGGACCTCGTCAGTCGCATAGATTGCGCGATAGCCGTGTTTCTTGAGCGTGGCCGGCAGCGTGACACCCTCGTGCACCAACGAGCGTGGCATCAGGTTGAAGCGGGCATTGGTAGAGACCGGGTAACGACCAGTCAGGATGGAAACCCAGGCCGGATAGGTCCGTGCGAGCGGGCTGGTTGCATCCGAAAAGCGTGTTGCTCCGGCGAGGAACCGGTCGATATTCGGCGTCACAACGGCCCCGCTCTGCGCTTCCGTCAGGTCCTGGCGCAGCGAATCCACGCCGAGGATGATCACATTTGGCGATGCACCGGCAACGCCGGCATGCGATGGGCCCGCATCGGCCAATGCCAGCAGGACACCGGCCAGCAAAGCGAGGGCGCCGGCGCCCCCAAAACTGAGGACGAAGCGGGGATTTCTTACGCGAATTCGCCGCACTGCGCGGATCGTCAGAAACAGGACCAGCGCGACGAATACGAACAACCCGATCTGCACCGGCCGGAAGCCGCCGACATTGGTCAGCAGCCAGGAATCGGGGCCCGCGAAGATGGATGCGGGATGCCAGGTCGCGTTGGCGGCCATGACGAGACCCACGAGCAGCACAAACCACCCGCTGATCAGCGATCCGCGCCGCGCCAGCGCAATCCCGGTGAACGCTACTTCGGTCAGGCGCGCAAGCGCAAAAGCGCCAAGACCCAACAGCAGGTGACACAACAGGATCGCGACGCCAAATGCGGCGAGTTGCCGGCTGAGCACGGAACCGAGCGCCCGTTGGAGGCTAAGTGACGCGATGATGCGGTGATTCGGCAGTACGAATTGGAGCTCACGGTAAACCCACCAGAGACATGCCGCGAGAAAAACGAGCGCCAGCAGCTGGGACAGGGCCAGTCCCGACCAATGGCCAAGTTTCTTTCCTTTGCTGATGGTCATCGTCGCGAATTCAGCGATTGCAAATGCAGAAAAGGCAAGGCCCCTGAATGCAGGGGCCTTGCCGGATCCGGCCAGATTGCCGGTCCATCACTCTCGGCTATTACGAACCGCCACCGAATCCAGTGCGGCAGGAAGCCGGCATGTGCTTGTCGCTCAGGTCCGTCGTGCCGGCAACTGAAGTGTTGGCACCGGGATTACCCGCACCACCATCCGATTCAGGGTGCGTGCCCGACGGCGCGTTGGACTTGCCACAACGCCACACGACGTCGCCGTTGTCGTTGACCAGCGGCTGGAGGGCAAGCTGCGAGCCCTGAATGCGCGAATTGGCATCCTTGCCGTAGGTGATCTGGATCGTCCCAACGGTATTGATGTCAATCCCCGAGACATAGCGGCCCGACTTGAAGGCTGCAACGGCTGCTGATCCGAGACCCGCTTCCATGAGGGTTATCGGCCATGCGCCGGTCTGCGCCGCATACTCAGCGATACCCGCCTTGACGTCGGATGCCAGTGTCAGGCCTTCAGAGACCTGCGTGCGGATCGTGTAGTCCTGATACGCCGGGATCGCGATCGCGGCCAGGATGCCGATAATGGCAACCACGATCATCAATTCGATGAGCGTGAAGCCCTTCTGGATAAGTTTCATTTCAGTCGTCTCCTATATTTGAACCGAGGGCAGCGCAAATGCGCTGATGCATCTGGAATGAAGCAAGGATCGTGCCAGCCCGGGAACTGACAGATAAGTCATTGAAATATATTGTTTTTAACGCCGGTCTGCCGCCGGATGTCGTCATTCGCAGACTCCAGAGCTGACGCAGCGCGTCAGCAATTGACGCACTACGTCAGGCCGACCGGAATCACTCGATGCCGAGCTTCTTGATGCGGTAGCGCAGCGCCCGGAAACTGATGCCCAGTGCCCTTGCCGCGGCGGTCTTGTTGTAGCGTGCTTCTTCGAGTGCACGGACGATGGATGCGCGTTCAATGTCCTCGAGCCGGTCAGGCAGGGTGTCCGGAACTGCGCTGGTTTCCGATTGGTCGCCCTGTCCGGCGGAGGTCCGGAGTTCGATGTCGCTCGCCTGTATCACCCCTGCTTCGCAGAGGGTCAGGGCGCGCTCGATGACATTCTCGAGCTCACGGACATTGCCGGGGTAATCGTGTGCGAGCAGCAGTTCCATGGCCTCGTCGGACAATACCGGCGGCGTCATGCCCATGCGGGCGGCAAATCGTTCGGTGATCATATTGGCGAGTTCCGGAATGTCGGACATCCGCTCGCGCAGCGGCGGGGCGCGCAACTCGATCACATTGATCCGGTAATAAAGATCCTCGCGGAACCGGCCCGCGGCAACCAGCTCGTCGAGGTCGCGATGGGTCGCCGAGAGAATGCGGACGTCGACGGGCTGCTCGTGCTGGCCGCCGACCGGGCGTGCGGTCTTTTCCTGGATTAGGCGCAGGAGCTTGACCTGCATCGCAAAGGGCAAGTCAGCCACCTCATCGAGAAACAGGGTTCCGCCTTCCGCGGTCTGGACTAGACCCGGTTTGTCGGCGACAGCGCCGGTGAAGCTGCCCTTGCGATGGCCGAACAACTCGCTTTCCATGAGTTCCGACGGAATCGCGCCGCAGCTGACCGGTATAAATGGACTGTCCTTGCGCGGACCGGACTCGTGGATCAGGCGCGCCACGAGTTCCTTGCCGGTGCCGGATTCGCCGGCGATATGCACGGGAGCCTGGCTGCGTGCAACGCGGCCGATCATCGCCCGCAACTTCTGCATCGGCTCGGAGTCTCCGAGCAGACGCTTGCCACTGTCTGTCGCGCCGCGCCGGCCGTCCGAAAGTTTCAATGCCTGATTAACCAGCTTGCGCAGGTCCGAGATGTCGAGCGGCTTCGAGACGAAGTCGAAGGCGCCCAGTTTCAGCGCGCGCACGGCGACTTCGACATGACCGTGCGCCGTGATCACGGCGACCGGCAGGTCCGGCACATTCACCTGGATCCATTCCAGCAACTCAATGCCATCGCCGTCCGGCAGCCGCAGGTCGGTCAGGCACAAGGAATAGTCCTGGCGGGTCTGCAGTTCATGGCGCGCGGCGGCCAGGTCGTGCACGGAATGCGAATCGACATCCATGCGGGCGAGCGTCAGTGACAGGAGCTCGCAGAGGTCCGGTTCATCGTCGACGATCAATGCTCTTGGATCAGCCATGGGCAAAGCTCACGATTGTTCCCAGCGCTGCGGGTCCGCGAAAACGATCCGGAATATGCTGCCACCGCCGCTGCGTGGCTCGAATACGAGCAGCGCGCCATTGCACTGGGCGAGCTCGCGCGCGATAAAGAGGCCGAGCCCGGTGCCGCTCGCCCGCGAAGTGAAGAAGGGCTCGAAGATCCGGTCGGCGAGCGCGGCCTCAATACCGGGGCCGCGATCCAGCACTTCGAGGAATGGCCGGTTGCTTCCCGCCAGCCGGCCGACGCGCAATTCGACCCGGTCGCTGTCGCCGTGCACGGCGTAGCGAAATGCGTTCTCACAGAGATTCCACAGGATCTGGCGCAGATGCGACGGGTCCACGCGGACTTCCAGATCCGGCTCCGGCATCGAAATCAGCAACTGGTCCGCCTTGTGGCCGCCGGTGACGACGAATTCCTGGGCGAAATCGCCGAGCCACTCGCCGAGCGGCATGCGCTCAGGACGCGTGCTTTCGCGGCGCGCGAGCTGCTGCACGTTGGCAATGATCGTGCTGACTCTCTCGGCATTGGCCTTGATGATCTCGGTCATGCGCCGGCCAGAGTCCGTCAAATTCGCATCCTCGGCCAGCAGTTGCCCGGCATGGCTGATCGCGCCAACCGGGTTGCGAATTTCGTGCGCAATGCTGGCGGAAAGCCGGCCGAGCGCCGCGAGGCGGCTCTGCTGGATGCGGTCATCGAGCGCCGTCAGGTCCTCGAGGAAGACCAGTACCGGCGGCGGCCGCCCCTGGCCGAGCGGGGCGAAATGTGGCCGCACTTGCCTGAGTCCGTCCGCGGCCAGCAGGTTGCCGCCCGCGGTGTCCATGTCCGGCGACCCCTGCCGCCACATGGTCAGCAGGTATAGCAGCCGCGGCGACACCTCGCCGAGCAGCGCGCTCGCTTTCACATCGCCACCCAGGATCTGCCGCGCCGATTCGTTGATCAGCCGTATTCGATCCTGCTCGTCGACTACCACCAGGCTCTCGCGCAGTCTTTCGACGACGTATTGGGAGAGTTCCGCGAGATTCGCGAGATCGATATCGCGCTGGCGCACCAGCGCCTCGCTCTCGCGCAGCCGCCTGGCGAGCGGCGCGACGGCGAGCGCAGCAATGAATATCACGACACCCAGCATGCCGGCCTGCGCCAGATCCGACACGTCGGTGACACCCGAGACCGACAGGATCACTTGCTGGCCGAGGACAAAGATCGCTGCGATCGCTGCAATTGTTGTCGCGATGCGGTTCGGCAGCAGAATGCTGACCGCGGCGACCGGCATGATCAGCAGCAGTCCGACGCCGCTCGCCGCGCCCGAGCTGGTGAGCAGCAGCAGTGTCACGGCGACAACGTCGAATGCGATGTGGATGAGGGCCTGAGCGTGCAGACTCGGCCAGCGTGTCTTCAGCAGCCCGATGCAGATCACGCCGGATGCGAACCACGCGGCAAGCGTGTAGAAATAGGTGGATGGAAACTCGGGGCCCGGCAATTGCGGCCTCGATGCAAGTATCAGCAGCGCGGTCAACAGGGACGGGACGGACAGCCGGTAGAGATTCAGAAGACCCAGCACGCGCCAGGCAAGCTCCGGATCGCCGGTCGTGCGCTCGATGTCCGCCGGGCCTTTCACGGGCCGCACTCTATCATGCGAGGCAACCAGTACCTGAAGGGCGGTGCACGATTGCGACGCGGTTCAAGGCTCCCGTTACAATGCCGCGATGAACCTCCACGAGTACCAGTCAAAGCGGATTTTCAGGGATTCGGGGATCCCGGTGCCGGCCGGCATGATCGCCGCCACCGAGGCCGAAGCGATTGCCGCGGCCGGTGAACTTGCGGGTCCCGTCTGGGTCGTCAAGGCGCAGGTCCATGCCGGCGGCCGCGGCAAGGCCGGCGGCATCAAGCTCTGCCGCTCGGCACAGGAAGTCGGCAGTGCGGCAGCGGCAATGCTGGGCCAGCGACTGGTCACCCGGCAGACCGGCGCACAGGGCCTGCCGGTCAATCTGGTCTACATCGAGTCGGGCAGTGCCATCGAGCGCGAGCTCTATCTGAGTGTCCTGCTGAATCGCGATCTTGGCCGCATCGCCTTTGTCGCCTCCGCCGCAGGCGGCATGGACATCGAGGAAGTCGCCGCGAAGGAGCCGCAGAAGATCCTGCGCATCGACGTCGATCCGGCCGCGGGGCTGCAGGGCTACCAGTGCAGGCGCCTGGCATTCGGTCTCGGGCTCGCCGGTGATCTGGTGGCGCAATTCGAACGAATCGCGCGCGCACTCTATGGCCTCTATCTCGAACGCGACCTGGGCCTGATCGAGATCAACCCGTTGATCGTCACAAAGGACGGCCGGCTGGTGGCGCTCGACGCCAAGATCAACGTCGAAGAGAACGCGCTCTACAGGCAACCGGCCTTGGTGGAATTGCGCGACCCCTCGCAGGAAGATGCGATGGAGCGCGCCGCCTCCGAGCACGACCTGAACTATGTCTCGCTGGACGGCAATATTGCCTGCATGGTCAATGGCGCTGGCCTCGCGATGGCGACCATGGACCTGATCAAGCTGCACGGCGGTGCACCGGCCAATTTCCTCGATGTCGGTGGCACGGCAACCGCCGAGCGCGTGACCGCGGCATTCCGGCTGATCCTTTCGAATGAACGGGTGCGCGCCGTACTGGTGAATATCTTCGGCGGCATCGTGCGCTGTGACGTGATCGCCGAGGGCATCGTGCAGGCGGTCCTGCAGGTCGGCGTCTCGGTACCCGTGATCGTCCGGCTCGAGGGCACGAACGCCGATCGCGCGCGCAAGGTCCTGAAGGCAAGCAAGCTCGCAATCACGCCCGCAAACGACCTGACCGATGCGGCAACCAAGGCGGTGCGCAGTGCTTCCCGGGGAGCGCGCCGATGAGCATCCTGGTCGATCGCAGGAGTCGCGTGATCTGCCAGGGATTCACCGGCAAACAGGGCACATTTCATTCGGAGCAGGCGATTCTCTACGGCAGCAATCTGGTCGGCGGCGTGACGCCGGGCCGTGGCGGCGAGCGCCATCTCGATCGTCCAGTTTTCAATACGGTGCACGATGCGGTGGGCGCGACGGGCGCCGATGTCAGCATGATCTATGTACCGGCACCATTCGCAGCCGACGCGATCCTCGAGGCCGCCGACGCGGGCATCCGCCTGATCGTCTGCATCACCGAGGGAATACCGGTCAATGACATGATCAAGGTGAAGGCCGCGCTCGCCGGGCACCGTTGCCGGCTGGTCGGACCCAATTGCCCGGGCGTGATCACGCCGGGCGAATGCAAGGTCGGCATCATGCCGGGCTTCATACACAAGCCGGGGCGCATCGGCATCGTGTCGCGTTCCGGCACCTTGACCTATGAGGCGGTGTTCCAGACCACCAGTCTCGGACTGGGGCAGAGCAGTTGCGTGGGCATCGGCGGCGACCCGGTGCGCGGCATGAATTTCGTCGATGTCATCGCGCTCTTCGAGAAGGACGAGCGCACCGCAGGAATCGTGATGGTCGGCGAAATCGGTGGCAGCGACGAAGAAGCGGCCGCCGACTACATCCGCCGCCACGTATCCAAGCCCGTGGTTGCCTATATCGCAGGCGTCACGGCGCCTGCCGGCAAGCGCATGGGTCATGCGGGGGCCGTGATCGCGGGCGGCAAGGGAACAGCGGCCGACAAGTACGCCGCGCTGGAAGCGGCAGGAGTTCGCACGGTGCGTTCGCCTGCCGAGCTCGGCAGTGCGATGAAGACCGCACTCGCGGGCCGGCGCCGGCGCGCCAGAAAACGCTGATGGAATCACCAGGCATGAACGGCGGTGTGCGCATCGCACTGGCGCAGGTCAATCCGACGGTCGGCGATGCGCCGGGCAATGCGGATCGAGTCATCGCACAGATCGCACCAGCGCGCGCGATGGGTGCGGGAATGCTGGTGCTGCCGGAGCTGGTGCTGTCCGGCTATCCGCCGGAAGACCTGCTGTTCCACCGCGGCTTCCGCCGCCGCATCGACGACGCTCTCGCGCGGCTCGCCGCGGCGGCGGACGGCATCGACCTGCTGGTCGGTTACCCGGAGTACGCGTCCGGCACCATCTACAACACGGCCGCCTGGCTGCGCGGCGGGGCCATCATCGCTCGCTATCGCAAGCAGTTGCTGCCGAACTACCAGGTGTTTGACGAGGAACGCTATTTCACTGCGGGCACTTCACCGGTTGTTGTCGAGCTCGCCGGCATCAAGGTGGGACTGCTGATCTGCGAGGACGTCTGGCATCCGGCGCCTGCCGCCGCCCTGCGCGCCGCTGGCGCCGGCCTCTGCATTTCGCTGAATGCCTCGCCTTACGAGCTGGGCCGGCAACCGCAACGTGAGACCGCGATCGCAGCACGCGTTCGCGAGACCGGCATGCCGTTCATTTACGTCAATTTGGTGGGCGGGCAGGACGAACTGGTATTCGACGGGCATTCGTTTGCGGTCGACCGGAACGGCCGCCTCGTGCATCGGGCTCCCGCGTTCGTGGAATCGCTTACTTGCGTGGATGCGAGCCAGGCGCCTGGCGGCGCACATCTCGAGCCGGAAAGCCTGGCGCCGCTCATGAGTGCCGAGGAGAGCGTATATCAGGCGATCGTCACCGGCGTTCACGATTACGTCGAGAAGCACGGTTTCGGCGGCGTGGTGCTGGGCCTGTCGGGCGGTGTGGACTCCGCTCTCGTGCTCGCCATCGCCTGCGATGCGCTCGGGCCCGACCGTGTGCACGCGGTCATGCTGCCGTCACGCTACACCTCGAGCATGTCGGAGAAGGACGCCGCCGCGATGGCGCGCGGACTCGGCGTGCGCTATTCAGTGATTTCGATCGAGGGCATGTTCCAGGCGACACTTGCTGCGCTGGAACGCGAATTCCACGGCCTCGCGCCGGATACCACCGAGGAAAACATCCAGGCGCGCTGCCGCGGTATCGTCCTGATGGCCATCTCGAACAAGACCGGGCGCATGCTGCTCTCCACCGGCAACAAGAGCGAGATGGCGGTCGGCTATGCGACTCTGTACGGCGACATGGCTGGCGGCTATGCGCCGATCAAGGACTGCAGCAAGACATTCGTCTACCGCCTCGCGCGCTGGCGCAATGCGAAGTCGCCGGTAATCCCGTTGCGCATCATCGAGCGGCCGCCGACCGCGGAGTTGCGTGAGAATCAGCTCGACTCCGACTCCTTGCCGCCGTATGACGTGCTTGACGGAATCCTCGCGGCCTTCGTCGAGGACAATCGCTCGGTCGACGAGATCGTGGCACAGGGCTTCGACCGCGCGACCGTCGTGCGCGTGCTGGAAATGGTCCAACGCAGTGAATACAAGCGCCGCCAGGCGCCGCTGGGCGTGCGTGTGAGCGGCCGCGCCTTCGGCCGCGACTGGCGCTATCCGATCACCTCCGGCTACCGCCCCGGCGAATCCTGACGAGCAAAGGACGCCACCCGGCCCGCGCGAGCAAACTCGTAAGTTCCGGCGGAGTTAGCAATTTCCGCGTCTACCAGAGCGGCCACCAATCGTGTTTCTTCTGGCCGCGTTCCGGTTTCATGCCGGGAAAGTTCAGCGCATATGTCGCCCGCGATTCCTGGGCCAGGTCCTTGAGTCCCATGCCTTCATAGGACGAGGCCATGATATCGAGGGCATCGCGCGTGGCCGGTGCGCCATCGTAGTTCTCGATGCAATAGCGCGCGCGCGAAAGCGCCGCGACATAAGCACTGCGGCGGAGGTAATAGTCGGCGACGTGCACCTCGTAGTCGGCGAGGCGATTGCGCAGGAATACCATGCGCTGGCGGGCATCATGCACGTACAGGCTGTCGGGGTGGCGCTCGATCAGCGTCTGGAATGCCTGGAATGAGGCGCGCACATCCTGGGGCGGCCGTTCGGTCAGGTCCGTATTGAACCAGCGTTCGAGGAAATTCGGCGCCCGCTCGAAATAGACCAGGCCCTTGATGTACATGGCGTAGTCGACACGCGGGTGGGTCGGGTTCTCCCGGATGAACTGGTCCGCGGCATCGATCGCAGATTCCGTCTCGCGGCTCTTGTAATAGGAGTACAGGATGTCGAGCTTGGCCTGGCGGGCGAACTCGCTGAACGGGAAACGGGCCTCGAGCGCCTCGTAGTAGCGCACGGCTCCGCGAAAGTCGCCGGCCATCATCAACTTGTGGGCGTGCTCGTAGAGTTTCTCGGGCTGGAGCTGCTCGGCCGTGCGATCGCGGCCGCCGCAGGCCACAAGAATCAGGGTGCAGCACACGACCGCCAGGGCGCGTGCCATCGATATCCGTCGAATCAAGGGACTGGACCCCGTGTGATTAGCCGCCGCAGTATAGCTACAAAGACCGCAGGCTTCCCCCATGAGTTCCACCCGATACCAGCATGAATTGAGGCTGCCGCCCGAGGCAGCGGGCCGGCGACTCGACCAGGCGCTCGCGGACGCCCTGCCGGAATACTCGCGCTCGCGCCTGAAACGCTGGATCGATTCCGGGCAGGTTCGCGTGGATGGCCGCATCCCGCGGCCTCGCGATGCCGTAACAGGCGGCGAACTGGTGCGCGTCGATGCGCCCGTCGAGGATGCCGTTCCGTCGCGGCCGGAGCCGATGGCGCTCACGATAGCCTGGCAGGACCCGAGCGTTATCGTCATCAACAAGCCGGCCGGCCTGGTCGTGCACCCCGGTGCCGGCAATCCCGATGGCACGCTTCAGAATGCCTTGCTGGCCCACGATCCTGCACTCGCGAAATTGCCGCGGGCAGGCATCGTGCACCGGCTCGACAAGGACACGACGGGACTGCTGATCGTCGCGCGCAGCGAAGCTGCACGCGATTCGCTCGTCGAGGCGCTTGCGGCGCGCGGCATCCACCGCGAATACCAGGCGGTCTGCGTCGGCGTCATGACCAGTGGCGGTACGGTGGATGCGCCCATCGATCGTCATCCCGTGGATCGGCTGCGCATGTCGGTGCGCTCGGACGGACGCGAGGCCGTTACGCATTACCGCGTCATTGAGCGTTTCCGCCGGCATACCTGGGTCCGCGTGATGCTGGAGACAGGCCGCACCCACCAGATCCGGCTGCATCTTGCGCACGCGGGATATCCGCTGGTGGGCGACCCGGTCTACGGAAAGCGTCTCGTGATCCCGAAGGATGCGACACAGCGGCTCGACACGACGCTGCGCCGGTTCCGGCGCCAGGCGCTGCATGCGGCAAAGCTCGAATTCACCCATCCGGTGGACGGGCGGCGCATCACGGTCGAGGCGCCACTGCCGGCGGACTTCATCGAACTGGTGGCGGCGCTGCGCGAAGACGCGAAGGTCGAGCGGCGGCCATGAGCGAGCAACTCGAGTTCCTGGTCCCGGAATGGCCGGCGGCTGCTTCCGTGCGCGCAGCGATGACGACTCGCCGCGGCGGCTTCAGCACCGGTCCCTATGCATCGTTCAATCTGGCGGGTCATGTCGGCGACGACGAACGGGCGGTCGCGGCCAACCGGCGGCGCCTCCGCGACGCATTGTCCCTTCCCGCCGAACCGCAGTGGCTCGACCAGGTGCACGGCCAGAAGGTGGCGATACTTTCGCAGCCGGTAACGGAGAGCGCGGATGCCGCGGTTGCGTTCGAGCCTGGGCCTGTTGCCGCGGTATTGACCGCCGATTGCCTGCCGGTCTTCCTGGCGAGCCGCACTGGCGATCGTGTCGGAATCGCCCATGCAGGTTGGCGCGGGCTTGTGGCGGGCGTGATCGAGGCGACGGTCGCTGCGCTGGCGGCCGACCCGGCCGACCTGATTGCCTGGCTGGGTCCGTCGATAGGTCCCGCGGCCTTCGAGGTCGGCGGCGAAGTGCGCCGCATGTTCGTCGCCATGCAGCCGGAGTCGGCCGCAGATTTCCGGCCGGGCAGGGGACAGAAATATCTTGCGGATCTCCCCGGGCTCGCGCGCCGCAGGCTTGCGGATTGCGGCGTCACCGCGGTGTATGGCGGTGACCTTTGCACGGTTGCCGATCCCGCGCGCTTCTATTCCTATCGCCGCGACGGCCGCACCGGCCGCATGGCCGCACTGATCTGGCTGGTGTAGGCTGTCGGCCCCGCAATCCGGGGAGGGACCTTGTCCACGCTAGCGCTGATCGTGATTTTCACCGCCGCGAGCGGGGCCCTGTCCGCAATGATCGCGGGCGGCTTCATGCTGCTGCCGGAGGCGCGGCGCAACCGCGTCCTGCCGCATCTCGTCAGCTTCGCGACCGGGGCACTACTCGGTGCCGCACTGCTCGCGCTGCTGCCGCACGCGATCGAAGCTGCGGGTCCCGGCGGCACGCATGGCATCGGTATCGCGCTCGCGGCCGGCATCATCGCCTTCTTCGTGCTGGAGAAGATGGTGCTGTGGCGGCACTGCCATGCCGACCCCTGCGAAGCGCATGCGCCGCAAGACCACCATCGGCAGCGCGCCTCCGCGACCCTGATCCTGTGGGGCGACGGTTTTCACAATACGCTCGACGGCGTGCTGATTGGCGCAGCCTTCCTGACCGACGTCCACCTCGGCATCGTGACCGCAATTGCGGTATTCACACACGAGATCCCGCAGGAAGTAGGGGATCTTGCCATCCTTCTCAATGGCGGCATGAGCAGGCAGAGGGCGATGGTCCTGAATGTCGTGGTAAGCCTCACATCGGTCCTGGGCGCGACACTCGCGTATTTCCTGCTGGCTGGCGCGATGCAGGTGCTGCCCTATGCACTGGCGATTGCAGCTGCCAGTTTCCTGTACGTGGCCGTCGCTGACCTGATTCCAGGGCTGCACCGGCGTGTGGATGCAGGCACTTCGGTGCAGCAGGTGCTACTGATCGCTGTCGGCATCCTGGTTATCGCCGTTTCGCACGAATTCGCGCATTGAAATGGGTTGATCCCGGCCTCATGGTCGGGGCAGGCCGAAATAGAGGGACGGATCTTCATGCGCCCGGACCGCTTGACCTCGAAATTCCAGCTGGCGCTGGCGGATGCCCAGTCGCTGGCCGTCGGGCGCGACCACCAGTTCATCGAGCCCGTGCACCTGATGCTGGCACTGCTCGACCAGCAGGGCGGCACGGTGCGCCCGCTGCTCGACAAGGCGGGAGTCAATGTGAACCTGCTGCGCTCGCGGCTGCTGCAGCAGCTCGACCGCATTGCGAGCGTCGAGGGTACTCAGGGCGACGTGCAGGCCTCGAATGACCTCGGCCGGCTGCTCAACGTAACCGACAAGCTCGCGCAGAAGCGCGGCGACCAGTACATCTCGAGCGAACTTGCCGTGCTCGCCGCCCTCGAGGACCGCGGCGCGCTCGGCGCGATCCTGAAGGAAGCGGGTGCGGTGAAGGGCGCGCTCGACAAGGCGGTCACCGAACTGCGTGGCGGCGAGAAGATCGAGGACCCGAATGCCGAGGAACAGCGCGGAGCGCTCGAGAAATTCACGCTGGACCTTACCGAGCGCGCCGAGGCCGGCAAACTCGACCCGGTCATCGGCCGCGATGACGAGATCCGCCGCACCATCCAGGTGCTGCAGCGTCGCACCAAGAACAATCCCGTGCTGATCGGCGAGCCCGGCGTCGGCAAGACCGCAATCGTCGAAGGTCTTGCGCAGCGCATCGTCAATGGCGAGGTGCCTGAGGGACTCAAGAGCAAGCGCATCCTGGCGCTCGACATGGGTGCGCTGATTGCCGGCACCAAATTCCGCGGCGAATTCGAGGAACGCCTGAAGGGCGTGCTGAATGACCTCGCCAAGCAGGAAGGCCAGGTGATCCTCTTCATCGACGAGCTGCACACCATGGTCGGCGCCGGCAAGGCAGAGGGCTCGATGGATGCCGGCAACATGCTGAAGCCGGCCCTCGCGCGCGGCGAACTGCACTGCGTCGGCGCGACCACGCTCGACGAATATCGCAAGTACGTCGAGAAGGATGCAGCGCTCGAGCGCCGCTTCCAGAAGGTGCTGGTCGGCGAACCCACGGTCGAGGACACGATCGCAATCCTGCGCGGGCTGAAGGAGCGCTACGAGGTCCATCACAAGGTGGACATCACGGATCCCGCGATCGTCGCCGCTGCGACCCTTTCGCACCGCTACATCAGTGACCGCCAGCTTCCTGACAAGGCGATCGACCTGATGGACGAGGCGGCCTCGCGGATCCGCATGGAAATCGACTCAAAGCCCGAGGCGATGGACCGGCTGGAGCGGCGCATCATCCAGCTGAAGATCGAGCGCGAGGCGCTCAAGAAAGAGGATGACGAGGGCTCGCGCAAGCGCCGCGAGCAGCTTGAGGCCTCGCTGAAGTCGCTGGAGAAGGAATTCGCTGATCTCGAGGAGATCTGGAAGTCCGAGAAGGCCGCGATGCAGGGCGCTGCCCACATCAAGGAAGAACTCGAGCGCGCGAAGATGGAACTCGAGGCCGCGCGCCGTGCGGGCGACCTTTCGCGCATGGCGGAACTGCAGCACGGGCGCATTCCGGAACTGGAGAAGCGCCTCGGCGCGGCGCATGCAGCCGAGTCAAAAGAGCCCCAGTTGCTGCGCAACAAGGTGGGCGAGGAGGAGATTGCCGAAGTGGTCTCCAAGTGGACCGGTATCCCGGTTTCCAAGATGCTGGAGGGCGAGCGCGAGAAACTGCTGAAGATGGAGGAGGCGCTGGCTACGCGCGTCGTTGGCCAGCAGGAGGCAGTCCGCACCGTCGCGGACGCGATCCGCCGCTCGCGCGCTGGCCTCGCTGACCCGCACCGGCCGAATGGTTCCTTCCTGTTCCTCGGCCCGACCGGCGTTGGCAAGACCGAGCTCTGCAAGGCGCTTGCCGAGTTCCTCTTCGACACCGAAGAGGCGATGGTGCGCATCGACATGTCGGAGTTCATGGAGAAGCACTCCGTGGCGCGGCTGATTGGGGCGCCGCCCGGCTATGTGGGCTATGAAGAGGGCGGTTATCTGACCGAAGCGGTCCGGCGCCGCCCTTATTCGGTGATCCTGCTCGACGAAATCGAGAAGGCGCACACGGACGTATTCAACGTGCTGCTGCAGGTGCTGGACGACGGCCGCCTGACCGACGGCCAGGGCCGCACCGTGGATTTTCGCAACTGTGTCGTCATCATGACTTCGAATCTTGGCTCCGCGGTTATTCAGGAACTCGCGGGCGAAGCCAATTACGAACGCATGAAAGCCGCGGTGCTCGAGATTGTCGGCCAGCATTTCCGGCCCGAGTTCATCAACCGCATCGACGACATCGTCGTATTCCATCCGCTTGGCACCGAGCATATCCGCCGGATCGTCGATATCCAGGTGGGCTACCTGCGCCGCAGGCTTGCGGAGCGCGATCTCGGGCTCGAACTCGACACGGCAGCGCTCGACCTGCTGGGCGCCGCCGGATTCGACCCGGTCTATGGCGCGCGGCCATTGAAGCGCGCGATCCAGCACCAGCTGGAGAATCCGCTGGCGCAGCGGATCCTCGCGGGCACGTTCGCGCCAGGCGACGCCATCAAGGTCTCGGCGAAATCCGGCGAGCTGGTTATGCGAAAATAGTGGGGAACCTCGGAACCATTCGGGCGCGCCCGCGACGGTGATCGAAATCACCCGTAGCGAGGCGCGACGACCGCGGTGTATCAGGGATACACGAGGGAGGAGCAACGACGCTACGGGTGATTTCGATCCCGTCCCTTCTATGAACGTGTGTACTAACGGGTTGCGCCTCAGACCGCCTGGGGCGGTGTTGCGGTCCTTGGGAATATCGACATATTCCCTGCGGACTGCGCCTTGCCCCAGGCGGTCTGAGGACGCAACGCGGATGCGCCCGAATGGTTCCGAGGTTCCCTGATGCCTTTCTACGAATACCAGTGCTCGTCCTGCGGGCACCACCACGAGGAATTGCAGAAGGTCACGGACCGGCCGTTGCGCAAGTGCCCGGACTGCGGGCGCGGCACGTTGAAGCGCCTGGTCTCGGCGCCCGTCTTCCGGCTCAAAGGCGGCGGCTGGTACGAGACGGACTTCAAGGGCGCCAAGGACAACCAGCGCAATCTGGCAGGGGACAAGGAGCCGGTCCCGGAAAAGCCCGGGGAAGCCAAGGGCGGCACGGCTGCGGCCGAGACGACCGCGAAGACCGAGGATGCGGCCAAGACGCCGGTCGCAGACAAACCGAAGCCCGCCAGCGACAAGCCGGTGCAGGCGCGCAAAACCAGGACGCGGCGGCGGACGCGCAAGTAAACTCGTAGATACATGCGCACACACTATTGCGGTGAAGTAGGCGAGTCCCTGATCGGCCGGACCATCGAGGCCGCGGGCTGGGTGCATCGTCGGCGCGATCACGGTGGGGTGATCTTCGTGGACCTGCGCGATCGCTCAGGTCTTCTGCAGGTCGTCTTCGATCCCGACGCGGCCGAGGCCTTCGCACAGGCCGAGCGCCTCGGCCGCGAATTCGTGATCCAGGTGCTGGGCAAGCTGCGTGCGCGCCCGGCGGGAACGGCCAATCCGCATCTCCCTTCGGGGCAGGTCGAGCTGCTGGCCCAGAAGCTCGTCGTGCTGAATCCGTCGGCGACCCCGCCGTTCGCGCTCGACGAGGACGTCAACGAGGAGCTGCGGCTGAAGCACCGCTATGTGGACCTGCGGCGCGACGTGATGCAGGAGCGGTTGCGCCGCCGCCACGCGATCACGCGCGCGATGCGCGAATACCTCGACGGCCACGAATTCGTGGATATCGAGACGCCAATGCTGACCAAGGCGACGCCCGAGGGCGCGCGCGACTATCTCGTGCCTTCGCGCACGTACCCAGGCAAGTTCTTCGCGCTGCCGCAGTCGCCGCAGATTTTCAAGCAGCTGCTGATGGTCAGCGGCTTCGACCGTTACTACCAGATCGTGCGCTGCTTCCGCGACGAGGACCTGCGCGCCGACCGCCAGCCCGAGTTCACGCAGCTCGACATCGAGACCTCGTTCCTGACGCAGGACCAGATCATGGCGCTGATGGAAGGCCTGATCCGTCACGTCTTCTCGCGCGTGCTGAAGGTGCAGCTGCCGAATCCCTTCCCGCGCATCGGCTACGCGGAGGCCATGCGCCGCTTCGCCTCGGACAAGCCGGATTTGCGCGTGCCGCTCGAGCTCGTGGACGTCGCAGACCTGGTCGCTGGCTGCGAGTTCAAGGTGTTTGCGGGGCCGGCGTCTGATCCTGAGGGCCGCGTCGCTGCGCTGCGTGTGCCGCGCGGCGGTGAACTCACCCGCAAGCAGATAGACGAATACGCCGCCTTTGTCAGCCGCCACGGCGCGCGCGGCCTGGCGTACATCAAGGTCAATGACGCGGGCAAAGGCCGTGAAGGCCTGCAATCGCCGATCCTGAAATTCCTCCCGGACAAGGCGGTCGCCGGCATTCTCGAACGGACCAGTGCCGCAAGCGGTGACCTGGTATTTTTCGGCTCGGACAAGGCCAAGGTCGTCAACGACGCGATGGGCGCGCTGCGGCTGCAGCTCGGCCAGGACCTCGGCCTGGTCGAGACCGACTGGCGGCCGCTGTGGGTCGTTGATTTCCCGATGTTCGAATGGGATGCCGAAGCGAAGCGCTGGATGGCCGTGCATCATCCGTTCACCGCGCCGGTCGATCCCGATCCGGCGGCGCTCGCGGCCGACCCGGGCGAGGCGATCGCCCGCGCTTACGATATGGTGCTGAACGGCTCGGAAATCGGCGGCGGCTCGATCCGCATCCATCGGCAGGACCTGCAGAGCGCGGTATTCGGGCTGCTTGGCATTTCCGCGGAGAAGGCGCAGCAGAAATTCGGCTTCCTGCTCGAAGCGCTGACCTACGGCGCACCGCCGCACGGCGGCATCGCCTTCGGACTCGACCGGCTCGCGATGCTGATGTCGGGTGCCGAGAGCATCCGCGACGTCATCGCGTTCCCGAAGACGCAGTCGGCATGGTGCCCGCTGACCGATGCGCCATCGGAAGTTGATGAATCGCAACTTGCTGAGCTGCACATCCGGGTCAAGCTTCCGGTGCAGCCGCCCGGCTGAGCGCTGAACACGCCCGCCACTCCCGTCGTCGTCGTGCACGGCCTGTGGATGAACGGGCTGGAGACGATTCTGTTGCGCAACCGCCTGGCTCATGCCGGGTTCGCGCCTTCCGTATTCCGTTATCCCTCGACACGGGCCGATATCGGCCAGGTCGCCTCCGCGCTTGCGGCCCATTTGCGCGAGTTTGGCGACGGCCCGGTACATGTCGTCGGCCACAGTCTGGGTGGTCTCGTGATCCTGGAGGCATTCGAGATCCCCGGTGAATTGCCGCCGGGTCGTGTCGTGCTGCTGGGTTCGCCGGTGCAAGGTTCGCGTGCCGCGCGCGCGGTCGCCGCCTGGTCACTGGGACCGCAGCTCCTGGGGCAGCTCGCGGCAGTGGAGCTGACTCGATGCGAGCCGCGTGCCTGGCGCGCCCGGCGTGAACTCGGCATCATCGCCGGCTCACGATCCGCCGGCATGGGGCGCCTGTTCGCGGAGTTACCGGTACCGAATGACGGAACGGTCAGCGTGGATGAAACGCGGCTCACCGGTGCGAAGGAGCAGATCATCCATGATGTCAGTCACACCGGCATGCTGATATCCGCGGTGGTTGCGGATTCGTTGGTACAGTTCCTGACCTCCGGTTCGTTCGAAAGGCGCTGAGATGCAGAGCGCGATGACGCGTTTCCCCTGGTTCGCCCCGCTGCTGGCGCTTTACCCGCTGCTGTATATCGCGGTGGTGAACCCAGGGCAGACCGAGCCGACGTCCGTCGCAATTGTCGCAGTCGTCGCAATTGCGGCGGCATTCGCACTGCTCGTCATCCTGCGCAGCGCGCTCTCGACATGGAACCGGGCCGGTATCGGAGTCGCGTGGTCAAGCCTGCTGTTCTATGCCTACGGGCCGGTGAATGGCTGGTGGCTCGAGAGCGTGCTGGCCAGAATCGAACAGGAGGCAGCTAAGCCGGACTGGATGGCAAGCAACCCGCAGATGCTGCAGTCGACACTCTGGCTGCTGCTGCTGCTGCTAGGATTCGTCGCGCTGCGCAGGCTGCACGATACCGCAGTCAACCGCGTGACAGGCGCTGCCAATCTGACGTCATTCCTGCTGATGGGCCTTCTGCTCGTGCAATTGGCCGTCCATGCGGCGGGCGGCCAGGCTGCCGAACGGCCGGCGCCCGGCACAAAGGCGTCAATTCAGGCACAGGCGCCGGCGGCTACGCCGGACATCTACTACATCATCCTGGACGGCTACGCGCGCGCGGATACGCTCGCGAAGTATTATCACTACGACAACGCACCGTTCCTGGATGGCCTGCGCGCGCGCGGCTTCCAGGTGAGCGAAGCCAGCCACTCCAATTATTACTGGACTTTTCTGTCGCTGGCCTCGTCACTCAACTTCGACTATATGCAACCTATGCTGGGGGCGGCGCTCGATCCCGCAGGCACGGATCGCAACAGCGCTTACAAGCTGTTGCGCCACAATCGTGCGGCCGATTTCCTGAGAGCCCGTGGCTACCGGTTCGTGCAGCTGCAGTCCACCTGGGGCGGCACGGGCACCAATCCATTCGCGGACGAATTCATCCCCTGCAACTCCGGGCTGTTCGAGAGCGAATACCTGCGTGCGATCGCGGATGCCAGCTGGCTGCGGGCGCTGAATGCGCGCGCCAGCATGGATGTGGCGAATTGCCACCTGCACAACCTTGATACGCTGGCCGGCCAGGCGCAAAAGCCAGGGCCGAAATTCGTGTTTGCGCACTTCGTGCCTCCACACCATCCCTATCTCTTCGATCGCGAGGGGCATGTGCTCAGGCGTGCCAACCTGTCCGACCAGTTCGAGTTCCAGAAACGCCTCTGGGAGGAACGCGAGCCCTATCGCGACCAGCTGATCTACATGAATGGCAGGATCACGGCGGTGGTCGACCGGCTGATCGCCGAGTCCGCGCGCCCGCCGATCATCATACTGCAGTCCGATCATGGCCCGAATCTGCGGACCGGTCTGCGGCTGCCGGAGCAACGTCGGATCCGCATGTCGAATTTCGCGGCGTTTCACCTGCCGGACGCTCCCGCGGGCCTGATGCCGGACGACGCCACGCCGGTGAACCAGTTCCGGCGCATCTTCAATCATTACTTCACTGCCGGGCTGCCACTGCTGCCCGAGCGCTACTACGCGTCCAGCTACCTGAGACCCTACGAATTCGTCGAGGTGGACACGAACGGTGTAGAGTTGGCGCCGGCCGCGCGGTGAGACGAAAATGTGATCGAATCGGCGGGCATGGCGCGGCGCCAGCTGTTGTCATGGCCAATATTGGCCTGCGGAGTCATACCACGTGTCGTGTTCGATCCCATTGAAGCTCACCTCAGCCGTCGTTCTCGCGATCGCCAGCATCGCGCGGGCAGATGCCTATATCGATCCGGGCACCGGCTCGATGCTGTTGCAGATGTTCGGCGCCGCCGTCGCGGGCGGAATCTTCTACTTCCGCGAATTGCGCATGAAGATCGTGGCGCTGTTTTGGCGCCGGCCGGCTGCTTCTGCCGACACGGGCGAGGAGCCGCTGGCCGATGATCGCATTCGGTGATCGGCACGAACGGCAGCCCGCGCTCGTTTCGTGATCCCGATGCATCCCTCGTAGAGCACGAAGGACGGCTGATACGCGTTGTCCGGCCGCATGCGGCCGAGGCCTTTCGCCAGAGGCTTTCCGATCCCGTCGTCCGTCGCTGGATGGATGAGAGCAGGCTGGTTCGGACCACGCCCGCGTCGATCGCCGGCATCGACGCTGCATGTTTCGAGCACGAACGCGTTCCCTTCGTCAGTCATCCCGCGGAATGGGCGCCGGAGATGTTGGCCGCCGCCGCGGATCTGACGCTTGAACTTGCCCGTGCGCTGCTGCCGCAGGGATTGCAGCTGAAGGATGCGACGCCTGCGAACGTGCTGTTTCGGGGTGCGGCACCTGTCTTCGTGGACCTGCCTTCGATCGTCGCTCGCGAGCCGGGCAGCTGCCTGTGGATCGCCCGCCATCAGTTCGAGACGACATTCCTGTTGCCGTTGATTGCCTCAGTGGAGGCCGGCCTGCCGATTGCCTCGACGCTCGCGAATCCGGTGGCGGGCCTATCGCATGAAGCGCTCGCGCGCCTGCTCGGCGCGCGCCGCTGGCTGAAGGCGCGACTGTGGCGAAGTGTCGCGCTCCCCGCGGCACTTGCGGCACGCGCTGCCGCCGGCGCCGGCGAACGCGGCGCACTGAAGGCAGCAAGCGAGGAGAAGGCGCGCTTCATCCTCGAGCATTCCCATGCCGGTCTCGCGCGCGAACTGCGGCGGTGGACAGCGCGGCTGGCCACGGGCAGCTCGCATTGGCAGGCGTACACGGTGACGCGCCGGCATTATGGTGATGCGGATCTGGATGCCAAGCGGGCGTTCGTGACCGAGGCGGTGGACGCCGCCGGTCCGCGCGCAGTGCTCGACATCGGCGCCAATACCGGCGAATTCAGCGCGATTGCCGCAAGGCATGCGGAAGTCGTCGCAATGGATATCGACGAGCGCTCGGTTGCCGCGATCTTCCTGCGCGCACGCGAAGCGAAGCTGCCGATCCTGCCGCTGGTCGGGAATTTCGGCAGGCCGACGCCTGCGACGGGCTGGCGCAATCGCGAGAGCGACGCGTTTCTTGCACGTGCGGCGGGACGCTTCGACCTGATCCTGATGCTCGCCGTCGTGCACCATCTGCGTGTGACCGAGGGCGTGCCGCTCGCGGAGCAATTCGACGCGGTCGCCGGGCTGACGCGGCGTCACCTGCTGGTTGAGTTCGTGCCCGTCACGGACCCGATGTTCGCCGCCATTGCGCGCGGCCGCGAGTCGCTCTATGGCGATTGCACGCAACCGGCATTCGAGGCGGCGCTGGGACATCACTTCCAGGTCGAGAAAAGCCGCGAACTGCGGAACGGCCGCGTGCTTTATCTTGCGCGCCGCCGCGCCGGCTGAAACGCGTCAATCGCCGGGCCCGAGGCCGGACCTCAATTCATAGAGCGCCTGCAACGCTTCGCGCGGCGTCAGCTTGTCCGGATCGAGCGCCCGTAACTGCTCGATGACTGCGGCCTCGCCACTCGGCGCGGCGAGCGGCAGGCTCGCCTGCGGGATCGGCGGCGCATCGCGGCGATGCTGACGCTCAATTTTCTCGAGATAGGCCTTCGCGCTTGCCACGACCTCGCGTGGCACGCCGGCTTTCCGGGCCACCTGCAGCCCGTAGCTGCGGCTCGCCGGACCCGGCCGCACAGCGTGCAGGAACACGATGTCTTCCTGGTGCTCGGTGGCATCCAGATGCACGTTGTCAACCTCAGGCAATTCCGTGGCGATTTCGGTCAGCTCGAAGTAATGCGTTGCAAACAGCGTGAAGGCGCGCTGCCGGCGGGCGATGTGGCTCGCGCAGGCGAAGGCGAGCGACAGGCCGTCATAGGTGCTGGTGCCGCGGCCGATCTCGTCCATCAGCACCAGGCTGTTCTCGGTGGCTGAATTCAGTATCAGCGCCGCCTCGGTCATCTCCACCATGAAGGTCGAGCGCCCGCCCGCCAGGTCGTCCGAGGCGCCGATGCGCGTGAAGATCCGGTCGAATGGCCCGATCACGGCGCGATCCGCCGGTACATAGCTGCCGATCGATGCGAGCACCAGGATCAGCGCGGCCTGGCGCATGTAGGTGGACTTGCCGCCCATGTTCGGCCCGGTGATAACGAGCATGCGCCGGCCATCGCGCAGCTCGAGGTCATTGGGCACAAACGGTTCCTCGAGTACGCGCTCGACGACCGGATGGCGGCCGCCTTCGATGCGAAGACCGGGTTCGTCCGTGAGTTCCGGTTGCACGTAGGACAAGGTCATAGCGCGCTCGGCGAGATTCGCGATCACGTCCGCCAGCGCGAGCGCCGCGGCCAGGCGCTTCAGGCTCGCGAGTTCAAGCGTCAACGCATCGAGCAGCGTTTCATAGAGCTCGCGCTCGCGCGCCAGCGCGCGGTCGCGGGAGCCCAGCATGCGATCCTCGAATTCTTTCAATTCGGGCGTCGTGTAGCGCTCCGCGTTCTTCAGGGTCTGGCGGCGGTGATAGTCGGCCGGCGCGCGCGCCGCCTGGCTGCGCGGCAGCTCGATGTAATAGCCGTGCACGCGGTTGTAGCCGAGCCGCAATTGCGTGATGCCGGTGCGGCGTCGCTCGTGCTCCTCGAGTTCGAACAGATGCCGATCGGTGCCTGCCGCGATGGATCGCTGGTCATCGAGCTCGATGTCGTAGCCCGCGGCAAAGACGCCGCCATCGCGCAGCAACGGTGGCGGCGACTCGACAATTGCGCGGCTCAGCAGCTCGTGCAATTCCGGCTGCGCGGCCAGGTCCGCGCCGGCTGCCGCGAGCAATGGGGAGGAGAGCCCTTCGAGCAATTCGTTGATGCTCGGCAGCAGCGCAAGTGTTGCGCGCAGCATCGCGAGATCCCGCGGCCGCGCCGAGCGCAGCGCGATCCTTGCCAGCACCCGCTCGACATCGCCGGTCCCGCGCAGTTCTTCATGCAGCGCTTTCGCGCGGCCGGACCCGATCAGCGCGGAGATGGCCTGGTAGCGCAGCCGGAGCTCCACCTGATCGCGCAGCGGCCGCTGGATCCAGCGCCGCAGCTTTCGCGCGCCCATGGCGGTCGCCGTGCGGTCGATGATGCCCGCGAGCGTGAGCTCGTCGCGGCCGGCCAGGCTGCGGTCGAGCTCGAGATTGCGCCGTGTGGCCGGGTCCATGGCGAGCGTCTCATCGCGGGATTCGCGGGAAAGCCCCGTCAGGTGCGGAAGCGCCCCGCGTTGCGTATCACGCACATATTGAAGGAGCGCGCCGGCGGCGCCGATCGCAAGCGCCAGGTCTTCGGCGCCGAAACCGGCGAGATCCTGCGTGCCGAACTGCTGATTCAGCGCGCGCCGTGCGGAATCGCGCTCGAAATGCCAGGGGGGCCGTTCGACGATGCGGGCGCGCAGCGCCGGCCCCGCAAGGCCGGCAGTGCCTTCGGCCAGAAGCAGTTCGGCGGGTCGCAGCCGTTCCAGTTCCGACAGCAGGGACTCACGCCCCTCGCCCTCGAGCACAGTGAAGCGGCCTGCGCTGAGGTCGAGCCAGGCGAGTCCGAAGGCCTCGCCCTGCAAGGCGGCTGCCGCGAGCAGGGTCTCCCGTTTCGCATCCAGCAGGGCATCGTCGGTGACCGTGCCCGGCGTCACGATGCGAATGACCGCGCGCTCGACCGGCCCCTTGGTCTTTCCCACCTCGCCGACCTGCTCGCAGATCGCGACCGACTCGCCCAGCTTCACGAGCCGCGCGAGATAGGTGTCGAGCTTGTCCACCGGGACGCCCGCCATCGGAATCGCACCGCCTGCCGATTCACCGCGCTGGGTCAGCATGATGTCGAGGAGCTTCGAGGCGCGGCGCGCATCTTCGTAGAAGAGCTCATAGAAATCGCCCATCCGGTACAGCAGCAGCATGTCCGGATGCGCCGCCTTGATGCGCAGGTACTGCTGCATCATCGGCGTATGGCTGTCGAGACCCGCGAACAGGGGTCCGGTGGCGGGTGGGCGCTCGGAGGCCGTCATTTGAGGCATTATGACGATACGGAGGATTGACGACATATGGGCATTGGCTACGAGTTCGACCAGGGTGTAGCGACCCTGATATTCGACCGTCAGGACAAGAAGAACGCGATCACCGGGGACATGTACGAGGCGATCGTCCGGAATCTCCGGCAGGCCTCAGGCGACAAAGCCGTGCGCGCCCTGCTGATCACGGGCGCGGGTTCCACCTTCACGGCCGGCAATGACCTGAAGGACTTCAGCGACCCGAGATTCGCCCGGCCGGACTCGCCGGTCCTTTCCTTCATGCAGGCGCTCGCGACCTTCGAAAAGCCCGTCATTGCGGCGGTCAATGGCATGGCGGTCGGGATTGGCGTCACGATGCTGCTGCATTGCGACCTGGTCTATGTCGCGGAGGGCGCAACATTCTCGATGCCCTTCGTCAATCTGGGTCTGGTGCCGGAATTCGGCTCGACCCTGCTGCTGCCGGCGATCGCCGGCCGCGTGCGGGCGTCGGAAAAGCTGCTGCTCGGCCGGCCATTTCCGGCCGCCGAAGCGGTCGCGATGGGCATCGCCAATGCCGTGCTGCCTGCCGCGGAGCTGCTCGCCCATGCGACAGCGGTGGCGCGCTCCTTCAATGCGCTGCCGCCGGGTGCGGTGCGCGACAGCAAGAAATTGCTGCGGGAGTCCCAGGCCGCACTGGTGCAGGAGGCGATCCTGCGCGAGCTCAATGTCTTCGGGCCGCGTCTTGCCGGCCCGGAGGCGCGCGAGGCCATCGCCGCCATCCGCGAAAAACGTCCGGCCGATTTCTCAAAGACGGGTGGATGATGCCCGGACCCCGCGATATCGCGCTATATCGTCTGGCTGAACGCGTCGGCCAGCGATTGCGCAAGTCAGGCGCCCTGGTCGTCACCGCCGAATCCTGCACCGGCGGTCTTCTCGCAAAGTGCCTGACCGATTTGTCCGGGAGTTCCGATTACTTCGATCGCGGCTGGGTGACCTATTCCAATGCCGCGAAGCAGGAGCTCCTGGGCGTCAGTCCGCGCCTGCTCGCCCGGCATGGCGCCGTCAGTGAACCGGCGGCGCTCGCGATGGCTCGCGGCGCACTGAAAGCCGCGGGTGCCACCGTCGCGGTTGCAGTCACCGGCATCGCCGGCCCGACTGGCGCGACGCCCGGAAAGCCGGTCGGTACGGTCTGGATCGCCTGGGCCAGGCGCCACCGCGGCCGGGTGCGCGCCAGGGCACAGCATCACCGTTTCGCGGGCGACCGCGATGCTGTCCGTCGCCGGACCGTCGCCGCGGCGCTTTCCGGATTGCTGCGCGCATGAGCATGCCACTGGATCTTCGCGAGAACTCCCGACGCGTGTTCTTTGCGTACTGGCCCGATGCGAAGGCGCGCCAGGCGGTGATTGAGGCCACGCGCGCCGCCGTCGCCTCGATCGACGGCCAGCCGGTTTCGGCCTCCAATCTCCATGTGACGCTGGCCTTCCTCGGCCGGGTGCCGAGCCCGCGGATACCGGAAATCGTCCGGATCGGCTCGCGGGGCGATTACAGGCAGGCAAAGCTCAGCTTCGACCGGCTCGAATACTGGCCCAGGCCAAAGGTCGTCTCGGCGCTTGCGGATGTGGTCCCTGAAGCGGGCCAGCAGCTGGTGGATACCCTGTGGGAGCGCCTCAAACCGCTCGGCATCGAGCGCGAGGAGCGGCCCTGGCGGCCGCATTTCACCGTAGTGCGCCGGGTACGGCGGCCGCCGCCCAAGCTGACCATTCCGATCATTCACTGGAACTGCGATCGCCTGGCGCTCGTCGAATCGGTGTCCGGCCCCGACGGCCTGCACTACACGGCGCTCGCCGAATGGCCGCTGGGAAAGTCCTGACTGCCAGGGCTGTGGCTGGGTCGCGGCCTGAGCCACCCGGTCCCTTAAGCTCTCCCCGAAACGGCAATCTGGGTTAACGCGGAATCAATTCTGCGTGCGCCGCGGGCCGGTTCTTTGTGAAATAATCATCCATCTTCATAGGGGCGTCGCAATGGAAGACAACCGCAAGAAAGCTCTCGCCGCCGCGCTGAGCCAGATCGAGAAGCAGTTCGGCAAGGGCTCGGTCATGCTCCTCGGCGAGCACCCGGCCAACAACGACATCGAAGTCGTATCGACCGGATCGCTCGGCCTCGATGTGGCACTCGGCATCGGCGGCGTGCCGCGCGGCCGCGTGGTCGAGGTTTACGGGCCCGAGGCTTCCGGCAAGACGACGCTCGCGCTTTCGATCATCGCCCAGACGCAGAAACTGGGCGGCGTGGCCGCGTTCGTGGACGCTGAGCATGCGCTCGATCCGATCTACGCCGGCAAGCTCGGCGTCAACGTCAAGGAACTGCTGATTTCCCAGCCGGACACCGGCGAACAGGCGCTCGAGATTACCGACATGCTGGTGCGCTCGGGGGCCGTGGACATCGTCGTGATCGACTCGGTCGCAGCGCTGACGCCAAAGGCCGAAATCGAGGGCGAGATGGGCGAGATGCAGGTCGGGCTGCAGGCCCGGCTGATGTCGCAGGCACTGCGCAAGCTCACCGGCAACATCAAGCGCTCCAATACGATCGTGCTCTTCATCAACCAGATCCGCATGAAGATCGGCGTGATGTTCGGCAACCCCGAGACCACAACCGGCGGCAATGCGCTCAAGTTCTACGCCTCGCTCCGCCTCGACATCCGCCGCATCGGCGCGCTGAAAAACGGCGAAGAAGTCATCGGCAACCAGACCCGCGTCAAGGTCGTCAAGAACAAGGTCGCGCCGCCGTTCCGCGAGGCGGAGTTCGAGATCCTCTACGGTCACGGCATCTCGCGCGAAGGCGAGCTGATCGACATGGGTTCGCTGCACGGCCTGGTCGAGAAATCCGGCTCCTGGTACGCCTACGAAGGCGAACGCATCGGCCAGGGCAAGGACAATGCCCGCGCCTACCTGCAGCAGCATCCGGAAATCGCCGCGAAGATCGAAACGGCGCTGCGGACCCGGCTGCTGCCGGTGCGCCGCCCGGTGGCGGTTGCGAGTGAGGCGGCGGAAGCCTCCTGATCCAGCCGCTGCGGCGGCCCCCGACGATCAGCAGGCTGCCCGGCTTGCGGCACTCCGGCTGCTGAACCGGCGCGACTACGGCGCCAAAGAACTCGAGGCGCGCCTCGCCGAACGCGGCTTTGCAGCGGCGGCCGCAACGGCCGTCGTCGAACGTCTGCTCCAGGAAAAGCTCCTGGACGACGCCCGTTTTGCCGAGCATTTCGTCGCGTATCATGCCAATCGCGGGCAGGGGCCCGTGCGCATTGCGCACAAGCTTCGCGAGGCGGGCGTGGCCGGGGAACTCGTGGCGGCCGCGGTGGACGCGGGCTCGGGCGACTGGCGGCGGCGTTGCGCCGAGGCCCGGCGCAAGCGTTTCGGCGGACGCGAGCCCGCAAGCTGGGCCGAGCGCGGCAAGCAGGCAAGATTCCTTGCGCAGCGCGGCTTCAGTTCAGAGCAGGTGCGCGCGGCGATCGGCAAGGATCTGGACGGGGAATGATGACGTCGAAGCAGAAGACATCGATGACCAGCGCAGAACTGCGCAGCGCCTTCCTGGAATTCTTCCGGGAACGCGGCCACACAGTCGTGGCGTCGAGCCCGCTCGTGCCCGCCAACGACCCGACGCTGCTTTTCACCAATGCGGGCATGGTGCAGTTCAAGGACGTGTTCCTCGGCAAGGACCAGCGCAGCTACAAGCGCGCCGCGAGCTCGCAGCGCTGCGTGCGCGCAGGCGGCAAGCACAACGATCTCGAGAATGTCGGCTACACGGCGCGCCACCACACCTTCTTCGAGATGCTCGGTAATTTCAGTTTTGGCGACTACTTCAAGCGCGAGGCCATCGAGTACGCCTGGGATTTCGTCACCGGCACCCTGAAGATCCCGCCGGAGAAGCTCTGGGTCACGGTTTACGAGGACGACGACGAGGCGGCGGATCTCTGGCTCAAGAAGATCGGCGTCAGTCCGCGGCATTTCGCGCGCCTGGGCGAAGATTCGAATTTCTGGGCCATGGGCGATACCGGTCCCTGCGGCCCCTGCAGCGAAATCTTCTACGACCACGGCGCCGGAATCGCGGGCGGCCCGCCGGGCTCGAAGGACGAGGAAGGCGATCGCTACGTCGAAATCTGGAATCTCGTGTTCATGCAATACGAGCGCTCTTCGGCTGGAAAGCTGGAGCCGCTGCCCAAGCCGTCCGTGGACACCGGCATGGGCCTCGAACGCACCGCCGCCGTCATGCAGGGCGTGCATTCGAATTACGACATCGACCTGTTCAAGGGACTGGTCGCGGCGGCCGCCGAGGCGACGCACCAGAAGAAGAGGACCGGCCCGTCGCTACGGGTGATTGCGGATCACATCCGCGCCTGCTCCTTCCTGATCGTCGACGGCGTGATTCCGGGCAATGAAGGCCGCGGCTATGTGCTGCGGCGCATCATCCGCCGCGCCATCCGCCACGGCTACAAGCTGGGCCAGGAAAAGCCCTTTTTCCACAAGCTGGTGCCAGCGCTGGTCGAGCAGATGGGCGAGGCCTATCCGGAACTGGCGGAGAGCGCCGGCCATGTCAGCCGCGTATTGCGTCAGGAAGAAGAGCGCTTCGATGAGACGCTTGCAAACGGCATGGAACTGCTCGAAGGCGCGATCAGGAAACTGAGGGGCAAGACCATCGCCGGCGAAACGGTGTTCAAGCTCTACGACACCTTTGGTTTCCCGATGGACCTGACCGCGGACATCGCGCGCGAGCGTGGCCTTTCGATCGACGCGGCGGGCTTCGAGAAAGCGATGGAAGGCCAGCGCGAGCGCGGCCGCGCAGCGAGCCGCTTCGGCGTGGACCTGCGCGAACAGGCGGATATTGATGCCGCGAGCGAGTTCTGCGGCTACGACTCATTGACGGGTGACGGCAAGGTTACGGCGATTCTGAAGGGCGGCGCTGAAGTGAAATCGGCGGTGGCTGGCGAGGAAGCGCAGCTCGTTCTCGACCGCACGCCTTTCTATGCCGAGTCGGGTGGGCAGGTGGGCGATGTGGGCGTGCTCGAAAGCGCGAAATCGCGGTTCAGGGTGACCGACACCAGGAAGCTGGGCGATGCGCACCTGCACATCGGCCGCGTTGAATCTGGCTCGCTCACGCTTGGCGACAGGCTCACGGCGCAGGTGGACGCGAAGACCCGCCAGGCAACGGTATTGAATCATTCCGCGACGCATCTTTTGCACGCGGCGCTTCGCCGGGTGCTCGGCAAGCATGTCCTGCAGAAGGGTTCCCTCGTCGCACCCGACCGGCTGCGATTCGATTTTTCGCATACCGGGGCCGTGACGGCGGAGGAACTCGACCTCATCGAAGAACTGGTCAATGCCGAGATCCGCCGCAATGCGCCGGCCGTGATCCGCCAGCTGCCCTTCGATGAAGCAGTGAAATCCGGGGCCATGGCGCTGTTTGGCGAGAAATACGGCGATGTCGTGCGTGTGCTGTCATTCGGTGATTTCTCGACCGAACTCTGCGGCGGCACGCATGTGCATCGCACCGGCGACATCGGGCTGTTTCGCATCAGCTCCGAGGGCGGCATCGCCTCCGGCATCCGGCGCATCGAAGCCCTGACCGGCGAGGGCGCGCTCGAGGCGGTGAAAACCGCCGATGCGGCGCTGAAGCGCGTTGCCTCACTGCTCCGCGGCGCGCCGGCCGAGGTCGAGGACAAGGTGGTGCAGCTCCTGGAGCGGCAGAAGAAGCTCGAGCGCGACTTCGCGGGCCTGAGATCAAAGATCGCGACCGGTGGTCACGGCGACCTGGCCGCTGGCGCGGTGCAGGTCCACGGCATCAATGTGCTGGCGACCGCGATCGATGGTGCGGACGCCAATGCGCTGCGCGAAGCGGTGGACTCGCTGAAGGCCCGGCTCGGCTCCGCCGTGATCGTGCTCGCAAGCGTTACCGGGAACGGCAGGGTCTCGCTGGTCGTCGGCGTGACGCCCGACGTGGTCGGGAAGGTCAAGGCCGGCGAGCTCGCGGGCCAGGTCGCGGGCCAGCTCGGCGGCCGCGGCGGCGGCCGGGCCGACTTCGCGCAGGCGGGCGGCAATGATGCTTCGAAACTCGAGGCGACGCTTGCCGCCGTGCCGGACATGATTCGCGCGCGCCTCGCCTGACCGCGGCGCTTGGCATCGGGCCGGTGGAACCAGCGCCCGCAGCGGCAGTCGGAATTCACTGTGCAGTCACTCCTGTCATCCATTGCCCTGCTGCTCGCACTGAGCGAAGGGGCTGCGACCCCGCTTCCGCCACCGGTGGCCGAACCGCCGGCCCCGCAGGCGATGCCGGAAGTTGCGGTTGTCGCGCCAGAGCCGCGCTTCGTCGCGCCGACCCGGCGCGACCGCATCGGGCGCATCTGGGCGCCAGTTCTGGTCAACGGCCAGGGGCCATTCCGGTTCGTGTTGGATACCGGCGCCAGCAGTTCCGCGGTCACTGCAAGAGTCGCGACAGCGCTTGGCATAACACCGGATTACCCAGCAACCATTACGCTGCGCGGCGCAACGGGCACCGTGAAGGTGCCAGCCATTCCGGTCGATTCGCTGGAAATCGGCGAACTGCTGATGCAGCCGAAGCGCCTGCCGATCGTGCCGGATGCGCTGGGCGGTGCCGAAGGAATCCTCGGCACCGACGGCCTCGGCGACAAACGCATCACCATCGAGTTCCGTCACGACCGCATCACGATCATGCGGTCACGCAACCAAAGGGCCGGGCCGGGATTCGTCACGATTCCCGTGAAATTCATGCGTGGACGGCTGCTGGTCGTGGACGCCTGGCTCGGCGGCGTGCGCACCAAGGCCATCATCGACACCGGCGGTCAGTCGACACTGGGCAACGTGGCGCTACGCGATGCGCTGGCCCGACACCGCTCAGAGCGTCCGAGCGTGCCCGATGAGGTGACCGGTGCAACGCTCGATGTCCAGATGGGAGACCGCGTCGCGACGCCGATGATCGCGATGGGTGACATCGTGATCAAGAACTCGGCCATGACCTTTGCAGACTTCTCGATCTTTCAGCACTGGAAGATGACCGACGAGCCCGCGATGCTGATCGGCATGGACGTGCTGGGATTGATCGATACGCTGATCATCGACTATCGCCGCCGCGAACTGCAGATCCGCCTGCGCCGCTACCTGTAGCCTTCGACGGAAACCCTTCTCAGGCGGCGCGCCGCGTCTCGGCGGCGAATGGGGGCGTTTTCGCGAGCCTGCGCCGGTTCGTGACCATGCGTTCGTGCAGCTCGCAGATCGTGTCGCTCGCCTTGAAACAGAAAGCGAACGGCAGCAGGCCGTGCAGCAGGCAAACAAAGCCGCCGGCGATCATCCGGAAACCAAAGCGCCAGGCGCTGGCGAGGTGCTGGAAATAGGTTTCGTTGACCGAGGCCGGATGGGCGGAGAACAGGCGTTGCCACAGGCTCATTAGCCGACCCCCCTGGATACAGATAGTCGGGAGTCTAGCCCCAAGTAAGATCAGAATTATTCTAATTCATGTGCATTATGTACAAGATATTGGGATATTTTGCTAAAATCAGCCCATGCCTGTGCTTGACAAGATTGACCGGGACATCCTGTCGATCCTGCAGTGGGACGCTTCGCTGCCCATCCAGCAGATCGCCGACCAGGTCGGGCTCTCGGTCAACCCCTGCTGGCGGCGCATCCGGCGCCTGGAGGCGGAGGGGATCATCCGCGGGCGCGTGGCGCTACTGGATCCAGAAAAGATCGGCCTCGGGCTCACCATCTTCGTGCGAGTGAAGACCCGCGAGCACAGCGCCGCCTGGGCCGAAAAACTCGCCGCGGTCATTGCATCCATGGACGAAATCTCGGAATGTCACCGTATCGGCGGCGACGTGGACTATCTGCTAAAGGTGACCGTGCCCGACGTTGCAGGCTATGACCGCGTCTACAAGGAGCTGATCGCGCGCGTGCCGAATCTGACGGACGTCAGCGCGCTCTTTTCGATGGAGCGCCTGAAGAGCTCAACGCGGCTCTCGATTCCCGCATGAGCCTGATCGTCCAGAAGTACGGTGGCACGTCGGTAGGCTCCGTCGCACGTATCCACGCAGTCGCGGGACAGATCGCGAAACTCGCCGGAAACGGCCATCAGGTCGCGGTCGTGGTCTCCGCGATGGGCGACACGACTGACCGGCTGGTCGATCTGGCGCGCGAAGTGTGCCCGGACCCTGACCCGCGGGAAATGGATGCGCTGCTTGCCACCGGCGAAATGGTCTCGACTGCCTTGCTCGCGATGGCGCTGCGCCGCCTTGGCCGCCCGGCGCGCTCCTATAACGCCATGCAGTTGCCCATCGAAACGACTTCTCACGCCGGCCGGGCACGCATTGAGCGCGTCGAAGCCAAGGCAATCCGCAATGACTTGAGCACTGGCGTCGTGCCGATCGTCGCGGGATTCCAGGGCCGCGCCGCCAACGGGGATCTCACCACCATTGGCCGCGGCGGTTCCGATACGACGGCAGTTGCACTCGCCGTCGTGCTCGAGGCCGACGAATGCCAGATCCTGACCGACGTGGATGGCGTCTATACGACCGACCCGCGCATGGTGCCCGAGGCTACGCGCCTGGCACGCATCAGTTATGAGGAAATGCTCGAACTCGCAGGGCAGGGCTCGCGTGTTCTGCATCTGCGATGCGTCGAATTCGCGGCACGCTACGGCATGAAGCTGCGTGTGTTATCCAGTTTCGAAGAAGGGCCCGGCACCCTGATCTGCCAGGAGGATCGCAACGTGGAAGCCCCAGTCGTTTCCGGCATCGCCTTCAACCGCGACGAAGCCTCGATCACCGTCGCCGGCGTTCCGCACCAGCCCGGCGTCGCCCACGCCATCCTGAAGCCCATCTCGCGTGCCTCGATCGACGTGGACATGATTGTCGTCAACACGCCGCATACCGACCACGCGGATTTCAGTTTCACCGTGCACCGCGACGACTACGCGCAGGCCATCGAGCTGACCCGCCAGGCGGCGAGCGGTTACCCCGGCGCCACCGTGACCGGCGACGACCGCGTCGCGAAACTCTCGGTGGTCGGCAGCGGCATGAGAAGCCACGCGGGCGTTGCAACGCGGCTCTTCGAGACCCTCGCGATGGAATCCATCAATGTCCGGCTGGTCTCGACCTCCGAGATCAAGATCAGCGTGCTGGTCGCCGAAAAAGACCTGGAACGCGCCGTGCGCGCACTGCATCGCACCTACGGACTGGAGCGTTCGCCTAGCCATTGATTTGACATAATGCATCCGGCTCCGCCTGTGCTATGCTTTTTTGCCTAGGGGGATACAACAAATGCTCATCCTGACCCGCCGCGTCGGTGAAGCAATGAAGATCGGCGACAACGTCACCGTCACCGTGCTCGGCATCAAAGGCAACCAGGTGCGAATCGGCGTGCTGGCGCCCAAGGAAGTCGGCGTCCACCGCGAAGAAATCTACGACCGCATCCAGCACGAGAAAGACGAACACGCCGCGCACGGCCCGCCGCCTGCTGTCGCCAGTCTTTGAAGCGAAGGATTGCGACCTTTACCGGGCCACCGATGGGCCCGTATCATTTGCGCCCCTCCAGCCCGGAGGGCGAACCCGGAGAGATGGCCGAGTGGTCGAAGGCGCGCCCCTGCTAAGGGCGTATGGGTCAAAAGCCCATCGAGGGTTCGAATCCCTCTCTCTCCGCCACTTTTGTTGGCGTGCGGCGCGAGGCAGCGTTGCGTTGCTGGCGCTGCTCACGACTGCAGCCGTAAATGCCGATGAGGCGCTCGAGCACGCAAAGGAAGTGCTCGACCGCGCGATCCTCTTCGACGGCCACAACGACCTGCCCTGGGCGATCCGCGCATACAAAGACGCCCCCGGTGACGTCGCCGCGTATGACCTGCGCAAGCACGCGCCAGGCAAAGGCCAGACCGACATCCCGCGCCTGCGCGAAGGCCGCGTCGGCGCCCAGTTCTGGTCCGTTTATACGCCGCCGGAGGCCGAAGGCCATTTCGCGCGCACGCAGTTGGAGCAGATCGACATCGCGCGGCGCGTGATCGCCCGCTACCCTGACACCTTCCAGCTCGCCAGCACCGCCGCCGATATCCGCGCCGCCAAGAAAGCCGGCCGCATCGGCTCGATGCTCGGCCTTGAAGGCGGCCATGCGATCGAAGACTCGCTCGCAGTTCTGCGCATGTACTACGACCTCGGCGTGCGCTACATGACCCTTACGCACAACCGGCACACCAACTGGGCCGATGCCGCGCTGCAGGATCCCCCGGCCTACGGCGGCCTGAACGCCTTCGGTGAACAGGTCGTGCACGAGATGAATCGCATCGGCATGCTCGTGGATCTTTCCCACACCGCGGCCGACACCATGCGCGATGCCCTGCGCGTGTCGCAGGCGCCGGTGATCTTCTCCCATTCCTCCGTTCGGGCCCTCTGCGACATCCCGCGCAATGTCCCGGACGACGTGATCAAGATGCTGCCCGGGAACGGCGGCGTGCTGATGGTGACCTTCGTTTCCGGCTTCGTCTCCCAGGCGGCCGCCGATGTGACCCTGCCGATGATCCAGGAATACAACGCCCGCGCCCAGGGCAAGAGCGAAGCCGAACGTAAGGCCATCGAGGACGAAATAGCGGCCCGGACCGTGATGCCCAAGGTGACCATCGCCGAGGTGGCAGACCACATCGAGTACATCCGGAAACTGATCGGCGTGGATTACATCGGCATCGGCAGCGACTTCGACGGCAACGAAGACTGGCCCGAAGGGCTCTCCGACGTCTCGATGTACCCGAATCTCTTCGCCGAACTGATTCGCCGGGGCTGGAGTGATGCGGATCTAAAGAAGATTGCGGGAGGCAACGTGCTGCGGGTACTCGAACAGGCCGAAGCCGTGGCCCGGCGTCTCCAGCAGGAAACCCCGCCGAATTAGACGCTTAGGTTGGATATTGATAGGATTCGCGCCCGCAACGCGCCCGTAGCTCATCTGGATAGAGTACTTGGCTACGAACCAAGGGGTAGGGGGTTCGAATCCCTCCGGGCGCGCCATCTACTCAAGGGGTTAGCTCAGCTGACCCCTTGAAAATTTCCGCCCTGTGACAGATTTGTGCCTTGAACGTTCTCTGCCACAAGTCGTAACGCGCACAGTCGGTCCGCATAGGGCGCCAAATGCTCCGCTGAAAAGTGAGCATAGCGACGCACCATCTCCGAACTCTCCCAACCTCCTAGCTCCTGCAATGCATGCAACGGCGTGCCGTTCTGCACATGCCAGCTCGCCCAGGTGTGGCGCAGGTCATGCCAGCGAAGGTCCTGGATGCCTGCCCGCTCGAGCGCCAAGTACCAAGTCTTTTTGCTGACTTGATAGATCGACTTACCCTGGAAGCTGAACACGTGCGTCGGATGCTTTCCATCCGGCCGCCGAAGTCGATCTTACAGTCAATGTGCCGAAGTGCTGAACCAGCCGGGCTTCGGCATGTGCGTTACCGAACAGACTTGGCCGGATCGTGTGTGACATATTGTTCCGGTCGCGTCGGCATGACGCCAGCAGCGAACGTTGCGGGTTCGAAGGGGTTTTTCCACGAGCTTAGTCCAACGTGAGACCTTCGGCGTGCATCCACGCGACAGATTCTCTTTGGACGACCACTGAGACTGCCGAAATATCATTAAGTGGAGACGAAGATGACAAACCCTAATCTGGAAATCGATCGTAAGGCAGGCGCCAACCGGGATCCGCTCTCGGGCACGCTTGGTGCGCATCCTGTTGGAACCGGAGTGGGCGCGGCCGCCGGGGGCCTTGCGGCCGGCGCGTTGGCTGGAACGATGGCAGCAGGTCCCGTGGGCACGGTGGTAGGTGCCGCAGTGGGCGCCGTGGCGGGTGGCCTGGCCGGCAAGGGTATTGCCGAGGCGATCGACCCGACGGTCGAAGAAAGTTATTGGCGCAAGACTTATTCGAGTCGACCCTACGTGAAGGGCGGAGCGAGCTTTGACGACTACGGCCCGGCCTATCGTTATGGGGTCGATTCCTACGGGCGGTTCAAAGGCCGCACGTTCGAGCAGGCGGAGCCGGAATTGATGCGTGACTGGAACAGTGCCAAAGGCACTTCTGGATTGACGTGGGATAACGCCAAGCACGCCAGCCGTGATGCCTGGCAGCGTCTCAGCAATATGGTTGAGCGCGCGGTCCCCGGCGATTCCGACCGAGACGGAATGTAAGCGACACTGCGCCCGCTTGCAGACGCATTGACAGCTGACTGAGCAGCGGCAGCGAGAGAATGCGACATTAGGGACCTGAACCCGAGCTTGCGTTCGCTCGCTGTCCGTCGAGGAGCTGCCCCTACTTGTGCTTGCGCTTCATTCGGGCCAATTCGTCCTCGCCGAGAGGGGCCTTGTGCTTCACGCGAAGCATTTGGACCATTCCAGGTTGAAGTCGCGCTGAAAAAGCCGGTTCGCGAGGAAAGTGACTGAAATCGCGACCACCGCTTTCGAAACTGCGGGCGCCGGGCGCTATCCAAGTGTGGATCGACGTGTGCTGGAACGGCGCAGCAGCGATTGTTTCCTGACGCCCGAGGCAGTCGCTGATTTGGACGACCAGATCGGCGGCGGTCGCTGCCGAGACGGAACTTCAGGGCGTTACGCCAATTTAGTCCGCAGGCCTTGTGGCAGTGCGACCGATCGACACAATTACAAATTTCGCGTAGGGATTTGACGTTAGTTCGCGGCGCTTGGCGATATTTGGCGACAAGTTGTAGCGAGGGCGGGCCACGTAACTTGTTGAAAAATATAAGTTGAAAATTGACCTGCTACTCCTGCGAACCAAGGGGTAAGGGGTTCGACAAGCGGCGCCGCAGGCGCCGCGCAGGACGCCGGCGTCAGCCGGCGGTCCCGAGCGCAGCGAGGGACGAGCGGGCGAAGCCCGCGAGCAATCCCTCCGGGCGCGCCAACTAAATAGAAAAGGGCTACCTATGCGATGGCCCTTTTCATTCGCGGCGTTCCACAAGGCGCCAATGCCGAGCCGGATTTCGCGGCCCGCGTCAGGCAGGCGTAGACCGGATCAGGTCGGGCTTCGTGGCTGCATGCCCTTGAACACCAGCCAGCCGAGCAGCACGAGCTGCGCGGCGCCGAGCGGCGCCAGCATCGGGAATACGACCCAGCCGCCGAAGAATGGCTTCGTCACTGCGATCATCTGCGACGCGGCTGCCAGCATCCCGAACCCCGCTAGCCAGCGGGGCACGAGGCGGAGCCGGAAGAGGGATGCGTACATCGCCAACAGTATGGCGCCGCCCATCAGGAGCTGAACGAGATGCGCCCAGTTGCGCTGCGCGCCGACCACGCCGCGCAGCGCCTGGTACAGCGCCTCGTCCGGCGTCCCGGCGGCGACATACGCCTGGCTCAGCGAAAGCATCGACAGCATGGCCGTGATTTCCAGGCCGGACAGCGCGATGCCGGCCGCGCCGAGCACGGCGAGGGCGAGCGCAAGGCGCTCGCACGACGGGCGCAGCACCGGCCAGAGCACGACCGCGATCCCCGCGGAGAGCACCGCGATCGCGAACGACAGCAGCGCGGCCGATGCCAGCGCCGTGGCACGCGGCGCCGCATTCACGAGGAAGCCGCCGGCGCCCCCGAACGCGTCCCCGAGCAGCACGAAGTTCGCGATCGGCGCGAGCACCAATTGCGCCAGCAGCAGGGCCGCCAGCCAGCGCGACGCAGACTTCAGGTCACCCATGCAATGCCTCCTGGCTCACGCCGAGTTGCCGCAACTTCCGGATTGCCACATCTGCTGGTCCTTCAGGACTCAGCCTTTCGGTCCGGCTCCCACGAAGATGCTCTTCGGCATGTGCATCGTCACCAGCATGTGTGGCACATCGACCGTTTCTGCGATCTTCAGGTCCCCGGCCAGCGAGCAAAGCATGTAAGCCTGCTCCCGGCTGAGGCCCTTCGTCTCAGCCAGGTAGTCGATCATGTACCGCGTGGCTTTCTTCGCGGCCTCGTCGATCGTCGTGGCAAACCCGGTGGTCGCGTAGTACTCGTCCGTTTCATATTGCGGCTCCGGGATCGATCGCCCACCCTTGATCACGCGGATCTCGTACACGATGCGCATCGGCGCCTCAATTGCGGTGCCTGAAACTTCCCCGTGCCCCTGCACGGCGTGGGTATCACCGATTGAGAACAGTGCGCCCGGTACGAACACCGGAAAGTAGACGGTCGTGCCGGCCACCAGATTCGGGTCGTCGAGATTGCCGCCGTTGGCGCGCGGCGGAATCGTGTTCAGCATCTCATCCGTATCCGGCGCCACGCCCATGACGCCGGCGAACGGTTTCAGAGGAATGCGAATACCGTCCGCGAACTCGACCTCGTTCTTCTCCTTGTCGAGCGCGAAGGTTTGCAGCACGGTCCCTTCGAACTCACCGGCCAGGAATCCGAATTCCGGTTCGAGTACCATCCATCCCCAGTCGTCGGGCTCCAGTTCAATCAGACGAACGGCGAGCACATCGCCAGGTGTGGCGCCTTCGACATAAACCGGCCCGGTCAGCGTATGAACTCGATCCATATCGACGCTGTGGAGGACTTCGGCGGTTGATCCCGGCTGGAGCTGCCCGCCGGTCGCCTCGTGCGTGAACGCCTCGATGACGCTGCCCGACGGCACCCGGATGACGGGCTTGATCAGGCGGCTGAACTTGTCGTGCGTCTGCTCTTTCGTCAGCACGAAGTCCGGCTTGAGGGCCGGTGTGTCGACGGTCTTTTCAGGAGGGGATTCGGCGCTGCAGCTGGCCAGGAAAACGACGAAGCACGCAGATAACACGCCGAGTCTTTGCATTTCGGACCCTCCCCGGATCGTTGCTTCGAGGGTAGGGAGTTCAAACCCCGTTGGCAATCGGGCTGGCGGCGCTAAACTGAAGAATGAGCGCGATCCCTTCGGACTGGAAAGACAGGATCCTGGCGGCCCATGAGCGCATCCGGTCCATCGTGCTGGAGACGCCGATTGTCAGTTCCGGACATCGCGCCATCTCGCCGCTGGTCAAGTTCAAGCTCGAGAATCAACAACGCACGGGATCCTTCAAATTCCGCGGGGCTTCCAATGCGCTCTGCATGTTGACTTCTGAGCAGGCGCGAGCGGGCGTGCTGACTTCGTCGACCGGTAATCATGGCTTGGCGGTGGCGACTGCAGCTCGAAGTTTGGGGATCCGGGCAGAGATCTATGTCTCCCCGCATGTTTCTTCGCCCAAGCTGGCAGCCATTCGAAACTGTGGCGCTGAAGTTCAGATTGTGGGCAGCAATCCCCTGGATGCCGAACTGGCTGCACGCGCTGCGGCCCGGGAATCGGGGCGCATGTACATCTCGCCCTACAACGATCCAAACGTGATTGCCGGCCAGGGAACGGTCGCCGTGGAGTTGAATCACCAGCTTCAGAAAATTGATGCCGTCTTCGTGGCCGTCGGTGGCGGAGGACTGATCGGTGGCATCGGCGCCTATCTGAAAGCGGTGTCACCTCACACGCAAATCATCGGGTGCTGGCCGGAGAACTCGCCGGCCCTCTGCGAATGCCTCAGGCAGGGACGCATCGTGGACGTACCGGAACGCCCGACGCTCTCCGAGAGCACCGCGGGCGGCGTGGAGCCGGGCGCGATTACTTTTGATCTCGGTCGGCAAGTCATCGATCGGACGATCCTGGTCTCGGAAGCGGAAATCCTTCGGGCCATGCGTCAGCTTCGGGATCAAGAAGGCTGGATGGTGGAGGGTGCGGCAGGCGTCGCCTTTGCGGGATTTCTGAAACATGCAGAGGAATTTGCAGATCGGACGGTAGTAATCATCATCTGCGGCGGCAACCTGTCGCCAGGAGTCTTGGCCCAATTGCAGTGATCGGGCTTGCATATCGTTTATCGATGTGTATAATATCGTTTAACGATAAATATGGAGCCCCAGCAATGAGCCGCACCAGCACCCAAGCACTCGCCGTCGCACGACCCGTCATCCGGACCTTGATTGTCCTCAACATCCTCTATGCCCTCGCCATCACCGGGCTGCTGATCTTCAGCTTCTTCATCGAAGGCTGGCCGCAACGGCCGCTTGGCTTCGACCTGACGCACGCGCACCCGATGGCGGGCGACGGATTGCGCGCGATCGTCGTCGTCGGCGTGATCGGCGCTGCAATCGTGCACACAGTCCTGCGGCGACTGCTCGCAATCGTCGACACCGTTCGCGTCGGCGATCCCTTCATCCTCGACAACGCCCGGCGTCTGGAGGCGATCGCATGGAGCGTGCTGGCGCTCGAAGGGCTGCGGATGGTCGTCGCCGCGATTGCGGCGGCGGTGTGGGAACCGGGACGGATCGATGCATTCTCGTTCGCGCCGTGGCTCGCAGTGCTGCTGCTATTCGTACTTGCCGGCGTGTTCGCGCGCGGCGCGCGGATGCGCGAAGACCTCGAAGGCACGGTCTGAAATGGCGATCCTCGTTCGCCTCGACGAAAAGCTACACGAGCGGCGCATGACGCTGACCGAACTGGCCGCGCGCGTCGACATCACCGTCGCCAACCTGTCGATCCTCAAGACCGGCAAGGCGAAGGCGATCCGCTTCTCCACGCTCGAGGCGATCTGCGTCGCGCTCGACTGCCAGCCCGGCGACCTGCTCGAATTTCGATTGGAGAATCACGAGGATTAGGTACTTTGCTGCGTCACCAATCGCATACCTTCGGTCCATGATGCGGCAAGCACGTTGAGAATGAACCGCCCCGCCATAATGCACGTCAACCCATTCGCAAAATCAAACGCCGGTGCGATCTCAACAATATCCATCCCAACAATCCTGTTGCGACTCGCAACGCTCCTCAGCAACGGCGCAAGCTGGCGAAAGTAGATCCCGCCCGGCGTCGGCGCCATCACCGCCGGCATCTCCGCTGGATCCAGCCCATCCGCGTCGATCGTCAGATAAACCGCACGCCCCCCGGGAATCGTCGCAAGCACCGGTTCCATGCCTTCCGCATGAATCTGCTCCGCAGTGAATAGCTTCGAGCCATACGCCCGCGCCGCCTCAAGCTCGCGGCTCCTCGCACTCCCGATCCCGCGCAACCCGATCTGCGTCATCCCCGACACTGCCGGATTCTTGCTCGCCCACTGCAACGGGCTGCTGTAACCGCGCCGCACTCCACCCACTTCCTCGCGCCAGTCCAAATGCGCATCTATATGAAGAATGTGAACCGGCTCGCCCACGGCATCGAGCGCGTCTAGCACGGGAATCGTTACGCCATGATCGCCGCCCAGCACGATGAGCTGCGCACCCTGGCGCCACAAATGCCTCACGCGCTCCGTGATCGCCGCGTTGTATTCGCCGTAATCGCCCTTGCCGGACCAGCCCACGTTACCCATGTCGATATGCCGCGCCGGCAGGTGCGACGCCAGATCCGTGCCGGTATCGAAATCCCAATGCGCCGGGTTGTAACAAAAGCTCGGCGACATCTTGCGAATCGCATCCGGCGCGCGCGACTGATCGTTCGGAAACGGATCGTGCTTGTAAGGCTCGCTGTGCTGGATCCCGAAGATCGCCACATCCGCCTGCCAGCCGGCCGGATCCGTGACCACCGGCCAGTCGAGAAATGGCCGAATCGGCGCGGTGGTCGGTTGCAAGCTCGTCATTTCCTGTCCCCATTGCGACCCGCATCAATGGTAAGCCAGAGCGCAGCCGCTGCAACCGACGTCGCAGCCCCCGTCGCAAAAACCAGGCTCCAGTTGTGGCCCGCGGAGAGCGCCGCGATGATCGGCGTTGCCACCACGCCGCCCAGATTGCCGCCGGTGTTCAGGATGGCCGTCCCCGCCATCGTGTCCGACGGCGCGAGGTGCATCGTCGCCGCCCAGTACGGCCCCTCCGTCACCTCGACAAAGCCAAACGCCAGGCAGAGCGCAGCAATGGCCCAGTAAGGATTCGCCAATGAGACCGTCAGATACAGGAACACGGCCGCGCATGGCAGGGCGGCGAGCGGAATGATGCGCAAGCCCACGCGATCCCCGAAACGCGCGCGCAGACCGTCTCCAAGCCTGCCGCCGGTCGCGGAGGCCACCGCCGCAACGACGAAAGGCAGGCTCGCGAGCCAGCCGCTCTCCAGTACGCTCAACTTCCGCTCCTGCACCAGGTACAGGAAACTCCAGAACGCCACCAGATAGAAGACGTAGTTCATGATGAAGTAGGACGCCGTGATCCGGAGGATCTGCGGATCGCCGAGCACGCGGAACACCCGCTTCGCGGTCAGCGGCTCTCCCGGGTCGTAGGGCGGATTGCCGGCGAGCTCCGCAAGCTCCGCGGCCGAGACCATCGAATGTTCCTCGGGCCGGTCGCGCGCGAACCAGTACCACAGCGCCACCAGCAGCAACGACGGCAGGCTTGAAAAGACGAGAGCCTTCTGCCAGCCATAGTCCTGCATCAGCCAGGCGATCAGCGGCGATGCAGTCGCCGCGCCGAGCCAGAGTCCCGTGACGGTCAAGCCCTGCGCCGAAGCCCAGCGACCCACCGGAAACCAGTAGCGGATCGACCCGGAGATGACCGGGAAAAGCGCCGCCTGGGCGGCGCCCAAGAGCGAACGGGCCAGCAGCATGGCACCGAGCACCACGCCTGCAGCGGCAAGAAGCGGCGAGGCCGCCGTCAGCACGCTCGCAATGGCGGTCGTGAGGCCGATCGCCGCCAGCATCTTGCGCGGACCCCAGACCTGCCCGACCAGTGCGCCCGGTAACTGAAATATCGCGTAGGTGAAGAGGAAAGCCGTCAGCAGCCAACCTACATCGACCTGCGACAGGCCGAGCTCCGGCATCATCCGCTCGGCCGCGACCGAGACGCTCTGGCGCTGCACGTAGCCCGTGAACGAGAAGGCGAACAGCATCGCGAAGATGGGAGTGCGGATGCGGAGCTTGGGCATCGGCCAATAGATTACATGGCCACGAACCGAGTAGGAGGGAGTTCGGGGCGCGAGCCAGGCGGGCCCGGGAAGTCATGTCATGGTCAGGCTGAGGAGGTTCAATGTTCCACGCATGTTGCAGCCAGCGTATGCTTTCTGTTCCGGGACCCGTGCAGCGGCGCATCCGTGCCCGATTCGAGGCCAAGTCCTCTGGCACAGTAAGGAGATCGCGGTGACCAGACTGAATATCAACGGCAAGCAATACGACATCGACCTGCCCGCGGATACCCCGCTGCTGTGGGTGTTGCGCGACGAGATCGGTCTCACCGGGACCAAGTTTGGCTGCGGCATGGCGCTGTGTGGCGCCTGTACGGTACATATCGACGGCCAGCCGGGACGCGCGTGTGTGACCCCGATTTCCGCACTCGCTGGCAGGAAGATCGTCACCATCGAGGCGATCGGCGCGGACCAGGTCGGTCAGGCAGTGCAGGCAGCGTGGGTAGACCTGAATGTCCCGCAATGCGGATATTGCCAGGCAGGGCAGATCATGTCCGCGACAGCGCTCCTCAAGCAGAATCCCAGACCCACCGACGCCGATATCGACTCGGCCATGACCGGCAACATCTGCCGTTGCGGCACGTACGGTCGCATCCGCGCCGCCATCAAGCAGGCAGCGGGTGAAAAGGGAGCGACGCCATGAATACGCCCTTCCACTCGAGCAAGGCGATGGCCGCGGACGCAGCAGCGCCCGAAACACCGTTGTTGATCACCAACATCAGCCGGCGGGAGTTTCTCCAGGGTGCCACCGCACTCGGCGGGCTGGTGCTCGCCGTTGGTTATCCCGGCGATTTGCGCGCCGAGGACCCGCCCAAGTACGGTGCGGATGCCATGCCGCACGGCTGGGTCGACAGCCCGCTGGTGTTCGTTGCTATCGGCGAGGACGGCATCGTCAGCATCGTGTGCCATCGCTCCGAAATGGGCCAGGGCGTGCGCACCGGCATGCCGATGATCGTCGCCGATGAGCTGGAAGCCGACTGGACGCGCGTGCGCGTCGTGCAGGCTCCAGGCGATGAGGCGCGTTACGGCAATCAGGACACCGACGGCTCGCGCAGCACTCGCCATTTCTTCATGCCGATGCGCCGTTGCGGCGCGGCCGCGCGCCAGATGCTGGAAGCGGCGGCCGCCGCGCGCTGGCAGGTGCCCGTCGGCGACGTGCAGGCGAAGAATCACGAGGTCGTGCACGTCGCCACTGGCCGGCGTTTTGGCTACGGAGCGCTCGCCAAGGAAGCATCGAGCATGCCAGTCCCTGCGCCGGATGCGATCCGGCTCAAGGATCCTGCGCAATTCCGCTACATCGGCACTGGCAAGCTGAAGCTGGTCGACGCGCCGGACATCGCTACCGGCAAGGCCCAGTACGGCATCGATACACGACTGCCCAGCATGCTTTACGCCGTGGTCGCGCGACCGCAGGTGTACGGCGGCAAAGTCGTGAGCTACGACGCAACCGCTGCGCTCAAGCTGCCCGGCGTCGTCCGCGTCGTGCAGATTGAGCCAACTCCGGGACCCCCGGAGTTCAATCCCCTGGGTGGGGTCGCGGTCATCGCACGCAACACCTGGGCGGCGACGCAGGGACGCAGCGCGCTGAAGATCGTGTGGGACGACGGAGCGAATGCCGGCTACGACTCCGTTGCCTACAAGGCAACGCTCGAAGAGGCCGCAGGCAAGGCCGGCCTGGTCGTGCGCAATGATGGGGACTTCAGCGCCGCGGCGGCCGCTGCTGCGAAACGCATCACGGCTGAATATTACCTGCCGCATCTCGCGCATGCGTCGATGGAGCCGCCGGCGGCGAGCGCGCGGATTGTGCAAGGCAAGTGCGAGGTCTGGGGCGGCTTTCAGTCACCGCAGGGCGTGCGCGACCGTGTTGCCAAGCGACTCGACATGCCGGTCGAAGACGTCACCGTGCATGTCACCCTGCTCGGCGGCGGATTTGGCCGCAAGTCCATGTGCGACTACGGCATCGAGGCCGCCGTGCTGTCCAAGGCGATGGACGGCAGCCCGGTCAAGGTCGTCTGGACGCGCGATGACGATCTGCACAACGATTATTTCCACACCGTATCCGTCGAGCACCTGGAGGCGGGCGTCGATGCGAGGGGGCTGCCGGTGGCCTGGCTGCACCGCAGCGTCTCTCCGACGATCGACTCGACGTTCGTTGCGGATGCCAGACAGCAGGCGAACTATGAACTCGGCATGGGTGTCATCAACGTGCCCTTTGCCATACCAAACATCCGCATCGAGAATCCCGAGGCGATCGCGCACACCCGGATTGGCTGGTTCCGTTCGGTGACGAACATTCCCCATGCATTCGCGGTGCAGTCATTTGTCGCCGAGCTGGCCGCGGCTGCGGGGCGCGACCCAAGAGACTTCCTGCTCGAAGTGATCGGCCCGGCGCGCGTGGTGACGCCGCAGATGCTTAGCGATACGTACAACGAAGGCGAATCACCGGAGCGCTATCCAGTGGATACCGGGCGTCTGCGGGGCGTGGTGGAACTCGCCGCGAAAGAGGCGGGCTGGGGCAGATCGCTGCCCAAAGGCAGCGGGCTCGGCATCGCCGCGCACTACAGTTTCGTCAGCTACGTCGCTGCGGTCGTGGAGGTCGCAGTCGACGCCAGGGGCGAGATGACCATCCCGCGCGTCGATATTGCGATCGACTGCGGGGCGACGGTCAATCCCGACGGCGTGCGCGCGCAACTGCAGGGGGCCTGCGTCATGGGCGTGAGCGCGGCCATGTCGGGAGCCATCACTTTCAAGGGCGGTCGTGTGCAGCAGGATAATTTTCACCAGTACGAAGTGACGCGTATGCCGGCGGCGCCGCGCGAGATCCGCGTGCATATCGTGCCTGGCGATTACGGCAAGCCGCTGGGCGGCGTCGGCGAGCCGGGTGTGCCGCCGGTTCTGCCGGCGCTGTGCAATGCGATCTTTGCGGCAACAGGCAAGCGCATACGGCGGTTGCCGATCGGGGATCAGCTGAGGACCTAAGCGCGCATCTCGAACCGGTGTTTCCGCCGCCCATGGGATCGGCATGGGCGGGCATGTGCTTCTCCGACGAGCCCGGCATCTGCATCCCGGGAGAATTCGGCGTCCGCATGGAGGATTGCTGGCAAATGACCGAGGCCGGCCCCAAACTCTCCACACCGTCAGCCAGGTTGATCGACGACCCGATCTGAAGAGACTCAGGCGCCGCGCGCAGCCCATGACCAGTCAGCAAGTCATTTTTCTGTTGATCGTCGCCGGCACGCTCACGCTCTTCATCGGTGAGCGCTTCCGCATGGACGTTGCAGCCATGCTGACCTTACTCGCGCTCGCCGTCACCGGTATCCTGACGCCTGCGCAAGCGCTTTCGGGATTCGCGAGCGAGCCGGCGATTATCGTCGCGTCGGTCTTCGTGATATCCGCGGCTCTCAACGCGACCGGCGTAACCGAACGCATCGGTGCATTTGTCGCGCGGGCTGCCGGCGCGAGCGAGTGGCGCGCCATCATCGTCGTGATGCCCGCAGTAGCCGCCCTTGCGGCCTTCTCGCATCACCTGATGATTACGGCCATGATGCTGCCGATCATGATGCGCCTGGCGCGCGAGCAGAAGCTGTCACCGTCCCGCCTCCTGATGCCCATGTCGCTGGCTGCGTCGCTCGGCACGACACTCACGATCTTCAGTGCTCCGGCCTTCCTGCTGGCAAATCACTTGCTGCGGACTGGCGGCCAGCCGGTGCTTGGCATTTTCGGCATCGCCCCGATCGGCGCGGCGCTCGTCGGGTTTGCAGTCATCTACATGTCGCTGGGGCGCTGGCTGTTGCCACGCCGCCTGGCGCGCGCCGATGAGGCCGACTACCTGCGCCTCGACCGCTATTACACCGAACTCATCATCGAAGAGAAATCGCGCTGGATCGGCCACCCGCTGGCCGGGTTCAACGTGCATTTCAAGGGTCGCCTCGAGGTCGTCGAATGGTTGCGGGAGGGGGTCCCGCAAAGAAACGCTGGTCGCGAAGCGGCCTTGCGCGCGGGAGACGTGCTGGTCGTGCGAGCCGCACCGGATGAAATTGCGTCGATCGAGAGCGAGCCGGGCGTTTCCCTGCATGCCGTCAGAAAGTACGCCGACAAGCCGCGCAAGGCCGGCAGCGAGGATGCGGACGCGCAACAGCTCGTGCAGGTCGTCGTCGCGCCGCATTCCCAGTTCATCGGGGGGACCATCGGCAGCATCGACTTCCGCAAGACCATGGGCGTCCTCGTCGTCGGCCTGTGGCGCCGCAAGAGCTGGATACGGGAGAAGCTGTCGCAGGTCAAATTGAGCGAAGGCGACCTGCTCGTGCTGCGCGGGACGCCGGAGAAGTTCAGCCAGCTCTCAGGCCATCACGGTTTTCTGATGATGGTGCCATTCCTGGCCAACCCGCGCCGCCGCCGCCGCGCGGGTCGGGCGCTCCTGATCGTCGTTGCCGTGGTTGCAGCGGCCGCCTCGGGCCTTGTGCCTGCGCAAATGGCGTTTCTCGCGGGCGCCGTCACGCTGGTGATCACCGGTTGCGTCAGCGTCGAGCGCGCCTACCGCGAAATCGACGTACGCATCTTCGTCATGATTGCCGGCGTCATTCCGCTCGGTCTAGCGATGGAGCAGACCGGCACGGCGGCATTCGTCGCGGAGCAATTGCTGAAAGTGACGCTGGGCTGGCATCACCTGGCCGTATTGCTGGTGCTCTTCTGGGCCGCGGGGCTGGTCACCCAGATTCTTTCCGATGCGGCAACCGTCGTGCTGCTCGGCCCGATCGCACTGGCACTTGCCGTGGCGCTCGGCCTGCCGCCGCAACCGTTCATCGTCTGCACAGCGCTGGGCGCGGTTGCCGCCTTTCTGACTCCCATTGGCCATCATGGCAATCTGCTGATACTCAATCCGGGCCAATACACGTTTGGTGACTTTCTGCGGGTGGGCGCCCCACTGACAATCGGCATCAGCCTGGTCAGCGTCTGGATGGCGCAATGGCTGTGGCTCGGCGGGCCGTTGATCCCGGATTGGGGGCTGGCGCTGAAAGCGCTCATGCGGCAATTCTAACGGCCGGGCATATTCCGAGGAGGCACCCATGCAAGCCGACCCGCGTATTGTTGCTGAGGACCCGCGCTCATTCCGCTTGCCGCGTCTGACGCGCCGCGAAGCGCTGTTCGGAGCCGCCGCTCTCCTTGCCCCGATTCCTGCCGGCATCCTCACCGCCGCACCGAGCGCCGCGGCGGACAGGCAGGGCCTGATTCGGCTCAACAGCAACGAGAATCCCTACGGGCCTTCCCCAGCAGCCCGTCGGGCGATTCTCGCGAGTGTCGCCGAGGCGCCGCGCTATGCAGACGAGACGATTGAAACCTTGACGAAACAACTCGCTGCGCACGAAGGCGTCGAGGCTTCCCAGATCGTGATCGGCACGGGGTCCGGCGAACTCCTCAAGATGGCGGGACTGCTTGCCATGAGGACGACTGCTGGCAGCGAACTGGTCGCTTCGAGACCGACCTATGAGGAGTTACCGGAGTTCGCCGGGCAGCTCGGCCTGAAGGTGCATTGGGTCGCGCCGGACGCCGAACATCGCCATGATCTTACGGCCATGCGCGCTGCGGTCTCGGAACTCACGCGCCTCGTCTACGTCTGCAATCCCAACAACCCGACGGGCACCGCGGTCAAGCGTGACGCGCTGGAGACTTTCATCCGGTCGGTTCCCGCCGAATGCATCGTAGTCGTCGATGAGGCCTACATGGACTTCGTTGATAAGCCGGATGTGGCGACGGCCGCGGGCCTCGTGAAAACCTGTCCCAACGTGATCGTGCTGCGGACTTTCTCGAAGATCCACGGGCTTGCGGGACTGCGGATCGGTTACGCGATCACGCCTCAGACGCTCGCGCGACGCTTCGCGGCACTCTCACTTACCTGGCCAAACACGACGGGCCTCTCGGCCGCGATCGCGAGCTTCAACGATCATGCGTTCCTGAGAAAGACGCGCGCCGCGATCGTCGGTGACCGCGCGCGCGTGCACGCAACGCTCGATCGCATGGGGCTGCAGCGAACGGACGCGCAGGGCAACTTCGTCTTCTTCGACACCGGAGGACCCCTGAAACGCTTTCAGGATCGCATGCTCGCCGAGGGCATCAAGGTCGGTCGCCATTTCGACGGCTACGACAACTGGGCACGCGTCACCATCGGCGTGCATCGCGAAGTTGACCGCTTCCTGGCTGCGCTCCCTCGCGCGCTGGCCGCGTGATCGGCCACCTTCAGAGGCCGTTGGTATGGAGATTACAGCGGCTAAGCTGTTGAATTCCAACGCGCATTGCGAACGGGCAGTGAAGTTCCTATCCTGTCCGCTTGGTCGGGACAGAATGATTAAAAAGGGAGTTGCGCGGTTCACGTCCAACTCGCCAGGGAATCTCTAAGAACAGCCAGGGGGAAATCGCGATGAAGTCTGCATCAAAACACCACACCGATATTTCGCCGGACGATGACATCAAGGTGCTGCACAGCATGGGCTATGCGCAGGAGTTGTCGCGGCGCCTGGGTCGTTTCTCGAACTTCGCCATTTCCTTCTCGATCATCTGCATCCTCTCGGGCGGCATCAATTCACTGGCCCAGGCGACATCCGGGGGAGGCGGGGCAGCGATCGGTCTCGGCTGGCCGCTTGGCGTGCTGATCTCGGGCGTGTTCGGCTTCGCGATGGCGCAGATTGCGTCGGCTTACCCGACAGCCGGCGGTCTTTATCACTGGGGTTCGATCCTCGGCAATCGATTTACGGGTTGGCTGACGGCCTGGTTCAATCTTCTGGGACTGATCACCGTGCTCGGGGCGATCAATGTCGGTACCTACTATTTCTTTCTTGGAGCATTCGGCGCGAAGTTCGGAATCACGGACTCGATGCAGACGCTCGTCACGTTCCTGGCGATCCTGACTGGTGGTCAGGCACTGATCAATCACTACGGCATCGCGCTGACGGCGAAGCTGACCGATTTTTCCGGCTATCTGATCTTCATTACATCGGTTGTTCTGGCCGCCGTGTGTCTGGCGTGCGCAGAGAGTTACGATGTCTCGCGCCTCTGGACCTTCAGCAACTACTCCGGTGAAGCCGGCGGGAACGTCTGGCCAAGCGTCTCGGGTACCTGGGTCTTCCTGCTCGGCCTGCTGATGCCGATCTATACGATCACGGGTTACGACGCTTCGGCCCATACCTCCGAGGAAACCAAGCAGGCAGCACTGTCGTCGCCTCGCGGCATCGTGTCTTCGATTATCTGGTCCGGCGTGTTCGGTTATCTCTTCCTGGCAGCTTTCGTGCTGATGATCCCGAACATGGACGAGGCGGCGAAGCAGGGCTGGAATGTCTTCTTCTGGGCGCTGGACCAGCGCGTGCCGGAAATGGTGAAGCAGCTGCTGTACTGGGCAATCTTCGTCGCGCAGATCCTGTGCGGACTCGCGACCGTCACTTCCGCCTCGCGCATGATCTTCGCGTTCTCGCGTGACGGCGGCCTGCCCTTCTCGAAGCAGCTTGCCAGGGTTTCGCACAAGCATCGCACGCCGAACGCCGCAATCTGGACGAGTGCAGCGCTCGCAGTGCTGTTTGTCTGGGGCGCGAAGTGGCTGGAAGCGGGCGGCACACCGGTGTACACGGTCGTCGTGTCCTGCACGGTGATCTTCCTGTTCTTCTCGTTCGCCATTCCGATCACACTCGGACTGTTCACCTTCGGCGGACCGAAGTGGCCGAAGATGGGGCCATGGAATGTCGGGCGCGAAGGCTTTTCGCTGTTCGCGGTGCTTTCGATCATCTCGATGGTGCTGATCTTCTTCATTGGCGTGCAGCCACCAAACGCCCTGGCGTTCAGGGTCACGATCGGATTCTTCATCCTGACGGGAATTGTCTGGTTCGCACTCGAGAACCGGCGATTCAAGGGACCGCCGATCGGCGATGTCATTGCGAAGCGCCAGGCAGCGATCGCAGCGGCCGAAGCGGCCATGAACAGGTAAGCAGGCTTTCGCTAGGCGGAGGATCCCGCGGTATTTCCACCGTCGATCGGGATCGCTGCGCCTGTAATTTGCGCGGCCTCGTCGGAAGCCAGGAATGCGACGAGTGCGGCCACTTCCGCGGCCGTGGTGACGCGGCGGGTGCGGCTCGCTGCGTTCGCTTCTTCCAGCGCGCTTTGTTCGTCGAGTCCGTGTGCAGCGCCAGACCGGTAAAGCATCGGCGTTTCAACATCCCCCGGGCACACCGCATTGATACGGACGCCTTCCACGGCATGGTCCATCGTCATCGCCTTGCTCATCAGCACCAGGCCGCCCTTGCTCGCGCAATAAGCGACGGCATTCCTGCCGCCGACCAGGCCCCAGTCAGACGCAATGTTGACGATGACACCGCGGTTCTTGCGCAGCTGCGGCATCGCGGCACGGCTGAGAAAGAACGGGGCGCTCAGGTTGATCGCAAGGGTCTGCTCCCAGATCAGGTCGGTCGTTTGTTCGGTATTCACCGAATGGTAGATGCCGGCATTGTTGACCAGCACGTCGAGCCGCCCGAATGCCTTCACGCAGGCGGCGACCAGGCTGTCGCAGGCCTTCGATGAAGTCAGGTCGCCGACCCAGGTTAGTACGGATGGCAGACCGGCCGCGAGCTTTGCAGTGCGGTCCGCATCCCTGCCCGCTGCCATGACCGAGTAGCCATCACTTGCCAGACGGTGGGCAACGGCCATGCCGATTCCCGAACTGGCTCCGGTGACCAACGCCACTTTGTTGTTCATGTCAGGCGCTCTTTGATGGAGGAGTTACGGCAGTCATGGCATCTTACTGAAAACAGACCGCGGCCAGGTCGTATCTGAAGTCCGTGAAAACTGCGGGCCGTCACATCTGCCTGAAGCGGTGCAGGTGGCTGCGGCTCACTGGCAGCACGTCGGCGCGATCCTTCAGGTGGATCTGCGCGGTCTCGTTGGGGCCACGCGTGACATGGCTGATCGCGCGCAGGTTGACCACCACCGAGCGGTGCACCTGAACGAACTGCGCGCCGTCCAGTTGCGCCACCAGTTCTTTCAGCGGCGTGCGTATCAGTGCCTCACCCGGCTTGCCCTGGTCGCCGTGCCAGGCGATCAGCGTGTACTTCTCGTCGGAACGCAGGAAGTCGATCTCGTCGGTCGAGATCATGCGCAGCGTCTGACCAATCGATGCGCGGATCCAGCGCAGCGGTACAGGACCGGTTTTTTTCAAGAGGCGCACCGCCAACTGCTCCAGCAACGCCTCGGTTTCCGGCGAGGGCTGCGCGGCGCGCAAGCGCTCCTGCAGACGCGCCACCGTATCGGCCAGGCGCGCCGGTTCCACCGGCTTCACCAGGTAGTCGAGCGCTCCCTGCTCAAAGGCCTGGACCGCGTACTTGTCCCATGCGGTGACGAACACGAGATGCGCGCGGCGACCAATGAGGCGCGCTGCCTCTACACCGGACATGCCTGGCATGTGTACGTCCAGAAAACAGATGTCGGGCTGCTCTCCCTCAAACTGTTCGACTGCCTCGCGGCCGTTTCGCGCCTGCACGACCACTTCGAGCTCGGGCCAGGCCTGCGCCAGCATGCGCGTCAGCGACTTGCGAAGCAGGGGCTCGTCGTCGGCGATCAGCGCAGTCGGACGTCGGCCCGTCATGGGGGGCCCCGTTGGGCCGGGAAGTCCACTTCGGCACGAACGCCATGTGGTTCGAGCCGGATGAGACGCAGCTGTGCATCGCCGGCAAAAGTCAGTTGCAGGCGTTCACACAGCGTCGACAGGCCGGTCCCCGGCCCGTTCCCGGTTTGCTTGAGGCCGACGCCGGTGTCGATGACTTGCGCGCGGCAGCGCCCGTCCCGCACCCGTACGCGGATCTCGATGTGGCCGCCTTCCTCGCTCGGATCGATGCCGTGGCGCACCGCGTTTTCGACCAGCGTCAACAGCGTCATCGGCGGGCAGCGAAGTTCCCGGGCGCCCTCGTCCGCGTGAATCTCGAACTGCAGGCGATCGGGCATGCGCATGTGCATCAGCTCGAGATAAGCACGCGCCAGCTCCAGTTCCTGCCCCATCGTAGTGACCGGCTCCTGCAGGCGGGGCACGGCCGCGCGCAGGTACGCGATCAGGCTGTTGAGCACCGCGGAAGCCTGTGGCGAACCGGAATCCACAAGCTCGCGCACGTTCGCAAGCGTGTTGAACAGGAAGTGCGGTTCCACCTGCGCCTGCAGGAGGCGCAGCCGTGCATCGAGCGCCTTGCGTTCCATTTCGCCGCGCTCGCGTTCGAAGGCGACCGCCTGGTTGCGCACGGTTTCATCGCGCTGGCGCATCAGCGCCGACATCGCGATCCACGGCGCGAACAGCACTGCGGTCATGGACATGGTCGAGAATCCGTTCATCCGCATCTCGTTCTGCCAGAACGGCACCGGATCGCCGTAACCGATCGCGAAATAGAGCGTCGCCACAATGAACGGCACTGAAATTGCCACGCCGATTACCTGCAGCACCCAGCGCGCGAGCCACCGGGGCAGACGCCCCGGCCATTGCTCCAGTAGCCCGAATACCAGCATGAGGACCAGGCCGACGGACACGGTGCGGAGGATCAGAACGATCGTCGGTGTCGTGGTCCAGCCGGGGCTCAGGATCAGGCCCCACAGTGCCGATGCAATGAGCGTCAACCGCAGTCGCCGCCAGCCGAATATCAGGGCTAAGCCGCGCGGTGCAGCTGGGGTGGCAGGAATCATGACGTGGCGATAGTACCAACCTTCGCCAAGGGCAGATGCCGTTGGCAGCACGCATATGCCAGCAACTGAGCTGCCGGAATCGGCGTCCGTCCGCTCATGGCGCGGTTCATCCGCGATCGGCGGTCGTCCGTCGCATGCGGGTTTGCCGCTGAAAGGTGTTCGGCCAGACTGGCAACACCATGGACACAAATAGCAAGATCGCAAGAACGGCGGGCTTCCTGTATCTGATCGTCGTCGTGACCGCCATCTTCGGCGAACTCTACGTACCGTCGCAGGTCATTGTGCGGGGAGATGCACTTGCCACCGCCAACAACATCCTGGCCTTTGAATCGCTGTTCCGGCTGGGAATCGCAAGCGCCCTGATCGCCTCGACGGCGTTCCTGTTGCTGCCCTTCGCGCTGTACCGGCTGCTCCAGCAGGTGGACAGGAATCTCGCCGTGCTCATGGTCGCGCTTGCCGTGGCGAGCGTACCCATCTCGTTCGTCAGCAAGGCACACTATCTCGACGCGCTGACCTTGTTGAGCGGTGCCGACTATCTGCAGGCATTCACGGCGACTCAGCTGCACGCCCAGGTGTATCTGGCACTCAAGGCCGCCGGCAATGGCGCAATTGTCTCTGAGCTCTTCTGGGGGCTGTGGTTGTTGCCCTTCGGCTACCTGGTCTTCAAGTCGGGCTTCCTGCCGAGGATCCTGGGAATCCTGCTGATGATCGGCTGCTTCGGCTATCTGACGGAAGCTTTCGGGCGCGTGCTGTTTCCGGTGGCCTACGCGCAATCCGCCATTTCGAGCTTTATCATCATTCCTTCCGCTGTCGGTGAAGTCGGAACCTGCCTGTGGCTGCTGGTCATGGGCGCGCGGATGCCAACACTTGCGATTAGCAGGCATACTGGAGCAAGGCAATGACTCTACGTTACAAAATTACCGGCGGCATCCTGCTGCTCGTGGCCGTTGCGCTGGCGTCGCTGGTGCTCACGCTGAGCCATGATTCCCCCTGCGGTCCGGCGCCCGCGCTGCCCAGGAATGCGAAACTGATGAAAGCCGTCGTGTATCGCTGTTACGGCGCACCCGACGTTCTCAGACTGGAGGACATCGAGAAGCCGACTCCCGCGGACAATGAAGTCCTGGTCAGGGTTCGCGCCGCTGCAGTCAATCCCCTTGACTGGCACTACATGAGAGGCAAGCCCTACATCATGCGCATGGAGTCTGGTATCGGCGCCCCGAAGAATCCACGTCTGGGCGTCGATTTTGCGGGGACTGTCGAAGCGGTCGGCAAGGACGTCAGACGTTTCAAGCCGGGCGACGAAGTGTTCGGCGGGAAATATGGTTCCCTGGCGGAGTACGTGAGCGTCGCCGAGGATCGGGCAGTAGTGCTGAAACCTGCCAGCCTGTCATTCGAGCAGGCGGCTTCCGTCGGCGTGGCGGCGATCACCGCCTTGCAGGCACTTCGCGACAGGGGAAAGATCCAGCCGGGGCAGAAGGTCCTGATCAACGGCGCATCGGGAGGAGTCGGCACTTTCGCCGTGCAGATCGCCAAGTCATTCGGCGCAGAAGTGACCGGCGTCTCCAGCACCGGGAATGTCGAGTTGGTCCGATCGATCGGTGCAGATCACGTCATCGATTACAAGAAAGACGACTACACCCGGGGCGGTGAGCATTACGACGTCGTGCTGGACAATGTCGCGAACCACGGATTGCTGGACAACCGGCGCGTCCTGAGGCCCGATGGGAAGTACGTCCTGATCGGTGGCGGGGGGCCGGACGCCGGGCCGTGGATCGAAGTCTTTGCCGGTCCGATCAAGGCGCTCGTGTTGTCATGGTTCGTGAGCCAGGACATGGGCATGTTTCTGGCCGAGCTGAACAAGGAAGACCTGGAAATCCTGAGCGACCTCATGCAGTCCGGCAAGGTGACGCCAGTCATCGACAGGCTTTACAAGTTGAATGAGGCGGCGGAGGCGATCCGCTATCTGGAAGAAGGACACGCTCGCGGGAAAGTAGTCATCAGCCTCGACTAGCGCCATTTCCATGGATGTCGCGATCGTCGGCGGCGGACCCAGCGGCATGACCGCCGCATTGCTGCTCGCACGCTCCGGACATCGGGTGCGGCTGTTCGAGGCTGCTTCGGAACCGGGCGGGCTGTGGGCGACGCGGCTCGACGCTGAGGGTTACTACCAGGGTGAGAATTCCTGCAAGGTCTTCCAGTCGAGCTACCACTCAGCACCCGCGTTGTTCCGGCTGATCGGCACGCGCTGGCAGGATCATTTTATTGCGCGGCACGACCTCAATTCCGAGTGGCTGCAACCTCTCATAGCCGAAAGTTCGCTTGCTGACCTGGCGAAGATGGGTTGGGCGTTCGCGCTCTACATGACAGGGAGCAAGTCCTACAGGAAAGTATCGGTCGAGCAGTGGCTCGAACAGAGCAAACTGAGCGAACGCTGCCAGGCCTGGATTCGCGCGACCGCACTCGGCGCCGTCACTGGGACGCTGCGCATGACCGTGCGGGAACTCCTCTATCGCTTCCGCAAAAACCTGGATTGCGTCTGTCTCGCCAGGGACCGCATGCTTTACTGGAACAAGCAGCCACCGAACGCGCCCGGGGGATTCGTCAGTCTCTGGCAGCGGGCACTGCAACGACTGGGTGTGGAAGTCAGGGTCAATGCCAGCGTATCCGGCCTCGAACAGGGCCCGGACGACATGATCGTCAGGACGGCTGACGGGGCGCGGCATGTTTTTGGCGCGGTCTTCCTGGCGGTGCCACCACCGGCGTTATCCGAGTTGCTGGCGGGGAGCAGCGATGTCGTTGCGAACGGCTTCGGCAGGCCACGGGAGAAGCTGGCGACCATGCTCCGCGAATCGATGTATCAGCACCTCGGCCTGGCCTTGTTTTTCGACCGCCCGTTGCCCAATGAGCTGCCGCTCGGTGGCCACAATGTGCGCAAAGGCTGGCACGCCATCCTGATCCAGCACTCGCAATACGCTCCTTATCTGCGCAAGCCCGCGGTGACAGTCGTCGTCGGATCCGTGAGCGTGGCGACGGACCTCGTACACCCGGTGCACGGCACGAGAGCGCGGGACCACTCACCCGAAGAGCTTGCCCGCATCCTTTGGGAGGACGAGCGGCGTGCCGACCCGGCATTACCCGAGCCCATCAGCGCGCGTGCGCTGGGCGTCTCGACTGCGACGCAAATCGTGCATCACGGCGCGCTGCCCCTGCGCGCCGCGAGATCCCCCGTGTACATCGCGACCAGCCTGAATGGCCGGGCACCCTATTTCACGGCCTCGCTGGAGTCGGCGATACAGGCGGGGGCCGCTGCAGCCGCGGCATTCGACCCTTGTGTTGACCGGTTAATGCTGGGCGATCGACGACCACCGGGCCGGTCGATCGCCAGCACAGCCACTGGCTGAGCCAGAACTGAATCCCGCAGCTGCCGCGTCGTCGCCTACTGGCGCTTGATCTCGATGTCGCCCCAGAAGAGGATCGTCTGGCGGATCTGCATCTGGTCTGCGCCGATATATTCCTGGACGTTGTCAAGGATGCACGCCCAGTCCTTGTGCCCGCCGGCCACGACATCGGTTCCGACGGTCCCACCGCTCAGTACTTCCAGGATCGTCCGTTCGCCGTTGCTGTCCAGCACCACGGTGCCGGTGCAGCGTTGCGGCGTGAAGGCCACCGGCGAACCCAATGGATTGCTGAACACAATGGTCGTCAGCGGCTCGGAGCCAAGCGCTGTACGGGGCTCGGGCGGGAACAGGATGTCCGCGCTGGCTGCCAGCTGCTCGCCCGGTGTCTTGAGCATCTCGCAACCTTCCGCAACACCTATATTGCGCAATACATAGCCGACCAGCGTCGTGCAGGAGCCGCCGAGACCGGTCGGGTCGATGCGCGTGATAGTGCACTGCGCGTCGTTGACGCCGTCGCCAATCGTCGAGGTGCTGGTGCCCTGCGGCACCGGCGTGTTTTCGCAACCCAGTGCGCCGATGGCGCCCTTCGTCAGGTAGACCAGCGAGTTATTGTCGTAAGCCGCGGTGCCGGTGCCGAAGTCGCCGCCGCCCTCGAGTGAACCCTCACCGATCAGCGGGATCAACCGGAATTGCTGGCCGAGCGCATCAACGATCCAGCGGCAATTGTCCCGCGAGCCTGCGTCCGGGCCCGAGTCCGACTGGGCGGTACAGTTGAATATCTTGTCCGGCGAGCCGGGCGCAGTGCTGCCTTCGCCCGCCACGATGCTCGCGCCGCTGCGCATATAGAATTGCTCGGTAACGTTACCGCCGATGAGGATCTCCAGCAGGAACGCGGCGTTCTGTTTCACCTCGACGTCGAGTTCCAGGCGATAGAACGCGTTTGCATCAATTTGCGCCCCGGGCACTGTTGCGCCAAGGCCAAAGGTGACCGATTCGCCGAGGCTGGCCGTGATGCGGTAGCAGGCAACGCCTTTCGGCCCATCGAACACGCCGATGGAATCCGGGCCGAGGCCCATCGACCCGAGCCCGCCGGCTGCGGTCAAGGTCGCTAGCGAGGACGGTCCCCCGAGGCTCAGCCCGCATTTTCCGCTTAACAGAATCGACTGGGACAGCAGACTGGGTTCATGCAGAAAGCGCTTGGGCGCACTGCTGCCGAGCTGCAGGCGAAGGACGCCCTTGGGCTCCAAACCGAACGGCGGGCTCGGCGGGGTGGCGGAGGCCTGGAATGCGAAGAGGGCGAGTAGGAGCGCTCCAGTCGCGCTGATGAAACCGGCAGAACGCGAATTGGCGCGTCGCGCGCCGGAATTGTCAGACGCAAACATGCTGCTATCCCCTTGTTGCTTGCAATACGTGGCGGGTGCACCGCTCGTAGCAAGCGTTATACGGCTAGCGCCGATTCTACGGTCGGGTACTGGCCATCCGTCAAGCGATCATTTCAGACGGTGACGCAAGTGACATAAGAGTGATGCGAGTCGACCGGCGCGGACCCCAGCCTGAACCCCGCCGTGCCACCGAGGCCTTCGCAGGCCGCTAGCGCCGCGCCCCGGCAATGCGGGTCTGGAGATAGGCCGCGCTTCGCAGCGCGCGCATCTCGGGCGACAGCGTGTTGAACACCGACTGCGCCTCGTTCAGCAGCGCAGCGGATTGAGCGGGGTTCGCGAGCGCGGACGCATACAACGCCTCGATGAACTCCAGTCTCACGGTCTGGTTATCGTGCCGTTTCGCGGCGAGGTTGCGATGAAATTCGAGCACCGGCTCGATAACCAGATGCGCTTCGGCCACTCGCCCGATCCGCGCCAGGGCGATTGCATGCAGGGTGGAGTCCGAGGCGGCGGCGCGTCGTTCCAGCATGGACACGACCGGTAACAGCTTGCGGTAGCCGACGGCAGCGCGCGCATTCTGCTCGGCGGCGGTGAAGTCCTTGAGGCGGAGGTCGACTCGCGCCAGGCCGGAATGGAAGCGGCGCAACAATTCGATCTTCTGCTGTTTCGCATAATCATCCGGCGGTTTCAGCTGCTCAATCCGTTCGCGCAGACCGCCGGCGATGCTGTAAGCGCGACGGTAATCTCCCTGGCTCAGCGCAATCTCGATGTCTCCGACCAGGTTTTCAAGCCGCCAATAGGACAGCTCAAAAGAACCCGCTGATAGATCTCGCGCCGCCACCTCGAAATGGCCCAGACTCTCGCGCCGCAACCTCTCGGAGAGCTTGACGTCCCCGGTTTCGCCGGCCAGCAGAGCCATTTGCGCGCGATTTCCCTGCAGGATGCCGGCTACCATCCACGACGATTCGGCTTTCGCTTCCAGCACTTGCAGTTCGCCGAGCCTGGCGATGGCCGCGCGCGGCCGTCCCAACGACAGCAGGACCCGGGCGGCAGACAAGCGTGACGCGGCCAAATTGCTCCAGGCAATCACATTGCTCGGATCGACCAGGATCAAGGTCGCCCAGTCATGCGCAGCTTCGTCCAGCAGCGCCAGGCTGCTGGCCGCGTGCAGTTCGCTGGTTTCGATGTCAGCCAGGCTGTCTGCGAGCAGCGCACGGGCACGCAGCGCCAGCGTGTGGGTCGGATGTTGCTCCAGCAATTTTGAGGCCACGCCGCGTCCCTCGTCGCCGACGCGCCTGGCGTCGTCGAGGCGATCCAGTCCAGTGAAGGTTTCCACCAGCCACGCGGAGGTCTCGGCGAACTTTGCCGCAGCATCCAGGTCCGCCAGGCGCAAGTCATCGAGACTGCGCAGGGCGCCACGGGCCGCCTCCAGGTTCAGGGCCGCCGCTTCGGCCTGGTTCTGGCGCAACTGGACGAATCCAAGATAGGTCAATACCGCGCCGTAGGTGCGGCGCGCGGCCACCGATGAGCCGTTTGCCGTGGCGACCGGCTTGATCACTTCAACCGCCCGTTCGGCCGGCGCCAGCGCATCGGTCGATCTGCCGCCCGCGTGCAAGGCGCGCGCTCTTGCGCTCAGACCCAGCGCAAGACCGATTGCCGTCGGCTCGGACGAATCGCCTTGCTGACGCATCCGATCAAGCGTCTGGATTGAATCATCCAGTGCGGTTTTTGCTTCGCTGAGATTGCCCTGGTTGACCAGCACCATACCGTAGCGTGCCAGCGCCAGCGAGCGATTGCGGTCGGTATCCGGGGTTCGCAACTCGAGTGGCAGTCCCTGGTAATACTCGAGCACGTGCCGCGCCAGCTCGGCGACGATGTCGAGCCGGCCCACTGGCTCGAGTTCGCGGGAAAAGTCGTCGAACAGGTAGACGATCAGGCGTTCAGATTCGCTGCGCGCAGTTTCGGCCATCTGTCGCGTGGTCTGCGCTCGCTTCATGCCGATGTAGCCGAACACGCTGGCGGCGATTGCGATGATGGCCAGCAGCGCGCAGCCGGCGGCGATCTTCCGTGATCGCATGAGCGCCTTGCGTGCGGCTTCGGCCCGCTCCTTCTGGACTGCGACCCGCCTCTCGGCTTCTTCGGCTGCCTCGCGTTCGAGCCGCAATTCGCGGCTCGCCTTGACCACGCCGCATAGCACATCGTGTGTCAGCTCGACGCGGCGTGTGTCGAGCCGTTCCTCGATGTGCAGCAGGCGGCGATCGACCAGTTTTGTCAGGGCGTCTGGAGCAGCCCCAGCCGCCGCCATGGCCTTTTTTACCCGCCCCTCGGCCCAGCTCTCGCGGTAGCCGGAATCGGTTAGCAGCTCGTCCTCGATGATGCGCCGGACGCCAGGCGGCTGATCCGCAAGCGCGCGTTCGTAGAACTCCGACAGGATCGTGTCACGCGAACCCGCCAGGAGATCGGCGGAAATCTCCGCATGCCCCTGTACCTGGCGCACCGTGTTGAGTTCTCGGCAGATGAGGCTGAGCAGCGACGGCTCGACCTCCGCGTTGGCGAGCTCCGCGCCGCCGGCAACGAACCGAACGATGGACTCGGCCACCTCCCGGGACACCAGCCGACCGCCGGGCTTCACGACGGCGGCCAGCGCCTGGGCGCCTGTCATCCGGGCGAGGCGCATCCGGTTCTGCGTGATCGAGGGCATGATGCCTTTCACGCTCTCGAGGTTGGCGAGGTAGTCCTCGCGCAGCGCAATCAGGATGCGGTAGCCGGCATGTGCGAAGTCGAAATCCGCGGCAGCGGCTTCGTCGCGGTCGAGTCGCGCCTCCAGCGCCGCCGGCGGCCGGTTCTCGACCAGATCGGCGAGTTCCTCGAGGAACTGCTTTGCCCGGAGCCGGGCCGCGGCGTTGGTCTGCGCCAGCGTGAAGATTTCCTCGAACTGGTCGAAGATCAGCAGCGGCAGCAGTGTGCCGCCGTTCGAGTCGCGCAGCAGGTCGCCACGATGGTGCAGGAACTCCCACAGCGATTCGCCTTCAATTGCCGTGCCGGGTCTCGTCCAGTGGCCGGCCGCATCAGCGGTCCGGAAGATTGCCTGCTTGATCTGTTCCGACGGCGGAGGCGATTCCGGGTCGTAATCGATGCGCAAGTAGACCGGGCAGAAGCCCTCACCGCGCAAACGCGGAACCAGGCCGGCCCGCAGGAGCGAGGTCTTGCCGAGGCCCGACTGGCCAAACAGCACCGTGATGTTCTTGCGCAGGACCCGGCGGGCAAGCTCTGCGGACTCTTCGCTACGGCCCTCGAAAGAAGCGCGGTTCTCCTCGGTGTAGGAAGATAGCCCGACCCAGGGATTCTCGGGATCCATTGCGACCGACGCGGCGAGCTCGTCCCGACCTGCAATCACGCGCGGCGCCCGCTGAAGAGGTCCTTGAGACGACGCAGGAATTCCGGCGCCGGCTCGCCATCCGGCATCCGCGTGATATGCAGCGCCTTGAACTTGTCGGGCACCAGCGCCTCGGCTTCAGGCGTGTCGTCGATGCAAACCGGCAGGATAAATACGCCGCCTTCAGCAATGTTCAGCGAACGATTGACGGCGTAGGCCCACTCACGACGGAAATAGGCTTCGTGCCGGCGCTGCGTCGTCGCTGAAATGACCGGTATGAAGAAACTGCAGCGAGCGATGTTGGCGCGAATCTTCGCGTCGTAATCGTCGCCGACTTCCAGCCGGTCGCGGTCGAACCATGTCGTGAGTCCAGCCGCGCTCATGGCTTCCTTGAGCCGCTGTACGGCGTGCAGGTCCTCGCGCGCATAGCTGATGAAGATTGCGTTTTCCGGCATCTCGCGCGACGGCGCGAGAAAGCGCTGCGGGACCGGCGCCGGGCGGGACGAGACCGCCGTCTGGCCGGTCGGGGCAGCCGTCGTGGCCTGGCGTTTCAACCAGCGGGCGTGAAGTTCGGTGACGAACGCCTCTGCACCGCCGTAGATGTGCGTGCGAGCGCTCGCTTGCTGCAGGAATATCACCAGCCGCTCGTCTTTGCCGCTGTGATCGTCGGCAAGCACTTCGCCGACGTCGCGCGGGTCGGACAGTCGCTTGCGCTTGGCCATTCGCAGGAACAGGCGTGCCAGCCAGTTGGAGAAGTTGCTCCCGATCAGCAGCAGGTGATTGTGCTCGAGCTCGTGGAACAGTTTCTCAGGCGCCAGGTGCTCGGACTGCAGCGCGCAGACAAATTCGAGCATATCCTCGTCGGTCACGACGTAGGTCGGCGCAGCCGATAGCCGGCCCAGCAGGTGGTACACGACGGTGTGCTGCAGCTGGCTGCGCTCCACCGCCAGGTCCGCCACGCGATTCGGCACGAAGGCGATCACCTCGGTCGCGGCCTCACCGCCATAGCGCTCGAGGTTCACGGCGCGCTCGAGCAGGGAATCGAAGGTGGTCGTCACGAAGAGATCGAAATCCGTGATCTGCGCGAGCTGCCGCAGCGCCAGCGGCGGCTCGAACTCGACCTCTCGCAGGATCGAGCGCAGGCGGGTGTAAGCTTCCTCGCGACGCCCGCGCTGGCTGCGGTAGGCCCAGACGACGTCGTTCAATGTCGGCGGCTGCGGGAGAGCCTGGGTGTCAACCGACAGGCGCGCGGCGAGCTTTTCGGCCAGCCACTCGTGGAGGGGCCGCAGACCCTGGTCCGTCTGGACTCGCAGCAGTTCAGGGCCGATGATCGGGATGACCCGGCGCTCCTCGATGTAGTTGAGGAGGTCGTCCCAGGCATCTTCGTCGAAGTGCATGAGAGCGGGAAGGGTGGCGGTCATCCGCGAAGTCTAGCGGGATCGGGGTTGGCGCGACGATTTTTGCACCGCATCACGAGGTGCGGCAGGTGAACGGCGCAGACCAAGGCGGTCGTCAATTCGGCGAGACAAGGGAAATCTCCGGTACGATGGCCGAAGCGTCTTAGCCGGATGACTTACCGTGACCGATTTCCCTCGCGCCGGCGAACGCTCGGCGACACCGCTGCTGATCGGCGTGACCGGTCACCGCGACCCGCATCCGGATGACATTGCCGCCGCCGAGGCCGCACTGGACCGCGTGTTTTCTGATCTGCGCCAGCGCCTGCCCGATACGCCCTTGCGGATCGTGAGCGGCATGGCAGACGGTGGCGATCGCATTGCGGTCCGGGTGGCATTGCGTCACCGGCTGCCCGTGACGGCCCTGCTGCCCATGCCGCTGCACGAATACGTTGCAGATTTTTCGCCGCAGTCATTGGCCGAAATCCGGGAGATCCTGGCGCAGCCCGGCGTTGACCAGGCCGAGCTGCAGCTACCGGCGGACCTGCGCTCGCATGAGGTGCCACTGGGTCCCGTGGCGAGGGACGCGTTGTACCGCCGACTGGGCGAGTGTCTTGCCCGCAAGTGCAACCTGATCCTGGCCCTCTGGGACGGTGTCAATTCCGGGCTGGCGGGCGGCACGTCGCAGGTGTTGCTGCGCTACTTGCAGGCGCCTCCGGAGCCCGACGCGATGCTTCAATCGGTTCAATTCGTCGACGTCGAATCGGGTGACACGAGTGGACCCGATTTCGCCTGTTGGATCCCGATGCGCCGCGCGGGCAACAATGGTCGCGAATCGCTCCCGGCGCAGGAACTGTTTCTGAGCGGCGAACTCGGGCCTTGCCGCCTGCGCGTTCATCGCGGCATGCCGAAAGAGCTTGCCGAGATTCTGCGCGAGTTGAACGACTACAACCGTCGCTTTTTCGAGCTGGCTCCGTCGCGGGAAAACCTCGCGACACTCGCGGCGCCTGCGGAACTGCCCCCAGAACTGCATGCTTCCCTGGCCCATGCGGCGCAAGAGTTTGCAAAGGCTGATTACCTCGCGGTCCACAATCAGCGGCGCTCAGACTGGGTGTTCCGGTTGATGGGCTGGCTGGCGGCCATCATGGGACTGCTGTTTCTCGTGTACGCAAAGCTTTGGGCTCAGCCGGCACTCATGTACGGTTACGTGGCCGCATTTGCGGCCGCCATTGCGGTGACCTGGTACGCCCATCGTCGCCACTGGTTTTCCAGGCAGCTGATGTACCGGGTCATAGCCGAAACGCTGCGTACCCGGTTCTTCCTGTCGGTAGCGGGCGTCTCCGAGCGGGTCAATGTTACCCGCTTGCTGGACGTCACGGGCATCAGTCACTTCAGCGGATTCAGCTGGATCACGTACGTGCTGCGGACCGCCGAAGGATGGATTGATCATGAGCAACCGCAGAGCGCCGACGACTTGGCGATACGCCTGAAGATTGTCCGCGAGCAGTGGATCGAGAACCAGGCAGGTTATTTCAGGAGCAAGATACAGCGCCTGACGCGCCGGCATCACCGGCTTGAGCGGATCAAGTTTTCGCTCCTGGCGGGGCTGGCGATCATGGCCGTATGCCTGTTGCTGTTCAAGGAACCACTGGCCCGCATCATCCCGTTCCAGGAAGTTTCACTGAAGTCCTTCCTGATATTCCTGATGGGCTTCCTGCCGCTGGCATTGGGTGTCTGGGAGGTATATCAGCAGAAGATGGCGGTTCGCGAGTTGCTTTGGCAGTATCGAAATCAGTCGGACTATTTCGGCCTCGCCGACATGAAGCTGGGACAGGTGCGTTCTCTGGACACGGCCCGCCATATCATCGAGAACCTCGGCCACAAATGCCTGGTGGAGAGTTTTCTCTGGGCGGTCCATCGTTATCACCGCGAGCACGAGCCGTCTGCGGCTGGCTGATCTCGGGCCGTTTCATGTGACGGCGACGCTGAACACTTCAATATGAGCAGAGCATTCGTCAAAGAATCAGATGGGTCGGAAGGGGAGGAGCTCCCGGAACTTCTCGCCAGTCCGCATCGGAATCTCGTCACGCCTGCCGGCCTGAGGCAGATCGAGCAAACGGTCGAGCGGTTGCAGGGTGCGCTGTCTCAAGCTCGCGCGGCGGCGGACCGCGCAGCGATTGCGCAAGTTCAGCGCGACTTGCGCTATTGGACCCAGCGGCAGCGCACGGCCGAAGTCGTTGCGGCTCCTGAGGCATTCGACAGGGTGCGGTTTGGCGCGTCCGTCATCCTGGAGAAGAAGGACGGCGGGCGCATCGAATACCGGATCGTCGGGGAAGATGAAGCGGATCCCGCCCATGGCAGGATTTCGTATGTCTCGCCGATTGCGCGGCTGCTGATCGGCGCCTCCGCAGGCGATATCGTGGCGCTGGTGGATGGAGAGGCGAAGATCCTGGAGATCAGGTAGTGAATCCCTGGGCGGTTGGACGGGAGGGGTCCTCGATACGAAACGGTACGATTTGGGAGTCAGCATAGTTGAGGTGTGACATGAACCATTTCGCAGCGGTCGTCCTCGTCACGTTCGGGCTCGCGTCGCCGGCGATCGCACACGATCCGGGAGAAGGCCATGACCACGGCGACAAGCTCGGCACCGTGCACTTCGCAATATCGTGCAAGCCCGAGGCGCAACCGCTCTTCGACCGTGGGGTTGCGCTGCTGCATTCCTTCGGTTACGCCCAAGCCGCCACTTCATTTGCCGGCGTCCTCGACGCGGATCCGACCTGCGCCATGGGCGAGTGGGGGATCGCGATGAGCTATTTCCACGAGATCTGGGCGGCACCCACGGCGGACGAGTTCGCGAAAGGCGCTGCCGCCGCGGCGCGGGCGGTCGAAATGGGCGGCAAGACGGAGCGCGAGCGTGCCTTCATCGCGGCCATCGCGACTTTCTACCGTGATGCCGGGACGCTAGATCACCGCACCCGCGTCAAGGCCTACGAACAGGCCATGGCGGAGACGGCGCGCACTTTTCCGGACGACGCCGAGGCGGCGATCTTCCATGCACTGTCCCTGCTCGGCGTTGCCTACAATTCGCCCCCCGACAAGACCTACGCCAGGCAGAAAGAAGCGGCGTCGATCCTCAATGACCTGCTGCCGAAATATCCGGATCATCCGGGCATTGCCCACTACATGATCCATTCCTTCGACTACCCGGAACTCGCGAGCCTTGCGCTGCCTGCGGCGCGCGCCTACGCCGCGATCGCGCCCGACGCCACGCATGCGCTGCACATGCCGTCGCATATCTTCACCCGGCTCGGGCTGTGGCAGGAGTCGATCGAATCGAACCTTGCCTCGGCGGCGGCCGGCGCGCGCGAGGCCGAAAAGCGTCATCCGGGAGTGGCGTCCTTCAATGCTTTGCACGCAACGGACTACCTTGTGTATGCCTATCTGCAGACGGCACAGGATGCCAAGGCCCGCGAACTCGTTGAGCGCGTCCAGGCGATCACCTCCCTGGACGATCCGGAGTCCTTCGCCGCCGGCTTTTCGATCGTGGCGGCGCCGGCACGATATGCGCTGGAGCGCTGGCAGTGGCGCGAGGCGGCCAATTTACCCGACCCGCCCAAATTCTTCCCTTGGGACAAGATCCCATACGCCAGGGCCAACACCGAATTCGCGCGCGCCATCGGGGCCGCGCGCTCGGGCGATGTCGAGGGCGCCCGTCGGGCATTGGCGCGGCTGACCGAGATCCAGCAGATCACGTTGGCGCAACAGAAAGGCTTCGACTGGGCGACGCAGATCGAGATCCAACGTCTCGGCGCCGCCGGGTGGCTGGCCCATGCCGAAGGCAACAACGAGGAGGCCGTGCGCCTGCTGCGCGCCGCCGCGGACCTGGAAGATTCGACCAGCAAGCATCCGGTCACGCCTGGTGCGCTCCTGCCGGCGCGCGAGCAGCTCGCCGATCTACTGATGGAACTCGGCGATGCGCCCGCTGCGCTCGGCGAGTACGAGAGCGCACTGCGCACGCAGCCGGCGCGTTACAACTCGCTCCACGGCGCGGCGCTCGCCGCCGAGCGGACTGGTAAGCAAGAGCGCGCGAAGGAACTGCGCGCTGAACTCGCCGCGCAATGCAAGCTGGGCGACAGTGAGCGGGCGCGGATGGCGCGAGCAGAGTAAGCGCCGGCGTCGGCCGGCACTCACATCAATTTGTCGAGTGCCTTCATCAGGCGCCCGACTTCTTCTTTCTTTGTGTAGTGCACAAAGGACACGCGCAAGGCTCCGTCTTCCGTATCGATGCCGAGTGCTTCCAGCAGGCGATAGGCGTAGAAATTCCCGACGCCGACCCCGAGTTTCAACTCCGCCAAACGGCTCGCGAGCAGGGTGGAACGGTGACCGTCCACCGTGAACGCGACGGTCGGAGCGCGTTCCTCCGCGCGATGCCTGCCGATCAGGCGCACCTTGGGATGCCGCGAAAGATAGTCGAGCAGCGGCTGCAGCAAGGTGGACTCGTGATGTCGCAACAGGTCCCTGACCCCAGCGGCCTGTGCCTGGGTCGGCTTGCCGCCAAGGCCATGCCGCTCCGCGACAGCCTCCATGTAATCCATCACGCCGTTGACGGCTGCAATCTGCGCGTGATCCGGCCCCGCCGGAGTAAAGCGCTTCCCCGGATTGCCGCTGTTGAAGAAATGCCCCTGGTTCGGCAACGCCGCATTGAGATCGCGACGCATGAACATCGCGCCGAGGTGCGGGCCATACACCTTGTAAAGGGAAAAGAAATAGAGATCCACGCCCAGCGCCTCGACGTCCGGCAGGCCATGCGGGCAGAAAGAGACACCGTCCACAAAGGCCCAGGCTCCGGCGCGATGAATCAGGTCCGTGAGTTCCCGAACCGCATTGATGCTCGCGACGATATTCGAACAATGCGTAAAGGCGACCATCCGCGTTCGGGAACCGAGGAGCGCCTCGAGATCCCGGAGGTTCAGCTCTGCGGACACAGGATCAATCTTCCATTCGCGCACGACGAAGCCTTCCTCCTCGAGGCGTTTCCAGGCGCCGATATTCGCCTCGTGATCCTGGTTCGTGACGATCACTTCGTCGCCGGGCGACATAAAACGGCGGAGCGCCTGCGCGACGACATAGGTGTTCTGCGATGACGACGGCCCGAAATGCAGTTCGTCGGCGCCGACGTTCAGCCACGCGGCCATGCGCTCTCTTGCCGCGTCCATCTGCTCACCAGCCTGCCTGGACGGCGCGAAAGCGTAGTACGGCTGGACCCTGGTCTGCCGGTAGTAGCGATCCAGGCATTCGATCGTCTGCCGGCAGGCAAAGGAACCGCCGGCGTTCTCGAAGTGCGCAAACCCCTCGAGCGAAGGTTCGCTGAAGGCAGGAAACTGCGCCCGGACGAAATCGAGGTCGAGATCAGACATGCAAATGCTGCCGTTGCGCTGACCCTGGGCTGACCTAAGCGGCCGATCGCTGGCTGATCAGGCGCTCCCAGATCGGTTCGAACTCGGCCTTGACCTTGGCATACGAAGGCCGCTTCAGCGCGCGTTGCCAGTAGGCGACGATATTCGAATAGGCGTCGAACGGCATGACCGCCTCGGCAAAGTAAAGCGGCGGAATCGCTGCGCAGTCGGCCATCGTGAAGCTCTCGCCACACAGCCATGGCTGTTTCGCGAGGCGCTTGTCGTAATACTCATAATTGATGCTGAGATACTTGCGCGCACGTGAAGCCTTGTCATTGTCCTGGGAGCGGAACCCCAGCTTCTGAAACTGCAGTTCGACGACCGGTTCATTGAGATAGAAGTCGGCCATGCGGTCCATGAATCGCACTTGCCTGGCGGCGTCGCCGCCGCCAGCCGGAATCAGGCGTGGCGTGTTCGGAAACTTGTCGTCGAGATACTCGATGATCGAGGTGGATTCCGGGACCTGCCAGTCCTCGCTCGGTTTGAAGAAAGGCACCTTGCCGAACGGATAGATCTTCTCGAAAGCCGCACGGCCTTCGGGCGACATCAGGTCGACGACCTTTGGTTCATAAGCGATGCCCTTCTCATTGAAGGCGATCATCACTTTCTGACAGTACGTCGAGAGCGGACTATAGTAGAGCTTCATGGCGAGATCCTCGAGTCAAGAGGCGCGGCAAGACGCTATTCTATGCCGACCGCGCATCCTGGGGAGCGTTCCATGCATCGCGGAATTCGTGTTGTCTTTCTTGCCTGTGCGGCCGGTCTGATATCGGTTGCCGGCGCCGTGAGCCTGCCCCCCGGACTTGCCGGGTGGGAAGACTGGGTGTTGCAGGGTCATGAATTCCGCCGCTGCCCGTTCTTTGCGACCAGCGCTCCCGGAGAGTCCTCGTCGCATCGTTGCGCATGGCCTGAACCGCTGACCCTGACGGTCGATGCACGCGGTGGCGGCTTCAGCCAGCGCTGGCTCGTCTATGCGGACAGCTGGGCCAGCCTGCCCGGCGACCTGACTCACTGGCCCGAAGACGTCCGGATCAACGGCGCGGCGGCGCCGGTCGTGGCACGTGACGGTATCCCTGCCGTGCGCCTCGGACCGGGCACCCACGCGCTCACCGGGCGCTTTGCCTGGGAAACCCGGCCGGAGGCGCTGCCGATCGCGGCCGAGACCGGCATCGTGGAGCTCACCGTGGACGGCCGCAGAATCGTCCAGCCGGAACGCCCGAATGGCGCCGTCTGGCTTGGCAAGCGGCGGGCCGCGGAGCAGCCGGCGGCACTCGAAGTCCAGGTCTATCGCCTGGTGCAGGACGAAATTCCGGTTCGTCTCGTGACCCGCATTCGCCTGCAGGTTGCAGGCGATGCGCGTGAGGAGCGATTTGCCGTGGTGTTGCCGGCGGGCTTCACGCCGCTCGCGCTCGAGAGTGCACTGCCCGCACGGATCGATGCCGACGGACGCTTGCGGGCCCAGGTGCGAGCCGGAAGCTGGGAGGTCGCAATCACGGCACGGGGCGCGGGTGCGGCGGGCGAGCTCAGCCGGCCGCCGGTCGGGGAGCCCGGAGCAGGGCGGTGGGCGCGCGAGGAAGTGTGGAGCTTCCAGGGCAATGACCGGCTGCGCATCGCCGCCGCCGAAGGCGCGAGCGCCATCGATCCGGTGCAGGCCAATGTGCCGCCCGAATGGCAGGGGCTTCCCGCCTTCCGAATGGCGGCTGATTCGAAGCTCGAGATCGTGGAGCGCAGTCGCGGTCTCGCCAACGTGGACGACAACCGCCTGACGCTGAACCGCCAGCTCTGGCTCGATTTCAATCACGGCGGCTACACGGCTGTCGACGAGATAACCGGCACGATGCGTAGGGACTGGCGCCTTGACATGGCCGGACCTTTCACATTGCAGAGCGCCCGTATCGGCACCGATGCACTGCTCGTTACAGAGGGCAAGGAAGAGGGGGTCACGGGCGTCGAACTTCGCATGCCCGATCTCTCGATGCAGGCCGTAAGCCGCACGGCGAGAACGCGCAGCACCTTGCCTGCCACCGGTTGGCTGACGCGCTTCGATGGCGTGCAGGGCACCTTGCATCTGCCGCCGGGGCATCTGTTGCTCGCGGTGCGCGGCGCGGATCAGGCGCCGGACTCCTGGCTGGAACGCTGGGGCTTGTGGAATCTCTTTGGCGTACTGATTGTCGTCGTGTTCACGAAATGGCATGCGGGCAACAAGGTCGCCGCCGTCGCGCTGGGTGCGTTGCTACTCATGTATCAGGCCCTTCCGGAGCAGATCTGGCTCTGGGGTAACCTGCTGGCGGCCATTGCAGTGGCCGCTGCCGTGCCCGAAGGACGATTCCGCCGGTTTGCCGCTGGTTATCGGACGTTCAGCTTCTTGGCGCTCGGAATCATGTTGCTGCCATTCTTGTGGGGCCAGGTGCGCCTCGCACTGTATCCGCAGCTGGAAGTGAGCGATTGGTACGGCATTCAGGCGGGCTATGTGGTGCCTGAACTCGCGCGCGACGAAGTGCAGAATCTTCCGCCGATGACGGCAATGCCTGCGCCAGCAGCCGAAATGGAGATCAAGGCGGAGGGCGGGGCCGTCTCGAGTGTCGAGGCACTGCGCGAAGATGTGCGGAAATCCGCGGGACTCAACGTGCAGCAGGTCGTCCAGCGCTATGCGCCGGGCACACTCCTGCAGACGGGCCCGGGAATCCCGGACTGGCGTTACAACAGCTACGCCTTCAGTTGGTCCGGGCCGGTGGAGCAGGAGCAGACTGTCCAGTTCATCTACGCCGGCCGCATTCTGTTCGCGCTCTGGCGCATCGCAGGCATCATCCTGACGGCAATCCTGTTCGTTTGGCTGCTGCGACCAACACTGCCTGGCGGCTGGCGCGTCACCGGGATCTCGCGGAATTCTCGCGGTGCCGCGGCCACTTCAGTGCTCCTGTCGGTGACCTCCGCATTGGCGGCGGCGCTCTTGCTGGCCGCGACCCCTGGCAGCGCACTGGCTCAATCGACGCCCGACCCTGCACTTCTGAAAGAACTGCAGGAACGGTTGCTCGCGCCACCCAAGTGCGCGCCGAGTTGCGCGGAGATCCTGTCGGCCCGCGTCGTAGCAAGACCGGGCCAGCTCGACGTGACGCTCGAGGCAAGTGCACTCGCGACGGTGGCGGTCGCCGTGCCGAGCGCCAGCGATCGCTGGCAGCTCGAGAGCATCACTGTCGATGGCAAATCTGCGGTCGCCATTGCCCGCAATCCTGATGGCTCGATGTGGATACCGCTGGCATCCGGTGCACACACTCTGCTGCTGCGCGGGCGACCGGCAGCAACGGAGTCCCTGCAACTCGTCTTCCCGCAGCCACCGCGGCGCATCCGCGTCGATGCCCAGGGCTGGACGGCGAGCGGCATCACCGAAGGCCGTCTCCTGTCCGGCTCGCTGGAGTTGACGCGTGAACGCGTGATGACGAGAGCCGCAAGCCAGCTGCAAGCGGCCGCCGAGTTTCCTGCTTTCGTGCGGGTCACACGCTACTTCAATCTCGACCTCGACTGGAGTCTGACGACGACCGTCGAACGAGTCGCGCCGCAACGTGCGGCGTTTACGGTCAAGGTGCCGCTGGTGACCGGCGAGTCCGTGTTGAGCGAGGACATCGAGATCCGAGACGGAAATATCGCGCTCGTCGGACTGGGCACCGGCGAAGCGCAGAAGAGCTGGTCCTCGGGACTCGCGCGCAGCGAGACACTGGAACTCGTCAGCCCGGCGCAGGCGGACCGGACGGAAGTGTGGAGCTTCATGGTCAATCCGCAATGGAATGTGAGCTTCGAGGGCTTCGCTGCGGTGCTGCCGGATAACCTGTCAGGCGTTCCCTGGGCCTATCGGTTCTACGCCCGCCCGGGCGAGAAACTCAGGCTGCGCATCACGCGGCCGAAGGCCGTCGCGGGACAGACGCTTGCCATCGACTCGGCCGCACTCGATGTCAATGTGGGAACACGCTCGGCGGACCATGCCCTGGTCTTCAATTACCGCAGTACACAGGGTGGCCGGCACACGCTGCGGCTTCCGGCGGAAGCCCGGGTGACCCAGGTTGTCGCCGATGGCGCCGAAGTTCCGCTGCGACCGACCGGCGGCGAACTGCCCCTGGCACTGCTGCCCGGCGCCCACTCGATCGGTGTCAACTGGACGACGGCCACGCGCGTCGCGTTCCGCGTGCAACCGGACGCGGTGGACTTGAATTCACCGGCGAGCAATGTCCGTACGACGATGCACCTGCCGCAGGACCGCTGGCCGCTGCTGGTATTTGGCGGCGGTGTTGGTCCTGCAATCCTCTATTGGGGTGAGGTTGTCGTGTTCCTGATCATGGCCTGGTTGCTCGGTCGCTCGCAGTACTCGCCGCTGCGGACGCATGAGTGGCTGTTGCTGGGCATCGGTCTATCCACGCTGTCCTGGAGTGTGCTGGTGGCCGTCGGCGCCTGGTTGTTCGTGATGCGCTGGCGCGAAAATTGGGATGGCAGCGCCTTGCCGCGCTGGCAGTTCAATGGGGTGCAGGTGCTGCTCGCCCTGTTCACGTTTTCATCTGTGAGCAGCCTGGTGTTCTCGGGCATCCGCTACGGCCTGCTGGCGCAACCCAACATGGGCGTGGTCGGTCCCGGCTCCGGCGGGAACACGTTCTCCTGGTTCATGGACCAGACTGCGTCAGCCCTTCCGCAGCCGTCCGTGATCAGCGCGCCGATGTGGATTTATCGGCTGCTGATGTTTGCCTGGGCCTTCTGGATTGCCGTCGCCCTGGTCCGCTGGCTGCGTTTCGCCTGGCACGCCTGGTCCGCGCGGGAATTCTGGCGCGGGCGGGTGATTGCTTCCGGCTAGCGACCGAGGCTCAACATAACGTGCCACGGTTTGTCCGCGGCAGCTTGATGCCGGACTAGTAGACTGACGGCATGCGTCCGGCTGCCTCATTCGCATTCAAGTTGCTGTTTGCCTGCGGCGCAATGTGGTTGCTGTTCCGGTTCGTGCCGACCGCAAGGATCATGGATGCCCTGGCCGGTGCCAACATCCTTTTGTTTGCGACCGGGCTATCGCTGCAATTCCTGAATCGCGCGCTCGCCACCGTCCCGATGAAGCTGATCGCGGACAGTCAGGGCATCATGATCAGCCGGCGCAGCCTGTATCGAATTCTGCTCGCCGTGCAGTTCTATGCCGTGTTTCTGCCTGGCGCGCTCGCGGGCGGCGGTGCGACGTGGATGAAATACGTCCAGTACGGGGCGGACAAAAGCGCTGCAGCCGCAGCGATCGTCGTGAATCGGGGAGTCGGCTCGTTGATGCTGGCGACGATCGGAGCAGCGGCACTGCTCCTTGATCCGCACGTTGGCGTACTTCTGCGTTTCGTCGCGCTCGGAGTCATCGGCGTGAGCGCCGCCTGCCTTATCCTTGTCTGGCTTCCCTGGAAGCCGGCCATTCCGGGGCCGGTATCCGGCAGCAGGCGACTCGGTGACTTCCTCGACCGCCTGCTCCGCTTCAAGCGTTTGCCGGCGCGCGACAAGGCGATTGTGATGTTGAGCATGATGGTCCAGGAACTGGGCAATGCGGGGGCGATGTGGATCTTTGCGCAGGCGGTCGGCGTGCCGGTGGATTATCTGTCGGTCGTCTGGATGCGTGCGGCCCTGCAAATGGCCCTGATGCTGCCTGTGTCCATCGCGGGTCTTGGAGTGCGTGAGGCCAGTCTCGTGGGACTCGGCGCGCTAGTGGGCATTCAGGCCGCCGATGCAGTGGCCTGGTCATTCACCGTTCTCGCCGGAACGCTGGGTGTTGCGCTCGCGGGCAGTTTCCTTGAGTCCGGCGCGTGGCTCAGATCCGGCAGGCCATGATGCAGGACCCGGCCGTCACGTTGTGCATCATCAACTTCAATGGAGCCCGGCACCTGCGGGAAGCATTCGAGGCCGTACGGATGCAAACCTGGTCGTTTGCCGAGATCCTGCTGGTCGACAATGCCTCCGGTGACGACAGCCTGGATGTGGCCCGTACCCTGTGTCCATCCGCGAGGATCATCCGGCTGCAAGAGAACCGCGGTCCCGCCGCGGCGCGCAATGCGGGTTTCGCCGCCGCAACAAGCGAGCTCGTCCTGTTCCAGGACAATGACATCCGCCTCGGTTCCGATACGGTCGCGCGGCTCGTCAGGCACACGCGTGAGCACCCGGAAACATGCATCGTCGCGCCGCGGGTCGTCTACGAAGCCGATCCGGAAATCGTTCAGTTCGACAGCGCGGACTGTCATTTCCTCGGGCTCATGTACACGCGAAACGCCGACCGGTCATTGCGTGATCTCGACACAACGCCTGCGCAAACCAGTTCCATGGTGTCGGCGTGCTTCCTGTTCAATCGCAGCGTCTGGCAAGGTGGCTCGCTGTTCGACGAGTCCTTTGGTTTCAATCTGGAGGATCATGATTTTGGAGTGCGAGCGGCGCTCACCGGTCATTCGCTATGGGTGCAGCCCGAGGCGGTTGTGCGGCATGGATCGGGGACGCCCGGACTCTCTTACCGGCCGGGCCAGATGCCGAGCGAGGCACGCGCATTTTACTTGACGGTCAACCGCTGGGTCATCATGACGAAGTGCTACACGATCCGCACGTTGTTCGTACTGTCGCCGGCGCTGTTTTTCTACGAGGTGATGCATTTGATATGGCTGGCAGGCGAAGGGCATCTTGCCGTGTGGTGGCGCGCGGTTCGTTCACTGGCATCCCGCCGGAGATATCTCTGCGCCGAGCGGCGAGTCGTCCAGCGTGCGAGGCGCGTGGGTGATGGCGCCGTCCTGCGGGATGTCCCGCTGCCGCTGACCCGGCACGCCCGCAGCGGCCGTCTCGGCCGATGGCTCGCACCATTTGCAGACCGCGCATTCCGCGCCTATTGGCGCATGGTGCGGGGCCTGGTGCGGAGCTCTGCAACATGAGGGTGCTGATGATTGCGGCGTGCCCGCTGCCCTGGCCCCGGGGCACGCCCATCCGCATCCATCGCATGGCCGAGGCACTCCTCGAGAGCGGCCACGAAGTTCATGTTGTGACGTATCCAGTGGGAGATGCGTCGATACCTGTCAAGTACCGGATCGACCGGGTCGGTTCACCGGAAACGACCCTCGACACCGCGCCCGGCCCTTCATTTCGCAAGCTGGCCTACCTGGATCCAATGTTGTACGTGCGGGTCAGGAAACTTCTCAAGGCAAATTCCTTTGATGTGATGCACGCCCACCACTACGAAGGACTTATCGTTGGGCTGCTTGCGCGGCGATCATCTCCAGGCATTCCACTCGTCTTTGACGCCCACACGCTTCTGGCTTCCGAGCTTCCGCAATACAGCCTTGGTCTGCCGCGCAGAATGGTGGCAGGCCTGGGAGCGCGACTGGATCGGTGGTTGCCGCGCCGGGCCGATCACGTCATCGCCGTGAGCGACCGCATGCGAGAGTGGTTCGAATTGCAGGTCGGCATACCGGGCGAACGCATCTCGATGATTCCGAACGGCGTCGAGCACGATCATTTCCTGGTCGCACAGACGGGCGTTCGCCAGGGAGCGGTTGCGCCAACGATCCTGTTCGCGGGCAACCTCGCGGAGTATCAAGGCATGCAGCTGCTCTTCGAGGTGTTTCGGCGGGTACGTGAAAGCCTTGGCAACGCGAAGCTGGTTCTGGTTACGGATGGTGACGTTGACGCACTCCTTCCCGCGATGAATGCCGTCGGAGTCGCAGGATCTGTCTCTGCAGTGAAGGCCGACTACGCAAGCCTGCCGGCGCGTCTTGCCGAGGGTGACGTCCTCGTGAATCCGAGGGTGCAATGCGACGGGGTTCCGCAAAAGATGCTGAATTACATGGCGGCCGGGCGTGGAATCGTCTCATTCGAGACTTCGCGCGGGCCTCTCGAGGACGGTCGAACAGGTCTCGTCGTTGCGGATGGAGACGTGGCGGCATTCGCGGCGGCAATTCTTCGCCTGCTCCGTGAACCGGAGCTGGCCGGTACTCTTGGAGATGCCGCTCGTCGGGAGGTGGTCGCCCGTCATGGCTGGCGCGATGTCGCCGGGAAAGTTACAGCTGTCTACCGGCGGCTGGTCTGGAGCAATGCTTGAACGAGGGCAACCGCATATTGATGCTCGGTCTCGACGCCGCCGACTACGACGTCATTCGGCGTCTGATCGGTGTCGGTCGCCTGCCCAACCTGGCAGGACTGTTGAATCACGGGGTGACGGGACGACTCCAGTCACCAGCTGACAGTTATGCGGGAGCTGTCTGGCCGACGTTCTACGCGGGGCAGCCCGTGACATCGCATGGGCTCTTTCACAACAAGCAGTGGCGTCCGGAGAGAATGCGTGTCGAAGTGCCCAACGGTCGCTGGGTCCCGGCCCGCCCGTTCTGGGAGACTCGAGCAGCAGATCTCGATGTCGTTATCGTCGACGTGCCGATGGTTCTGGACCGGCCGAAGACATTAAGAGGTATCTACCTGGGCGGTTGGGGTACTCACGACCTGCTCGCCCGCGGTTCCTGGCCGGGCGGTCTCTGGCGCGATCTCGAGCGGCGTTTCGGTTTGCCGCTCATGCCCCGGGAACACTTCGGGCGACAGACAGAAGAATCGCTGTCGGAACTCATGGTCGAGCTGCAACGCGCGACGGAGCAGATGCGCGACATCGCGATCGACCTGCTGGACCGCCACCCATGGCAATTCGCGTGCATCGTCTTCGGGGCCACGCACCGCGCCGGCCACTATCTCTGGGGCCGGGCGCAGTTGCTGGATGTCTATGAGTGCGTGGACGCAGCCGTCGGCCGGGTGATCGATCATGCCCCGACTGGAACCCTGGTGATCGCGTTTGCCGTGCATGGCATGGGCCCGAATCGCGGCTGGTCTGATTTCCTGCCGCAAATTCTCGCCCGGATGGAAGAACACAGGTCGGGCAGGGCGCCGAAGCGCGGCTGGCTCTACCGGCTCAAGCAAGAGCTACCGCATCACTGGGTCAGGCCGATGTTGAAAATCCTGCCTGCCAGCGTGACGGATCGCATGGTCCAGCTTTGGTCACGACGCATGTACGACTGGGCCGAGACCCGCTACTTCCCGATGCCCATGGACGAAGCCGGTTACCTGCGCGTCAACCTGTGTGGCCGGGAGCGCGAGGGCATCGTTTCCGAGGGCCGGGAATATGACGCTGTTTGCGCCGAGATCGAGGCGCTCGTTGAGAGTTTGTGCGATGAAGCATCGCAGGTGCCGATCGCAGGCCCGGCACTGCGCGCATATCGGGACGCAGATCCGCGTGCCGCGTCCCTGCGCCTCATCCCCGACCTGATCTTCCCCTGGACCGGCCCTCCGGCATCGAGCACCAAACGGCTCGTATCAACGATGCTGCCTGGCTTTGTGTTTGATGTTCCCCGATTACTTCCTTCTGGCCGTTCGGGGAACCACACCGGTCCGGGCTGGTTTATTGCGGCAGGCCCCGGTGCCCGCGGGGGGACGGAATCAGACGGTCACGATGTCCTTGACCTGCTCCCCACGATCCTGAAGTACCTGGGTCGCGAAGCGGACCCTGTCCTGCCTGGGCGGCCAATCACGGCGGTGATGGGTCCATGATCGTCGACGCAGACCGCATTCCTGCGAGCGGGATCACCGACCGGGACGTCTGCATCATCGGTGCTGGTGCGGCCGGCATTACGCTGGCCCTCGAACTCGAATCGACTGGCCGGCGAATCGCGTTGATCGAGGCAGGCGGTCTTGAGTATGAGGCCGCGAGCCAGAGCCTGTTCGAAGGGGAGACGGCAGGCGACCACTATCCTCCGCTGCGCGATACCCGGTTGGCTGCGCTTGGCGGGTCCACCGGCGTATGGGCCGGTTACTGCCGGCCGCTCGAGGCAAGCGATTTCGAGTCGCGCGATGGGGCCGCCGGCTGGCCATTCGGGCGGACCGAGCTCGATCCTTTCTACCAGCGCGCCCACGAAATCTGTGAGCTCAAGTCATCCGACTACGATACGGATCACTGGGCATCGCGGATGCAACATCCGCTGCTGCTCGCCGGAGACCAGGACGTTCGAAACCTGATCTTTCAAGGCAACGCGTTGAACTTTGGAGTCCGGTATCGTCCTCGACTGGAGGCATCCCGCAACATCGAACTGGTTCTCGGGGCGCCCGTCATGCGGCTGCACATGAACGCCGCGGAGAATGGTGTTGAGCGCGTAGTGGTGCGTACGATCGACGGACATGGATTTGAGGTTCGCGCGGGATGCTTCGTCCTGGCAGCCGGAGGCATCGAGAATGCCCGTTTGTTGCTTCTATCGGGCAGCGCCTCACAGCAAGTGCCTGGCAACGGCAGCGGTCTCGTCGGCCGTTATTTCACCGATCATCCCTTCATGGACCCCGGCTATCTGGTGCTCACAGGTGGCGCACTTCGCCTCGGCCACTACTTTCCGCAACCGGCGGGCGCGCGCGGAAGTTCGGCCTTCGTGCGCGGCGCGCTGTCGCTCGATCAAGAAGTGGTCAAGCGCGAAGGCCTGCGGAACGGGGCAATCCTCTTCTACCCGCGCTACGAGGCACATGACGCATTTGCGACCGACGGCGTGAAGGATTTCCTCGAGGCGATTTCGAAATTGCGCGGGAAATCAGTCCCCGGCGGAGCAGGTCGACGCCTGGTGCGTGCATTGCGCGCGCCCCACAATGTCGCGACCGCGATAGTCCGCAAACTGATGGTCGCCGACGGCCCAGCACGACGCTGGCGTCTGAGGGCCATGTTCGAGACCGAATCGCAGCACGATAATCGCATCACGCTGAGCCAGGACAGGGACGTGCTTGGGCGGCCTCTCGCGCGAGTCGAATGGCGACTCAGCGAACGCGACTTGCGGAGCATGCGGCACTTCATGCGGCGGTTGGACGAAGCATTCCGGCGGGCATCGCTCGGATATGTCGAGCTCAGTATCGAGGACGATCTTTCGGCATGGCGAAATGCTGCCATTGGCGGGAAGCACCATATGGGGACGACCCGCATGCACCGCGATGCAGCCGAGGGCGTGGTGGACCCGGATTCGCTGGTGCACGGCACGTCAAACCTGTTCATCGCCGGCAGCTCGGTGTTTCCCGGCGGCGGATTTGCGAATCCAACTCTGACGATAGTGGCGCTGGCCATCCGGCTGGCCGAACACCTCAAACATCGTTCCTGATCAGCTCATCAGCCATCTCGGCGAAGACCTGCGTGTGCCGGTCGACATCCGCTGCGGTGGTCGCCGGCGACATCAGCGCCATGTTGTGGAAGGGCGTCATCAGGATGCCGCGGTTCAACAGGTAGAGATGGATGTATGGATCGAGTCTCTCGTCCTGCCCGGCCGCGGCCTCGGCACCATTCCTGGCCACATCCGGTCGGAACAGGTACTCGACGCGACAGCCCAGTCGCACCACGTGCCAGGGAAGCCCGCGAGATTCGATCACGCCGCTGACGCCCTGTTCGAAGCGCTCACCAAGCGCGATCATGTGCAGAAACGCCTCATCGGTCATGACCTGTCCGAGCGTGGCGCGCATAGCGGCGAGTGACAACGCGTTGCCCGCGAGCGTGCCGCCAATGCCGCCGACGTCGGCGTTTCGTGCGTCGGTGTGCTCATACACCATTTGGCGCACCCGCTCGGTCATGCCATACGCGCCGCTCGCGATCCCGGCGCCGAGCGTCTTGCCGATCGTGAGGAAGTCGGGCTCCAGACCCCAGGCCTTCGTGCAACCACCGGGGCCGGCACTGATCGTGTGCGTTTCGTCGATGATCAGCAACGCGCCATATCGGTTGCAGAGCTCGCGCACGGCGGCGTGATATCCCGGGCCGGGCAGCACGATGCCGATATTGGTCAACGCGGGCTCGAACAGGCAGGCGGCGACATCCCCATGCGCGAGCGCCGCCTGGAGTCCGGCAAGGTCGTTGATTTCCACGACCCGGGTGGTCTCATCGAGCGGCACCGGCTTGCCGATGTTCCCCGGGCGGGCCACGGTGCGACCGTCCTCGAGCGTCGCGATGGTCTCGTCCACCGATCCGTGATAGCACCAGTTGTGCACGACGATCTTGGGGCGCCGGGTGATCTCGCGTGCCCAGCGGATCACGCAGCGATTGGCATCGGTGGCGCTCAACGTGAACTGCCAGTAGGGAATGCCGAAGCGCCGCGCCATCTCGCTGCCAACCCAGGTGGCGTCCTCGGTCGGCAGCATCAGCGTGAATCCCTTGCCCGCCTGGCTGGCGATCGCATCGACGGTGGCCTTCGGCGCGTGACCGGCCATGCCGCCCGTGTCTCCGAGACAGAGATCGATGAACTCGTTGCCGTCGACATCCCAGAAGCGGGCGCCGGCCGCCCGGTCGACGTAAACAGGATGATCGCCCGGCCAGCGGGTCATCCAGTTCATCGGCACGCCGAACAGCAACGAGCGCTTTGCTTGCTCGGCAAGCCGACCGCTCTGCGCGTGTCGCCGGCGGAAGGTCGTACGCTCGCGCTCCATCAGTGCGGCAACGCGCGACCGGTCGATCGTATTCATCGTCAGTAGTCGCTGAGTGCGGCGTGGAGATCCGCGGCACTCGCCTGCTTCAGGCCCGCGCACAGATGAATGCTCTCGATCGTCTGCGCGAGGTCGCGCTCGTAGCCGGGCAACTCTGCGGCATGTGATCTGACGTACTTCTCCCACTCGTCAGCCCGGGCATCCGTGCAGAAGGCCGCGCCGAACGTGGGAAAGATATTTGACCTGAAAGACTCGGGGATCATCTTGATGATCGCCTGGTCGTTTTCCTTCAGCCAGGCGTAAGTCTGCTCGGTGGTCGCCGGGCGATTCATCTGTCGGATCAGGACGCCCAGCATCTCGGTGCCCTTGAAACTTCCTGCCAGCGCCGCCGCCTCGAGCTTCCGCGCCAACGCCGGATCCTCCACGCGCGCGAGCGCACCAATGGCGGAATTCCGGAATTCAGGATTCTGGGAATCGATCATCTGCTTCAATAGCAGATCGAAAAACGGTTCGCCCAGATCCTGCACGCCGACGGTGAAGATGGTTTCCCGCTCACTCGCGGGGACAGCCGATGGATCGGGCAGTCCGTTGAGGCCGACCGCTCTTGCCGCCTGTCTTGCGAGGGGCTTGCGCATGGCCTGTTCCTTCGCGACCACGACCAGGAAACGCTGCAGCCGCTTGCGCAGCAATTGCGACGCGGAGTCCGACGCGCCCCCGAGCCTGGCGTAGCGGGGCGCCGCAATCTTGCGAAATGCCTGCTCGACCGGACCCAGTTCTTGCGGGTCAATGATCCTCATGACTTCCTCGAGGTAACCGGTTGCCGCTGCCGCCACGTCCCACGCCTTGTGGTTGACGAGCGCGGCCATGCCCGACACATAAGTCCTGGCGGAAACCGCGCCTGCCCGGAATGCAGCATCGAGACTGTCTGCAAACACCAAGGCTTCCGCCGGGCTCAGTTTCGTCGCGCCCGCGATCAGGTGCTGCCAACCCGGCTCATCCAGCGCGAATCGGTAGTAACCGGTGCCGTCGGCATTCGGATGCACCAGCGTCGGGCAGGCCGCTGCCTCGAGGGTGATGGATTGCTCCTTCCCTGCCAGAAGCGTGCAGCTGCGTGTGCGGGTACCGCCAGCGACGTAGGCAAGGCAAAACGGAATTTTCCATTCGCCGACATCTGGCTTGATGGACGAACCCAATGGCGCATACCGGGTCTGGCGCAATTCAAGCCGCGGTTTTTCGCCAGCCGCACAATCGAGCTTCGCCGAGACCAGCGGCAAGCCGGGCTGCTCGATGAAGGACCTGAACGCCGCCTCGACCTCGGGGCGGTCGGAACCCTTCGCGACCGATGCGATGAAGTCTTCCGTCGTCGCTGTGCCGTCCGCATGCCGCTTCATGTGCAGCCGGACACCGGCCTGAAACTGTTCTTCGCCGACGTAGTGCTCCAGCATGGCGATGACGCCACCACCCTTCTGGTAAGTGATGTCATCGAATGCGCTGGCGATCCTGTCATTGTTGTCGATGGGTTCCCGTATCTGGCGCGCCGATGCCAGGGAGTCGTTGATCATCGCGCCGAGCGCGCCCCTGAGCGTTTCCCGGTCGAATTCGCCTTCGGGCCAATAGGCACTCGCCACCTTGTTCTCCATCCAGGATGCGAAGGATTCATTGAGCCAGATGTCGTTCCACCACGCCGGTGTCACCCAGTCGCCGAACCACATGTGCGACATCTCGTGTGCATGCACCGTTGCGTAAGCACGGCGCTGGTCCAGCGGTGATTTCTCGTCCATCAACATCAGGTATTCGTCGTAAGTGATGGCGCCGACATTCTCCATGGCGCCGCCAAAGCTTTCCGGTACGGCGATCAGGTCGAGTTTCTCGTAGGGGTAGGGCGTGCCGAAATAATTCTCCAGCGCCGTGAGCAGGCCGGCCGTGTTCTTCAGGGCGTAGTTCATCTCGTGGCCGTGCCCCTTTGCGGCGATACCGCGCAGGGGAACGCCGCGGTCGCGTACTGAATTGGCGGGGATCATTCCGAAGTCAACGACATCGTACGGGCCAACAGCCAATGCGATGAGGTAAGTCGGCAACGGCCGCGTCCTTGCGAAGACGTGCAGCACGCTGCCATCGGCCAGGTCCTTCGTGGATGCCTCAGGCGTCGTTGCCACGACAATGTCGCCCTTGCGGGCGATCACCGAGATATCGAATGGCACCTTGTACCCGGGTTCATCGAATCCGGGGAATACCTGCCTTGCTGCGATTGGCTCGAACTGGGTGGCGGCGTAGTAATTGCCGTCGCGCTCAACCTTGAACAGCGCATCCGCCGCGGTGTTGAACGGCGCACTGTAGGCAAAATGAAGTTGTGCGGACCCGGCCGGAGCCGCCTTCGTCAATGTCACCAACGCGACCCCGGATGCCTGGCGCTCTTCATACGTTGCATCGGTGCGATGGGATTCTGCATCGGTCAGGTAGACCTCCGAGACCTTCAGGTCCTTGCCATGCAGCCAGATCGCGTCCTGCGCTTCCTTCAGCGTGATGTCGATGACGACCTTGCCGGAAAACCTGTCCTTTGAAGGGTCGATCGATAGCTCGATGCCGTATTGGGTTGGCACCACGGTCTTTCTGAGTTGACCAACGGGTGGGGCGGAGTCGCCTACGTCCGGGTGGCCGGAACCGGAACACGCCGCGAGCGCTGCCAGTGGCGCAGCCACGCAGACCAGCCACCGCCGGTAATTCGTATTTGACATGCCTTGATACCCCGCGTTGATTGTTCGTCAGCGGCCCGATCAGTTTGTTCCCGCAACGGCGCGATTCCGCCGCTGGAGCAGGTGATCCATTGAAATGACGCCTGGCCCGGCGATGGCAAGCCAGAGGAACAAGGCCAGGTACATGATTTCGTCGAAACCCAGCAGGGTCTGCAGCGAGTCGATCTGATCCCACTGCGCAGCGCGAACCGCGACGATCATGACCACGCCCAATGCGCCCGCCGAAATCCGCGTCAGCAGGCCAAGCAGCAGGAAGATTCCGCCGAAGAATTCGATGCCGGAGACGAGGGGCGCCAGAATCTCCGGCACCGGGATGCCCCAACCGGCAAAGTTTTCCGTGACCAGCGGCAGGTGGGTGAGCTTTCCCCAGCCGGTCCACAGAAATACCCAGCCGACCACGATGCGCGCGAACAGCGGCGCCAGCCATTGCAAGTGCTCCGCCACGCGCCGCGGCCAATCGATCAGCCAACCGACCAGGAATCTCATGGGGCCCCCGTTCGAAGTCCAAGATGATGATCGCAGCGCCGATTGTATTGAATCGCCGCTCTCAATGCCTTCCCATGAGCGCGCGTGTCTGAGAACATGCGCGCAGATGGGCAAGTTCCTTTCCGAGGCGCAAATTACACGTTTCGAGCAGGATGGATTTCTGGTCCTGCCGGGCTTCGTCGATGAAGGGCGTTGTCTCGGGTTGCGTCAACGGGCGATGGATCTGGCCAGGCAGTACGTGCCGCCTGCGGAGACAGCCACAGTCTTCACGGCCGACGGCAAGCCGTTGCACGCCAGCGACGAATATTTCCTGACCAGCGGTGAAGCGATCCGCTGCTTCTTAGAGAAGGATGCATTTGACGCGCGGGGTCAACTGCGGGCCGATGCGCACCTCTGTCTAAACAAACTCGGCCACGCGATGCACGATCTGGATCCCGTGTTCGATTCGTTCAGCCGCACGGCGAAGCTCGCGGCGCTCGCCAGTGACATCGGGATGCAGCAGCCGCTGCTTCTGCAGTCCATGTACATCTTCAAGCAGGCGCGCATTGGCGGAGAGGTGACATGCCACGCTGACCACACGTATCTGTGGACGGAGCCGAGAAGCGTGGTCGGCTTCTGGTTCGCGATCGATGATGCAACGACTGAGAATGGCTGCATGTGGGCACTGCCGGGCGGGCACCGGATACCCGTGAAGGCCCGGTCGCGCCTCAATGCGGAGCGCACGGCCGCGGTGATGGACGTGCTGGACCCGGAGCCGTATCCGGCCACGGGGCTCGTCGCGCTCGAGGCGACGCGTGGCACATTGGTATTGCTCGATGGCGCGCTGCCGCACCGGTCGGGACCGAATCTCAGCGACAAGCCGCGCCACGCATACACCATTCATGCAATCGACGGCGTCACGGAGTATCTGCCCGACAACTGGCTCCAGCGTCCGACGCTTCCGCTGCGCGGTTTCACGGCCAGCTGACCGTCCACCCGCCGTCAGCGGCCAGCGTGGCCGGAATCCAGGGCGAGCACACCGAATCCCGCCAGCACGGCAAAGCCGGCACCGGCCCAGAATGTCGCGGCCGGACCGTAAAGGGTCCACAGTCCGCCCGCAATGACGCTTGCGAGCAGCAGGGCGACGCCGCTTGCGAGTTCGAAGATGCCGAAGGCCGTGCCACGCAGCTGCGCGGGCGCCGTATCGGCGACGAGCTTCGCGAACAATCCGCGTGTGAATGCCATGTGCAGGCCCCAGAGCCCGCAGCCGGCGAGTGCCTGCCATGACGTGTCCGCGGTGGCCAGCATCAGATCCGCGGCGACCAGTGGCGCGATGCCGACCAATAGCAGCAGTCGGTGATTCAAGCGGTCGGCGGCCAGTCCTGCCGGATATGCAAACACGGCGTAACTCAAACTCATCACGACCAGGGCCAGGGGAACCTGGCCGAGCTGCATTCCGACATCCTGCGCGCGCAGGATCAGGAAGGCCTCGCTGAAGCGCGCGAGCGTGAAGATTGCACCAAACACCACGACGACCCAGAAGCTCCCGGGCAGCAGGCCAGCGCTCGCCACGGACCAGCGTGCCCGCGACGGCCCGGCCGCCAGTTCACCGGGCTCGCGCAGAAACAGCAGCAGCGCAACGGCCATGAATGCCGGCACGACTGCGACCCACAGGACCGCCCGAATGTCGTTCGCCAGCCAGATCATGAAACCGACCGCGAGCAGGGGGCCAATCACGGCGCCCGCCGAATCGAGCGCCTGGCGCAGGCCATAGGCTGCGCCGCGCAGCTCCGGCGGCGTGATGTCGGCAATCAGCGCGTCGCGCGGGGCGCCGCGGATGCCTTTGCCGAAGCGGTCGATAAACCGTGCGCTGAATACCGCGCCGATCGACTGCGCGAGCGGGAACATCGGCTTCGTGAAGGCCGCGAGCGCATAGCCGGCTACGACGATCCACTTGCGATGGCGCAAATAGTCGCTGAGCGCACCGGAGAACACCTTGGTGAATGCAACGGCGGCCTCGGCGATACCCTCGATGATGCCGATCGTCAACATCGAAGCACCCAGCACGCTCGCCAGAAATACCGGCAACAGGCTGTGCACCAGTTCCGAAGAAGCGTCCATGAAGAGCGCCGCAATGCCGAGCAGCCAGATGCCGGGTGGCAGCCGGCGTGCTGCCAATGACTTTCGATTGATCTTCTTGACTCCCAAGGGATTTGCGCGCCACTCTGGAACTATTGACGGAGGATCGCACGATGCGAACAAGTTTTGTCGGGCCGACGTTGCTTCGGGCACTGTTGGCGCTGCTGGCAGCGGGCCTTGGACTGAGCGGCCCCGCCTATGCGCAGGAGCCGGACCCCGATCCGGCCCTGGAGCAGCAGGATGAAGAAGTACCGGCGGATGCGCAGGCCGCGGAAGAAGAGCAGCCGCCTGCGGATGAGGCCGCCGAAGAGGCTGTGGATGAGGCCGAGGGCGCGCAGCAGGTCACCGCCGAAGGGATGGATCAAGACTCTGACGGCGATGAGGACTGGTGGGTCGACGAGCCTTTCGACGAATCGGATGACGCCATCCCGAGCGATCCTGAACTGGAGCGAATTGCTCCCCTGGGTTGGGAGGTCGTCAATCCTGCGGACGACGGCGACGGCATCGAGGACGCTCCGGTCGAATCGGCCGAAGGCATCTGGAAGCCACGCGCGATGCCCGTGGTCAGGCCGCTGGGCGGTCCCGCAGGAGCAGTGAAGCCACCCGGAACCCCGCAGCCACCCGCAGTCGCGACACCAGCCGGAGCTGCGAAGCCGTCCGTGGCGGCGAAGGCGCCCGGAACCACGCCGCCGCACGGAGCCGCAAAGCCACCAAGATCCGGCCAGTCCGATGAAGCAGAAGGTAAGGACACGCCCTATGCCTTTGGCGGCAAGGGGGTGGTCGATGCGGGAATACCCTGGCAGGCGCAGATCTACTACCCAAGGCAGATCCCGGCATGGGATGAGGATCTCCGCAAGGGCAAGCCGCTATGGGAGATGCAGCATCAATGCGGCGGCGCGCTGATCGCGGATGATTGGGTGCTGACGGCCGCTCATTGCGTTAACCAGCACATGGTCGATGTGGGGTATCGGGTTCGCCTCGGCCAGGAGGACATCTCGAAGGACGGCGGGATGAACTTCAAGATCGACCGGATCGTCATGCATTCGAAATATGGGACTAAAGAGTATCCCGAGCCGCCGCCCAACATGTATGCCAACGACATCACGCTGGTGCACATCGTCGACGATGGCCCGCCGCGACCCCGGGATCCGAGGCAGATTCGCCCGGTCAGGCTGTACGAAGGGCCACCGCCGAAGGCGGGAACCCAGGTGACCGCGGCCGGTTGGGGCAAAACTCTCACGGTGGCAAGTAATGCGCCGACTGCCATCCTGCTGAAGGTGGATCTGCAGGTGATGGACAACGAGACCTGCAGGAACAGGAAGGGTTATGGCCCGGAAAGAATCGGCGACAAAGTCGTATGTGCCGCCCGCAAGGGCCAGTCAACCTGCCGCGGTGATAGCGGCGGGCCGCTGACCCTCACCAACGATGGTCTGCTGGTCGGAATCGTCAGCTGGGGCAAGGAAGAGTGCACCGGCGATGGCCGGCCTTCGGTGTTCACGAGCGTCGCGGCGCATTCGGACTGGATCAAGCAGGCAATGGCACTGGACCCGAAGAGAAACTCACTGCCGTGAACAAATCGTAGTCATCCCGGGCGCGTGCCGGGATGACTACGTGGTCGTTGTCAGGGCTTTACCTGATCGCCGCCGCTTTGTGGGGAATCTCCTTCCGCCGCCGGTGGCTCGGTCGCCGGTGCCGCTTCAGGAGCTGCCGCCGGCATTTCTTCAGGCATCGCCGCTGGTGCCGCTTCCGGTGCCGGCGCCGGCTCTTCCTTCTTGCCGCAGGCCGTCAAGAACAGGGCTGCCGCGAGCACCGCGATAGCCGTCGTCACTTGCTTCATTTTCGTCCGCCCTCTATAGGTTATAGGTAACGCATCGACCCAAGCCGCAGTGAGCCTATTCGAATCCGAGGCTATTCAGCAACTCCGCGAAGCGCGGGTCCTTGCGCAACGGGTCGAGAAACGGGTCGTTGCGGGCATAGATGAGGCCCGAATCGCCGACCTCGAGCGCCCGCTGGAGTCTGGCGATCGAGGCGTTCCGGTCGCCCCATTGCGCCAGAATCTGGGCCTGCTGGTAGAGCACTGTGTCGCCCAGCTTGGCCACCAGCTTCGTCATGGCGGCGCGCGCCGCTTCCTGGTTGCCGAGCCGGTGCTCGACAATGGCCAGACCCGTCAGGCGGACGTCTTCAGCGGGCTCCGACTCGTAGGCCGTGCGGGCTTCCTTGAGGCGTCCAAGCATCAACAGAGCGTCGCCGATGGCGGCATTGGCACGCGACATCCGGGGATTCAACTGAAGCCCCTTGCGAATCGGTGGAATCGAGGCCTTGTAATTGCGGGCGGCATACTCGATCGAGCCGGCCGCGCGATGGATGAGTGGATTCAGTGGGTCGAGCAGCAAGGCGCGTTGCATCGCCTCTGCGGCGTCGTGCCTGCGGCCGGTGCGTGCGCTGTATTGCGCATAGCGGGCCATGACCGTTGCCTCGCCCGCACCCAGCTCGCGCGAGCGCTCAAAGGGCGCGCGCGCCGCGCGCGCGTCCAGGCGACCCTGGAACAAGGTGAAGCCCAGCGTCGAATGCGCATCGGCCAGATCCGGCGCGATGGAAATGGCCCGTTGTGCGGATTCGATCGCGGCGTCGTACAGTCCGGCCAGTTGCTCGACTTTGCCATACTGGTTCGCAATGATCGTGAGCGACCGCGCGCGCGCGGCATGGGCCGCCCCATAATTGGAGTCAGCGGCGATTGCCGCGTCGAACTGCGCGAGCGCGGCGCGCTCCGTGGCCTCGTCGACACTCAGGCCGTACAGCGCGCGTCCGCGCAGGTAGGCATCGTACGCGGCGACATTGGTCGTGCCGCCCGAAGCGGCCAATTCATGACCCGGCTCGCCGTTGGGCGTGACTCTTGCGGCCAGCGCGTTGGCGACGGTATTCGCGATCTCGCTCTGCACGGTAAAGATGTCGTCCATGGTGCGATCGAAGGACTGCGACCAGCGGCTGAAACCCGTAGCCCCGTCGATCAGGTCCGCCGCGACGCGCACGATGTCTCCTGATCGGCGCACGCTGCCCTCCAGCAGGAAGGCGACACCCAGCCTGGCGGCAATGGTGACAGCGTCTTCCTTTTGGTCACGGAACATCGCAGATGAAGCCTGGGCCATCACCAGCAGCTTCTGGTTGCGCGCAAGCGTGCTGCGCAGTTCCTCGGAGAGTCCATCCGAGAAATAGGCCTGGCTCTCGTCGCCGCTCAGATTCGCAAACGGCAGCACGGCCACGCTGTTGCGGCTGGCCGCGCGACGACCGCCGATCAGGCCTTGTTGCCAGGCGAGGTAGCCAGCCGCGCCCGCGAGCGCGGTACCGGCGGCGGCGACCAGCACGCCGCGGCGTGAGATGACGCGCGCCGGCACGTTCGTGCCCGCTGCGGTGGGCGACGGATGAGTCGCCTGGCTGGCCGCGGCCGAAATTCCATGGACTACGCGCGCGATCTCGGCGGCTGGAAAATCTCCGTGCCGGCGCGACAGCTCGATGGAATGATATTGGCGGAACCCCAGCGGTGGCAGCGTGCCGTCCAGTGATACCGGCACCAGCTTGCGCAATTCGCGGCCCCTGACGGCTTCGTCCAGCACCCAGTCGGACTCCACCGAAGTCTTCGACCAGACCACGACGACCGCATCGCAGCTTTCCAGTGCCGTCTCGATCGACTTCGCAAATGCCGCGCCACCCTCGATGAGGGCGTCCCACCAGACGTCGAAGCCGGACTCTTCCAGGGCCTTGGCCAGTTTCGTCGCCTGCGCCTGGTCCGCGCGCGCATAACTGAGGAATGCCGTCAGGCGCTTGACGGCGACGTGCGGGCCATCCGTGCTGGACATCAGTGCCTGCCCCTTTCCTGGCCCAGGTTGGCCGGAACTCAAATAGTCTACCGTGCCTGCAGAGATTGCAGCGGACTGACCGGGCGGCGAATGTATCGGTATCCCGCTGTATGATCCGGCGTTCTGCGGCACCGCCCGGAACGGAGGCAACCATGCTCGTGCCAATGACCACCTGCGACTTCCTCGAGCGTGCGGCGCTCGTCTACGCCGACCGCATCGGTATTGTCGATGAGCCGGACCAGCCGGCGCCTTCGCTCGGTGAACTCAGTTATCGGCGCGTGGCCGAGTTGGCGCGAAGTCATGCCTGTGCGCTCGACAGTCTCGGAATCGGCTTCGGAGATCGTGTTGCAATCGTGTCGCAGAATTCGGCCCGCCTGTTGCTGGCGCTGTATGGCCTCGCGGGTTCGGGGCGCGTGCTGGTGCCGGTCAACTTCCGTCTGAGTGTCCCGGAGATCCAGTACATCGTCGAGCATTCGGGGGCTTCGCTCTTGCTGATCGACCCGGAACTGGCAGAGCCGCTCGCGGCAGTGCAATGCCGGCGCCGGGCAATCTTGGGCGAGGAGTCCGATGCACTGTTTCACCGTTCGCCAGGCACGCCGAGGCCCTGGCCGCGCAACGAGAACGCCACGGCGACCATCAATTACACGAGCGGCACGACCGCGCGTCCCAAAGGCGTGCAGTTGACGCATCGCAACCTCTGGGTCAATGCCCTGGCATTTGGTCTGCATGTGGGCGTCAGTGATCGCGACGTCTACCTGCACACGCTGCCGACATTTCACTGTAACGGCTGGGGCATGCCGTTCGTGATGGCGGGCATGGGCTGCCGGCAGATCGTGCTTCGCAAGGTGCAGGGTGCCGAAATCCTGCGTCGCATCGAGTATCACGGCGTCACGCTTTTGGCCGGTGCGCCAGCGGTCGTCAACAGCGTGCTTGATGCCGCGCGCGAGTGGCCGGGTGAGATTCCTGGCCGGGGTAGCGTCCGGGTTGTGGTCGCCGGCGCACCGCCACCGACGCGCACCATCGAGCGGGTAGAAACCGAACTTGGCTGGGAGTTCATCCAGATCTACGGGCTCACGGAGACCGCACCGCTCCTCACCGTCAACCGCCGCCGGGCGGAATGGGATGCGCTCGACAGCCGCGAGCGCGCCCAGCGGCTCAGCCGGGCAGGCTCGCCGGCCATCGGCGTTGAGCTTCGTGTGGACGGTCAGGGCGAAGTGCTCGCACGCAGCAACGTCGTGCTGGAAGGCTACTGGCAGCAGCCGGAAGCCACCGCCGCCGCCATCGAGGACGGCTGGTTTCACACGGGCGACGGTGGCTCGCTCGACTCCGAGGGCTACCTGACCATCTCCGATCGCAAGAAGGACGTGATCATAACGGGCGGCGAGAACGTCGCCTCCATCGAGGTGGAGGACGCGTTGTTTTCAAATGCGGCGGTGGCCGAAGCCGCCGTCATCGGGGTACCCGACGAAAAGTGGGGCGAGGCGGTCAAGGCGCTGGTGGTGTTGAGGCCGGGAGCACAGGCGACCGAGCGCGAGCTGATCGACCATTGCCGGGCACGCCTGGCGCATTACAAGTGCCCGACCAGCGTCGAGTTCCGGGCCGAACTCGCCCGTACGGCGACCGGCAAGTTGCAGAAGTTCAAGCTGCGCGCGCCTTATTGGGAGGGCAGGTCCCGCAAGGTCAACTGATGACCTCGCCGGCGCCGGCCAGCGGGCCTAGCCCCAGAGTTCCGCGCCAAAGGGCTGCATCATCGAGCCGGTGAATGTGAAAGCCGGATCACGATCGCGCGACAGCAGCAACGGGCCGTCCAGGTCCACCCAGCGGCACTGCTGGGCCAGGATGAAGGCGGGCGCCATCGCCAGCGAGGTGCCCAGCATGTTTCCCGCGAACAGATCCAGCCCTCGCGCGCGTGCGGTTGCGGCACAGCGCAATGCTTCGGTAAGGCCACCGGACTTGTCGAGCTTGATATTGATGCAGCTGTAGCGCGGATGTAGCGTGTCAAACGACGAATGGTCCGAGAAACTTTCATCCGCGCACAGGGGGAGGGCGCCCTTGTAGCCGTCGAGCGTCGCATCTTCGGCGATCGGCAATGGCTGCTCGATCAACCGGACACCGGAGTCCTGCAATGCCCGCGATGCGTCGTTCAACTCGGCAAGCGACCAGCCCTCGTTCACGTCGACCACGATTTCCGCATCGGGCGCCGCGAGCCGCACGGCGCTGACCCGCTCCACGTCGCGCCCGTCCCGCGCACCGAGTTTCAGCTTCAGCACTGCTCCAGGCGGGGCAAGCAAAACGTCGGCGGCCATTTTGGCGGGCTGCGCGAGTCCAATCGTGAATGTCGTGCGCAGCGCCCGCGGCGCATCGACGGCGGCGAGCTCCCAGACCCGGCGCCCTTGTTCCTTGGCCTCGAGATCCCACAATGCGCAGTCGATGGCGTTTCGCGCACCGCCCGCCGGCATGCGCTCGAGCAGTGCCAGGCGATCCCAGGGAATGGTATTGCTGGAGAGCGCTCCTTCCAGATCACGCTTGATGCTGGCGGGAGTTTCTCCGTGGTAATCCACGCCGGCCGCTTCGGAGCGGCCGACATGTTTGCCGCGCCGCAGTTCGCAATAGAGAACGGCCAGCTGCTCTGTCGTGTCCCGCGAAATCGCGAACGGCTGGCGCAAGGGCCAGGTCTCCAGGCGGAACTCAGCGCGCACGCTTCCCACGCGACCCGCCTATCCTGCCATCGAAAGAATGTTGTCCACGATGGGTCCGACACCGTTGCGGATCGGATCGCAGCAGGGCAAGGACAGGCGTGCGGAGATCTCTGCCTGCGCGCGGGCAGCTTCCTGTTCGCCGACGCGCGAGGTGTTGAGACTGACGCCGGCGAATCTAACCCGCGGATTCGTCAGGCGCGCGGCAGCAATGTAGGTCTCCATGCAGGACTCAAACGCCGGAATAGCGAAGCCTTCGAAGCCGGCCAGATGCCCGCGGCCCAGTTCGTGGCAGAGCACGAGCAGGTCCGGCTGGCTGCCATGAACCAGTCCGAGCGTCACACCTGCGTAGGCGGGATGAAACAGGGAACCCTGGCCTTCGATGATGTCCCAGTGATCGGGTGCCGCGGCCGGCGACAGCCATTCGGCCGCGCCGGAAACAAAATCCGACACGACCGAATCGACGGCGACACCGCGGCCGGAAATGAAAATCCCGGTCTGCCCCGTGGCGCGGAAGTCCGCATCGACGCCGCGCGAGCGCATTTCCTTCTCGATCGCGAGCGCCGCGTATTTCTTGCCGACCGCGCAATCCGTACCGACCGTCAGCAGGCGCTTGCCGCTGCGCTTGATGCCGCTGCCCGGCTTGAACGATTCGGCTGGCTGGCGCACTTCGATCAGGCGCCGGCCGGTTCGCTTCGCGGCCGCGGCAATTTCCGGCACATCGGCAAGCGGCTCGTGCAGGCCGGAGGCGACGTCGAGTCCCGCCTGCAGGGCAGCAACGATGGATGCCACCCAGTTCGCGGCAATATAGCCGCCGTCGTTCGCGACACCCACGATCATCGTACGGATGCCGCGACCCGCGGCCTCGGCAGGGGTCATTTCCGGCAGCCCGAGATCCACCTCGCAACCGGGCAGCCGCAGCTGGCCGGCGCATAGCTCGCGGCGCCATTGCCAGATGCCCGCAGCGGTCTTCGCCGAACCGTCGTCCGGCACATCCGCGAGGAACAAGAGGTAGGGACTTTGAATCGTGGCAACCATGGGTCGTTGGTATACTGAAAAAACACCGGATTCTGAATGTCAGCCTTGGATTATCCCATGCCATTGTTCTTTCGCGTGCTTCTGGGCGCCATCCTGAGCTTCGTCCTGGGCGCCGCCGCGAAAGCCGAGGTTGATTCGACAGCTACGATCATCGTCAATGCCTGGATCGTCGACGGTACCGGTGCGCCAGGTCGCAAGGGCGCGGTGCGCCTGGAAGGCGACCGGATCGCCGCCGTCGGCGAGCTCGAACCGGTTCCGGGGGAACAAATCGTGGACGCCGGTGGCCTGACGCTGACGCCCGGTTTCATCGATACGCACAGCCACCACGACCGCGGTCTGTTCGAGGCGCGCGATGCGCTCGCCGCGGTGAGCCAGGGCATCACGACCATCGTGGTCGGCCAGGATGGCGGGATGAACTACCCGGTCAAGTACCTGTTCGAAAGACTCAAACAGACGCCGGTGGCAATCAACGTGGCGTCTTACATCGGGCACGGCAACATCCGTGAGTTCGTGATGAAGACAGACTTTGCCCGTGCCGCCAGGCCGGACGAAATCGACCGAATGCGCGAGCTGGTCAGCGAAGGCATGGGCTACGGCGCGCTCGGACTCTCGACCGGGCTTGAATATGACCCGGGCATTTATTCGACGACGGACGAGCTGCTCGTGCTCGCGAAGGAGGTCGCGCGCCACGGCGGCCGTTATATCAGTCACGTCCGCAGCGAAGACCGGTACCTGTGGGCTGCCCTCGATGAGATCGTCCGGATCGGGCGTGAGGCGAAGATCCCGGTGCAGGTGTCCCACATGAAGCTCGCGATGGTGGACTGGTGGGGCCAATCGCTGCGATTCATCGACGTGCTGGAGCGGGCGCGAAGCGAGGGAGTCGATATCACCGGCGATGTCTATCCCTATGAATACTGGCAGGCCAACCTGGGCGTGTTGTTTCCGGCGCGGGATTTCTCAAATCGGGACACAGCGGAATTCGTCCTTAAGAGCATTGCGCCGCCCGACGGCCTGCTCTTGACCGGTTATCCGCCCGAGCCGGCGCTGGAAGGCCTGACCATTGCCCGGATTGCCGAGCGCAAGGGCATGACTCCGGCCGAGACGCTGATGAAACTCACTCAGCGTTCCGAGGCCATGGGCGGGGACGACGATGTGATCGGAACCAGCATGCGCTCCGACGATGTGGCGGCGCTGACGGCGTGGCCGCAGGCGAATATCTGCTCGGACGGTTCGTTGAGCGGTCGGCATCCGCGGGGCAGCGGCGCTTTCACCAAAGTGCTCCGCGTGTACGTACGGGAGCGAAAGCTGTTGAGCCTCGAGGAAGCGATCCACAAGATGACCGGCCTCTCCGCGGCGCACATGGGCTTTGCCGACCGTGGCGTGATCCGCCCGGGCGCATTTGCCGACCTGGTGCTGCTCGATCCGGCGCAGGTATCCGATCGCTCCACGATCGAGCATCCGGAGGCGCTCTCCGTTGGCATCAGCAAGGTCTGGGTCAATGGCGTCGCCGTGATGGACCAGGGCGAGCCGACGGGCGCCTACCCAGGCCAGGCGATCCGCAGGGCGAAGCCATATGGCGACTGAAGCGTGGAGTTCGACAGGGATTACTTGCGGCGCGTGCAGCAGTGGTTCGACAAATACCTGAAGTAGAGCGGGACGCAAGTATCGCCGCTGCGCTCGAGTCGCTGCGCGACAATCGGCCGTTGCGCACGGAGCTTATCTGCCGGGAGTTCCTGGAGCGCAATCCTGGCTCAGTTGACCACCTGCGACTGCTCGGCAGTGCACTCGGCCGCCAGTCACGTTACGGCGAAGCCGAGCAGATCATTCGCCGGGCCATCTCGCTGAAACCGGAACTTCCGCACCTGCACGAGGACCTGGGCAGTGTTCTCGCACTCCAGGAACGCTATGCGGAGTCGGTGCCCTGCTTCGAGCAGGCGATCCGGCTTGAGCCGCAGCTGCCGCTGGCACACAAGAAGCTCGGTCAGGCACTCGCCGCACTCGGCCGCGGCCGCGAGGCCGATGAGTCGTTTGAGGAGTTCTTCGACCGTGACCCTGTCCGCGGCAAGGTCGCGCTGGCGCTCGATCATCTGCGGGCAGGCCGCAAGGACGAGGCCTACGACACACTGCGCGCGGCGCTGCGCGAGAATCCGGACAATATCGACGCGCTGCGCATCCTTGCGCAGCTCTACTGGCGCGATGACAAGCAGCTTTCGGATGCCGAGGCCCTGCTGCGGCGGGTCACCCAGCTTGCGCCCGGCCACACGATGGCCTGGACGATGCTTGGCGGAATTCTCCAGGAAGTGAATCGGCACGCGGAAGCGATGCAATGCTACCAGGCGGCGACCCGCATAGACCCGTCCAGCGCCGTCGCCTGGTCGGGAGCCGGGATCGCACATTCTCATGCCGGAGACGTCGACAAGGCCATCGAGGCATTCGAACGCGCGATCGCCTTGCATCCAGGCAACCCGAACGTACAGTTGAGCTACGGGCATGCGCTCAAGACTCGCGGTGACCAGCCGGCTGCGCTCCGCGCCTATCGCGCGGCGATCGCCGAGAAGCCTGACTTCGGCGAGGTGTATTGGAGCATGGCCAACCTGAAGGTCTTTCGGTTCGAAGACGCGGAAATCCGCGCCATGGAAGAGCAGGTTGCGCGCAACGACCTGAACGAGATCGCCGATATCCATTTCCGCTTCGCGCTGGCGAAGGCCTACGAAGATCGCGGCGACTATGACCGCTCGTGGCACTACTACGAGACGGGCAACGAGCGCCAGCGCAAGACTGTGTTCTTCGATCCTGTGGCGATGGAGCTGCGCCACGAAGAGATCGCGTCCGTCTTCACGCCTGAACTCTTCGAGAAATTCGCCGGGCAGGGCTTTGAATCCGCCGCGCCAATCTTCATCGTCGGGTTGCCGCGCTCGGGATCGACACTGATCGAGCAGATCCTTGCGAGCCACAGCCAGATCGAGGGTACGTCTGAGCTGCCGACCCTGGTGCACCTCGCCTTCTCCATTGGCCGCTATCGTGCAGACAAGAAGAAATACCCGGAATCGGTCCGCGACCTGCGGGGCCGGGACCTCAAGGCATATGGGCGGCAGTACGTCGAGGAATCGGCAGCCTTCCGCGCGACGGACCTGCCTCACTTCACCGACAAAATGCCGAACAATTTCTCGCACGTCGGTCTCATTCACATGATCCTGCCGCATGCAAAGATCATCAACGCGCGGCGTCATCCCTTCGACACCTGCCTCGGTGCCTACAAGCAGCTGTTTGCGAAGGGCCAGCACTTTACCTATGACATGGCGGAGCTCGCGGCGTACTACCGCCAGTACGACGAGACGATGAAGCACTGGCAGCGGGTCCTGCCGGGCAAAGTGCTCGACGTGCATTACGAGGAAACGGTTTCCGACATCGAGACCCAGGTGCGGCGCATCCTCGCGCATTGTGGGCTGCCCTTCGAGGAGGCATGCGTTCGCTTTTACGAGAATAGGCGCGCCGTAAGGACCGCGAGCTCCGAGCAGGTCCGGCAGCCGATCTATACGGACGCGCTCGGCTACTGGCGCCGCTACGAGAAGCATCTTGAGATCTGGCGGGAACAGCTCGGCGATATAGTCGAGCAGTTGCCCGAGACGGTCCGCAACGCAGGTCCGTGAGCGGAAGCCAGCCCTGAATCAGGCGAACGGCCACACGGCGAGGCCGTGGATGGCGTTACGGATGTCCATCGTCAAGTTGACCGAGAGCAGTCTCTGGTTAGCCACAAGGTCGTAGACCGAGACAGTCGACGGCGAGGAGCCGCCGGCCACGAGGGTATCGGACAGCGCGCACAGCCCGCGCGCGAAGCCCTGGCGGGCAATGCTGCTTGCGTCGAGGCTTCGGTTCGTCAGCTGCTGGGGATCGTATTGCGGCACCTTGAAGGCGCGATCCTCAAGACCTTCGCCCCGGCCGGCGTAGCGCAGAGCATTTGCCTCCGTGTCATTGAACAACGCGCCATCGCGAAAGGGGCGTGCATTGTGCGTCCCAGCCGGCAGTTCCGCGGACATCTGCAGCTTTTGTCCGTTGAAGAGCAGCATGCCGCCAGACCTGAGACCGGTGATGTACATCCCACCTCGGGTGCAGTGCACACTGTTCAGGTGCAGCTTGTTGAGCGGCAGGGGACCGCCCGTACCGCGCGGGTCATAGGGAATGCCCTTGAACTGGAACTCATGCGTGAGCACGTGGATTGCCCAGGAGAACTCGCGCCTGTCCAGGTCGAATGCCAGGATGCTGTCGAATCCCGTGGAGGTCAGGTACAGGCGTCGTTCGTAGACCGCGATCTCGTGGCAATGTCGGAGATACGGATTGCGCCAGGACCCGACCGCCCGGAAATCCGGCGTATAGGCGAAAAGCTCATCGCTCGCGGCGATGTAGACGACCTCGCCGTCGAAGGCTATGCCGCGCAGACCACGGTCCCAGCCACGGCCCTGCCAGTCGATTGCGGTCGTATTCCAGTCCATGGTCTGGCGCACGGACCGTTGCTCGAGATCGATGAGGTACACGCCGCCGTGGCTCTCGCCCTGATGGCTGCCACGAACGACCGAGGTGGTGATGAGCTTCACGGGCGTTTCCACGCGGGGTACGCCAAGGCGTGCCCCTCAGTACAGGCGCGGCAGGCTCACCACTTCTTGCTGAATGTGAGCCCGATTGTGCGGGGGCGCTGCAGCGACCTCACGTACCTCCACCGCGATTCGGTCCAGGGCAGCACGTCGCCTGCATCGGAACTGTAGTCTGACGTGCCCAACCAGTCGACGCCCTTTTCATCGAACAGGTTGCGCACGACCAGCGCTGTCTGCCAGCCATTGTCGTGGGTGAACCCGACCTGCAGTGTCGCCGACGTGTAGGACGGGATCAGCTGATCGAGCGCGTCGGCGCGCTCTTCGGGCGTCGCAGCCGCCTGGAAGTCTGAAATGGCGTCAAGGTCGTTCCAGATCTGGGACTGATAGCTCCAGGACAGCCGCGTCCAGAATGTACCCTGCACGCCGAAAAGGTTCGGCAACTTGTATTCTGCCGAGAGCCAGTACTTCTCCTTGGGTGAAACCGGCATGACGGTTCCCGATTCAATCGCCAGGTCGCCGTCCGGGTAAAACGTATCTTCTGAGAAAACCGGATCGGCGAGGAACGCGCTTGCGTCAAAGCTCAGGTTCTCCGTCGCACGCCACGCCACGCTGATCTCGACCCCTTTCTGCTCGGCCTTGCCGCCGTTGAAGGTTCCGCGCATCCACCATGGATTGCCCGCGGTCGATCCCGAGCGGTTGAGCTGAATGTCGTCCCACTCCATCAAGAATGCCGTAACGTTGACCTGGAGGGTTGAGTCCAGCCAGCGGCTCTTGAGGCCGACCTCGTAGTTCTTGAGCGTGTCCGGCTTGTACTGGAGCGGCAGGATGCCGTTTTCCGCGGCGCGGACGCTGTTATTGCCGCCCAGGCGAAAACCCTCGCTGTAGAGCGCGTAGATCATGCGCTGGTCGTCGAATCGGTACTGCGTCGCGAACTTGAGAACAGTGTCCGAATCCTTGCCGGAGCTGTCCACCAAGCCACCTCCCTCGAAGTCACTGCCGATCGGATAGCCCGCCGGTGACTGCCGGAGCTCGGAGGCATTCCGCTCGTATTCAAACCAGCGCGCTCCGCCGGTGACCGACCACTTCTCGGTGAGGTCGAAGGTGATCTCGCCGAAGATGGCCTTCTGCTTGACCTTGCGGTCGAGTATGTCCACGTAATAGACATCGGTCGGGTCCAGCGGATACTGGATGTCGTAGCCCAGATTGTTGTAGTAGTACGCCAGGTACTGCGCGTAGGCCCAGCTATTTGTGGTCTCGTACCCCGGGATCCGCGAGCCGTACCGCCACCAGTCGTAGACGTCCTCGTAGAAGGCGCCGGCCAGCCACTGGAAGCGGCTCTCGCCCTGCGAGGTCAGGCGCACTTCGTACGACCACCGCTGTTGCGTCTGGTCGTTGAAGAACGGGCCGATCAGGTAATTCGTATCGTACAGCGGCTGGTCAAGGTAGACGCCGTAGTACGCCGTGCGCCACTGGTCGTAGTTCGCGTTGTCGTACTCGTACTTGATATGGCGGTCGAAGTAGGACGCCGTCGCCGACAGCTCCGCGAAACCGAGGTCGCCCTTGGCGTTGAGCGACGCCTGGTACCAGTTGTCGTCGCGCCACTCGTCCAGGAAGCGCGTGATCTTGTAGTCACCGAGCGCCGGATCCGATTCCCATCCGCCCTCGGTCTCGCCCTTCTGCCCGATCAGGCTGAGCGTGCTCTCCCAAGCGGGGCTGATCTGCCAGCGCGCGGCGACGCGGCCGCCGTAGACCTTGTAATCGTTCCAGTCCTCCTCGACCACCGCGGCATTGTCGAACTGCCCATCGAGCGTCGTGCCGAAGACGTTGTCGACGTAGCCGCCTTCGACCGCGTAGAAGCCGACGGCGCGGACTGCAAGGTTGTCGGTCAGCGGGATATTGACGTGCCCGCTGATGTCGTAGCTTTCTTCTCCACCCTTGGTCGTGTCGACCTCCGAATCGAACTGCGCCGAAAAGCCGGTCACGTCGGGCTTGTTCGTGATGAAGACCAGCGTGCCGGTCTGTGAGCTCGACCCAAAGAGCGTTCCCTGAGGCCCCGGCAAGGACTCGACGCGCTCGAGGTCGATCGGCCGGACCTCGACCTGCTGCGAGTTCGCGGTCATTGGCTGGTCATCCAGATAGACCGAAACCTGGCTGTCGGTCCGGAACTCTGCCGATGAGGTCGCGACGCCGCGCATGATGATGGCGTTATTGCCCGGCTGGTTGCTGATCTTGTTGACGCTGGGCAGGGCTCTCACGATGTCGGAGACGCTCTGGAACGCCTGCTTCTCGATATCCGCGGTCGAGAACGCTGTAATGCTCTGCGACACCGACTGAAGGTTGATTTCACGCCTCGTTGCGGTGACCACGACCTCCTCCAGGCGGCCGGGCTCGGCGTTCTGCGCAAAGACGGCCGTTGCGGGGTAGAGGACGGCGACGATTGCTGTCGCCAGCGGCGTCCCCCCGACCGGTCGTGCCGGCAACCCGCGTGTTACGCGGGCACACAAGCGATCACTGGGATCAATCGTTTGCCGGCAACGCTTCGACATGCAGCCCCCCCCTGCGGCGCTCCCGCGCCCGCGATGATGCGGCCCTGCGGTGCAAGCATTTGAATTTCCGCAGCCGAGCCGGTTTTCGTCCAGGGGAGACTAGCGTATGGACCGTGGTCTTGCCAACCATCGGCGGGCCAGCGGGCACCCGCTGTTGCACCGGCGCGTCAGTCAGTAAGCGCTGCCCCGCGAGGACACCAGCCGGCCGTCGACGACCGAAAGGGTGTACGCGAGTCCGTCCTCGCCGCGCCAGGTCTCGAGGTTGAAGCGGCTGCCGGCCCTGACTCGGTAGACCTCGACGTTGCCGAAAGTCAGCGGCTTGCCCGGCTCACAGCGCACCGGAGGCTGCGTCGGCCGCATGAAATAGGCATAAGGCGTCGGATGGGTGGCGGTCGCGAACACCTCCGCCGTGCCTTCCTTCGGATCGATGTGCACGGTGGTTTCGCGATCGGCCGCGATCGCCAAGGGCTTGGAAGACCAACCGTCCTTCATCAGCCGGGCGAGCAGGGTTACGGTCCGGCCGATCCGGTCGCGTTCCTGCAGGTGCTGGTCCGTGAGGATGCCGCGCAGACGCGTCAGGGAGAGAAAGCCGCGCTCGAGCGTCACGTCCGGGGCATAGGGGTCGGCCAGTGCGACCGCGCTCGTCAGGCTCTCGTGCATGGCCGAATAGACGAATTCCCCGAGAATCGCCATGCCCGCGCTCGTGCCGCCGATCGGGGCCGGCTTGGCCGCGACGTAGTTGATTGCATCCTGCACCGGCGTGCCCTTCCAGAAGCGAACATAGCGGTCCTGGTCACCACCAGCGATGAAGAGCGCCTCGGCGTTGCGGATCGTCTCGATGACGAACGGATCGCTGGCGGCTTTGCGGTCGTCGAAAACAATTGTCTCCACCGAATCGCAATGGCACAAGGCAAAAATGTAGTCGTTGTACTCGTCTGCCTGGGATGCGCGCAGCACGACGAAATCGCCGCCACCGCCATGTGCACCCAGGTGAATGTAGTTCTCGTCGACGTCATCGCCGCCGCCCTGCAAGACCCACAGGCCGCTTGTCGGCCTGACCACATCGGCCGCATTGCCGGTCAGATAGTGCTGGTACCCGGCTGAGTGCAGTAGGACGTCCGCCATGGCGACGGATGACTGACCGGCCAGGGCGATGATCACGGCGAGAGACCGAATCCGGCGTCGAGTCGTCGGGGAATGCGTCATCGGTGTTGGACGATCTTGCGTCGGAATGGCGGATGATTCCGTATACGCTAGCATACTGAATGTCGCCGTCGGAGCCTGCCCATGAAGAAGCTGATCGCCTTATTGATGCTGGTACCCACCCTCACGCTGGCCACCGAAGGCATGCAAATACTGCCGGAAATGCAGCGCCTGAACGCCATGTCCGCGCGCTTTGCGCCGGTGGACATCCGGGTGGATTTGTCCAGCCTGCCGGCGAACGAACGCCAGGCGCTCGTGCATCTGGTCAAGGCGGCGCGCATCACCGATGCGCTGTTCCTGCGCCAGGTCTGGGCCGGCAACGAGGCGCTGCTGCTCGAACTCCTCGAGGACACGACGCTCCTGGGCAACGCGCGTTTCGACTACTTCCTGCTCAACAAGGGACCGTGGTCACGCCTCGACTCGGACGCAGCATTCATCCCTGGCGCGCCGGAGAAACCAGATTCGGCGAATTTCTACCCGGCCGGCGCGACCCGCGCGGAGGTGGAAGCCTGGCTCGGTGGCCTTGCACCTGCCGAGCGTACCGCGGCGTCCGGCTTCTTCACGACGATTCGCCGCGATGTCGGCGGAACATTCGTGGCCGTGCCCTACAGCCTCGAGTACCAGGGCGAGCTCGCCGAGATGGCGCGGCAACTGCGTGCGGCAGCCGAGGCGACCACGCAGCCATCGCTGAAGGCGTTCCTCGAGTCGCGTGCCGCCGCGCTTTCATCCAATGATTATTACGCGAGCGATGTCGCTTGGATGAAACTCGATGCCACCATTGAGCCGACCATCGGACCCTACGAGGTTTACGAAGACGAGTGGTTCAACTTCAAGGCCGCCTTCGAAGCCTTCATCACGGTCAGGGACGATGCGGAGACAGCGAAGCTCGCGCGATTCGGCGGTGAATTGCAGTGGCTCGAAGACCACCTGCCCATCGACTCGCGTTATCGGCGCGCAAAGCTTGGTGGAATGGCGCCCATGCGGGTGGTCAACGTCGTATTTGCCGCCGGCGACGGCAACCGCGGCGTGCAGACGGCCGCCTTTAATCTTCCGAACGACGAGCGCATCGTCAATGAGATGGGCTCGAAGCGCGTGATGCTGAAGAATTTCCAGCAGGCGAAGTTCGACCAGGCATTGCTCCCTATCTCGAAGATCGCACTGGCACCTTCCGACCAGCCATATGTGAACTTCGATGCATTCTTCACCCACATCCTGATGCACGAAACGATGCACGGTCTCGGGCCCAACAACACCGGGCCGGGAGGAGCGGGCGGCAGCGTGCGCCAGGCGATCAAGGAACTCTACAGCACGGTCGAGGAAGCCAAGGCGGATGTCTCGGGTCTCTGGGCACTTCAGCAACTGATGGACAAGGGCGTGCTGAACAAGGCCGATGAGCGTGCGATGTACACGACCTTCCTGGCCTCGGCATTTCGCACGCTGCGCTTTGGCATGACAGAGGCGCACGCCAAGGGCATGGCGCTGCAGGTCAATTACCTGCTCGATGTGGGCGCCTTTCGCGTGAATCCCGATGGCACGTTCAGCGTGAACCTGCGCAAGGCAAAGAAGGGCACCGCCGCGCTGACGCGCGAACTGATGACGCGGCAGGCGACCGGTGACTACGAAGGCACGAAGCGCCTGCTCGAGCGCCTGGTCGTGATCCGCCCGGAAGTCCAGACGGTGATCGATCGCCTGGATAAGGTGCCGGTCGACATTCGTCCGCGCTTCGTTACTGCGGAAAGTCTGGAGCAGGAATCGCCCTGACTCCGATGACCGCCATCATCCTGCACGAATCAACACTGCGTGAGTGCGTCGGCATCGACCGGCCCTCGCTCGATTGCATCGCTGAGTCATTTGGCTGGCTGCATGACGGGCGCGCCATGGTGCCCCCCGTCGCGCACATCGAAGTTGCGGACCGGCATGGTGAAGTGGACATCAAGACCGCCTATGTCCGTGGCGTGGACCGGTTTGCGGTCAAGATCGCTTCCGGATTTCCGGGAAATGCCGCTCGCGGCTTGCCGACCGGCAGCGGAATGATGGTGGTCTTCTCCGCGGAAACGGGATTCTGTGAGGCCGTGTTGCTGGACAACGGCTACCTGACCGACCTCAGGACCGGACTCGCCGGCGCGGTCGCAGCCGACAGGCTGGCGCCCAAGGCGATCGGCACGGTCGGCATCCTGGGATCCGGCGTCCAGGCGCGTTATCAACTGCTCTGCCTTGCGCTGGTCCGAAAGATCGGTCGTGTCATGGTCTGGGGCCGGTCAAAAGAGCATGTCTCGCAATACGTTCAGGAGATGCAGTTGAGTCATGGCATCACGATCGAGGTTGCGGATTCGCCGGAGGAGCTGGTGCGCCAATCCGCACTGCTGATCACGATCACGGCCAGCCGCAGCCCGATCGTGCGGGCGGAATGGCTGCAACCAGGCCTGCATATCACGGCGGCGGGGGCTGATTTTCCGGGCAAGCAGGAACTCGATGCCGCGGTGCTCGAGCGCGCGGACCGGCTGTTCTGCGATCGGCTCGACCAATGTCGGCGCCTGGGCGAGTTGCAGCATTGGAAGGGCAAGCGGCCGTTGGTGGCCGTGGAACTCGGCTCGGTCATTCGTGGAGCCGCGCCTGGGCGACTGAGTGATTCGGAGATCACCATCTGCGATCTCACCGGCGTCGGTGTCCAGGACACCGCCATTGCCGATCGCGCCTGCGCGATGGCCAGGACCAAGTTTTTCGAACTGTTCGCAGACTAGCGGCGCACTAGTCAACGACGATCGTGCCCTCGCCGATGAGGACGCAATGCCCACCAATCCAGGCGGTCACGACGCCCTTATCGCGACGCGATCGCGCATTCATCGTGCTGGGCCGCCCCATTTCCACGCCCTGCGCAATGCGCCACGAATCGCCGCTCGGATTACCGACGCCTGAATGTGTCAGCAGCGCCGCCAAAGCGCAGTTCGCGCTGCCAGTTGCGGGATCCTCCGGAACGCCGTCAAACGGCGCGAACATGCGCGCACGTATGTCAAATTCGTCATTGCTGCACACATATATATGCAGGGTCGGCGGGGTGGACCGCTTGGCCGGTTTGACCTCAGGCGAAGGCGCCTAATCCAGAGCGTAGAGATTCCCATCCATGCTGCCGATATACACGACGCCCTGATCAACGGCTGGCGACGACATGAGCGCGCCAATCGAGATGAAGCGGTAGTAGTCAATGTACATGTCCTGGAAGTCGCCGAACACTGGGGCGAAGGAGTCCTGG